>Ga0315900_10006206_pt1 | contig 16145 bp, 15 predicted proteins | sample LakEriMetagenome_FD_203521 | JGI IMG/M metagenome (GOLD analysis project Ga0315900, IMG submission 203521) | Freshwater fungal communities from buoy surface, Lake Erie, Ohio, United States - Buoy 12 MA114 | ecosystem: Environmental > Aquatic > Freshwater > Lake > Lake biofilm | place: USA: Lake...
CGTGGCCTGCTCCAACTCGGGCGGCTACTGGGGCGCCGAGCTGAAGATGGCCGGCTGGGACATGGTCATCTTCGAAGGCAAGTCCGCCAAGCCGGTGTACCTGTACGTGAGCGACGACCACGCCGAGTTGCGTGACGCCAGCCACCTGTGGGGCCAGAGCGTGTGGAAGACCGAGGAAGCCCTGAAGAAGGCCCACCAGGACCCGCTTCTGCGCATCTCCAGCATTGGCAAGGCGGGCGAGAACCAGGTCTTGTTCGCCGCCATCGTCAACGACCTGCACCGCGCCGCCGGGCGCTCGGGCGTGGGCGCGGTGGCCGGTTCCAAGAACCTCAAGGCCATTGCCGTGCGCGGCACCAAGGGCGTGGGCAACTTCGCGGATGCGAAGGAGTTCATGAAGGTCACCTTCGAAAAGAAGAAGATCCTGGCCGACAACGCCGTCACCGGCCAGGGCCTGCCCACCTACGGCACCCAGGTGCTGATGAACGTGATCAACGAAGTGGGCGCGCTGCCCACTCGCAATCACAAGGACAGCCAGTTTGAAGGCGCCAAGGACATCTCCGCCGAGGCGATGGCCACCCCACGCGCCACCGACGGCAAGAAGCACCTGGTGACCAACCAGGCCTGCTTCGGCTGCACCATCGCCTGCGGGCGCATCAGCAAGATGGACCAGGGCCACTTCACGGTGCAAAACAAGCCCGAGTACTGGGGCGCCAGCGGCGGCCTGGAGTACGAGGCGGCCTGGGCGCTGGGTGCGGCCAACGGCGTGAACGACCTGGAAGCCCTGCAGTACGCCAACCTGCTGTGCAACGAGCAAGGCATGGACCCCATCTCCTTCGGCGCCACCGTGGGCGCGGTGATGGAGCTCTATGAAATGGGCGTGCTCACCAAGGAGCAGCTGGGCATCGAAGCCCCCTTCGGCTCGGCCCGCGCGCTGGCGCACTTTGCTGAGATGACCGCCAACGGCGAAGGCTTTGGCAAGGAGATCGGCCTGGGCAGCAAGCGCCTGACCGCCAAGTACGGCCACCCCGGTCTGAGCATGAGCGTCAAGGGCCAGGAGTTCCCGGCCTATGACGGCCGCGGCATCCAGGGCATGGGCTTGACCTACGCCACCAGCAACCGCGGCGCCTGCCACCTGCGCAGCTACACCGTGGCCTCCGAGATCCTGGGCATCCCGGTCAAGACGGATCCGCTGGTGTCCGAGGGCAAGCCCGAGCTGGTCAAGGCCTTCCAGGACGCCACGGCTGCGTTTGACGCTGCCGGCGTGTGCATCTTCACGAGCTTTGCCTGGACGCTGGCCGACGTGCAGCCTCAGGTGGCCGCCGCCTGCGGCTCGGAGTTCACGATGGAGGCCATGAACGACATCGGCGAGCGCATCTGGAATATGGAGCGCGACTTCAACAACCGCGCCGGTTTCACCTCCAAGGACGACGTGCTGCCCGCCCGCCTGACCACCGAGCCGGTGAAGACCGGCCCGGCCAAGGGCCTGGTGTCGCAGGTGCCGCAGATGCTGCCGCACTACTACGACATCCGTGGCTGGGACGCCGACGGCCAGCTCAAGGCCGAGACGCGCCAGCGCCTGGGTCTGTGACCCGCGCCTGAAGCGCAGCCCGTCCGCAAGGACGGTGGAAGGCGGTGGCAGCACCGCCTTCCGCGCTTTCAGAGGGGCAACACCACCGAACCTGAGGGATTCGAAGATGAAACACCTGATCCTGGGTGCCGGCCCGGCCGGCGTCATCGCCGCCGAGACCATCCGCAAGCACGCCCCGCACGACGAGATCACGCTGGTGGGCGACGAGCCAGAAGCGCCGTACTCGCGCATGGCCCTGCCCTACCTGCTGATCGGCAACATCGGCGAGGCGGGCACGCACCTGCGCCATGGCGCCGGCCACTATGACCACCAGCGCATCGCGCTCAAGCGCGGCCGCGCCGTGGCGCTGGACAGCGCCGCCCACACCGTCAAGCTCGACAGCGGCGAGACTCTGGCCTACGACCGGCTGCTCATCACCACCGGCTCGTCGCCGGCCACGCCCCCCATCCCCGGCATCGACGGCCCGGGTGTGCGGGCCTGCTGGACGCTGGCCGACGCCCGCGCCATCATGGCGCAGGCCACGCCGGGCGCGCGGGTGCTGCAGATGGGTGCGGGCTTCATCGGCTGCATCATCATGGAAGCGCTGGCTGCCCGCGGCGTGCAACTCAGTGTGGTGGAGATGGGTGACCGCATGGTGCCGCGCATGATGGGCCCCACGGCCGGCGGCATGATCAAGGATTGGTGCGAGAAGAAGGGTGTGGCGGTGCACACCGGCGCCCGTGTGGAGGCCATCGAGCGCCCTGCAGGCGGTGCCTTGCGCGCCCGACTGTCCAACGGCCAGACGCTGGAGGCCGACCTCATCATCAGCGCCACGGGCGTGAAGCCGAACATCGGCTTCCTGGAAGGCAGTGCGGTGAAGTGCCTGGTGGGCGTGCTCACCGACGAGCACCTGCAGACCAGCGTGCCGGGTGTCTATGCCGCAGGCGACTGTGCCGAGGCCTTCGACAAGGTCAGCGGCAAGACCATCGTCAGCGCCATCCAGCCCAACGCCGCCGAGCAGGCCCGCGTGGCCGCACTCAACATGGTGGGGCAGAAGACCGAGCTCAAGGGCGTGACGCAGATCAACGTGCTGGACACGCTGGGCCTCATCTCCGCCAGCTTCGGCAACTGGGAGGGCGTGGCCGGCGGCCAGCATGTGGAGCTCACCGAGCCCGACGCGCGCACCGGCGGCAAGCATCTGAGCCTGCAGTTTGCCGATGGCAAGCTGGTGGGTTGCAACGCCATCGGCTGGACCGCGCACGTGGGCGTGATGCGCGGCCTGGTGGAAGGTGCGGTGCCCTTGGGGGATTGGAAGGACAAGCTGCTGGCCGACCCGACGCTGCTCATGGAGGCCTACCTGGCCCGCGCGCAAGCGCAAGACGTACACGCGAGCGTGTAAGACACTGTGCTCCCATGCAGATCACCTTCAAGCTCTACGCCAGCCTCACCGACTACCTGCCCGCCGACAAGCGGCGCAGCAACGAGATGTCGCTGGAGGTGCCTGAAGGTGCCACCATCGAGCAGGTGACCGAGCCCTTCCAGCTGCCGCAAAAGCTGGTGCATCTGGTGCTGATCAACGGCCGGTACATCGCCCCGGCAGACCGCGCCACGCTGCCGCTGCAACCGGGCGACGTGCTGGCCATCTGGCCGCCCGTGGCCGGAGGTTGAGAACGCGCCGTGACGGCTGCTGCACCGTCTTCATCCACAACGCCGTCGCCACCCGTACCTGAGGCGTTCACCCGCGAGTACGGGTGCACCCAGGACGAGTGGCTGCGCTGGATGCCCGAGGCGGTGCACGGCCACCGCTGCACGCAGCCGCAAGAAGGCCGCCTGCACGTCTCCATCGGGCAGGGCCTGCTGGCCCTGGACTGGCACGTGCTGGCGCCGCGCGTCATCGCCTTGATCCGCCTGCCCCGCATGACGGTGAACTTCAGCTTCAGTGGGGTGACCGATGACAAGCGCACGGCGTTCTTGAAACGCTTTGATCTGCACCTGCAGCGCGGCGGCGGTTGAGCGCCCCTGGATAGCCGCCCAGCGCACACCCAGCGTGGCGGAGGCTGACAATGCAGGGTCCCAGACCCCTGCACCATGCCCTCTTCCACCGCCCGCGGCGTCCAGCTGCAGTACCGCTTCATCAGCCAGCCGCAAACTGGCAGCCAGGTGGACAACCCGCTGTTCGACCTGCTGTCAGCCGTGGCCAGCGAAGGTTCCATCCAAGGAGCTGCCCGTGCGCTGGGCCTGAGCTACCGTCACCTCTGGGGCAGCCTCAAGCAGTGGGAAGAGGACGTGGGGCAGGCCCTGGTGGTCTGGCAGCGCGGGCAGCCCGCGCGGCTGACCCCGTTTGCCGAGCGCTTGCTATGGGCCGAGCGCCAGGCGCGCGAGCGCATGGTGCCGCACATCGAAGCGTTGCGGCGCGAGCTGCAGCGGGTGATGGAGGAGGCGCTGGACGGTTCACGGCAGGTGCTGCGCATCGATGCCAGCCATGATCTGCTGCTGCCCGTGCTGCAAGGGCTGGCCGACGCCCAGGGTCTGCACATCGAGCTGCGCTTCGCCGGCAGCCTGGACGCGCTGCGCTCACTGGCTGAAGGGCGCTGCGTGGTGGCGGGCTTTCATGTGCCGCCACTGAGCCGCAGCGAACACTACGCCCGCGCCATCAAGGCCTTGCTGAAGCCCGGCCGTCACAAGCTCATCAGCACCATGCGCCGCACGCAGGGGCTGATGGTGGCTCCAGGCAATCCGCAAGGCGTGCACTCGCTGGCCGACGTGGCCCGCATGGGCCTGCACTTTGCGGCCCGCGAGCCGGGCTCTGGCACCGGCCTGCTGGCCGAACATCTGGCCGCGCAGCAAGGCTTCGCTCTGGCGTCCCTGCGCACCGCCGCGCAAGAGAGCAGCCACCTGGCCTGTGCCGCCGCCGTGGCCAGCGGCGCGGCCGAAGCCGCTCTGGGCATCGAGGCTGCCGCCACGCGCTACGGCCTGGGCTTCGTGCCCCTGGTGGAGGAGGACTACTACCTCGTGTGCCTGGCCGACGCGCTGGAGCAGCCCGCCGTGCGCCTGCTGAGCCGCCTGCTGCAGGGCCCGGAGTGGCGGCGCGCGGTCAGGGAAGTGGAAGGCTATGCCTGCCCCCCTAGAACGGGTGAAGTGCTGTCCCTGACCCGGGCCTTGCCCTGGTGGACCTTCCGCGCGCCCAAGACCACCGAGCCCGCACCCGAATAAGCGCCGCCGCCCCATGACAGACGACCAACTGCTGCGCTACGCGCGCCACATCCTGCTGCAGGACATCGGCATCGAAGGCCAGGAGCGCCTGTTGGCCAGCCACGCGCTGGTGATCGGCGCGGGCGGGCTGGGCTCGCCCGTGGCGCTGTACCTGGGCAGCGCCGGGGTGGGCCAGCTCACCCTCGTCGACCACGACACCGTGGACGTGACGAACCTGCAGCGGCAGATTGCACACGACATTGCCAGCGTAGGTCGCCCCAAGGCCGAATCGGCCAAGGCGCGCATTGCCATGATCAACCCCGACGTGCGGGTGCAGGCGGTGACACAACGCGCCGACGCGGCGCTGCTCGACACCCTGGTGCCGCAGGCCGACGTGGTGCTGGACTGCACCGATAACTTCGCCACCCGACACGCCGTGAACGCCGCCTGTGTGCGCCACCGCAAGCCGCTGGTGTCGGGCGCAGCCATTGGCTTCGACGGGCAGATCTCGGTGTACGACACGCGCGGCCATGCGCAGCCTGCAACCGGTGCTCACAACACCCAGACCAGCGTCAAGGCCGGCGGTGCAGACACGGGCGGCGGCACGGTAGGCAAGGGCCAAGGGGGCGCAGAGCTTCCTTGCTACGCCTGTCTGTTCCCGCCCGGTCAGGAGTTCGAGGAGGTGGCCTGCGCCACCATGGGCGTGTTTGCGCCGCTGGTGGGCATCATCGGCACCATGCAGGCGGCCGAGGCGCTGAAGCTGCTCACGGGCGTGGGCCGCTCGCTGGCTGGCCGCCTGCTGATGCTGGACGGCCGGAGCATGCACTGGGACGAGATCGCCATCGCCCGTCAGCCTCACTGCCCGGTCTGCGCGAGCTGAGCCGTCGGCGAGGGCTGACGCGCCCCGGGGCGCACCGCCCCACCGGCCAGCACCTGCACCAATTGGTCCAGGCTGTCGAGGTTGTGCACCGGCAGGAAGCCGTCCACGTGCGGCAGCATGGTGCGGATGCCCGCGGCCCGGGGCTCAAAGCGCGTGAAGCGCAGCAGCGGGTTCAGCCACAGCAGGCGGCGGCAGCTCTTGTGCAGGCGGTCCATCTCGAAGGCCAAGTCCGCGGTGGGGCCGTGCTCCAGGCCGTCGCTGACCAGCAGCACGGTGGCGCGGCTGCCCAGCACGCGGCGTGCCCAGCGCTGGTTGAACTCGCGCAGGCATTCGGTGATGCGCGTGCCGCCCGACCAGTCCTGCACGCCGGCCGTCACGCGTGCCACCGCCACGTCCGGATCGCGCTGGCGCAGCCAGGGCGTGATGCGGGTCAGGCGCGTGCCGAAGACGAAGGTCTCCACCCTCGGCATGGTGCGCCCGGGCCGCAGGCCCAGCAGGTGGGCGAAGTGCAGCAGCATGCGCGAGTAGCGCGACATCGAGCCCGAGATATCGGCCAGCACCACCAGCGGCGGCACCACGGCACGCGGCGCGGTGAAGCGCAGCCCCCAACCGTCTTCGCCCCGGCGGCCGGCGTCACGCAGCGTGGCACGCAGATCGGGCCGCCCGGGTCGGGCTGAGGCGGCGCGGCGCCGCGTGGCCAAGGGCGGAAACGCGAGCTGCAGGCGGGCCAGCAGGCGCAAGGCGGCGCGGAACTCCTGGCTGGTCATGGTCTCGAAGTCGGCGCGGTACAGGCGCTCCGATGCGCTGGCCGTCAGCGAGGCCTCGAGCTCAAGTTGGTCCTGCGGCGGGTTCTTGGCCGAGGACTCCCGGTGAGAGGGGAACATCGCGTCGGCGAGCCGGCGGTTTTCCTTGACGGGCGGCGGCGTGCGGGTGTTCACCTTGGGCAGCAACAGGGCCCGCATGCGCCCGGCCAGGTCGGGGTCGCGCCAGAACAGGGTGAAGGCCTGGTCAAACAACTCCTGGTGTTCGTGACGGTCCAGCAAGCAGGCGCACAGCACCGCATGGAACTCGGCGCGGGAATGCAGGCCCGCCACCTGCAGGGCCTGCAGCGCGACCTGCACACGGTCGGTGCCCACGGGCAGGCCAGCATGGCGCAGCACCCGGGCGAAGTGCATCACGTTGGCAGCCAGGTGCGCCGGCGCCCCACGCACGGCGCCGCCGGGGGACGTCGGCACGAACATGGTCAGGCCGGCGTTTGCGGCCCAGGCTGCGTTGGCGTCTGCCCGGGCGCATAGGTCTGCGCCTGGGTTCGCGCCTGCACCTCCTGCAGCAGGCGCATCACCTCATCCCCCTGAACGCGGGCGATGTCGTCCTGGTACTTCAGCAGCAGACCCAGGGTGTTCTGCACCACTTCTGGGTCGAGCACGATGGCGCCCAGCTCCATCAAGGCCCGCGTCCACTCGATGGTCTCGGCCACGCCCGGCAGCTTGTACAGCTCCACCGAGCGCAGGTGCTGCACGAAAGCCACCACCTGCGCCGCCAGCGCCTGCGGTGCGCCCGGCACCCGCCGGGCCAGGATTTCGGCCTCGCGCTGCGCATCGGGAAAGCCCACCCAGTGGTACAGGCAGCGGCGCTTCACCGCGTCATGAATCTCGCGCGTGCGGTTGCTGGTCAGCACCACGATGGGCGGCTGCGTGGCCTTCACGGTACCGAACTCGGGAATCGTGATCTGCCAGTCCGACAACACCTCCAGCAAGAAGGCCTCGAAGGGCTCATCGGCGCGGTCGAGCTCATCGATCAGCAGGACCGGCGGGACCGGCTGCGCCGGGTCGATGGCCTGCAGCAAGGCGCGCTTGATGAGAAAACGGTCACTGAAGAGGCGTGCGGCCTGGGCGTCCCTTGAGGCATCCCCCGAGGCACCGGGAGCACCCGAAACGCCTGATGCGCCCGCTGCCTGAGAGGGCGCGCCTGAACTCACGGGACCCGAACCTGCGGAGCCATCCGGCAACGCCTGCGCCAAGCGGATCTCCAGCATCTGGCGGGCGTAGTTCCACTCGTACGCCGCCCCCGCGAGGTCCAACCCCTCGTAGCACTGCAGGCGGATCAGCGGGCGCCCTAGAGCAGCGGCCAAGGTGCGGGCGATCTCTGTCTTGCCCGTGCCGGGCTCGCCTTCCAGAAAGAGCGGACGCTTCAGCCGCAGCGCCAGGTGCACCACCGTGGCCAGCCGCAGGTCGGCCACGTAGTCCTGGCCCAGCAGCAACTGCCGGGTCTGCTCGACGGGGGACACCGAAATGTCACCCGCCGCAGGGGCGAAGGAAGAGGTCTGGACCGTCATCGCAGCAGTATCGGCGACGGCCTCACCGGCCCCGCCGCAGGCCTCAGCCCCGGCCGCTTCTTCTTCAAGCCACCGCGCGAGCTGCCAGCACCGGGATCAACGCAGCGCGGTACTCGGCCGAGCCGTGAAGATCCGTGTTCAAGCCCTCGGCCGAGACCGTAGCGCCTTCGAGCGCAGCCGCCGACCACTGAGCAGACAAGCGAGACTCAAGATCGCCAGCGCGGAAGACGCTGGCCCCCGCGCCCGTCACGGCCACGCGCACGCCCTTCGGGCCTTTGCTGACGAACACACCCACGATGGAAAAGCGCGAGGCGGGTTGCTTGAACTTCTGCCAGCCCGCCTTCTCGGGGATGGGAAAGCTCACGGCGGTGATGACCTCGTCTTCTGCCAGAGCCGTGGCGTACAAGCCCGTGAAGAAGTCATCGGCTGCGATGTCGCGCCGGTCGGTGTGCACGGTGGCACCCAGCCCCAGCAGGGCAGCGGGGTAGCAGGCCGCCGGGTCGGCATTGGCCACGCTGCCGCCAATGGTGCCGCGGTTACGGACCTGGCGGTCTCCGATGCGGCTGGCCAGATCTGCCAGGGCGGGGATGGCCGCAGCCACCTCGGCACTGGCCGCCACCGCGGCGTGGGTGGTCATGGCACCGATGCGCACCACCCCCCCCGACACGGTGATGCCGCTGAGTCCGGGGACTGCTGACAGGTCAGCCACAGACTCGGGCTGGGACATGCCCAGGCGCATGGAAGGCAGCAGACTCTGGCCACCTGCCATCAGCTTGGCACCGGCCGCCGCCGCAGCGCGGGCGTCGGCCAAGGTGGTGGCAGCTTGGAATTGAAAGGCTTGCATGAGGACGTTCTCCTTGCGTTGCGGTCTGGGCTCAGGCGCTCAGGCGGCCCGGGCCTGACGGGCCACTTGCCACACGGTGTAAGGCGTAGCCGGCATCGGCACGTCCTTCACCGACAGGGCGTTGCAGATGGCATTGATCACGGCCGGCGGTGAACCGATCGCACCAGCCTCACCACAGCCCTTCACGCCCAGCGGGTTGTGTGTGCACGGGGTGCCGTTGGAGGCGTCCACCACAAAACTGGGCAGGTCATCTGCGCGCGGCATGGCGTAGTCCATGTAACTGCCGGACAGCAACTGCCCGCTGGCCGTGTCGTACACACCGTGCTCGAGCAAGGCCTGCCCGATGCCCTGGGCCAGACCACCATGCACCTGGCCCTCGACGATCATGGGGTTGACCACGTTGCCGAAGTCGTCACAGGCGGTGAAGCGGTCCACCCGGGTGTGGCCCGTGGCTGGATCGATTTCCACCTCGCAGATGTAGGTGCCCGCGGGATAGGTGAAGTTGCTGGGGTCGTAGAAGGCGTTTTCATTCAGGCCCGGCTCGAGCTTGTCGTGCGGGAAGTTGTGCGGCACATAAGCTGTCAAGGCCACGCTGGCGAAGGGCACGGCCTTGTCCGTGCCCGCCACCTTGAACTGCCCATCCTCGAAGACCACGTCGGTGTCCGCAGCCTCCATCAGGTGGGCGGCAATCTTGCGGCCCTTGCTGATGATCTTATCCACCGCCTTGACGATGGCCGTGCCCCCCACCGCCAGCGAACGGCTGCCATAGGTGCCCATGCCGAACAGCACCTTGCCGGTGTCGCCGTGCTCGATGTTCACGTCCTCCATCGGGATGCCCAGCTTGTCGGCCACCACCTGCGCGAAGGTGGTCTCGTGGCCCTGGCCGTGGCTGTGGCTGCCGGTGAACACCGTGACCTTTCCGGTGGGGTGCACACGCACCTCGCCGGCCTCGAACAAGCCGGCCCGCGCGCCCAGCGCGCCCGCCACGGAGGAAGGCGCGATGCCGCAGGCCTCGATATAACAAGCGTAGCCGATGCCGCGCTTCAACCCCTTGGCCGCACTGGCTGCCTTGCGGGCAGCAAAGCCCGCCACATCGGCCAGCTCCATGCCGCGGGTGAGGGTGGCGTTGTAGTCGCCCACGTCATAGGTCAGCCCAACAGGCGTGGCGTAAGGGAAGGTGGTGATGAAGTTGCGGCGGCGGATCTCGGCCGGGTCGATGCCCATCTCGGTGGCCGCCGTCTCGACGATGCGCTCCACCAGATAAGTGGCCTCGGGCCGACCGGCACCGCGGTAGGCATCAACAGGCGCGGTGTTGGTAAACACCGCCTTGACCTCGCACCAGATCTTGGGCGTCTTGTACTGCCCGGCCAACAAGGTGGCGTGCAGGATGGTGGGGACGCAGCTCGCAAACGTGGACAGGTAGGCGCCTATGTTGGCCGTGGTGGTGGCTCGCAGCCCCAGGAAGTGTCCGTCCTTGTCCAGCGCCAGTTCCGCCAGCGACACGTGGTCGCGGCCATGCGCGTCGGACAGGAAGGCCTCGCTGCGGTCGCAGGTCCACTTGATGGGCCGACGAATCTGCTTGCTGGCCCACACAAGGGCAGTTTCCTCGCCGTAGAGGTAGATCTTGCTGCCAAAGCCGCCGCCCACGTCCGGTGCCACCACGCGCAGCTTGTGCTCGGGGATGCCCAGCACAAAGGCGCACATCAGCAGGCGCTCGACGTGCGGGTTCTGGTTGCTCACATAAAGCGTGTAGCTGTCCTCGTGCGGGTTGTAGGCGGCGTTGGCCGCCCGAGGCTCCATCGCATTGGGGATGAGGCGGTTGTTGCGAAAGGACAGCGTGGTCACATGCGCAGCTTGCGCGAACGCTGCCTCGGTGCCCGCCTTGTCACCGATGCCCCAGTGGTAACACTGGTTGTCGGGCGCTTCGTCGTGCACTGCACTGCCCGCACCAAAAGCCTTGGCCGTATCCACCACCGGCGCCAGTTCCTCGTAGCCCACCTCGATCAAGGCGGCAGCGGCCTTGGCCTGCTCGAGGGTGTCCGCCACCACCATGGCCACGCGGTCACCCACGTAGCGCACCTTCCCGTCGGCCAGCACCGGGTGCTTGGGCTCCTTCATGGGGCTGCCGTCCAGGCTGTTGATCAGCCAGCCACAGGGCAGCCCGCCCACGGCCTTGAAGTGCTCGCCCGTGAAGACGCCCAGCACACCGGGCGCCGCCGCCGCGGCCGCCGTATCCAGCGAGGTGATGCGGGCGTGGGCATAAGGCGAGCGCAGGAAGTGCGCGTAGCTCTGGCCTTGCAGCGAGATGTCGTCGGTGTACTGGCCCTGACCGGTGAGAAAGCGCGAGTCCTCGCGGCGCTCAACCGACTGGCCGATGAATCCCTGGCGTGCGTTCATGGATGACTCTCCTTGGAGGGTTCTCGACAAGCCCTCAGGCCGCCGATGTCATGGCGGCCGCACCTTGCTGGACGGCCTTGACGATGTTGTGATACCCGGTGCAGCGGCAGATGTTGCCCTCCAGGGCCTCGCGCACCTGCGCCTCGCTGTGGCAGCCATGGTGCTGCACGAGATCCACGGCGCTCATCACCATGCCCGGCGTGCAGAAGCCACACTGAAGACCATGGCAGGTCTTGAAGGCCGCCTGCATGGGATGCAGCGTCCCGTCGGCGGCTGCTAGCCCTTCGATCGTGGTGACTGACTTGCCGCCAGCTTGCACTGCCAGCATGTTGCAACTCTTGACCGCGCGGCCATCGACGTGAACCGTGCAGGCGCCGCATTGGGAGGTGTCGCAGCCGACGTGCGTGCCGGTCAGGCGCAGGCCCTCGCGAATGAACTCTGACAAGGTGGTCTGAGGTTCGACGTCACGGGTGACGGACTTGCCGTTGACCTGAAGGGTGATGGTGTGACCCATGGATCATGTCTCCTGGTGGCCAAGCCTTAGCACCTTGCGGGCTCGGAACAGCCAAGATCCTAGGATGACGCCGTTCAATTTACACCCCACCAAACCCCTATGAAATGGCGCGCATACCTCAGCGCCCCACGGCTCGGGAGATAAGCTCACCTCATGGACAACATCGATCTGCAAATCCTGCGCCAGGTGTGCGACTGGCGCGCCGCCGGCCATGCCGTGGCCTTGGGCACCATCACCCGCACCTGGGGTTCAGCCCCGCGCCCGCCAGGCTCCAGTGTGGCCATCCGGGATGACGGCCTGGTGGCCGGCAGCGTCTCGGGCGGCTGCATTGAGGACGACCTCATCGCCAAGGCCCAAGCAGGGGCTCTCGCCACGGGGGTGCCGCAGGTGGTGCGCTACGGGATCGATGCCGACGCCGCCCACCGCTTCGGCCTGCCCTGCGGCGGCTTGATCGAGCTGGTGCTGGAGCCGGTGCAGGACCGCACCCGCCTGAACGAGCTGCTGCAGCAACTGGAGGCAGGGCAGCGGGTACGTCGGCGCCTCACGCTGGCCACTGGCGAGGTGGAATTGGAGTTAGCGGGCAGCGCCGACGAACTGGCCTTGAGCGACACCCACCTCGTCACCCACCACGGCCCGAGTTGGCGGCTCATCATCATTGGCGCCGGGCAGCTCACCCAGTACCTGGCGCCCATGGCCGCGGCTCTGGGCTACGAGGTACTGGTCTGCGACCCGCGGCAGGAGTACACCACCGGCTTCCAAGCTGACAAGGCCCGTCTGGTGCCCGGCATGCCGGACGATGTGGTGCGCGACCTCCAGCCCGACGGCCACACCGCCGTCATCGCCCTCACACACGACCCCAAGCTCGACGACTTGGCGCTCATGGAGGCCCTCTCCAGCCCCGCCTTCTACGTAGGCGCCATCGGCTCGCGCCTGAACCAGGCCAAGCGCAAGGCCCGCCTGATCGAGCACTTCGACATGACCGAGGCGGCCCTGGCCCGGCTGCACGGCCCCGTGGGCCTGAAGAACGGCGCCCGCACCCCACCCGAGATCGCCGTCAGCATCCTGGCCGAGTTGACCGCCGTACGCTACGGCTACCGCGTACCGGAACCCGTGGCGGTAGCACCGCAGGCGGCGGTGGAGGCGGGGTGTGTGGCGTGATGCGAGCGGAAGGCTGCCGTTTCACAGGCTGATTGCTGTGCGGCGAGCGCAGATCAACCGATAGACAATCTCGCGCATGAATCGAGATCAGGTTCTGCAGACTCTGCGCGAAAACCGCAGCGAGATGACTACCCGCTTTGGTGCGCGGCACATCGGACTGTTCGGATCAGCCGCGCGAGACCAACTCGGCCCCAGCAGCGACGTCGATGTCCTGGTCGAATTCGACCGTCAGCCCACCTTCGCCCTCTACTGCGAATTGAAAGACTTTCTGGAAGCTCTGGTGGGGCGGCGCGTTGATCTGGTTACCCGCCGGGGCCTCAAGCCGCGCGCCTGGCAGAGCGTCAGACAGGACCTGATCGATGTCGCGTGACTGGCTGCTGTTTCTAGATGACCTCATCGCCAGCGCCCAGAAGATCGGTCGATTGACCCAAGGGCTGAACGCCGAACAGCTGGCCGCCAATGAAGCGGCGTTCGACGCCGTGCTCTTCAACCTTCAGGTCATTGGTGAGGCCGTCAAGGCCTTCCCGCCTGAAGCACTGGAGGGCCTGTCAACTGAGCACCGATCTGCTCCTGCGCGACTGCGAGATCTGATTGCGCATCACTACTTCTCGCTGGATCCCGACATCATCTGGGACGTCGCAGTACACCACGTGCCCTCATTGCTGGTCGAAGCGCTGAACTTGAGAAGCGCAGCTGACGGGATCCAAGGCCAATCGTAGTTAGGCCACCACCGTAGCCGAGCTCAATGCGCGCCGAAGACTAGGATTGGGTCGGATGGGGTTGAAGGGCCCCTGAAAGAGGTAGGCTGCATGAGGCGTAGAGGAGCAGGAACTGCTGTCCTTGCTACAACCACAGCGCCAACCGCTCCAGCACCAACACCGCAAAGAAGCCCAGGGCGGCCAGCACCGTCCACTTGACGATGATGAAGCCGTTGCGCTTCCAGGTGGGGTGGCCGGTGGCGATGTACATCGCAAAGCACAGCACGCCCCCCAACAGCAATAGGCCAAAGACCAGACGGAAGATGAGCATGGCGGGGCAGGAAGCGGGGCAGGCCGACGGCCGTTAGGGGCGGGTCAACAGCAGAACACGCCGGTTCATCATCACCCCATCACCAGGCTGGGGCCAGGGCGGCCAGGCCGGCGGGGGCGTGGGACTCGTCTTCGAAGGTGACGATGTCGTAGGCCGTCTCGTCGGCCAGCAGGGCGCGCAGCAGGCGGTTGTTCAGGGCGTGGCCGCTGCGGTAGGCCACGTAGTGCGCCAGCAGGGGCTTGCCGGCGATGTGCAAGTCGCCAATGGCATCCAGGATCTTGTGCTTGGCGAACTCGTCGTCGTAGCGCAGGCCTTCGCTGTTGAGCACGCGGTAGTCGTCGATGACGATGACGTTGTCCATGCTGCCGCCCAGGCCCAGGCCGCGGGCGCGCATCATCTCCACGTCGCGCGTGAAGCCGAAGGTGCGGGCACGCGCGATGTCGGCCTGGTAGCGGCCCGATCCCATGTCAAAGCTCACGCGCTGGCCGGTGGCGTCCAGCGCCGGGTGGCCGAAGTCGATCTCGAAGGTGAGGCGGTAGCCGTGGTGCGGCTCCAGGCGCGCCCACTTCAGCGAGGCGCCCTCGCCTTCGCGGATCTCCACCGGCTTCTTCACGCGCAGAAAGCGCTTGGGCGCGCGCTGCACCTCGATGCCCGCGCTTTGCAGCAGGTAGACGAAGCTGGCGGCCGAGCCGTCCAGGATGGGCACTTCTTCGGCCGTGATGTCCACGATGAGGTTGTCCAGCCCCAGGCCGGCGCAGGCGGACATCAGATGCTCGATGGTCTGCACCTTGGGCGCGCCAGGGTCGCCGCCGGGGCTGATGGTGGAGGCCATGCGCGTATCGCTCACCGCAAAGGCGGTCACGGGGATGTCCACCGGCAACGGCAGGTCGGTGCGGCGGAAGGTGATGCCGTGGTCCACCGGGGCGGGGCGCAGGGTGAGCTCCACCTTCTGGCCGCTGTGCACACCCACGCCCACGGCGCAGGTGATGGACTTGAGGGTGCGTTGAGCCAACATACCTCGATTGTCCCCCAGGAGGGTTTTCCCGCAAAGACAGGCGGGTGGCCACAATCGGGCGATGTCCACTTCAGCGCATGCTTCTGCGGCGACTCCCCCGGCGACGGCTGCGCCCGCTGCCGAGCTCAGCACGCCGTTCAGACCGCCATCCGACCCGCCACTCCGCCCAAGCCCCGCAGCCCAGCAAGCACACGCCACCGCCACACGCCACGAAGTGGTGATCCTCGGCGCCGGCATGTCCGGGCTGTGCCTGGGCATCGAGCTGAAGCGGGCGGGCATCGAGGACTTCGTCATCCTGGAGAAGCAGGCCGGGCTGGGCGGCACCTGGTGGGACAGCCGCTACCCCGGCGCCCACGTGGACGTGCCGGCGCCGTTGTACAGCTTCAGCTTCGAGCCCAACCCCCGCTGGCGCCAGCGCTTTGCGGCGGCCCCGGAGATCCAGGCCTACATGGCGCACTGTGCCGACAAGTACGGACTGCACCCGCACCTGCGCTTGGGCACGGCGATCACGGCGGCGCGTTTTGACGAGGCCCAGGGCCTGTGGACGCTGGACACGCAGGGGCCCGAGGGTGAGCCAGGAGAAACCCAGCGCATCCAGGCGCGCTTCTTCCTCTGCAGCACCGGCCCGCTGTCGCAGGTGCGCTGGCCCGACATCCCTGGGCTCGCAGACTTCCAAGGCCGCAAGCTGCACTCGGCCCGCTGGGACGCGGGCTACAGCGCACAAGGGGAGCGCGTGGCCGTCATCGGCACGGGCTCCACCGCGTCGCAGCTCATTCCGCCCCTGGCGCAGCAGGCGGGGCAGCTGCATGTGTTCCAGCGCACCGCCAACTGGGTGCTGCCGCGCATCGACCGGCCGTACTTTGCCGTCGACCGGCTGCTGGCGCGCTTTCCGCCTTATGCCTGGGCGGTGCGCACCTTCTGGTACCACCTGCTGGAGTGGGGGCGGCGTGGGTTTGACGAGGGCACGATGGCCAGGCGCGGCATGCTCAAGACCGCCGCGCTGCACCTGCGGCGCCAGGTGCCTGACGCCGCCCTGCGCGAGAAGCTGCGCCCGCCCTACCCGCTGGGCTGCAAGCGCATCATCTACTCCAACGACTTCTACCCCGCGCTGTCGCAGCCCCACGTGGAGCTCGTCACCGAGCCCATCGAGCGCCTCACCGCCACGGGCATCGTCACGGCGGACGGGCGTGAGCGGCGCATCGACACCCTGGTCT
>Ga0315900_10006207_pt1 | contig 16145 bp, 9 predicted proteins | sample LakEriMetagenome_FD_203521 | JGI IMG/M metagenome (GOLD analysis project Ga0315900, IMG submission 203521) | Freshwater fungal communities from buoy surface, Lake Erie, Ohio, United States - Buoy 12 MA114 | ecosystem: Environmental > Aquatic > Freshwater > Lake > Lake biofilm | place: USA: Lake...
AAGCATCCATTTGGCGCAGAACTAACTGCATTCTATTAACAAGTTCACGCTGGCCTAATTGACCAACAAAACCGTTGTCTACACTAGGTGCTACACGCAAACTGATTAGAGCATACCGTTGATTTTCCGGTAAGTTTCTAATAGGATCATTTTGACCTATGTTAAATACCAATGATTTATCATCATCATATTTGCCATCCATAATAACAGAAGACCCCCAGTGGGAAACTGTTACTGCAGTTTGCGGAGCTGATAGAGCAACTTGTACTGGTGCAGTAGCACTGTAAGTAAACGTATTTGCCGATGGAACACCGCCATATTGTCCTCTTGCAGAAATGACCAATGTATTGGCAGACTTAGATGAATAAGAAATATATTCAATAGGTCCTGTTCTATTTAATCCGGATGTTAAATATACTGTTCCCGATGGCGGGAATTCGGATGCATCAGCAACAGAAATTGTGCTACCAGGTCCCGAAGCTGAGGATAACGTAGATGTTAATATAGTATATGGATTTAATGTGTTTGTCTCATAACGAGCACACATATTACCCGATCTCATATATGCTTCAGTATTTACATTGTTATTTGCAATTCTGTCACAATATACTACTTCACCTCTATTGTTCTTAAATCCAAATCTAACTGCGCCAGCGCCATACCAAGAATAATCAATATAGAACATCTGCATCTTGCTTAGATCTAAATTAAATCCAGATGCACCTGTACCATCCATTTTATCAATATTCCAAGAACTTTGTACACGTCTTGTATCTATTGTTTTTGTTACTCGACAATTCTTTGCGGGTGTTCCTCTATATTCAGGGCTAATAACCAAACTTGTGTCCGATTCAATGCTCTTAATCATATAAGACATTCCGCGAATAACAATGTAATCACCTGGAATTAACTGTGAACTAAATTTTGTAGATGTACCAGTTACAACAGGCGAACCTTGTATAACTTGTACTACACCACTTAATTGTTGTGTACTTGTTCTTCTTACCGTATAAATTCGTTGACCATCAAATTCAAAGAAGAATCCATTTTGTTGGTCAAACATACCCACACGAGTTTTGGAACCATACCAAGAATCTGGGGACACAGTCAATGGAAATCCTGTTGCAGGAGATGTAGTTGGAGAAGATAAAGCAGTATATCGCAAGGTTAATGGTGTTACTGCAGTAAGAGTAAATGTTCCATTATATGCGGTTTCAGTGCAACCCGAAACTTTAATATTTGCCCCCGCTTGCATACCATGTACTTGTCTACATGTAACGGTAATCGTAGTTCCGTTAGCTGTTATAGTATCAACTTCAAATGCTGGCTTCATGATAGAACCAGTACTAAATTGAATACCTTTGCCTGATTGATAACGGAAATATCTACGAGTTTGTCTAATTACCTGATATCCATGAGATGAATTAACATTTGTAAATTGTACACCACCGTCAAATGGTCTATGTGAGACATAGCTATATGGTCTAGGATATAATACGTTACTCGGGAAAGCACCATTAGTAAATGTTAATGGCCCTGCGCCTGTAAATACCGATCCGTTTGCTGTAAATGTGTTACTAGTTGGTGTTGTTTCTACAACATATGGTCCGTTCAAATTAGTTACACCTGTAGTGTAATTTAACCAGAAGCTATTACCAGGTTGGAAACCATGTCCATCTGTAGTTGAAATTGTAAGTAAATTAGATGTAACTGATACGTTATTGACTCTAATAGAAGAATTGGAATACCAATCACCGACAAAGACCAAAGTTTTATTTGGATCGAACAATTCCCATTGAGGAACACCCAAAGTTCTAACAGTAAATGATACGTTAGGTAAAACTGTTTCAACAGTCCACCAACCATCTGCATTTGCTTGATCTAATGTACCTTGAACAAATATAGGATCACCGACAATGACGTTTGGTGTTACTGTGTCAGTTGTAGCAATTAAGAAAGATGTATTTCCTTGATAAGAGCCTGTAACATTTGATAATGTAATTGTGCTTTGATTATTAAAGAATGCACTTGGTCTATTATCTAAAAGAGTAATAGATTCCCATTTTGTAGGTTGTGTGCCATATTCAAAGTCAGTATCGATCAAAGACTGAGGTTCAGAAACTCTCATCTTCCCCACAGGATCCATATATGTTTCTGCAGGAACAAATTCTTGATATGTTTCTTCTACTAGAATAGACAACTTATCATCACTACTCATTGCAGCAGTGTTATAATTTAATATGATAGTTGTTGTTTCTAAAGGAACATTTTTACTATCAATAGTGACACCGGTGGTGTAGGATGTTGCCCCCAGATTAGGATCACTGAAGTTGTAGATTACAGTATTGCGTGTTACATTAGTTATCAGTAATAACTGTTCTCTTCTGATATTTTTACCACTAACCGTTACCGTTTTGGTAGCAGGGTTAAAGGTATAACTTTCCAATATTACGTGTTTTGCCATTTTGGTTTAATCTCCTAGGGCTATGCTACTTGGTGTATACGGGTAGCGTCTTGTTTGTGCTAATTTGCTAGTGTTGCGAAGAATTATAGAACATTGTGTTCCTGGGGTTGGAGCAGTATAAAAAATTATTTTATCATCAACTACTCTATATCCCTTGAATGCATCATAAGGTGTTATCCAAGGCCAGGTTAACTGTTTAACATACGGTGCTAAAACCGATCCATTTATCGCAACGTCTACGTCTTTTGAATCTATTATTGTAGTATTTATTATGGTAGAAATGTTTGCAGTATCAAGTGTCAAACTAAATACATTTTTAACCCCATCGAATTGCGGAGAAATATCATCTAAAGCATATATTGATACTACTGGGCTAAAAAATGGAGTCAGGTTAGCATCTAATGTAAGTGTGCTACCTACAGTATTATTTGCCGAAGCATTTATTTGATTACTGCTTATTTTACGCATTATTCTCTCTTAGTTATCCTTATATTTATATAATCACAAATACACAGGCAAATATCTAACAATAACGATACCATCGCCGCCTTTATTATTCACACCTGGACCTGTTCGAAGACCAGCGCCTGCGCCGCCGCCTTTACCATCTACACCATTTTGAGAATTGCCTGCGCCGCCTCCACCGCCTTTACCGCCGCCCGCTAAAATATTAACTCCTGTACCTGTATCTCCACCATCGATGCCCGCGCGACCATATCCTCCGCCGCCCCCATAAAGAACGTTTGCTCCAGATATGGAAAATGTTAATCCCGCACCAGTAGTTGCACCGGGTGCGCCAGCACCGCCACCGATAGAACCGGTAAGACCATTGCCGCCGGTTCCACCATTATTACCAAAACCTCCAGATGGGCTACTAGACTGTTGACCTGTACCTGCGCCACCAGCTGGACCTGCTCCGCCGCCTCCTGAGCCACCGGATGAACCTGCGCCTGCGGGGGTTGCGCCACCTCTTCCACCGCCTATACCAGTTTTTGTGTAATTTGAACCCGAAATACTACTATTTGCGCCATTGCTGCCAGAGCCGCCTGCGCCAACCGTTATAGTATATGTAGTTGACCCTAAACTCTGATTTGTTACATATACTACTCCGCCGGCTCCTCCGCCGCCATGGCCACCATCCGTAGACGTTGCACCGCCACCTGCACCTATTACTAATATATTTGCAAGAATGTCGTCACTAACAGTCAATTGGCCGCTAGTAGTAAACGTATGTATCTTATATGCGCCATCATATGTTACGTTTCCACCTGTTGCTCCAATATAAGAAAAAACTAATCCGTTATTCCTTGCCCTTGCATAATCATCAGAACTAAATAACCTCCCCGTTGAGATATTTTTAGTAACAGTAAGTGCAAGATTTGCAGTTATTAATCCGCCTCTATAACGTTTTACCATTTAATTACTTCCAAATTATTCATTTTAATTAAATGTTATATTTGCAGATGAATTGAATCTGTAAATTTGATATCCGCCTACATTAGTTACAATTACACTTGAAGGCACCGTTGCATAATTATATGCAATTGGGTATCTCATAACTGCTATGCCTGAACCACCGGCACCGCCCGTTGTAGTTATCCAACCCGCAGAACCTCCACCGCCTCCTGTATATTGCCCTCCAGCACCACCCGGTGTATTACCTGGGCCCGCGGCACCTCCAGAATTTAATGCACTGCCGCCAGGTGTACCTGGACCTGCATCTCCAGCGCCTGCGCCTCCGCCTCCTATACCGCCATTGCCACCTTTGGCACTTGAGTAGCCGCCGCCACCACCGCCGCCTGCAAAGTAATAGGGTGTACCTAATATTGTAGACTCAATTCCAGGACCGCCTGCACATGAAGATGTGGGTGAAGGAGTACCGGTAAAATTTGGATCCGTGTCTATACCTTGACCGCCTGCGCCACCGCCGCCCGCGCCCGCAGTAGGTGTACCGGTACGAGTTGTGGATAAATTGCCACCTCTATTACCATATATAGTACCAGAATTTCCACCCAAAGTCATTAAATATTGACCAGCGCCGCCCTGGTTTAATCTAGAATTATTAGATCCCGCGCCACCTCCAGAACCACCTGCCAAACCATCGCCGGAATCATGTGTACCTGAGCCTCCGCCGCCGGTTGCCTGCGCACCAAATACTATAGTATTACTACCAGAAGATCCAAATACTCCATTACTACCGGTACCTTGTGTTCCGGCGCCACCTGCACCAACAGTAACTGTATATGATTGATTTCTAATAATAGAAACACTTGACATCATTATAACGCCTCCGCCGCCTCCGCCGCCACCAATTGAACCAACTGCGCCGCCCCCGCCGCCTACAAGAAGAACCTCTACACTAGACAAAGAACTAGTACTTAGAATTTCGCCTTCAACTAACCAAGTATTTGCAAACTTATACTGCATTTGGTCAGGCATACTATACAACTTACCTGTAATAGAAGACCTGGAAAAGGATATATTAGATAGATATTCCTCAGCAGTGATTAATCCTGACAAATATCGTTTCACAATTAACTAATATCCTCATAACTAATAGTTACAATAATAGTATTGTCTGCACTTGCAGTACCGCCAATACTTGTATTTTCTTCAACGTAGTATTGTGTACCTTTATCTATCAGTGTAAGTGTAGATGTAGGTGGCACCACAACGTTAGCTGCAATAGCATATGATGTGCCACCTAAAGAAGCAGCACTATGATATTTGATAACTGCAGATGCAGATATTGATGTTTGATTGGCAAGATTTAAAGTGTTAACTTTAAATGTTTTCCCCGAGCCAGATGCATTATTAAGAACAGTTGTAGGAGAAACATTGGATAACATAACTCCCGTCGTTTTTCCTAATATAAGATTAGCTGTAAGTAAATTTGGTGATGACATTTGTTAATTTATCCTCCGAATATTAAAGAAAGTCCAAATGATTTAGCGGATAAACTTGCAACAGTTGCAACTTGAGAAGTTGTTCCGCTATAAGTAACAGTTAAAGTTGAACCAACAGCATTTATAGTGGTATCGCTAATAATTAACCCATTTGATTTTAAATATAACTTTTCCCATTTACTTGCAGGGTTACCTAAATATTTTGCTGGAGCTACAGGAATAAGATTTCCTGTTGTTTGATCATATCCAATAATAGCAGCTGCTACATTGGCGCCTGATATACCAGAAATACCAAGTTCTCTAACTTGAATATTAATATTAGCCGAAGGAGGTGTGGTAAAAACTAAATTATTATTTACAACATTATAATCAGTAATAGGAACTTGTGCTACACCATTTTCAAAAACTAATATAGTATCAACAGTAAATCCTTCTGTTAATGCAAAAGTATTGGATGTGCCTGTTCCAGTAAATGTTCTTGTATTATATGTAGATCCTGATCTACCACCCAATATTCTTACATCTATATTTGCACCAATTGCTGGCGCTTCAGGAAATGCAAGTATTTTATCTATTACAGTATATACATCAGATTGTTGAAATACACCATCTATTATGACTGAAACATAATTTTTATTAGGAGGTACAACGGACAATGTAAATGAAGAATTACTGCCATTTCCAACAAAACTATCTACCTTTGAGAATAAAGAAACTGAAGAATTTATAGTTTCTGTTCCAAAGAATTTAATTTCTATATTTGCACCAACTGCAGGTGTGCCTATTAAATTTAATGTAGAACCATTTGTATTATAATCAATTACAGGTATTTGTGTAACACCTTCAATCAAAACTAAAATACGTTTTGGATCAGTAACAACTGTACCTATATTATATGAAGTGTTTCCTGTAGAAATTATTGTTGTACTGTCAGAAACAATAACTGCAGATATTTGTCCAGGTGTCGGCCAATCTTCACCGATTAACCTCTGAAAAGCTGTATCTGTATCAAATATACCTTTATTAATTATCGACATGTTTTTTCTTTATTTTTGTATATTTATACGACATATCTAACAATAACTAATCCTGATCCACCATTTCCACCACCTTGATTTCCAGGTACAGGATTTGTAGGACCGTAGGCTGAGGGGCCGCCGGCGCCGCCGCCACCAGTATTAGTATTACCAGACCATGCAATAGTGTTAACATTAACTATACCGCCACCACCACCACCAAGCCCACCTGGTTGGTTTGAAGCGCCACCGCCCCCAGCAATGTACCCACCTAGTCCCGTTGTTGTTGAATTTAGCCAAACAGAATATGTAGCAATACCATTACCACCTTTGGCACCTGAGCCTCCAGCTTCTCCGGCGCCACCACCAGAACCCCCAACTGCTGTCACTGGGCCACCTGGGCCACCTGGGCCACCCGGAAATCCATAACCTATTATATTTGTAGTTGGTCCAGTATTTAATGCATATTGCCAAGTACCACCGCCGGTGGCACTACGACCAGGACCATTGCCGCTTCCGCCCCAACCACCGCCGCCGGAGCCTCCTATATTAAGCCCAGTGGCACCGCCACCTCCGCCGCCAAAAATTGTATGAGTAATTCCGCCTAGTGCTATTGTAGTATTACTTCCCATAGAAGCAGATATGGATTGATCTCCTAAAACGCCATTACCACCTGCGCCTACAGTTATTATCATAGTATTACCAACAAATATATTTGCACTAGGAATAGATCGATACATTACTCCCCCAGCACCGCCACCGCCACCTTGTTGATAATTGCCTGGATAGCTACCAAAACCAAATGAACCACCGCCACCTCCTGCAACAGAAATAACTTCAATTGGAGTTGTTGCTGTTCCTGCCGCTCCGTCATATATGCTTGTATTAGATGTAACCTCAAATGTACTAGATGTTCGGAATACATGATAAACATACCCACCGGAAGTTATAATATTTCCACCCGTTGCAGAGTATTTAAATACTGAGGTATCTACAATATTAATTATATTACTACTCAATATTTGATTATTGGTATTTGCAGTTTCAAATACTTGTAATTGGAAGTATTTTGTTTCACCTGTAGCTAATGCAGGATTTGGATATAAATCTATAGTTGCTGTACTAAAATTACCTATACTAAATGTACCAGTATTACCTGAAGCAAAATCTGTAGTTATAACATTGCCTACTGTTTTATAACTTAACGATCTTCCTACACCGCTTGCCGCTATTGTAAATCTAACACCCCTTCCCGATACTATTGTATTGGTGTTAGATGTCAATGAATTAAATGCAATTGAATTGGATGTATTTAAAATTGTTACGTTACTTGAGGTGTATCTAATAATTCCTTGTTGACCTGCGCCTCGTATTTGTATTTGAAACGCTTCTCCGGTTTCATCTGCAATACTAGAATCTCTTGCAGCTTGAAGAACAAATGTTCCGGTGTTTGAAACTATTTGAAACGATCCCGAATTTGAGGTAAAATCAGATAAGACAACATTAGCAAATTGCGGCAAAACAGAATAATACGCCACCCCATCCGGACAATTTTCAGTAGTTACAGTAAAAGAAACAAGCTCACCTTCACCAATTGCCCCCACATTGGCGGTAATTGATGTCACATTGCTATTATCTTTAATAGTTATTGGCGGTGTAGAAGTTAAAACTGGTCCCGTTGGGCTACCTGTGCGCAAACTAACAGTAAAAGTTTTATCGCCTTCTAATGTCCACGGAACAGTAACTAAAGAAATATTAGCTTTACCGTTGGTTACAACCACGGATCCTGTTAAACTGTTTGATGTAAAATTTGTAGCTGTTATGGACATATTAGTTATTGAATAGAGTAATACAAAGTTGTTCCATCTATTTCAGATGTGTCAAACGATGCTGTAATAGGAGCACTTGTGTCTGCAGCTGCAGTATAGCTAGCAATGCTCGTTGTCGATAGATATCTGTAACTTACAAAGCATGATACGTCGGTATTTTCCACGTCTATTGTTGTAGGATAACTAACAAGAATTTTATCATTCTTTTCCATTCGTTTTGGATATTGCAACAATTCAACAGATGAATTAGGAGGAATATTAAAATCATATGAGAAATATGATTTGATTACATTATTTGCATCTACCCACGTAGCTTTAACTGGTACTGTTACTAATGCAGAATTTACAATTTTAATACTAACAACTACAGCTGCAGATTGAGATGATTGAAACACAGCAGCATCTGTATTTGGTCCTATAATTGTAGTACCAACACCATTATAAGAAGGATCTGAAGCAACACTTTCATACGTAAATATTGCAGAAAGTACATTAGATGCAGGTAGTATAGAATTATTAAATGATTGTAATCCAATACTATCGTTACTTGAAAATACCTGGGGTTTCTTTAAAAATTCCAATACGCTGCCTGCCGGCACAGGTATTAATTTAGCAAGAGCTACTGAATTTCCTGTTGCAAGATATCCTACGTTTGCAGTAATATACGCAGTACTACCAGAAATATTAGTAATGTGAAGAGATCTTAAAATAAATCTATCATTTGCTCCGCCATTAAATTTAACAACTGGTACTAGGTTACCTGTAAGTAAATATCCCTGAGTACCATCTATTGCTGTATTAAAGTCATATGGTGCAGATGTGGCTGTTATTAATCCTGCGCCGCTAATTACTATACCTTTGCCTGCGGTAAATGCAGATATTGCTCTGGTATTTGTAAAGTATAAATTAGAAGATACTTCCGAAACATCTGCAGTTGTAAGTGAACCTAAGCTGACACTAGCACTAATTCTACCGTTGGATTCAATAGTAATACTATCACCAGCGATCAATGCTGATACTACTCTTGCATTTGTAAAGTATAAATTACCGCTTGTTTCAATTACGTTAGCTGTATATAGTCTGTTCCAAGTATTAGATGTAATACTATCAGCAACAATAATATTGGATGTTGATGTACCTGTGGAAACAACATTTCCAGCAAGGACAGTCTGTGTGACATTTATGCCTTGTATTACTAAACCATTAGCAACTAAATTGCCAGTAACAGCTATGTCGCCAGTAATAGTACCAATAGTTACAGCATTGAATACTCTGGTATTCGTGAAGTATAAATTACTTCCTTCTGCTACATTATCAGTAGTTATAGTACTTACTGGTCTTTGTATAACAATACTACCAACCATACTACCATGATTTGAGCATTGATAAACATATGTATTTCCTGCTAATACATATGGAATTTTCCAGAATAATTTACCTGCAACTTTACCTTGTGCAGCGGATTCTGTGCTTACTGTACCGTCTTGTGCAACATGAGTTAACCCGGTATCATAATTACTACCACCGTTCGATACTCTAATATTAAAAGGATGAGATCCACTAACATTTAAATTAAATGCTATAGTTTCTCCAGCAGAAACATATATTGCTGGATTATCTCCAGAGTATTGATCAATATTGTAGTTAAATACTGGAGTAGTTACTGTTAATTCTGTTACTGCAGGAATTGTGGCGAAAATAGCTCTGGTATTTGTAAAATATAGATTACCGCTTGTTTCAATTACGTTAGCTGTGGTTAAGAACGGTTGTACTGTAGCGTTAACTCTTTCAGCAGTAAAATATAAATTAGCAGAAGTTTCAATTACGTTAGCTGTGGTTAAGAACGGCTGTACTGTTGCATTAACTCTAGCTGATGTAAAGTATAAATTACCAGAGGTTTCTCTTACATTTGCTGTAGTTAAGAATGATTGTACTACAGCATTAACCCTTGCGTTAGTAAAGTATAAATTAGATACAGATTCGATTACATTTGCAGTTGTCAATCTAGGATTGGTTACTTGCAATACTCTTACATTAGTAAAATATTGATTAGTGCCCTCGATTATATCAGACGTAGATGTAACTTGGGCGGTTGGCCAGTCGTTAGCTATTTGTAGTCTAACGACATCTGATAAATTAAAATTACCTTTGTTTTTTATTGGCATATCTTTTATTTATTATCGAATTCTATACGTAATAATAATGATGCCTGAACCACCGGCACCATCACCACCACCACCACCACCTGTATTTACAGTGCCTGGGGTACTAATATTACCACCACCACCAGCACCACCTACACTACCGGGCCCATTACCTGCGCCACCACCGGCAAAATATCTACCAGGAGCAGGACCACCTGTACCATAGCTTGCTGGTGAGAATGGTATCACTGACCCTATGCCCCCAGAGTATAGAACTGATAATCCTCCTGCGCCACCACCACCACCACCGAACTCGCTCGGTGTTTGAGTAGAATTACCAGGATAGCCTTGCTGAGCTGGTCCAGGATAATTGAATCCACCACCACCGACATTGAATTTGCCGCCACCGCCACCTGAGCCGCCTGGTTTACCTCCACCGCCCGACTGGCCAGGCACTGCATTGCCCGCAGCGCCCCCGCCCATTGTGGAAATATTTATTGTGTTGCTTTGGTTTTTAAATTCACTTCTATTACCAGGCGTTGTTGTTGGTGCTGTTGCTGAGCCACCGCCACCAATAGTTATAGTATAATTTCCAACAGTTGTCAGATCCGCTGTGCTAATTAATAATCCACCAGCGCCGCCGCCGCCGTAACCATTGGTGAGTGGCGAGTTGCCAAGGCCTCCACCTCCCCCAGCAACAACTAATAGTTGTATTTGATTATTTCCCCCGCCCATATTGTTGACGGTAAATGTATTACTACTTAAGAACACGTGTCGTTTATAATCATCGACAGTTTCTACAAAATCACCACCTATAGCTAAAAGACCGAATTGAGAAGTATCTACAATAGTTACATTAGAACTTGTATTAGCTATTGTGCCTGTAGTAGAACCTGATCTAATTTCTAATTGGAATATACCGTCACCGTTAGTAATACCATCGGCATTTGCAACTAAAGATACTGTATTGGATTGTCCACTACCCGCAATTACAAATGCTCCAGTATTTGCAGAACTAAATCTAGGGGCAAATACGTTACCTTCTAGATTTTTGGTTGTATAGTAATAAGTATTTGATGTTGGGTTAAATACTGTCACATTAAACGTAATAGTATTACCTTCATTCTGAGGAGTATTGACCGCGGGCGATACTAGAACATATTCAGTGTTTCCAGTGTCTTTAATTATAATATTAGATGTTGATGCAATAACAGTTCCAGTTACTGATGCTCTTCTAATTTGAACTCTAAATCTTTCTTCACCCTCAAATCCTGTGTCAGAAGCTAACTGTAAACTGATTATACCTTGGTCATTAGTTACAGTAAATGACCCAGTATTTGCTGCAGGAACAAAATCAGATGCATTTACATTTCCATCTGTACTATAATAGAATGTTGTTCCATTAGTTACTCCCAATGTTTGGAAGTCAATAGTTACAACGTTTGCCCCTGCAACTTCACCTATTGTGGATAAACTAGGTGTTGCTGTAAAGAACGATGTATACTTAGCAGATATAAAAGCAGTTAAAGGTTGAGCAAAAGAAGGTGACTTTTGCATTCTAATAGTGTAATCAGTTAATAATGTTTTTGGATATTCGCAAATCTCAACCGTTGAAAATGCAGGAACAATTAAATTAGATGAAAGAAATGCAAATATTTGATTCGTATCCGTGACAATTTGTGTAGTAATTCCTGCCGGTGTTGGGTTTGGATTATGTACTTTAATACTTTCAATAATAGAATTTTTACCAGAAGAAACAAATACGTTGGAAGTAGAATTTGAATTTAAAACAGCATAAGCTCTATCAAATTCAGTTATAGCAGAACCTTGATATGAAACCATGGCAGAAATTAAATTGTTTGCAGGCTGTTTTGGATTACTAAATGACTGTAATTGAATGGAATCGCTTGGTTTAAACACTGCGGGTTTTAAGAACATTTCTGTACTTGATGAACCTGGTAGCTCAAACAAATTTGCGAATACTACATCATTACCATCCGAATAACCAATTCTACCATTAACATACGCAGTGTTACTTGATAAATTTGTTATATGTAAAGATTGTACAATAAAGTTTACGCCATTTTCAGAACTAAACATTACTACATTTGAATAAATGTTAGATACTATACCAGCGGATGCAAGTGTTAACCCTGAATTATAAAAACCAAGACCAGGATCAGCTTGCTTAAAGGAAATTACACCTGCTTGTGTTATTGCAATGCCTTGGCCTGCAGTATATGCTGTTCTGGCTCTTGCATTAGTATAATAAAGAGCATTTGCTCCTTCTGCTAAATCATTGGTAGTAAAATTACTTAAAGTACTAACTTGAGCGGCAACAGAACTTGCTGATATATTTGCACTAATTCTACCATTGGCTTCAATAGTAATACTATCACCGGCAACTAATGCTGATACTACTCTAGCATTGGTAAAGTATAGATTCGCACTTGTTTCTGTAACATTCGCAGTAGTTAAAAACGGTTGTACTATTGCGTTAACTGCGGCGGCATCCAAAGGAGTAGCCGCGACATTTGCACTAATTCTACCATTGGCTTCAATTATAATTTGATCGCCAGCAACTAAAGCTGATACTACTCTTGTATTGGTGAAATATAAATTGCCAGATGTCTCGACTACATTAGCTGTGGTTAAGAATGGTTGTACTGTAGCATTTACTCTTTCTACAGTAAAATATAGATTGCTACCTTCAATTACATTTGATGTTGTAAGTAAAGGGATAACTGCTGTTACTACTCTATCATTTGTATAGTATAAATTAGATGTAGATTCTTTTAAATTAGCAGTAGTAAAATTAGATAAAGTGCCTACAGTACCAGTAACATTACCTTCTAATGTTGATACAACAAGTGAAGCATATCTAAAAGTAACATTAGAGGTATCTACATTTACTAGATCAGGTTCAATTATTAGATTATCAAATAATTTAAATTTACCATCATTGTGGTCTCTGATTAAACCCGTATGTCTTTCTACACCATCATTGTAGTTACCTACTAATCCTAAATTATACGAATCGCCAGGATTGCCGTATCCTATTTGAATAATAGGGTCAGATATTGTTAGTGTATTAGCAAAAACCGAAACTAAATTACCAAGTACGTATAGATTACCATTTAATGTTAAATTCTTAAATACTACACTTGCTTCAGTTGATACATTTTGGCCAATAGAGATGGATCCTGAGGAAGGATCATATATAACACCCGTTCCGCCACTTAGAGTTGATCTAACTCTAGAATTGGTATAATAAAGATTTACTGCACCTTCTGCTATACCATCTGTAGTTAAATTATCAATAACAGTTGTGATATTAGCAAGAGTTGCTGTTAAGTTCGCACTAATTCTACCATTGGCTTCAATAGTAATATTTTGACCAGCAATTAATGAACCAACTGATCTTGCATTTGTGAAGTAAAGATTCGTACCTTCTGCCAAATTAGCAGTAGTAAAATTGTTTAGTGTTAATACTGTATTTGCTACTTCGGCAAATAAAGCAAGATTTGAAGTGGCGCCTGTATCAATAGTTCCTGCTACAAACTTCGTACCGTTCCATACCAAAACACCATTATTTAAAATACCGGTAATGTCAACATCGGCAAAAACATTGACACTCATTTGTTCTACATTTGCGAGAACTCTTGCATCAGTATAGTATAAATTTGTACCTTCAATTACATTCGAAGTATAAAGTCCTAACCAGTTTGTACTTTGAATGTAGGTAGCAGATATTAAATTTGCACCGGTTATTGAACCACCCGAGCCTGCGCCGATTGTGATAGTATTTGAAACTAGTTTATCGGAACTTATAGTATCAGTGACTATAATATTGCCCTGCACTGTTCCTGTAGTAATACCTATCAGTGTGCGAGCATTTGTGAAGTATTGATTAGTTCCTTCAATTACATTTGATGTTGTAAGTAAAGGAGTAATTGCAGATATAACACGAACATTTGTAAAATATAAATTAATACCTTCAGTTAAATTAGCTGTACTAAAATTAGATAAAGATAAAACAGTGTTTGCAACATTAGCAGATAAAGAAATATTTGCTAAATTTGTATATAGGGATACATTTGCAACTCCCGAAAATTCTACAGAATTTACCCAAGAACGTACACCTTGTATGTTAGATGTAAGCACATAACCCGAATTTGGAGGTAGCCCTAAATCTGGTTCTGCTTCTGAAATTTCTAAGAATTCGTATCTATCAGCGCGAACATTCGCGCTAGGAATCTTAGGAACTCTGCCTGATATTAGTTTAGTCATTTGCTGATTCTAATACGCTAATTACCATTTGTATAGTATTATTTGCGCTTGCTGAGGAAAATACTTTTTGGCCTGTTTCTAAAACTAATTTAGATCCGGCACCTATAATAGCCATAGAATCGCCATAAGGAATTCTAAAATTCTTTGCAACCGCTGTTTTTACATTAGCAGTTGATCCATGATAAAAATTTATAGTAGATATTGTATTTGAAATATTTGTTGCCTGAACTGATAAGAAAATAGATGTTTTTCTCGCAGGGGCAGTATAAATAATTTTATCTTCTGTGGTTAAATCCGCAGTAACTGTTTTAAATACGTTTAATGCTGTTGCCATTTGTTTTTTATCCTTCGATTGCTAATATATATGGCGTCATTACTGCGAACAATGCTTTGTTAAATGTTCTACCAGAAATGGTACCGTCAACTCTATTAAATACTAATTCTGTACCAATTCTAAAGTCACCCTGTTGGTCTGTACTTGTAAAGTAAACTCTACCGCCTTTTTCTTCTGTAACTTCATTTTCCTGTATTGGGAACCCACCATTGTATGGAAGAGCGGTTTGTATATTCGTACCAGAACCAATATATTCAAATGTATAGCCTAACGCAGATATATAACTTGGTTGATGGAAACTTACTGCAGCATTTGCTAATATATTTATATCAGCAACACCCTCCAATAATGTCACCAAAGATGTGTTTGCCACAAGAGGTGTACTATTAGCTACAGTATAAAATGCCACTGTTCCATTACTAATATTTGCCCAATTTCTATTAATGTAGCCATTAACTTCTGCTACAATAAAATCTCTATTAGCTAAAATAATTTTAGTGGCATTAATTACATTTGGATTATTGCTTAATGTGCTATAAGAAATAGGAGTCTTAGTAGGAGCAGCATTTGCACCAATTGTAATAATATCAGTAATTAGATCTATATCACTTAATACCAAGTTTGCTTCATTCAAACTTGCAGCTGGTGCTGCTGTGGTGTTTTGTGTATAGGTATTTTGATACAAGCTTGTTATTGGTATTGCTCTTATAACATCATCAATAATAGTACCTATAAAATCATATGCTGCAGTTGTTTGCGGTATTTGATCTTGAATTTGAGTAGCAGTAAAATCATTGTTATAATAATATACGCCAGATGTAATAGCTTGTCTATTACCGTTATGTAAGAAGTCGAAAATTATACTATCAATTAAGTAGCCTGTGTCTCTTTCACATTTAGTAATTGCATTTCCTGCATCAATAAAATTGCTTGCGTTGGCAAAGAATCCTGGATACTCTTGATTAACAAATGCAATAACTTCTTTCTGAATAAACTCTTTGTTTGAAAGTACTAAGTTTGCTGCATTGTTTACATCTACATTAGTATTTGCGGGGAATCCGTTTGGTATAATTCTATCAGTTACACCAATTGTTCCGCCAGTAATAATATTTGCAACTAAATCAAATCCATCAGAAATTCTATTAACCCATGCTCCAGCTGT
>Ga0315900_10006208_pt1 | contig 16144 bp, 9 predicted proteins | sample LakEriMetagenome_FD_203521 | JGI IMG/M metagenome (GOLD analysis project Ga0315900, IMG submission 203521) | Freshwater fungal communities from buoy surface, Lake Erie, Ohio, United States - Buoy 12 MA114 | ecosystem: Environmental > Aquatic > Freshwater > Lake > Lake biofilm | place: USA: Lake...
GCTCGACCAGGGCATCCAGTTCGCCGGTGTGCAGACCAAGGCGGAAGCTCCGCGCGTCACCGGCCGGATCGACTTCTCGACCCATCCCTTCATCGAGCACTTCAAGTTCCTGAAGGCGAACACGACCCGCACGCCGAAGATGACGATCCCCTCCCCGTCCATGCTGCACTACCGGGGCGGCCGGAAGCTCATCAACATGGGCCTCTATCCCGACATGGCCGACTACTACGAGGACCTCGGCCAAGCCTATCGCAAGGCCGTGCACGCCTTCTACGACGCCGGCTGCCGCTACCTGCAGCTCGACGACGTCTCCTTCGCCTATCTCTGCGACCCCGAGCAGAAGAAGATGCTGGCCGAGCGCGGCGACGATCCGGACAAGCAGGGCGGCATCTATGCGGGCATGGTCACGGCAGCCATCGGCGGGCGGCCGAAGGACCTGCTGATCACCATGCACCTGTGCCGCGGCAATTTCCGCTCCACCTTCGTCGCCTCCGGCGGCTACGAGCCGATCGCGGACCTCTTGTTCAACGCCATGCCGGTGGATGCCTACTTCATGGAGTGGGACACCGAGCGTGCCGGCGGCTTCGAGCCGCTGCGCTACCTGCCGAAAGGCAAGGCCGTGGTGCTCGGCCTGGTCACGTCGAAGACCGGCGTGCTGGAATCCAAGGACGACATCAGGCGCCGGATCGACGAGGCGGCGAAATATGCGCCGCTGGAGCAGCTCTGCCTGTCGCCCCAGTGCGGTTTCGCCTCGACGGAGGAGGGCAACACCCTCGCCGAGGACGAGCAGTGGCGGAAGCTCGAGATGATCGTCGAGGTGTCGCGCGAGGTGTGGGGATAGGGCGCGGGGCGCCCAATCCTGCGTCGCCTCAGCCCTTGGCGGGCGGGAACATCAGCGGCGAAATCTTCATGTGGTCGCGCTTCGCCCAGTCGAGGCCCTTGACCCCGGCCTCGGCGCGGCGCTGGGCCGCCTCGAGCTTCGCGGAGGCGGCGTCGAGGTCCATGGTCAGGACCTTGCCGCCATCGACCACCTTCTTGCCGTCGACGAAGACGGTGCGGATGGCGCGCTCGGCCGCCGAATAGATCATGGAGCGGACCGGATCGCGCAGCGGCCGCATCGAGGCGTGGGTGACGTCGACCAGCACGATGTCGGCCTTGGCGCCGACGGCGAGCCGGCCGATGTCCTTGCGTCCCAGCGCCTTGGCGCCGCCGAGCGTCGCCGCGTTGAAGACGTCGGTGGAGCGGACGTCATAGACGTCCTCGCCGACGACGCGCGACATGATGGCGACGTGGCGCATCTCCTCGATCATGTTGTGCGGATAGGTGTCGGTGCCGATCGCCATGTTGACGCCGCGGCGGACATATTCGCCGAAGGTCTGCAGCGTGATGCCGCGCCGCTGGAACACCGTCGGACAGTGCGCCACCGTGGTGCCGGTGTCGACGAGGTCCTGCAGGTCGTCGCGGCGCGGCCAGTGGGTCGAGGTGTGATGGTCCATGAAGATGCCGTGGCCGATCAGCGAACGGTCGGAGAGCACGCCCAGCGAGCCGAGCCATTCCACCGGGGTCATGCCGTGGCGGCGGGTGATCTCGTGGAACTCCACCACCGACTGCGCGGCGTGGATCTGGAAGGGGAGCTTCCGCTTCTTGGCCTCGGCGAAGCTCGCCCTGATGAGGCCGGGCGTGCAGGTGTCGATCTGGCTGGGCGACACCATGCCCGACATGCGGCCGGAGGGATGCTTCGCGGCGGCCTCGAGCACCTTCATCGCCGCTTCCATGGCCGGGACGCCCTCGTCCTTCGCCCATTCGTACTCGACGACGTGGCCGTTCTTCGTGAACCAGCGGGCGGACCGGTACATCGGCGAGAGCACGCCGCGCAGGCCCGAGGCGGCAAAGGTGTCGAGCCAGCCGTCCCAGGCGACAGACATGTCGACCAGGGTGGTGACGCCGGAGAGCAGCAGCTCGGAATAGGCGACGGTGGCCGAGGCGGGGATCGCCTCCATGTCCGGGGCGCCGCCGGCATCGGCGCGGAACAGCGGCATGAACTCGTAGAGCGCCGACTGGTAGAGCCTGGGCGAGCCGAGCTCGTCGTTCCAGCCCTTGGCCATCGGCTCGGAGGCGGGGTGGGAATGGACGTTGACGAGGCCCGGCATGACCAGCATGCCCGCGCCGTCGACGGTCTTGTCCGCCTTGCCCGCGAAGCCGGCTCCCACGTGGATGATCGTGTCATCCTCGAAGGCGACGTCGGCACCCTGCATGTAGGTGTGCTTGCGGCCGTCATAGGCGACGACCCAGGCGGCATTCTTGATCAGGGTGATGGGCATCGGGCGTTCCTCGGGAGGGGGCGTTCTGTCTCGTGAACCCCAGGGGGTCGAGAAAACGGCCGGGCGCTGGGAAGCGCCCGGCCGCAGGTCGTCACATCAGCGCGTGAAGCGCAGGTCGAGGCCCTTGTAGAAGCCGCAACCATAGATGTTGTGGGCCTTGAAGGGAGCAAGGCGGGACGACGCCGCCACCTTCATCGGCTCGTGGTAGAGCGGGATCCAGACCGCCGCGTCATGCACCTGCTGGAGAACCTGGCCGTAGGCCGCGGCACGGTCGGCGTCCGAGACGGCGGTCATGCCGGTCTGCAGCAGACGATCGGTGTCGGCGTTCTTCCAGTTCATGCGGTTGGGGGTCGGCGCATTGGTCGAGCGGAAGTAGAGGTTCAGCGCGTCGCCGGCGGTGATGTAGGGGAAGGACATGCCGAACAGGTCGAACTCCTGCGTGGCGAGCTTGCCCCAGGCCACCGTCGCATCGAAGAGCTGGATGCGCAGGTCGACGCCGATCTTGCGCAGGTCGCCCTGCACCGTCTCCATCAGCTTCTGCCAGGTGGAGCCGGTGAAGCCATAGGCGAGCGGCGACAGGCGGACGCCGTTCTTGGAGCGGAAGCCGTCGGCGCCACGCACCCAGCCGGCCTCGTCGAGGATGCGGTTGGCTTCGGCGACATTGGTGCGGATCAGGCGGGAGTCGACCGCCTTGTTCCAGTCGGTCGCCGTCTGGTGGATGTAGGAATAGGCGGGCTCCGTCTCACCGTAGTTGATGTCGCGGGAGATCGCTTCCTGATCCACCGCCATGACCATGGCGCGGCGCACGGCGGGATCGTCGACGCCGGCCTTGTCGACCTTGAACCCGATGAAGTAGGTCCAGAAGGCGGCCGGATTGTCGACGACGCGCAGGTTCCGGTTGGCGCGGATCTGCGACAGCCCCGAATAGGGCACGTACTGGGTGGCCTGGCTCTGGCCGGTCAGCACGGCGGCGAGGCGGGTGTTCTCCTCCGGCACGATGCGCCAGACGATCTCCTGGATGTGGGCCGGACCGCGGTTCTCATAGATCGGCGGACCCCAGCGATAGGCGTCGTGGCGCTTCAGGCGCATGTCGTTGCGCGGACGCCAGTCGACCCAGCAGTAGGGACCGGTGCCGTTGAAGCCGCGCACGCCGAAATCGGCGCCGAGGGCATCGACATTCGCCTTGTCGATGACGACGGCGAAGCTCTGGGTGAGCTGGTAGAGGAGTTCGGAGAAGGGCGCCGTAAGGCGGTATTCGACCGTGGTGGCGTCCTTGGCGATGATGTCCTCGACCGGGCCGGCACGCCAGCGCACGGGCGAACGGGTCGCAGGGTCGATCCAGCGCTTCAGCGAATAGACCACGTCGTCGGCGGTCATCTGCTTGCCGTCGCAGAACTTCACGTCCGAGCGCAGCTTGAAGGTGTAGACCTTGCCGTCCGGCGACACGGTCCAGCTCTCGGCGAGGCCCGGCTTGATCGAGGTCATGTCATGGTCGAGCGACACGAGCGTGTCGGCGAGCATGAACAGCACCTCGGACGCCGCGCGGGCGGTCGAGCGATGCGGATCGTAGCGGTCGGAATCGACCTCGCGGACGATGGTCAGCGTGTTCTGCGCCTGGGCCGAGGCCGGCGTGGCGAAGGCCAGGCCGCCGGCGATGGCGGTGGCCAGCAATGCAAGTCGTTTCATACTCATGTCCCAACTCCTCTGAAGACGTGGGTTCTGTGCCGGCCCGTGTTTGCCCCGGACCGTTGGTTGTTGCCGGGTCAGGTGTGCCTGAGCCGCGGGTCGAGCATGTCGCGCAGCGCGTCGCCGAGGACGTTGGCGCAGAGCACCAGCACGACGATGACGAGGCTCGGCATCACCGCGATATGCGGGGCGAGGAACAGTTCGTTGCGCCCGGCGGACGCCATGGTGCCGAGTTCGGCGACCGGCGGCTGGGCGCCGAGGCCGAGGAAGGACAGGGCCGATCCCAGCAGGATCACCTGGCCGAAGCGCAGGGTCATGTAGACGAAGACCGACGAGATGCAGTTGAGCGCAAGGTAGCGCACCAGCAGCGTCCGGTCGTCGAGGCCGATGGACCGGCCCGCCTCGATGAAATCCTGCCCCATCACCACCAGCGCCGAGGCGCGGGTGACGCGCACCACGGTCGGGATGGTGGCCACCGCCAGGGAGATGACAACGGCGGTCATGCCGGGGCCGACGACGGCCGCAAAGGACAGGCCGAGCAGAATGGCCGGGAAGGACAGGAGAATGTCCGACATGTGCATGATCAGGCCGTCGAGCCGCCGGTAGAAGGCGGCGAAGAGGCCGAGCAGCAGCCCGATCGAGCCGCCGATCGCGGTGGCGATGATGCCCATCATCAGGGTGGCGCGCAGGCCGTAGAGCAGGCGCGAGAGCATGCAGCGGCCGAGGCCGTCCGTGCCGAGCAGGAACTCCCAGCGGCCGCGCGTCTCCCAGACCGGCGGCAGCATGCGCAGGCGCGTGTTGGTCAGGTAGGGGTCGTTGGGGGCGAGCCAGGGCGCCAGCACCGCGGCAAGGACAAGGAGAACGAGCAGGACGGCGGCGGTTATCGCCAGCTTGTCGCGGAACAGCCGGCGAAGGTTTCCGAACCGGCGGGGTTCCGCGGTTGTATCGGTTGCGGTCACGGCGGTCATCGCTTGCCCACCCGCGGATCGAGGATGCCGTAGAGCACGTCGACGAAGAGATTGATCACGATGAAGGAGACCGCGAGGATCAGGATGGAGCCCTGTGCGAGAGGCAAGTCGCGCGCCAGGATGGCGCCGACGGCGAGACGGCCGACGCCAGGCCAGGAGAAGATGGTCTCGGTGACCACGGCGCCGCCCAGCAGGTAGCCGGCCTGCAGGCCGATGAGCGTCACCACCGGAATCAGGGCATTGCGCAAGACGTGCCGGATGATGACCGTGTGCTCGGCGAGGCCCTTGGCACGGGCGGTGCGCACATAATCGGCATTCATCACCTCGAGCGCCGCCGTCCGCGTCATGCGGGCCACAGGGCCGATGAAGATGAGGCCGAGGGTCAGCGAGGGAAGGGCGGCATGCGCCAGTCCGTCCAGCGTCCAGAGCGGGCCGGCGCGACCGAGGAACGGCAGGAGTTCCCAGTGGTAGCCGACATACATGATCAGCATCAGGCCGATGAAGAAGACCGGCATGGAGACGCCGAACACCGAGATGGCGATGATGATGCGGTCCAGGGCATGGCCACGGTTGACGGCCGCGATCGTGCCGAGGGCGATGCCGATCGGCACGGAGAAGATGAGCGAGCCGAACATCAGCTCGAAGGTGGGGCCGATCGCCTCGCCGAGCTCCTGGATGACCGGGGTGTTGTTGATCATCGAGTAGCCGAGGTCGCCCTGCATCACCCGCGTGATGTAGATGAAGAACTGGATGACGCGGGAGCGGTCGAGGCCGAGATCCTTGCGAATCTGCTCGATGACCTCGGGTGTGGCCTGCGGGCCGGCGATGACCTGCGCCACGTCGCCGGGCACCAGCTGCAGCAGCATGAAGCCGAGCAGCAGAACGCCGAACAGCACCGGGATCGACAGGACTGCGCGGTGAATGAGGTGAACTCCCATGCCCGTCAGCCCCTCCACTCGCCGGTCGCGTCATGGACGCAGGCGCCGCCGAGTATCGTGAGGTCGCAGCGCGTATCGGACAGGATCGCCTCTGGCGAGGCGGTGAGCAAGTCGCGCGAGAAGACTGCGACATCGGCGACCATGCCGGGCCTCAGGGTGCCGCGATGGTCCTCGCACTTGTTCACATAGGCGCCGAACTCGGTATAGGCCTGAATGGCGCGCTCGATCGAGATGCTCTGGTCGCCGCCGATGACGGTGCCCTTGTGGGTCTTGCGGGTCAGCATCGTGAAGAAGTTCGGCCAGACATTCGCGTCGCAGACCGGCGCGTCGGTCGAGGCGGCCGGCCGGAAGCCCATGTCGATCCAGGTCTTCATGGGATAGCTGGCAGCCGGCCGGTCATCGGGCATGACCTGCTGGTAGAGCTCGCCGAAGTCGTAGATGAAGACCGGCTGCGGCACCGGTTCGATGCCGGCGGCGCGCATCCGCTTCATCTGGTCCATGGTGTTGAAACCGCAATGCTCGATGCGGTGGCGGCGATCGGCGTCCGGGTATTTCGCCAGCGCCTTCTCCATGGCGACGAGCGTCTGCTCGATGGCGCCGTCGCCGATGGCATGGACGGCGAGCTGGTAGCCCTTGGCGTGGACCGCCATGGTCGCCTCTTCCATCTCCTTGTCGGTGAGGCAGTAGATGCCGTGGGTCTGTTCCTCGCCGGAATAGGGCGCGGTCATCGCTGCCGTCTTGCCGCCGGCGGAGCCGTCGGTGAAGATCTTCACCGGGCCGATGCGCAGCATGTCATCGCCTGACCCTGTGATCAGGCCTTCCTCGTGGCAGCGGCCGAGAATGCCGTCCGGGATGTCGAGCAGGCACTGGGTGACGCGGATCGGCTGGCGGCCGGTGCGCACGGCGTTCCGGTAGGAGATGATCTCGCGATAGCCGGAGCGCATGCCGACGGCGGCATCCATCGTCGAGGTGATGCCGAAGGTGTTCATGTACTTCGCGCCACGCTCGATGGCGGCGACGTGATCCTCGTCGGTATAGGCGGGCAGCACGGCCTGGACGGGCTGTCGGCCGTTCTCCGCCATGAGGCCGGTGAGGTTGCCGTTAGACTGCTCGATGGCGCCACCTGCGGGGACGGGACTGCTGGTCGTCACCCCGGCGATCTTCAGGGCAAGGGAGTTGGCGACGGCCAGGTGGCCGCAGGTCCGCACGAGGTAGACGGGGTTGTCGGGGGCTGCGAGGTCCAGCTCCGTGCGATGCGGGTGACGACGGATGTCGAGCTTCGAATCGTCGTAGCCGCGGGCCAGGATCCACTCGCCGGGCTTCTTCGTCGCCGCTGCCTCGCGGATCAGGCCGAGCAGCGCTTCCAGGGTGTTGGCCTTCTGCGGCCGGGCATCGATCTCGGCCATCGAGATGCCCATCGGCAGGAGATGGGCGTGGGCCTCGAACAGCCCGGGGGTGACGAGGCGCCCGCGCAGCTCGACAATGCGGGTAGCGGGACCGATCAGCGGCTCCATGTCGGCGGAGGAGCCGACCGCCAGCACCTTTCCGGACCACAAGGCGATCGCCTCGGCCACCGGCTCGCCATAGGCCACGAAAACACGGCCGCCACGCAACACGACATCCGCCCTGGGCAGGATCGGCATCAAGAACCCCCAAGATACAAAACTGCCCAGAACCGTGGCATGCCTGATTTTGCATCGGCAAGCCGTCCGGGTGCCGGGCACCTCTCCGTTCTGCGGGGTGGATTTGTCGCCGACCGGCGTTAAGGTCGGAAACTTTCTCTTCGCCCGCAGCTGGATCAGAGCAGCATTATTCTTTGTCTTCAACAGGGAATGGCACGACAGTATCGACAGGCGATACGTATTGCGCGCCGGTCCCCATGTTGATGGCCTGACAGTCCACCACGCCACGGAACCACGCCATGTCCGAGCCGACCCCGACCGCCCCCGCGATCCCGCCCGATGCCGCGGCAAGCGATCCGAACACGCTCGGCTGGATGCAGGGGTTCCCCCCTCCGGCGGACAAGGCCATCACCTATGCCGACGGGTCGTTCCGGTCGTTCCCGCAGCTGCGCTGGGCCTGGAGCAACGTCCGGCAGCTGGTGCCGACGGTGAATGTCTGGCGCGGTGCGGGACCAGCCTCGTCCCTTCCGCGCGACGAGCAGGATCTCGGCCGGGTCGGGCTCACCACCATGGACGGCCGGGCGCTGACCTTCGACCAGGCACTCGCCGAGACCTATGCCGACGGCGTCGTCGTCCTGCACCGCGGCAGGCTGGTGTTCGAGCGCTATTTCGGCGCACTGAAGGCCCACAAGCCGCACATCGGCATGTCGGTGACGAAGTCGTTCACCGGCACGCTCGCGGGAATCCTGGTGGAGCAGGGCCTGATCGACCCGCAGGCGCCGGTCACCGCCTATGTGCCGGAACTGGCGCAGAGTGCGTTCGGCGACGCGACCGTCCGGCAGGTCATGGATATGACCACCGGGCTGAAGTACTCGGAAATCTACACTGATCCCAATTCCGACGTCTGGGCGCTGCGCCGCGCCAACGGCATGGCCCCGCCCCTGCCGGGGGTGCCTCAGCCCTCGCTGCTCGAGTACCTCACCACCATCGGCAAGCAGGGCGACCACGACCGGGTCTTCGCCTACAAGACGGTCAATACGGACGTGCTCGCCTGGATCACGCGGCGCGCCAGCGGCCAGTCGCTGTCCGAGCTGCTGTCCGAGTGCATCTGGCAGCCGATGGGCGCGGAAGAGGATGCCTACTATCACGTCGATCGCCTGGGCATCGAGAGCGGCGGCGGCGGGCTCAACACGACCACCCGCGACCTCGCCCGCTTCGGCGAGCTCATGCGCAACCGCGGCACGTTCAACGGCCGCCGGATCTTTCCCGAGAGCGTCGCCGACGCCATCACCTGCGGCGGCGACCCGGCGAAGTTCGCGCCGGCCGGCTATGCCACGCTGCCCGGCTGGTCCTACCGGAACCAGTGGTGGATCAGCCACAACGCCCATGGGGCCTTCATGGCGCGCGGCGTCCATGGCCAGGCCATCTACATCGATCCGAAGGCGGAGATGGTGATCGCCCGCTACGCCTCCCACCCCGTGGCCGGCAACGTCGCCAACGACCCGGTGTCGCTGCCGGCCTACATGGCCCTGGCGAAGGCGCTGATGGGCTGACCGCATCGCCCTCCCCCTGCAGCAACGTTTCAGCCGCGTTGCTGTGGGCCGGTGCGGACACGACAAAGCCACGCCCTCGCGAAATCTTGCAGAAACCGCGCCTGCCTATACGCTTCCCCAAGGTCCGTCCCGGAGCGGTCCGCGAGACCGGAGATCTGTCCACGATGTCGCTGTTTGTCCGCATCTCGGCGCCGCTGGCGCTGGCCACCGCCTGTCTCTTCCTGCTGCCCGCTCCCGACGCCGAGGCGCAGCGTCGAAGGCCGCGGGCGGCGGAATCGACGGAGGTGACCATCCAGAACCGCGGCGGCGCGACCCTCCAGTATCTGTTCGTGACGCCCGTGGAAGAGGTTTCCTGGGGCGACGACAGGCTCGGCAGCGAGACGGTCGCGCGCAACCGCAGTCACAGCTTCACGATCGAGGGCGGACAGTGCCGCCACGACATCCGCGCGGTCTACGAGAACGGGCGCGAGGAGACGCGGTTCGGCCTCGACCTGTGCGCCCGCCCGGAAGTGGCGCTGAACGGACGGACGCAGACTTCCGCGGCCGATCTCCAGCGTCAGGGCCCTGTCGCTCTCTACGTGGTCCGCAATCGCTCCGGCAACTCCCTGCAGACCCTGAAACTGGTTTCGCCGAACGGCGACGAGAGCGATGACGTGCTGGGCGCGTCGATCATCGAGAACGGCGGCAGCTTCACCGGCCGCTTCCAGCGATCTGCCGGCTGCACCTATGACATCGTGGCGACCTTCGACGGCGCCTCGGACCGCACCGTCTCCGGCCGCAACCTCTGCACCTCGCGGGAAGTGGTGTTCGGAACCGAAGCGGAGGCGCCCGCGCCGCAGGCCGGACGCGGCGAGCGGCAGGAGCGCGGCCGCGATCGCGAGAGGCCCGAAGCCCCGGCGGGCGAACAGCTCAGCTTCGTCGTGCAGAACCGCGGCGCGGTCCCGATCCAGTATCTCTACATCCGCCCGCGCGGCGCCGGTGGATGGGGTCCCGACCGGCTCGGCAACGACACGATCGCGGCCCGCGGCTCGTTCCAGGTCACCATGCCGCGGCGGGGCTGCGAGTATGACGTGAAGGTGCGCTTCGACAACGACCGCGAGGACATTCGCAACGGGGTCAACCTGTGCGAGACGCGCGAATATGTCGTCGCGGGCCCCGCCTTCGTCACCGGCCGTGGCGAGCGCAAGCAGCGCCCGACCGCGCGCACCGGCCAGCCCACCATCTCGCAGGTGGTCATCATCAACGAGGGCGAGCGCCCGATCGAGTCGCTGTTCATCTCCTCCTCCAAGATCTCGAGCTGGGGCGATGACATGCTGGGCACCAACCGCATCCAGCCGGGCGGACGCTTCACGGCGCGTGTCGAGCGGGACGACCAGTGCAACTACGACCTGCGCATCGTCTACCAGGGCGGTCGCGAGGAGCGCCGGATGCGGCAGAATCTCTGCCAGCGCCAGGAGGTGGCGTTCGGCGGTCCCAACGCCATGCGCGTCGACGGCGGTGGCCCCGACAATGGCCGCCGGGTGGTCTTCACCAACAACGGCCGCGGCGACATCCGCGAGGTCTACCTGACCCCGGTCCGCGACAGCCACTGGGGCGATGATCGCCTCGGCTCGGAACTTCTGCCGCGCCGCTTCCGTCTGGAGCTTCGCCTGCCCGAGGAGGGCGGCTGCAACTGGGACCTGAAGGTCGTCTATGAGGGCGGCCAGACCATGGAGAAGCGGGACCAGGACCTGTGTGCCACGCCTGAAATGGCGATCGGCCGCACCGGGCGTCCCGGCCAGGTGGCCTCCACCGGCACGGGCTTCTATATCAACGAGACCGGCCATATCCTGACCAACCATCACGTCATCGACGGCTGCGCTACGGTGGCCATCGCCCGCCCCGGCGCGGCGCGGATCCCGCTCAGGCTGATCGGCGCCGACGAGGGCGCCGACCTCGCGGTTCTGGTGCAGGAGAACGCCACCTCCACGCCGCTGCGGCTGCGCAACGGCGCCGGCGTCAACGTGCGGGGCGGCGAACGCGTGGTTCTGGTGGGTTATCCGGCCCGCTCGCAGCTCGGCGGCGTCAACGTCACGGAAGGGATCGTCTCTGGCCTGCGCGGTGCTCTCGGCGACCAGAGCCGGTTCCAGTACACGGCACCGACCCAGCCCGGCAATTCCGGCGGCCCTGTCCTCGATGCCTCGGGCCTTGTGGTCGGTGTCGTTGTCTCGCAGATCGACAAGATCTCGGGCGAGCGGACGGCGCAGAACATCAACTTCGGGATCAAGCTCGATCTCGTCCGCACCTTCCTCTCGGCCAATGGCGTGACGGCGGCGGAGGCCGAGGCCGGCAGCCCGCTGGCGACCACCGACATCCTGCAGAATGCCGACCAGTCGGTGCTGCCGCTCGACTGCCTGGAGTAAACGGAGAGCCCCCGGCGCCCTGCCGGCGTCCGGGGCCAGCGCCGGGCTTCGCCGGCCGGTGGCGACGCTTGAGCCCGAGGCGATGAGGGCTAAGGCCTCGCCGTCTGGCGCCCGCGCAGCAACCGCTCCGCGATGACGACCGATATCCAGGCGGCGAGGATCCCGGCAACGCCATCGATCAGCCAATGGTGGTCGAGATAGAAGCTCGCGAACACCATGACCGCCAGATAGGCGAGATGGATGGGCCGCGTGCGCCAGCCGATCCTGGACCAGGCCGTGAAGAGGCCGAGCGAGGGCATCGCGGCGTGCAGGGACGGCATCGCGCCAAACACATTGGCGTTCTGGCTGTAGAAGGCCTTGAAGTAGCCGATGCCAAGATAGTCGTCGACACGCGCAAGACGGGCCGGGCTTGGCAGCGCCGCCATGTCGATGCCGCAGCCGTGAGCCCGGATATACCAGGGCGGCGCCGCAGGCATGATCATGTAGACGGTGAACGCGATGAAATGAACCATGCCGAAGGCGAGAAGGTAGCGAACCATCCGCTCGCGGTCGCGAAAGTAGAGGTAGATGGAATAGAGGATGCAGATGTACAGGAAGGCCGCGTAGGGCGCGGCGAAGACCAGATCGAAGAACGGCGAATGGCGGGTCTCGAAGACATCCGCCAGGGTGGTGTTGCCGCCGAGGCCGAACAACTTGAGTTCGATGGCCCTGAGATCGCAGCCCCAGACGCGTTCCGGCCAGACCAGCGCGCGTGAGATCGGCCCCATCCACTCGTAGACCAGCCCCACGGCGAGGACCGGCATCGTGGCGGCCACGAGATCGCGTGACCAGCGGTTGATGTGAGCGCCAATCCAGACGGCCAGCGCGACAGCGATGTGCAGGGGTTTCAGCTGTCCGGCGACCGCCATGGCGACGGCGTGGATGGCCGGCAGCAGCGGAACGATCCACCAGCGGCCCCACAGGCCGCGAACGTGTTCGACGAGAACTGACATCAGACTGTACCCGACCCCGACGATGTGGAGCCGGCCTCGTCCGGCGCCGGAGCGTCCGCGACCCGGCACTCCCGATGGGCAACCCTCAGGGCGTCGGTCGCGGCGAGGAGACTGAGGACGCCGACCAGGGCCGTGCCGGTCAGCAGGAGGACCGGCGCGATCATTCCGGCCAGCAGCGACACCGCCACCAGCGCGAGACGGTCACCGCGACGCATCCACAGCGGCGGCAGCGCAATGGCGAGGCCTTCGCAACGGGCGCGGACATAGGACACCGTATAGCCCGACAGCAGGGCGAAGCTCGGAATGGCTGCCGCCCATCCCCACCCGCCCCGCGCAAAGAAGACCGACAGTCCGATCAGCGGCAGGGCGTCCGAGATCCTGTCGAGGGTCGAGTCCAGGAGGGCTCCGAACCGGGAGCTGCGACCCGTGGCGCGGGCCAGCGGCCCGTCGAGAAGATCCATGATGCCGCTCAGGAGCATGAACGCGACCGTCCAGCCAAACGCACCGCGCGCCGCGCATACCGCGGCCAGGATCGCCGGAACGAGGGAAAGGACGGTCATTCCATTGGGCGTCGCGCCAGTCCTGGCGATGACCCGCGCGACCTTCTCGACCAGGGCGGTAAACTGCGCCGAACGCCCGACGTCCTGAAGCGAAACACCGCGCTCGAGCGCCCCCAGAAAGCGGTTCAGCCAGTCCGGCAACATCGACGGGGATTTCCTGTTCCTTGGGGCCTCGATCACAGGTGCCTTCCTGCACGAGATTGAGGACGAGGTGAAGTGGCAGGCCGCGAGGCGGTTCCGGACGGCAACCAGCGCACGATCCGTAGCGGTCGCAGGCGATCACGGCAATGTGGTCATGGCTGCGCCAGGCCCCGGCACACCCACCGACGGCGCGGCAGGCGATCGACGCCCGGTCCCCGGATGACGTAGAGGAGACCGCGCGATGGCAGTATCGGCAACAGCCCGACACGGACCGGCCAGGGTCCGTCCCACCCGCGCACGACCCTCGCGGTTACCGTCAGGCCCGGTCCGCCCGGCCGCTCTGGCGGGCGGCGCAAGCCTCTCTCGCGCCATCTTCGAAGAGGATCTGGACAGCGCGCCGCAGCCCACGGAACGGGCCATTGGAGCTGACAAATAGTGCTTGATGGACCGTTGTGATTGAGCCATAAACCGCGCTCGATTGTAGTCAAACACCGCAAGATCGCAGGATTAATGTGCGGTGTCGTCCCTCGGAAAAGGTCGTCGCGCGCAGTCCTCAGAATGGATTTCTTGCGGGAGACGATAGTAAAGCGAAGAGCGTGATGCAGGATTCGGAGTTCGCCACGCAGTCGAGACCCTACCAGCCCATTGCGATCGTAGGTATCGGTTGTCGCTTCCCTGGCGGGGTTGCTTCGCCAAAGGACTTCTGGACTCTCCTGACTGAAAAGGTTGACGGCACCAGCGAGGTGCCGCCCGACCGCTGGAGCATCGAAAAATACTACGATCCGGATCCCAAGCGCCCCGGCAAAGTCTACACGAAGCGGGGCGGGTTTATCGGCGGAATCTCGGGGTTCGACCCGCAGTTCTTCGGCATTTCCCCGCGCGAGGTGTCTTACGTCGACCCCCAGCACAGGCTGCTGCTGGAGACGACCTGGGAAGCCTTCGAGGATGCCGGCATTGCCCCCAGCAAGTGGGCGGACCGCAAGGTTGGCGTGTTTGTCGGGCTGTTCACGCACGACTACGAAAACATTCACATGCGCGTGAGCGAGCGCCCCATCCACGGCCCGCACTCTGCGACCGGCGTTTCGACGACCATCGCGGCCAACCGCCTGTCGTATGCGTTCGGCTTTACTGGTCCGTCGATGGTCATCGATACGGCCTGCTCATCCTCTCTTGTGGCGCTTCACCTCGCCTGTCGCAGCCTGCACGAGGGGGAGGCCGAACTCGCCATTGCCGGCGGCGTCAACCTGCAGCTGCAGCCCGAAATGACGATGTCGCTTTGCAAGGCAACGATGCTGGCGCCCGATGGGAGGTGCAAGAGCTTCGATGCCCGCGCCAACGGCTATGCGCGCGCCGACGGCGTCGCCATGGTGGTGCTGAAGACGCTTGAACGCGCCGAGGCTGACGGCGACCCGATCTATGCGGTCATCATGGGGAGCGCAGTCAATCAGGACGGCCGCACCCAGGGCATGACGGTTCCAAATGGCGAGGCCCAGCAGATCGTCATGAGGGACGCACTCACGCTGGCAGGCGTGACGCCTTCGCAGATTTCCTACGTCGAGGCTCACGGCACGGGCACTCCGGTCGGAGACCCGATCGAGGCCAATGCCCTGGGCACCGTGCTGCGCTCCAACGACCCCGATCGGGAGCCCTGCGTCATCGGCTCGGTGAAGAGCAATTTCGGCCATACCGAGTCGGCCGCCGGCATCGCCGGCCTGATCAAGGTGGCGCTCATGCAGCGCCATGGCTACATCCCGCCGAATCTTCACTTCGAGACCCCCAATCCAAACATCCCGTTCGAGGACCTTCGCCTGCGGGTGCCGACGGCCCTCGAGGAGTGGCGCACCGGCGCCGACGGACGCCGCATCGCCGGCATCAACTCCTTCGGCTTCGGTGGCACGAACGCACACGTCATTCTGGCGAACACGCCGGCGAAACGGGCCGCACTGGAAAGCGGCGACCAGGCCCAGCTGGTTCTCCTGTCGGCACGAAGCGAAGAGGCCCTCAAGGCGAACGCGCGCCGGCACGGTGATTTCCTTCGTTCGGAGCGGATGGCGGGTGCTTCGCTGGCGGACGTGGCCGCGACCCTGTCCCTCGGCCGCGAGCATCATCCGCTCCGCCTGGCCGTCGCTGGCAGGACGCCCGCGGAGGTCGCCGATCTGCTCGACGGCTTTGCCGCTGGACAGCGGCGTCAGGGGGTGGTGTCGGGCCACGTCGCGGAGGCAGGCGCCTCCGGCATTGTCTTCGTTTGCTCGGGCATGGGCCAGCAGTGGTGGGCCATGGGCCGTGGTCTGCTGGAATCCGAGCCCGTCTTCGCGCGCAAAATCGACGAACTGGACGGCCTGTTCCGGAGATGGGCGAGCTGGTCGCTGCGCGACATTCTCACCCGGCCCGAGTCCGAATCGGAGATCGACCGGACCGAATACGCCCAGCCTGCCATCTTCGGCCTGCAGATGGGCCTTGCCGCGCTCTGGGAGTCCTGGGGGGTCAGGCCCGAGCGGGTCGTCGGTCACAGCGTCGGCGAAGTCGCCGCAGCCTGCATCGCCGGCGCACTGACGCTGGAAGACGCGGTGACGGTGTGCTTCCACCGCAGCCGCCTGCAGGCAACGCTTGCCGGCAGGGGCGGCATGCTGGCCGTCGGCCTTCCCGAGGCGGAGCTGGCCCGGCGCATCCGGGGCAAGGAAGCACTCGTTTCGATCGCCGCCATCAACAGTGCCGAAAGCGCCACGCTGGCTGGCGATACGGCGACCCTCGAGAAGATTGCGGCGGACCTGCAGGGCGAGGCGATCTTCGCGCGCATGCTGAATGTCGAGGTCCCCTATCATTCGCCGGTCATGGACGAGATCCGCGAGCCTTTCCGGGCCGCGCTTCAGGGTATCGCACCGCGCGCGCCCGCCGTTCCGCTGGTGTCGACGGTGACCGGCGAACTGGTCGACGGAATGGCCTTCGATGCCGACTACTGGA
>Ga0315900_10006210_pt1 | contig 16142 bp, 14 predicted proteins | sample LakEriMetagenome_FD_203521 | JGI IMG/M metagenome (GOLD analysis project Ga0315900, IMG submission 203521) | Freshwater fungal communities from buoy surface, Lake Erie, Ohio, United States - Buoy 12 MA114 | ecosystem: Environmental > Aquatic > Freshwater > Lake > Lake biofilm | place: USA: Lake...
CTGGCCGAGAGCCTGGCGCGCGCCGGCTTCGCGGTGCGCGTGCCGGACCTGCCGGGCGCGCGGCGGCTGACGCTCGATCCCGCCGACATCGCCGCGATGCGCCGCGCGGCGGAGGCGGAGGTCGCCGCCGGGCGGCGCGTGGCGCTGGCCGGCATCTCCTTCGCCGCCGCGCCGGCGCTGCTGGCGGGCCAGGGCGGCGGTGCGGAGCTGGTGCTGACGCTCGGCGGCTTCCATGGGCTGGAACCGCTGGCGGCCTTCGCGGCGACCGGCGCGCACCGGGCGCCGGGGGAGGCCGGATGGCGGCGCGACACGCCCACGCCCTATGCCGCGGGGGCCTTCCTGCTGGCGGTCTCGGCGGCGATGCCGGATGGCACGGATGGGCTGCTGCTGCGCGCGGCCGGCGGACGACTGCTGGCGGATGCGGCGGCACCGCTGGACGACCTCGCCCGCGCCATGACCCCGGCGGGGCGCGCCGCGCTCGCCTTGGTCGGGGAACGCGATCCCGATCAGGTGCCCGCGCGGCTGGCCGCCCTGCCGGCGGTGGCGCGGGACCGGCTGGCCGCGCTCGACCCGGCGCGCGTCGCGCTGACCACCTGCACGCTGGCGATTCATGGGCTGGAGGATACGGTCATCCCCTGGACGCAATCCGCCGCCCTGGCCGCCGCCCTGCCGGCGGGGCGGGCGGTGGTGGTGCTGGTGCCGGGCTTCGGCCATGTGGAGCCGGCCGGTGTCGGTCTGGATGGCCAATTGGCGCTGATCGGCGGCATGCGGACGCTGCTCGGATGGCGGGACGGGATCGATCCTTGCTCGACAAGGCGCGAAGGGGTTGCATCCCGACCGGCGCGCCCAAGCTGAGTGCAGGCCGCAACCAGGGAGAGCGCCAGAGATGCTGCGCCGGACCACCATGATCGGGGCGGTCGCCGCCCTCGCCGCCCCTGCCCTGCTTCGCGCCACGCCGGCCGCCGCCCAGGGCGCCGCGCCGCTGGCCCAGGCGCCGGGCTTCTTCCGCCAGCGCCTCGGCGCCTTCACCCTGACCATGCTGCATGATGGCAGCCGCAGTGCCCCGCTCCAGCCCGGCTTTGTCCGCAACGCCCCGCGCGAGGAGGTCCAGCGCCTGCTGGCCGAGGCTTTCATGCCGACCGACGCCATCCGCATTCCCTTCACCGCGCCGCTGGTGGATACGGGGCGGGGCCTGGTGCTGATCGACACCGGCAACGGCCCGCAGGCGGCGGGCGCGACGGTGGGGCGGCTGGGGGAGAATCTCCGCGCCGCCGGGCTCGACGCCGCCCGGATCGGCACCGTGGTGATCAGCCACTTCCACGGCGACCACATCAACGGCCTGACCACCGCCGAGGGCACCGCCGCCTTCCCCAATGCCGAGATCGTGGTGCCGGAAGCCGAATGGCGCTTCTGGACCGATGAGGGCGCGGCGTCCCGCGCGCCGGAGGCGATGCGCGGGGCCTTCGCCAATGTCGCCACCCGCTTCCGCCCCTATCAGGGCCGCATCCGGCAAGTGGCGCCGGGGGCCGAGATCGTGCCGGGCATCCGGATGGAGGCCGCGCATGGCCACACGCCGGGCCATGCGGTGGTGCATGTCGATGGCGGCGGCGCGCAGATGATCTACGTCGCCGACACGACGAACCGCCCCGAGATCTTCGCCCGCCGCCCCGATCTGCACGTCGCCTTCGACATGGACCCGGCGGCGGCCGAGGCCACGCGCCGCCGGCTGTTCGACCGCCTGGCCACAGACCGCATGCAGGTTGCCGGCTTCCATTTCGGCTTCCCCGCGCTCGGCTTCATGGCGAAGGAAGGCGAGGGCTATCGCTTCGTGCCGGGCGACTGGGCGGCGGCGTTGTAGGGTCCGCCCCCCGCGATCAGCCCTCCGGCCGCACGCGGAAGCGCATCAGCCGCACCGCGCGGTCGCCAAGCCCGGTCGGCAGCAGCGTCAGCAGCCGCAGCAGCCAGCCCAAGGGCGCGGGGAACACCGCGCGCCCCCGCCCCGCCCGCAAGGCCTGCTCTGTCCTTGCCGCCGCCGCCTCCAGCGACATCCGGAGCGGCTTCGGGCCGAGGAATCGGTCCCCCATCGCGCTGTCGAAGAAGCCGGGGCAGATCACCGAGACCCTGATGCCGCTGGGCCCATAGGCGGCCCGCAGCGCCTCGCCCCAGGCCAGCAGCCCGGCCTTGCTGGCGCAGTAGCCAGGGCAATCCGGCAGGCCGCGCAAGGCGGCGACCGAGGCGATCAGCCCGATCGTGCCCCGCCGCCGCGCTTGCATGCCCGGCAGCAGCTTGCCGACCAGATGCATGGCGCCGAGCAGGTTGACCTCCACCTGCCGCGCCGCCTGCCCCACCGCCTCCGGCGCGCCATCCAACCCCGTCCCGGCCGAGGTGCCGGCATTGGCGACGACCAGATCGACCGGCCCTTCGGCCTCGAAGCCGGCCAGCGCGGCGGCCAGCGCGGCGGCGTCGCGGACATCGAGCGCGGCGATGCGGGCCAGCGCGCCGCGCGCGGCGCAGTCCGCCGCCACCGCCCGCAGCGTGGCCTCGGATCGCGCGACCAGCAGCATCCGCACCCCCGGCCCCGCCAGCCGCCGCGCCAGCGCCGCCCCCAGCCCGCGCGAGGCGCCGCTGATCACGATGCCCTCGAAGCCGCTCATCTCACGTGAACCCGCCCAGGCGGGCGGCCATGCGGCGGAGGAAGCCCTCGATCGCGCGGAGGCGTCCCCGCCGGCCCGTGGGGAACAGTTCCGGCTGGTCCATCCGCTCCAGCAGGATCTCGGGCGGGCAGGGCAGGCCGGTGAGGGGGTCCATGCAGCGCGGGTAGAGAATCAGCGCCACGGCGACGAGTTCATCCAGCGACCGGCGCCGCTGGCGACGGGGGATGGGCACACGATCCTCCGTCAGCCCCCAGCCGGCATAGAAGGGGCTGCCCCAACAGGTGACGGGCAGGCCGCGCAGCAACGCCTCGAAGCCGGTCAGCGATGTCATGGTGTGCACCGCATCCACCTGGCGCAGCACCGCATCCATCGGCGCGCCCACCAGCACCTGGTCGGCCAAGCCTGCCAGGGCCGATGCGGGGATGCGCCCACGCCGGAACCCGGCCTCGATATCCGGGTGCGGCTTGTAGATCAGCAGGGCATCGGGCTCCGCCGCCCGCACCGCGCGCAGCAGGGCGAGGTTGGTGCGGATCGCGCCGCCGCCGAGCCGGATCGAGGCGTCGTCCTCCACCTGGCCGGGCACCAGGATGCGCCGCCGGCCAGGGGCGCTCGTGACCACCGGGGCGGGGCCGCGCAGATTGTACTTGGTCACCCCGCGCGCCACGACCGCGTCCCGCAGCGCCTTCGCGCGCGCCAGCAGCGTTGGCGAAACATCAATCACTTCGAGCAGATACTCGATGTCGCTGGGTTGCGCGGGGTCGAAATACGGCCCTCGCCCATCCAGCGCGAAGGAGGCGCCGGGCCGGAAGGCCGCGCCCAGCCCGGCGGAGCGGATGAACCCATCTTCGAGCCAGAGCAGAGCGACCCCCGCCTTGGCCGCGTCGTCCCGAAGGCTGGGGGGCACGGAGGCGCTCCACACAACCAGCGCGCCGCCGCGTTCCCGTGCGGCAGCCAGGGCCGCGTCGGGGCGCGTATGGAAGCTCGGCGCCAACCCGGCGGAGGCCAGCAATCCCGCGACCGCAGGGCGCTTGTGGGGACTGATGTCGAGACAGGCGGCGACGCGCCGCCCCTCCGCCTCCCGCGCCTTCCACAGCGCCAGGATATCGAACGCCTCCAGCAAGCCGCAGGGGCGGTTGCGGAAGGGGTCGGCGCAGCGCGTGGCGGCGAGCACCCTACCCCAGACCTCCCTCGGCTCCGCCCCTGCCAGCGGGCCATCCGCCACCGTCACGCCGGCGGCCAGCGCCAGCAGGGCAAGGTCGCGGGACGCGCCGCGCAACTCCGCCGCCACATCGATCAGCGTCCAGGGATCGAGCGGAGGCAGGCTTCCCTCCAGCACCGGGGGACCATCGGCGAAGGGATCGGCGGCGAGCAGCACCGGCAGCCCGCCCGCCGCTTCACCGGCCCGCGCCGAGGCCAGGCGCGCGGCGGCCTCCGCCCGCCGGCCGGGGTGGCAGGGGTCGAGCACCACGACCCGGCTCCGCGGCGGAAGGCCGAGCCCGGACAGCCCAGGATCGGGCAGGCCAGGCGGGGCGCCGATGCGGCCCTCGACCAGCCGGGCCAGGGCCGCGCGCAAGGCTTCTTCGGGGTACTGGCCGGGCGTGGCGAGGGCGGCGCCCAGCGGATCGGGGGCGGGGCCGAGCACGAGGGCCACCGGCACCTCCCGCCCCGCGAACCGGGCCGGGCGGAAGGGGCCGGTGGCGAAAGGCGGGCTGGTCTCTGCCGGGACCACGGGCTGGGCGGGCCAGAAGGCGTGCAGATGGGGCCATTCGCGGAAAAGCCGCCGGGGAAGGTGGAGCGGCGCGGCGGCCGTCCCGGTGTCCAGACTCCGAAGACCTACGCCTGCCATCGCATGGATCCGCCTTTGCGCCGGGGCAGGCGAGCCGCCGCCAAGGGCCCCGACGGGTCGGGGAACTAGATGGAAAACGGAGAGCAGGCAACGCAGAATAGCAACCTTTGCGTGCGTCTTTGGTTTCTATACTATACTGTTTCGACTCCGCAGATCGATAGCGCGACCATTCCGAGGATCGATGTTAAGAATTTCTCTCCCCCTGCCATCTCGTTTGTCCGGCCATGGCAACCGCGTGCCATCCCTGGCCGCCATGCTGCTTGCCGGCCTTCTCGGCGGCTGCGCCGCTGGCGGTGCCGGGCAGCAGGCCATGGTTCCCTCCGCCCCCCCGCCGCCCGCGGATCCGGTCGTGGCCTTCGCCGCGCAGGCCGAGCCAGGCTCGGAATCCCGCATCCTTCTGGCCGGGGGGCAATCCACCACGGCACGGCTCGCGCGGAGCTACAACGCCGCCAGCGGTCGCGAATGCCGGGAGGTGCTGCTCGGCACCGGCGCGGCGCAGCAATCGCAGCTGGTCTGCCAGGCCGATCACGGAGGGTGGGTGGCCGCGAGACCGCTGCTGCGCGGCGCTGGCGCGAGCCGCCCGTGAACGGCAACGCGGGCACCGCCGCAGGCAGGACGCCTGGCGAAGGCGGGCTTGTTCGCACGATGCGCGGCCTCAAGCTGCAGGCCGTGATCGTGCAGGCGCTGCTGCTGCGCGAGATGCAGACGCGCTTCGGCCGCAACCAGCTCGGCTTTCTCTGGCTCTTCATCGAGCCGCTCCTGCTGGCCGCGGCGATCGCCACCTTCAAATGGGCGACCGAGATCGGCCAGACGATCCCGGGCGTGTCCATCTTCGTAGTCACGCTGGTGGGCTACCTGCCCTTTTTCACCTTCCGCGCGATCGTCGGCCGTGCGCCGGGTACGCTGAAGTCGAACATGACGCTGCTCTACCACGCGCGCATCAAGCTTCTGGATGTCGTGCTGGCGCGCCACCTGCTCGAGATGGGGGCGGTGTTCACGGTGATGACCTTGCTCGCCCTCGGGCTGATGGTCTGGGCGGACATGGTGCCGGCCGGCATCCCGCTGCTGTTCCTGGCGCTGCTGCTGCTGTTCCTGTTCTCCAACGGCCTCGGGCTGCTGGCGGCGGCGGCATCCGCTGTCTCGACCATCGCCGAGCGACTGATCCAGCCGATGGTGTACCTCTCACTGCCCTTTTCCGGTGCGCTGATGGCGCTGCACCAGGTCGATCCCACCTTCCGGGAATTGCTGCTGTGGAACCCGCAGGCCCACCTGCACGAGATGATCCGCCACGGCTTCTTCGGCGAATTGCTGCCGAGCTACTACAGCATCGCCTATGTCTGCTTCTGGGTCGGGGTGCTGAACCTGCTGGGCCTCGCGGCGCTGCGCGCTGTGCGGCCGAAGCTCGAGTTCTGACCGGCGATGATCCTGCTCGAAGGCGTCTCCAAATTCTACCATCTGCGCGGGCAGCCGCCGCGCTGGGTGCTGCGGGACACGACCTGCGTGATCCGCCCCGGCGACCGGCTCGGCATCCTCGGCCGCAACGGGTCGGGCAAGTCGACGCTGGTGCGCTTGCTGGGCGGCGTCGAATATCCCACCAAGGGCCGGATTCAGCGACGGATGTCGGTGTCCTGGCCGCTGGCGCATGGCATCGGCGTCCACAGCCAGCTGACGGGCGCGGACAATGCGCGCTTCATCGCACGGATCTATGGCTACCCGACCGAGGATGTGGTGCGCGCCGTGGACGATTTCGCGGAACTCGGCCCCTACATGCTGATGCCGATCGCGACCTATTCCGCCGGCATGATGTCGCGCCTGCTGCTCGGCCTGTCGCTGTCGCTGGATTTCGACTGCTACCTGATCGACGAGGCGACCAGCGTCGGCGACACGCGCTTCATCGAACGGACGGAACACATCCTCCGCACGCGGCTCGAGAACCGGGCCATCGTGATGGTCAGCCATCTCGGCCATCACATCCGCACCTTCTGCCGCACCGCCGCGATCCTGCACGACGGTGCGCTCATCTTCTTCGAGGACCTCGATGAAGCTATCGCCACCTACGAGAGCCTCTGAAGCTCTCGCCTCCCGCGGGATGCCGCTGGCCGGCGTGCCGGCCGGGCGGGGCCGTGAGGCCAGCCGCAGGCTGGGCCTGCCGGGCTGGTTCCTGCTGCTCGTCGTGCTGCCCACGCTCGCGGTCGGCGTCTATTTCTACGGCTTCGCTGCGAACATCTACGAATCGGAAGCCCGCTTCGTGGTCCGCAATCGCGGATCCAGCAATGCGAATCCGATGGCCGACATGGCGGCCGGCGCATCCCGCATGGCATCGCTGTTCCCCTCGGCACGCACGGGCGGGGAGGAAGGGCGCGCGGTCGTGGCCTATCTCGGCAGCCACGCTTCCGTCACCGCGCTGAAGGGCAGCCTCGACCTGGTCGAGTTGTGGCGGCGCCCCGAGGTCGATGCGATCTCCCGCCTCTGGTGGGAACAGCCGCAGGCCGAATGGCTGTTGTGGTACTTCCGGCGCCGCGTGCGGGTGGTCCTCGACCCCGATACCGGGGTGATGATCCTACGCGCCCAGGCCTTCCGGCCAGAGGACGCGCAAACGCTCTCGACGGCGCTGCTGACCCTCTCCGAGCAGTTGGTGAACAGGCTGTCGGAACGCGGCATCGCCGATGGGCTCCGCAGCGGGCAGGAAGACCTCGCCCGCGCGGAGGCCCGGATGACAGCGGCGCGCGAGGCGCTGATCGCCTTCCGCGAACGCGAACAGGCCTTCGATCCGGCCCGCGCCGCCGCCGGCGCGGTCGAGACGATCGGGCGCCTCGAAGGCGCGCTGGCGCAGGCGCGGACCGAATTGCAGGAACGGCAGGCCTTCATGCGGCCCGACAACCCGCAGATCCAGGTGCTGCGCAACCGCATCGAGGCGCTGCAGTCCCAGATCGCCTCGGAACGCGGGCGCATGACCCGCGGCGGGGAGGCGATGACCCAGCAGGTCGCCAGCTTCGAGCGCCTCGAACTCGAAAGACTGCTGGCCGACCGCCAGCTCGCCTCCGCCACCGCGTCGCTGGAAGCGGCGCGCACGGAGGCGATCCGCCAGCAGACCTTCGTCCTGCGGGTGGCGGAGCCGCATCTGCCTGAAGCCGCCCTGTATCCGAGGGCCGCCTACAACACGCTCACCACCTTCGTCAGCCTCGCCATGCTGTTCGGTGTCGGCTGGCTGCTTGTCGTGAGCGCCCGGGAGCACGCGAACTGACATGATGTCCCGCCCTCTGCGCCTCACCCTCCTGCTCGGTGCTGCTTTGCTGCAAGGGCTGCCGGCCAGCGCCCTCGCGCAAGCCAACCGGCAGCTGCAACAGCAGCAACAGCTGCGGCAGCAGATGCCGCCCCCCCCCGCACAACCCCAGCCCGACACGGGCCAGCGGCCGATCGGGGTCGAGGGGCTGCTCGGCCAGAACGACCCGATCGCGACCCAGCGGCTCGGCACCGCCACGGCGGCCGAGGGCGGCCCGATCGCGGCAGGTCCGCTCGGCGATCCCGGCCGCATGGCCGGCCCCGCCACGGCGGTCTTCGGCGCCACGCTGTTCGCGCGCGGCGCGCCCGGCCCGACCGAGGCGCCGAACCCGAACTACGTGCTCGGCGCGGGCGACCGCGTCTCCATCACGATCTGGGGCTTCGTCGAGGGCAATGTCCTCGGCATCATCGACAATGAAGGCAACGTCTTCGTCCCGCAGATCGGCCCGGTGCGACTGGCCGGCACCCGCGCCGGCGACGTCCAGCGCGTGGTCGAGGCGGAGGTGCGCCGCGTCTACGCCCAGCAGGTGCAGGTCTATGCGACGGTGGTCTCCACCGGTTCGCTCGGCGTCTTCGTCACCGGCTTCGTCCGCCTGCCGGGGCGCCACCTCGGCTCCTCCTCGGAAAGCGTGCTGGACTATCTGGCGCGCGCGGGTGGCGTCGATCCGGGCCGGGGATCCTTCCGCGAGATCCTGATCCGCCGCGGCGGCCGCGACCAGGTGCGGGTCGATCTCTATCGCTTCCTGCTGACCGGGGATCTGCCGGCGCTGAGCCTGCAGCAGGGCGATACCATCGTGGTGCCCCCCCAGGGCGCCATGGTCGGGGCCGATGGCGCGGTCCGCAACAACTTCCTGTTCGAGGTCTCGGGCCGCAGCATGTCGGGGGCGGAGCTGATCCGCCTCTCGGCCCCGCTGCCATCCGCCACCAACGCGGTCATCCGCGGCACGCGGAGCGGCCGCCCCTTCGCCCGCTATGTCACCGTGCGCGAACTGGCCGGCGTGCAGCTGCTGGACCAGGACACGGTGAGCTTCATCACCGACAGCCCGGCCCCCACGCTGCGCGTGATGGTCGAGGGCAGCCGCATCGGTCCCTCGGTGCTGATCGCGGATCGCGACACCACGCTCTGCACCCTTCTCGACCACGTGTCGGTCGAGCCGGGCCTGGCCAATACCAGCGGCGTCTTCCTGCTGCGGCCCGGCCTCGCCCTGCAGCAGCAGCGCACGATCAACGAGGCGCTGGACCGGCTGGAGCGGCAGCTGTTCCTGACCACCTCCGCGACCACCGGCGTCGCCGCCGTGCGCGCGTCGGAGGCGAACCTGATCGCCAACTACATCCAGCGCGCCCGTCGCACGCAGCCAGAGGGACGGCTGGTGGTGATGGACCGCAACGGGCGCTGCGCCAATATCCGCCTGCAGGACGGCGACACCATCGTGATCCCCGAACGGGTCGAGACGGTGCTGGTCGGCGGCGAGGTGCGGATCCCGCAGGCGGTGGTCTGGCGCCAGGGCATGACCGTCGCCGATTTCATCCGCGCCGCCGGCGGGATCGCCGAACGGGGCGACGAAGGCACGGTGATGATCCGCCGCGCGAGCGGCGAGGTGGTGCTGGACCCGACGGAACCGCCGCGGCCGGGCGATGAGCTGATCGCGCTGCCGCGGCTCGACCCCAAGCTGTTCCAGCTCAGCAGCGACCTGATCAACCTGATCTTCCAGAGCGCGCTGATCACCCGGACCTTCAACAACTTCTGAAGGACCCTTGCGAACGGCCGCCAGCAGGCGGTCGTTCATGTCAGGCCAATTCAGGCCAGACGAAGCTCAGCCGTTCGAGGAAAGCGAGCCGCGCGGCCACATCATCGGGCGCGCAAGCCATCACCGCGACCACGCCGATCCCGGTCGCGACGTCTCCGCCCTCGGACGAAGCCTCGATCGCCAGATCGGCCGCAGGGCCGGGCGAGGCGATGTCCACCACCGCGACAGGCCGGGCGTCGGGCAGGACATCGAGCGTCTGGCGGGGGCCACGGCCGACCCGCAGCGTGACCTGCCGCGCCGCCTCGGCCCCGCGCAGCGCGACATGCAGCCGCAGCGGCACGGCGGCGTGGTCCGGCAATGGCAGGGACAGGAGGGCGCGGCCCGGACGCGTCCAGCAACCCCAATCCTCGGCCTGTTGCCAGCCGGTGCCCGCCCGCAGCAATTCCGCCCAGGCCATCGCGGCCGAGGGCCGCAGAGACAGGCCCTGGGCCAGCGGATGCACCACGCCGAGCGGTGGCGCGGGCGGGGCGGGCGGCGGGCCGGGCGGCGCGTCCGCCAGCGCGGCGCGCAATTCCTCCGCCACCGCGGGCCAGTCGCGCAGGCGCAGGCTGGCGGCGATGCGCGCTTCCGCCGCTTCGCGGAAACCCGGCTCGAACAGGAGCTGCTCGACCAGCGCCAGGAAGGCCGGCTCGCTGCCCGGCGCGTGATGCAGCGCGAGGCCCTGGCCGGCTTCGACCAGCGCGGAATGGGCGGGCGTGACCACGGCCTTGCCGGCCGCCAGCGCCTCCGTCACCGGCAGGCCCCAGCCTTCCAGGCGCGAGTGGTAGATGGTGAACAAGGCGCCGCGCAGCAGCGCCGCCGCTTCGGCATCCGAGACGGCATCGAGCCAGATCACGCGCTCCGCCAGCGCCGGCGCGCGGCGCAGCAGCGCGAGCGCGGGCCCGGCATTGAAGCCCGCGCGCCCCGCCAGGACCAGCGGCGGCACGGCATCGCCATGCCGGCGCAGCAGCGCAAGCCAGGCGTTCAGGACGAACAGGTGGTCCTTGCGGCTTTCGATGGTGCCGAGGAACAGCACATGCGGCTCCCCCGCCCATTCCGCCACCCGCGCCCCGATCGCGCCGCGCGGCGGGGCAGACGGCATGGCATCCGGCCGCAGCACGCGGACCGGCGCCGCCGGAAGCCCCGCGAGCTCGGTCGCCGCCAGCCTTGCGATCTCCCCCGCCGTCGCCGCGGAGGGCGCGAGCAGCAGGTCGGCCTGCTGGACCAGCACGGAGAACCAGCGCGCGAAGCTGGCGGCGGTCTCGGGCGGGCTGTGCTCCGGCGCGGTGATGGGGCCGGTGTCATGCACCATCGCGGCGTAGCGCAGCCGGTGGCGGGCCCGTGCGTCGCGCACCGCCTGATGATAGCCCGGCAGCCACCAGGAGGAGCCGAGATTGACCAGCCATCCCCCCGGCGGGAAGGCCAGGTCGGGCGCGGCATCCAGCATGGCGCGCAACTGTCCGAGCGTCCCCGTCCAGGCCGGATCCGTCGCGTCGGACCCCGCCCGCGACAGGCCGCAAAGCCGGCGGAAGGCCTCGCGCGGGATCTCCCGCCAGGTGCCGCTCTCGGGCCGGAAGGCCGCCAGCCGTGCCTCCGCGAGGTCGAGCCCCGGCGCGAGGGCGGCGGAGGCGATCTCCATCTGCACACGCTGGATCCCGGTGGGCGCGCGCGCGCCGCCGAACCAGGAGATCAGGTCCGACAGGTCGAAGACCACGCGCAGATCACCCAGCAGGCTGAGCCCGTCGTCCATCTCCGGCTGGGTGGCGCAGAGCGCTGAGACTTCCCGCCACGCATCCTCCCCCGTCGGATCGAGGTCGAGCGCGCGGGCATAGGCTGTGCGGGCGCCGGCCAGGTCACCCGCCCGCTTGAGCGCGTGGCCGATCTGCAAGGGCAGGTCCGGGTCGCCCGGCATCCCGGCTTCCGCGCGGCGATAGGACGCGATGGCGCCGCGCGGATCGCCAGCTTCTTTCACGCAATGGCCGTGCTGGACCCAGATCGCCCAATCGGCGGGGTTCGCCGCGAGGTAGCGGGCATAGGCATCCGCCGCGCCGCGCCAATCGCCCGCATCCCGCTTCGCCTCCGCATCCGACAGCACCGCGCGGGGATCCTGCTGCATCGCCGTCCTGCCCTTGTCGGGCCGCGCGGTTCAGGCGCGGCCGTAGGTGTCCTCGATCCGGACGATATCGTCCTCACCGAGATAGGGCCCCGACTGTACCTCGATCAATGTGAGCGGAATCATACCCGGGTTCTCAAGCCGGTGGACGCAGCCGAGCGGCAGGTAGACGCTTTCGTTCTCGCGCAGCAGGATCCGCTCCTGGTCGCGTTCGACGATGGCGGTGCCGGCCACCACCACCCAATGCTCGGCGCGGTGGTAGTGCTTCTGCAGGCTGAGCTTGGCGCCAGGTCGCACGACGATGCGCTTCACCTGGAAGCGTGCGCCATGCGCGACACCTTCGTAGCTCCCCCAGGGCCGGTAGACGCGGCGATGCTCCGTCGCCTCCTTCCGCCCATCGGCCTTCAGCCGCGCGACGATGGCCTTCACGTCCTGTGCCTGTTCGCGATGGCAGGCCAGCACGGCATCGTCGGTCACGACCAGCACCACATCCTGCAGGCCGACCACCGCCGCCAGGATGCCTTCTGACCGGACGTAGCAATTGCGGCTGCCGAGCACGGTCACGGGCCCGACGGCCGCGTTGCCATCGGCATCCTTCGCCGCGATGTCCCAAAGCGCGTCCCAGGACCCGACATCGGACCAGCCAGGATCGCAGGGCACCACGGCGGCCAGCGCCGTGCGTTCCATCACCGCATGGTCGATCGAGATCGAAGGCGCCTCCGCGAAGGCCGCACCGAGGCGCACGAAGCCAAGATCGCGCGCCGCCTCCGCCACGCTGCCGCGCGCGGCGGCAAGCACATCAGGCGCATGGGCGGCGAGTTCGGCCAGCAGCGTCCCGGCGGTCGCCACGAACATCCCGCTGTTCCAGAGATGCTGCCCGCCCTCGACCAGCCTGACGGCGGTCGCGGCATCCGGCTTCTCCAGAAAGCGGGCGACCGCGCGCGCGCCGTCGGTGCCGGGCAGGGCGGCGCCGGCCTCGATATAGCCATAGCCGGTCTCGGGCCGGGTCGGGCGGATGCCGAAGGTGGCGATCCGGCCGGCCCGCGCGGCCGCGGCGGCGGCGTTGAGCGCGGCGAGCAGCGCCGATACGTCGGAAATCGCCGCATCCGCCGCCATGATCCAGAGCACGGCATCCGGCCGTTCCTCACCCACCAGCACGGCGGCGGCGGCGATGGCGGCGGCGGAGTTGCGGGCGATGGGTTCGAGCACGATGCGCGCCTGGTCGTGACCGGCTTCACGCAGTTGTTCCGCGACCAGGAATCGGTGGGCTTCCCCGCAGACCACCATCGGCGCGGCGAAGCCGGGGCCGCTGGCGCGGGCCGCCGTGTCCTGCAGCATGGTGCGGCTGGAGGCGAGCGGCCAGAACTGCTTCGGATAGCCCTCCCGCGACAGCGGCCAGAGGCGGGTGCCGGTGCCGCCGGAGAGAATGACCGGAACGATCGGCGCGGCGGGCTGGGGTGACATGGCTTGGGGATACCTAACGCAGCGGAGGGTGCGGGTATGTCCCAGCACTGGGGAAAAACCAAGGCAGGGCGGCGACGCTGTCCGGGAGCGCGGGGCGGGCGGGCAGGCGGAACGTGTTGCCCGCGCCGGCCGCCGCACGGTACCAATCGAGCCAAGACATCGGCAGGGCCATGCAAGGCTCGCCACAAAAGGGAGGCGTCGTTTCATGACCAAGCTGGAATTTGGCGTGCCAAAAGCGCCCGTCGCCCGCCGCAGCGTGCTGGCGGGGGCGGCCGCGGCCCTTCTGGCGGCGCCTTCGGTGCGCGCGCAGGGCCGTTTTCCCGACCGGCCGATCCGACTGATCGTCCCCTGGGCCGCCGGCGGCACCACGGATATCCAGATGCGCGTCCTGGCCGAACAGGCATCCCGCCGCCTGGGCCAGCCGGTGGTGGTGGAAAACCGGGCCGGCGCGGGCGGCGTGCTCGGGCCGCAGCAACTGTTGAACGAACGCCCCGACGGGCATGTGATCTCGCAGATGCCGATCTCCGTCTTCCGCCATCCGCAGATGGCCAGCCGGGCGCTGTTCAACCCGTTGGAAGACTTCACCTGGGTCATCCACGCCACCGGCTACCTGTTCGGCATCGTGGTGCGCGCGGATGCGCCCTGGCAGACGCTGGCGCAGTTCCTGGACTTCGCGAAGGCCAATCCGGGCCGCGTGAACTACGGCACGCCGGGGGTGGGCACGTCGCTGCACATCACGATGGAGCAGATCGCGGGGATGCGCGGCGGCATCGACTGGACGCATGTGCCCTTCCGCGGCTGGGCGGAGAATGCGCAGGCGCTGCTCGGCGGCCAGATCCAGGCCAGCGCCGACAGCTCCGGCTGGTCCGACCTGGTGCAATCCGGCCAGATGCGCCTGTTGGCGACCTGGGGCCCTGAGCGCGCCAAGCGCTTCCCCAATGTGCCGACGCTGCGCGAGAGCGGGATCGATATCGTCTCGATCTCGCCCTACGGGCTGGCCGGGCCGAAGGGCATGAGCGCGGATGTGGTGCGCGTCCTGCACGACGCCTTCCGCGAGGCGCTGTTCGACCCCGCCCATGTCGCGATCCTGGATCGCTTCGACATGCAGCCGATGTATCTCGGCCCCGACGACTACGCCGCCTTCGCGCGGCGCCAATTCGCCGAGGAAGGGGCAATGATCCGCCGCCTCGGGCTCAGAATTTAGCTGCCCTCAGGCGCCGGGCGCGGCCTCGGCCCGCGATGCGGGCCGGGGGTCGCCGTCAGCGTCGCGCAGCGCGCCGAAGAAGTCGCGCAGCAGCGCCGCCGCCTCCTGCTCCCGCACGCCGCCGACGACCTCCGGCGCGTGGTGGCAGGTGGGCTGGGCGTAGAAGCGCGGGCCGTGTTCCACCGCGCCGCCCTTCGGGTCATAGGCGCCGAAGACCACGCGCCGGACGCGGAAGAAGCTGGCGGCGGCGGCGCACATCGCGCAGGGCTCCAGCGTGACCCAGAGCGTCGCCCCAGGCAGCAGCTTGTCGCCAGTGGCGGCGGCGGCGGCGCGCAGCGCCAGCACCTCGGCATGGGCGCTGGGGTCGCGCCTTGCCTCCACCTCGTTCCCCGCGCGCGCCAGCACGGCGCCGGCCGCATCCGTCACCACGGCGCCCACCGGCACCTCTCCGCGGGCGGCGGCGGCGCGGGCTTCGGCGAAGGCGATGTCCAGCGGCGTCACATGAAGCTTATGAAGGCTGCGCCTTCATACCCCTCAAGCGCCGGGCGCGGCCTCCGGCCGCTTGGCTTCGTCGTGCCGAAGGCACGCCTGCGGCGTGCCGCATAGGCGGCGGCGGTCATTCGGCCGCTCGCGCCTTCGGGGCGCAGGCCAGCACTTCCTGGGATGCACATCATGCCCCCATGCTTGCCGCGACACGGGCCGAAGGTCTAGCAAGGCGCCATGCCCCTCCGCCCCATGATCGGCGTGACCCTGGATGCGGAACCGGCCGGCGGCTGGTCGAAGCTGCCCTGGTACGCCTTGCGCCAGAACTACTTCGCCGCCGTCATCGCGGCCGGCGGCCTGCCCGTGGCGCTGCCGCACCACCCGGAGCTGGCGTCCGAGTATCTCGGCCGCCTCGACGGGCTGCTGGTCACCGGCGGCGCCTTCGATGTCGATCCGGCGCTCTGGGGCGGCGGGCCGCCGCATCCGAAGGTCACGCTGAAGCCCGGCCGGACGGATTTCGAACTGGCGGCGGTGCGCGCGGCGCTGGCCCGCGACATGCCGGTACTCGGCATCTGCGGCGGGCAGCAACTGCTCGCCGTCGCCTTCGGCGGCACGCTGATCCAGCACATCCCCGACGAGGTCGCGGGCGCGCTGGCGCATGAACAGCCCAATCCGCGCACCGAACCGGGCCATGAGGTCGCGGTGGCTCCGGATACGCTGCTGGCGGCGATCGTGGGCGCGCAGCGGCTTGCGGTGAACAGCGCGCACCACCAGGCGGTGGCAACGCCGGGCGATGGCGCCGTGGTCAACGCCCTGGCCCCGGATGGCGTGGTGGAAGGCCTGGAGCATCCCGGCTACCGCTTCGCGCTCGGCGTGCAATGGCATCCGGAATATGCGGTGGACCCGCGCGATCCGGCGATCTTCGACGCATTCGTCAGGGCGGCCGCGGCATGAGCGACGAACAGGATGACGACGCCACGGGCGACGCGCCGGATGACGCCGCGCGCGGCGAGCGGATCGCGAAATACCTCGCCCGCGCCGGCATCGCCTCTCGCCGCGATGCGGAGAAGCTGATCGCGGACGGCAAGGTCAAGCTGAACGGCAAGCTGGTGGAAACGCCCGCCACCTTCGTCACCCCAGGCGACCGCATCAGCGTGGAGGGTAAGCCGGTCGCGGCGCCGGAGCGCACGCGCCTGTTCCGCTACCACAAGCCCGAAGGGCTGGTGACCACGCATCGCGACCCCCAGGGCCGCCCGACCGTGTTCGAGAAGCTGCCGCCCGGCCTGCCGCGCGTGGTCTCCATCGGGCG
>Ga0315900_10006211_pt1 | contig 16141 bp, 11 predicted proteins | sample LakEriMetagenome_FD_203521 | JGI IMG/M metagenome (GOLD analysis project Ga0315900, IMG submission 203521) | Freshwater fungal communities from buoy surface, Lake Erie, Ohio, United States - Buoy 12 MA114 | ecosystem: Environmental > Aquatic > Freshwater > Lake > Lake biofilm | place: USA: Lake...
CCCACGTCGTGCAGGATGTCCACCGCCAGCACCCGGCTTTCACCCGTCAGGGTGTCGATGGCCACCTCGGCGCACGCGGCCCCGTAGCTGAAGTAATAGAAAGGCCGGCCGGTGAGGGTCGTCTTGTCGTAGTGGATCTTGGGCGTGCGGTAGAAGCCGTCGCTCCAGAGCTGGATGCGGTTGGCGTAGGCCAGGCGTACCACGTCGTCGAAGCGCCGGGTGCGGGTGGGCGACACCACCTGCCCGCCCCGAAACTGCACCGCCCCGGCACCGCAGCCGTCCAGACCCGCCACGAAGGCGGCCAGGTTGTCGCGGATATGGCGTGCCGCGAACTGCGCGGCCCGGCCGTTGAGGTCGGTGCCGCTGGAGGCCGCGGTGGCCGAGGCATTGGGCACTTTGCTGGTGTCGGTGGGCGTGCAGCGCACCTGCTCGAAGGGCACGCCGAGTTCGTCGGCCACCACCTGCATCACCTTGGTGTGCAGGCCCTGGCCCATCTCGGTGCCGCCGTGATTGAGCTGCACGCTGCCATCGGTGTACACATGCACCAGCGCGCCGGCCTGGTTGAACAGCGTGGCGGTGAAGCTGATGCCGAACTTCACCGGCGTGAGCGCCAGCCCGCGCTTGATCACGGGGCTTTGCGTATTCCACGCGGCCACGGCGGCACGGCGTTCGCGGTAGCGGCAGTCCTGCGCCAGCCGGTCGATCAGCGGTTGCAGGATGTTGTCCTCCACCCGCATCTGGTAGTGGGTGACGTTGCGGTCGCTCAGGCCGTAAAGGTTGCGACGGCGTACTTCGAGCGGGTCGAGCCCGAGGTGGCGGGCGATGTCGCCCAGCATGGTTTCGATCGCGATCATGCCCTGTGGGCCGCCGAAGCCCCGAAAGGCGGTGTGGCTTTGCAGGTTCGTGCGGCAGCGGAACGACTGGATCTCCACATCCGACAGGAAGTAGGCGTTGTCGGTGTGAAAGATCGCGCGGTCGGCCACCGGGCCGGACAGGTCGGCCGAGAAGCCGCAATTGGCCAGCATGGTGAGTTTGAGGCCGCGGATCAGGCCGTCGTCGCCGAAGCCGACCTCCCAGTCGTAGGCGAAGGGATGTCGCTTGCCGGTGACCAGGAAGTCGTCGTCGCGGTCCAGCCGCAGCTTGACTGGGCGGCCCGACTTGCGCGCGGCCAGCGCGGCCCACACCGCCATGTGGCCGGCCTGGGTTTCCTTGCCGCCGAAGCCGCCGCCCATGCGCCGGCATTCGACCGTGACCGCATGGCTGCCGATGCCCAGGGCATGGGCGATCCAGTGCTGCACCTCGCCCGGGTGCTGGGTGCTCGAATGCACCTGCCACTGGCCCTGTTCGAGAGGGATGGCGTAGGCAATCTGACCTTCGAGGTAGAAATGCTCCTGCCCGCCCACATCTAGCCGGCCCTGCAGCCGGTGGGGCGCCGCCGCCAGGGCGGCGGCGGCATCGCCCCGGCGCACGGTGACCGTCGGCAGCACATAGCGTTGCTGCGCGTGGGCCTGCCGCGCGTCGAGCACCGGCTCCAGCGTTTCGATGTCGGGCCGTACCTGGCGCGCCGCGCGGCGGGCCTGCATCGTGGTGTCGGCCAGCACCAGGCCGATCACCTGGCCCACATGTTGCACCGTGTCCCGCGCGAAGATCGGTTCGTCATGCGCGAAGGTGGCCAGCAGCGGGTCGCCGGGAATGTCGTCGGCCAGCACGAGGCCACGCACACCGGGCATGGCCAGGGCCGCTGCGGCATCCACCCCGCGCAGGCGGCCATGGGCCACAGGCGACAGGATGGGGGCGGCATGCAGCGTGCCCCGCAACTCGGGGATGTCGTCGATGTAGGTGGCGGCGCCGGCCACCTGGGCGCGGGCGCTTTCATGGGGGCGCGACTGGCCCATCACCGCGCTCATGCCAGGGCCTCCAGCGCGCCCGGTGTCTCCAGGCGGGGCAGGGTGCTGTCCTGGCTCTCCAGCCACAGGCGCCGCATCAGGTTGGCCAGCAGGGCGCGCCGGTAGTCGGCGCTGGCCCGCATGTCGGAGATGGGGGAGAACTGCGCCTGCAAGGCCTGGCCGGCCGCGCGGGCGGCGGCTTCGGTCCAGGGCTGGCCGGCCAGCGCCGCTTCGGCCTGGGTGGCGCGTGCCGGGATGGCCGCCACGCCACCGGCGCCGAGACGGGCGGCGGCCACCTGGCCCGCCTGCAGCCGCAGGTTCACCACCAGGCACACCGCCGAAATGTCATCGTCATAGCGCTTGGACACCTTGAAGGCCCGCAGGAATTCCCCGGGCGCCGGATGCGGCACCTCGATGCGGGCCACCACCTCGTCAGCGGCCAGCGCGGTGCGCCGGTAGGCCAGGAAGAAGTCCTCGATCGGCAGCGCCCGCTCGCCGCGCACGCTGGCCAGCACCAGCGTCGCGCCCAGGGCAATCAGCAGGGGCATGGAGTCGCCGATCGGCGAGCCGTTGGCGATGTTGCCGCCCAGCGTTCCGGAGTTGCGCACCGTGAGGCCGGCAAAGCGCCGCGCGAAGGCCAGCAGCTGGGGCCGGCGTGCCACCAGGGCATCGAAGGCGTCGGCCAGGGGAACGGCCGCACCGATCGACAGGGCCGCGCCGGTATCGGCCAGGCCGCGCAGCTCGCGGGTGCGCGTCACGTCCAGCACCTGGTCATAGCGCCGGTGCTGCTTGGTCACCCACAGGCCCACGTCGGTGCAGCCGGCCACCACCTGGGCCTGCGGGTGGGCCGCGCGCAGTGCCAGCAGCTCTGGCAGGCGGGTGGGGGCGAGGTAGGCGGTGCCGGTGCCGGGGGCGCCGTCGTGGCCCGTTGGCGCGGGCCGGGCCAGGTCGTGCAACTGCGCGAGCAGCCGCGCCTCGTCCACCGGCACCGGGGGCAGCGTGCCCATGTGGCAGGCGGCGTCCAGGATCGGGCGGTAGCCGGTGCAGCGGCACAGGTTGCCCGAGAGGTCGGCCTGCGCGGTGTCGCGGGTGATGGTCTCGCCGCGGGCCACGCGGCCCTGGTACATCCCGAACAGGCTCATCACGAAGCCCGGGGTGCAGAAGCCGCATTGCGAGCCGTGGCACTGCACCATCGCGGCCTGCGCGGGGTGGAGCGTGCCGTCGGCGGCCGCCAGGTCTTCGACCGTCCAGAGCGCCAGGCCATCGACCGAATGGGCCAGGCGGATGCAGCTGTTGATCGCGCGCCAGCGCAGGCCACCGTCGGCGGGCTCGGCCACCACCACGGTGCACGCGCCGCAATCGCCTTCGCCGCAGCCTTCCTTGGTGCCGGTGGCGGCCAGGTCTTCGCGCAGCAGGTCCAGCAGGGTGCGGTCGGGTGGTACGCCATGCAGGGTGACCACATCGCCGCGACGTATGAATCGCAGGGGCTTGACATCCATAGGCCGCAGTATCGCCCTTTCGCCGGCCGGGCCCAAGGCCGGGGCATGGCCCTTGCTTGGGTACGGCCAACCCGGCGGTGGGGTGGGGATAGTGCGAACGTCTTCACCCCGGCAGGCCGGTCACAATGCCGTTCTGGCATGTCCGACCCCAACCTGGCAGTTCCTCCCGTGACCGATCCGACCGAGCGTATCCCCCGGCTGCAGCTGGCCGGCATCACCAAGCGCTATCCGGCGGTGGTGGCCAATGACGAGGTGTCCCTCACCGTGCTGCCCGGGCAGGTGCATGCGGTGCTGGGCGAAAACGGCGCCGGCAAGTCCACCCTCATGAAGATCATCTACGGCTCGGTCAAGCCCGACGCCGGCCAGGTGCGCTGGAATGGCCAGCCGGTGTCGGTGCGCAATCCGCAGGAAGCGCGCGCCCTGGGCATCAGCATGGTGTTCCAGCATTTCAGCCTGTTCGACACCCTCACGGTCGCTGAAAATGTCTGGCTCGGGCTGGACGGGTCGCTCACGCTGGCCGAGGTCACGCGCCGCATTGAGGCCAAGGCTGCCGAATACGGGCTCGACATCGACCCCACCCGCCCGGTGCACACCCTTTCGGTGGGGCAGATGCAGCGGGTGGAAATCATCCGTGCGCTGCTCACGCAGCCCCAGCTGTTGATCCTGGACGAACCGACCTCGGTGCTCACGCCGCAGGCGGTGGACCGCCTGTTCGTCGTGCTGCGGCAGCTGGCGGCGCAAGGCTGCAGCATCCTCTACATCAGCCACAAGCTGCACGAGATCCGCGCGCTGTGCGAAGCCTGCACCGTGCTGCGGGGCGGCCGCGTGACCGGCACCTGCGATCCGCGCCAGGAATCGAACGCCTCGCTCTCGCGCCTGATGATCGGCGCCGAGCCGCCGCAGCTGCAGCACCGCCAGGCCCGCCTGGGCGCGCCGGTGCTACAGGTGCAGTCCCTGAGCCTGCCGCGCGAGACGCCCTTCGGCACCGACCTTCAAGATGTCACGTTGCAGGTGCGCGCCGGCGAGGTGGTGGGCATTGCCGGCGTATCGGGCAATGGGCAGCGCGAGCTGTTGTTCGCCCTTTCGGGCGAGGACACCCGCGCCGAACCCGCGGCCATCGCGGTGGCGGGCCAGCCGGTGGGCCGCCTGGGCCCGGGCCGGCGCCGCGCGCTGGGCCTGCACTTCGTGCCCGAGGAACGCCTGGGCCGCGGTGCGGTGCCCTCGATGCCGCTGGCCCACAACCTGATGCTCACGCGTCGCGAGGCGGTCGGGCGCGGTGGCTGGATCCGCATTGGCCGGCTGCAGGCGCAGGCCCGCGACATCATTGCCCGCTTCGGCGTGCGCGCCGGCGGGCCGCAGGCGCCCGCCCGCTCCCTGTCGGGCGGCAACCTGCAGAAGTTCATCGTCGGCCGCGAGATCGACGCCCGACCGACGCTGCTGGTCATTTCGCAACCCACGTGGGGCGTGGACGTGGGCGCGGCGGCCCAGATCCGCGCCGAGATCCTGGCCCTGCGCGATGCCGGCTGTGCCGTGCTGGTGGTGAGCGAGGAACTCGACGAACTGTTCGAGCTGAGCGACCGGCTGCACGTGATGGCCAAGGGCCGCCTCTCGCCGTCGGTCGACCGCGCCGGCGCCTCGGTCGAACAGATCGGGGAATGGATGTCGGGCCTGTGGGACCGTCCCCCTGAAGAAGCCGCCCGGGAGGCCGCCGATGCTTAAGCTCGAACCGCGTCCGCAGGCCTCGGCCTTCTGGAGCCTGGCCTCGCCGCTGCTGGCGCTGGTAATCACCGTTGCCCTGGGCGTCGTGCTGTTCGTCGCCCTGGGCAAGGATCCGGTGCGCGGCCTGCAGATGTTTTTCTGGGAGCCGGTGAAGTCCGCCTACGCCCTGGGCGAGCTGATGGTCAAGGCCACGCCCCTGCTACTCATCGCGTTGGGCCTGGCGGTGTGCTTTCGCTCCAATGTCTGGAACATCGGCGCCGAGGGTCAGTTCGTGATCGGTGCGGTGTGCGCCGGCGGCGTCGCGCTGCTGGCTGGCAAGGAGACCAGCCGCTGGATCGTGCTGGCCATCCTGCTGGCAGGCATCGCGGGCGGCATGCTCTGGGCGGCCATCACCGCCTTCCTGCGCGATCGCTTCAACGCCAACGAGATCCTGGTCAGCCTGATGCTGGTCTATGTCGCAGTGCAGCTGCTGGTATGGCTGGTGTTCGGTCCCTGGAAGGACCCGGCCGGCTACAACTTCCCGCAAACCAAGACCTTCGAGGCGGCCAGCCGCATCCCGCGCCTGATGGACGGCTCGCGGGTGAACATCGGGCTGCTGCTGGCGCTGGCGGGCGCGGCGGCCTTGTGGGTGTTCCTGTTTCGCACCCGCGCGGGCTTTGCGCAGCAGGTGGGGGGCCTGGCGCCGGCAGCGGCGCGCTATGCGGGCTTTTCGTCGCGCCGCGCGCTGTGGCTGGCGCTGCTGGTCTCGGGCGGCGCGGCCGGCCTGGCCGGCGCTCTCGAGGTGGCGGGCCCGATCGGCCAGCTCACGCCCTACGTGCCCGCGGGCTACGGCTTCGCGGCCATCATCGTGGCTTTCGTCGGCCGTTTGCATCCGGTGGGCATGGTGTTCTCGGCGGTGCTGATGTCGATGTTCTACATCGGGGGCGAACTCGCGCAGTCGCGCCTGGGCCTGCCCAAGTCGATCACCGGCGTGTTCCAGGGCCTGTTGCTGTTCGCCCTGCTGGCCTGTGACACGCTCCTGATGTACCGGGTGCGCTGGATGCCGCGCAAGGAGGCCGTCTGATGGAAAGCTACGCGCTGCTCCTGGCGGCCACCCTCAATGCCGGCACCGTGCTGGCCATCGCCGCCCTGGGGCTGTTGATCAACGAGAAGGCCGGCATCGTCAATCTTGGCGCCGAGGGGATGATGCTGTGTTCGGCCATCGCTGGCTTTGCCGCCGTGGTGCACACCGGCAGCGACCTGGCGGGCTTTGCCGCCGGGGCCCTGTCCGGCGCGGCGCTGGCCGCCGTTTTCGGGGTGCTGGTGATCTGGCTCAATACCAACCAGTACGCCACCGGCCTGGCCCTGAGCCTGTTCGGCGCGGGCTTCTCGGCCTTCGCTGGCATCGGCTATGTGCAGGAAAAGCTGCCCGAGCGCCTGGCCTTCGCCCTGCCTGGCCTGGGCGATCTACCTTGGGTGGGGCCCGCGCTGTTCCGGCAGCATCCGATGGTCTATCTGACCATCCTGTTCACCGTGGCGCTGGTGTGGTTTTTGTACCGGACCCGCGCCGGGCTGGTCCTGCGGTCAGTGGGCGAGTCGCCGGAGTCGGCCCATGCCCTGGGCTATCCGGTGCGGGGCATCCGGCTGCTGGCGGTGGTGGCTGGCGGCGCCCTGTGCGGGCTCGCCGGGGCCTATCTCTCGGTCATCTACACCCCGCTGTGGGTGGAAGGCATGGTGGCGGGCAAGGGCTGGATCGCCCTGGCCCTGACCACCTTCGCCACCTGGCGGCCGGGCCGTGTACTGCTTGGGGCTTACCTGTTCGGGGGCGTGACCATGCTGCAGTTCCATCTGCAGGGCGCGGGCGTAGACGTGGCCAGCCAGTTTCTGACCATGCTTCCTTATTTGGCCACCATTTTGGTGCTCGCCCTCATGTCGCGAAATCCCACATGGATCCGGGTCAACATGCCCGCATCCCTTGGAAAGCCCTTCTATCCCGGCTCATAATCTGGGCTTTGCGATCTCCCCTCCCTTTTTTCATCCATCCTCAGAGGAATCCATGACCGACCTGAAGAAACGCTCGCTGCTGCGCGTCGTCGCGCTGTCCGCGGTCGCCGCCTCCGCCCTCGTGGCCTGCGGCAAGAAGGAAGAAGCCAAGCCCGCCGCTGCGCCGGCCGCTTCCGCCGCCAAGCCCGAGCCGCTCAAGATCGCCTTTGCCTATGTCGGCCCGGTGGGCGACGGCGGCTGGACCTTCGCGCATGACAACGGCCGCAAGGCCATCGAGAAGGAATTCGGCGACAAGGTCGTGACCAGCTTCGTCGAGAAGGTGCCCGAGTCGGCCGACGCCGAGCGCGTGATCCGCGACATGGTGGCCCAGGGCAACAAGCTGATCTTCGGCACCACCTTCGGCTACATGGAGCCCATGCTCAAGGTCGCCGGTGACCACAAGGACGTCAAGTTCGAGCACGCCACCGGCTACAAGACCGCCGAGAACCTGCGCACCTACGACAGCCGCACCTACGAAGGCGCCTACATGGCTGGCGTGATCGCAGGCAAGATGACCAAGACCAACGTCCTGGGCGTGGTCGGCTCGATCCCGATTCCCGAGGTGATCCGCAACATCAACAGCTTCACGCTCGGTGCGCAGTCGGTCAACCCCAAGATCAAGACCAAGGTCGTCTGGGTCGGCGAGTGGTTCAATCCGCCGAAGGAAACCGAGGCCGCCACCTCCCTGATCAACGGGGGTGCCGACGTCCTGATGCAAAACACCGATTCGTCGGCCGTGCTGCAGACCGCCGAGAAAATGGGCAAGCGCGCCTTCGGCTGGGACAGCGACATGACTGCCTACGGCCCGAAGGCCCACCTGGGTTCGGCCATCATCAATTGGGGCCCTTACTACGTGAAGGCCGTGCGTGATGCGCTCGAAGGCAAGTGGACCGGCAACAGCGCCGTGTGGTGGGGCGTGAAAGAAGGCGCGATCGACATGGTGTCCGTCGCCGCCGACGTGCCGGAAGACACCAAGAAGCGCATCGACGAGATCCGCAACGGCCTCAAAGACGGCAGCTTCGTGATCTGGAAGGGCCCGATCGTCGACCAGGCCGGCAAGCAGGTGCTGGCCAAGGACGCCGTCGCCGACGACAAGTTCCTCGGCGGTGTCAACTTCTACGTCAAGGGCGTGGAAGGCAAGATCCCGGGCGGGGACAAGAAGTAACCCCGATCCTCGCGGCGGTGCTCCCCGCCGCATTCCGCCAAAGCCGCCTTCGGGCGGCTTTTTTACGTCAAAAATCCGAAAGATATTGCCAAAGTGTTACTGATGAGTAGACTATGAAGTCACAGGAGGAGTGAGCATGGCCCATGCCGCATCGTTGGATGCCTCGTTGATGGCCGAAGAGCAGGCGCGCCTGGACGACTGGTTGGTCGCCGCCGCGCCGTCGATCGACGCGGCGGAAATCCGGCGCTATCCGGGGCCGTCGTGGGTCCTCGATTTCGACGATGGGCTGATCGTGCAGGCGCAACCCGATGCCGAAAGAAAACAGCTGGTGCTCACGGGGTCCCTGGGCTTGCCGTACCCGGGCACCGAACTGGCGGCCTACCGCATGCTGCTCGAGATTGGCGCCTGGTGGCCGGTGACGGGCGGGATGTCCCTGGCCCTGGATCCCGACAGCGGGATCATCCTGCAGATCATCGATGTCGCCCTGCAGGATCTGGATGCCGCCCACTTGCAGGCCAGCCTGGCGACCTTCCTGGGACGGGCGCGTCATCTGCGTGCAGCACTCGACGGTCTCCAGTCCATGGGGCCGGGTGCGCCTGCACGCGAGGCGCCATGGGCCGAAGTGCTGGGGTATCCAGGCGCGTTGCGCATCTGACGCACCCGGCGCCGTCAATTCAAATCGGAGAACGGCACATGGCCACTTCCGTCGGAGGACCCGTCCCCACACCGTCGCCAGCTCTGATCCGGCACCCGGCGGGGGGCGGCCTCATGGGCCGGTTGCTCTATCGCAGGCCCTCCGGCCCCTTGCCTGACGCCGCGAGGGCGCCGAGCCCGCCAATGTTCCCGCCGCGGACGGACGCTTCGCACCGGCAAACCATCAAACTTTTGAAGGATGCAGGAGCCCACCTGCGTGACGACAAGGCGACCCGCCTGGTCTTCACCCAGACATCGCAAGAAATCCGTGAGGCCGCGCCGATCTCGACGGACACCTATGGGCTGATTCAGAAATTCAGGCTCGGGGATGCCAAGAGCGTGGGGGGCGCGACCGGCAGCGTGCGGGTCCAGGCCGATGGTCACCACTACCAGCTCAAACGCCACTACCGCCACGCCACCCTCAAGCAGAAGGCCGCCGCGATGTGGAGCAACACCCAGAACTATGGGGAAGTGATCGGGGCCAGCGTGCTGCGGTCGGTTCTTGCCAGCCTCGCGCGTCCCGCAGCACCGGCGGGTCGCACCGATCGGGCTGGCCAGAAAGCCGAGCAGGGACCGGCGCTGGTGCCGCAGGTCACGCTCGTGCATGACGCCAAAGCCCATGAAACCGGCGCTGTTTCCCTGTATTTGTCCGGCGGCCAGGGCGACGTGGATGCGTTCTACGCCAGGCATGTCGGGCCGCTGCCGCGGGACCAGAAGCATGTGCGCATCGATGTGCGTCCCCCGGGCGATCCGGTCCCGCCAGGCACCCTGCGGCTTTCAGGGCAGGCGGCGCAGGACGTGGCGCGCCACGTGGCTGCCTCCGCCCTGATCGGCGAGCACGATGTCAACACCGGCAACCTGATCATGCTCAGCCCCCCGGAGGGCCAGGGGCAGGACACGAAGGCGAAGGGCCAGGACGCAGACCCGGCCGCCGGAATGCGTGTGGGCCGCATCGACTTCGGCCATGCGTTCAATCACCTGATCGCGGGCACCGGCAGCGCGCTGGTGGGCGGCGGCGGGGTGCGGGATCCTTCAGGTAACCGCATCGTCGACTTCTTCAACCGCGAGCGGGTGCGGGGCAACCCCACCGACCCCTCCTCGGGCGTGTCCAAGCTATGGCGAGACTATGTGGGGCTGGTTCCTTCCCATGAATTGGCTGCCGCATTGAACGAACTGGCGAACGCCGAACACGGCTCCCTGCGGGAGGGTGTCCAAACGGCGCACGGGCAGTTCAGCCGACTGGTGCGCGACCTGCTGATCGAAGGCGGCCCGGCAGCGCGAGCGGAAATCGATGACATCGTTCAGTGCCTCAAAACCATCGCCCGCAACATCGGCAAGCCGGTCACGCAGGACGATCCGGTGGCGGTGGTCGATAGCGCCATGGCCCACGTGATCGATTTCATCGAAGCGGGCCAGAAGCAGATGACGCATGCCGCCAGGCTCTGCGAATTGCAGGCCACGATTGATCAACTGATCATGGGGCAAAAATCTGGCGAGGCGCTGGATGAGGCTCGCCTAGGCGGGATCCGGGCCCGAGTGCGTGAACTCCTGGGCCAACCAGGCGATGCCGAGATCGATGGGGAGCGTTTCACTTGGCTCAAGACGGACCGTGACGAGCCCGCCGTGACCGGCACGCTTCACGACTACATCGAGCATCGCCAGACTCAACTCCATCGCCATCAGGCGCAAGCTGCGAAGAATCAGACGAGGGTCGCGTTCCAGGATCGCCTGCATCGCTTCCAGGCACAGATTGAAAAATCGGTCAGTGCCTCGCTTTCGACGAGTGCGCCTCAGCCCATCACACAGGAAGATGCGCGGGGCCTCGCGTCGGAATATGCGGAACTCCTCAAGGCGCAGAGTACGTTCGGTTCAACGCCGAAAGGCACCCTGACGTGGATCCCTCTGAAGGGGGATCCCGCCGCGTTTGAAGGGGACTGGCGCGCCTACTTGAGCCATCGTCTCGCGGTCCAGAGCGCGGCCAAGGACCGGGCCGGAGGATAGACCGCGTCGGGGAGCACGCCCGTCCCCGGCGGCTGCGGGATGCAGGACCCAGGCGCTTGCGTTGCACAATCGGGGGATGGCTCTCTCGATGTCCCAACTTCCCCCCATCCCCCCCGCCCGCCTGCCTGCCCTGCTGCAGGCCATGCCCAAGGCGGAACTGCACATTCACATCGAAGGCTCGCTCGAGCCGGAATTGATCTTCCGCCTCGCGGCCCGCAACGGCGTGGCCCTGCCCTATGCGAGCGTGGAGGATTTGCGCCGGGCCTATGCCTTCACCAACCTGCAAAGCTTCCTGGACATCTATTACGCCGGGGCGAGCGTGCTGCTCACGGCGCAGGACTTCTACGACATGGCCTGGGCCTATCTGGAGCGCGCGAAGGCCGACCACGTCATTCACGCCGAGATCTTCTTCGACCCGCAGACCCACACCGCCCGCGGCGTGCCGATGCAGGCCGTGATCGACGGCCTGCACCGCGCCTGCGAGGATGCGCGCATGCAGCTGGGCGTCAGTGCCAGCCTGATCCTGTGTTTCCTGCGGCACTTGAGCGAGGAGGAAGCCTTCGAGACGCTCGAGGCGGCGATGCCCTTCATCGGCCGATTCATCGGCGTCGGCCTGGACTCGAGCGAGGTGGGCCATCCCCCTGAAAAATTTGCCCGGGTGTTCGCCCGCTGCGGCGAGCTGGGCCTGCGCCGGGTAGCCCATGCCGGCGAGGAGGGTCCGCCGGCGTATGTGTGGTCGGCCCTTGACGTGCTCAAGGTCGAGCGGATCGACCACGGTGTGCAGTCGGCCAAGGATCCGGCGCTCCTGCAGCGCCTGGCGCAGGACCGCATTCCTCTGACGGTGTGCCCGCTCTCCAATCTCAAGCTGTGCGTCTTTCCCACGCTGGCGGGCCATAACCTGCGGCAACTGCTCGACGCCGGCCTGGTGGCCACCGTCAACTCGGATGACCCGGCCTATTTCGGCGGCTACATGAATCAGAACTTCACCGAGACCTTCGCCGCGCTGGGCCTCGAGGCCAGCCATGCCTACCGGCTGGCCCGCCACAGCTTCGAGGCGAGCTTCGCCGACGCGCGCATGAAGGCAGGCTGGATCGACCAACTCGACGCCTGCTTCGCGTCCTTCGCCTGAGGCACGACTGCGGTTAGCCCGGACGGTCCGCGGCGATCGGTCGTGCCGCCTTACAATAGAGCCAACGCCGCTGTGTCCCGCAGCGGCGTTTTCTTTCTCTGTCGGGGCCATGTCGAGGAACACCATGTACAAAAACCTCGCAGCCGCCTTCCTGGCGGCCGCCACCTGCCTGCTGCCGCTGCAGGCGCAAACTCCCGCCCGCCCGCCACTGAAGGTGGGCTTCGTGTATGTCGCCCCGATCACCGATGCCGGCTGGGTGCGCCAGCACGAGGAGGGCCGGCAGGCCCTGCAGGCCGCGCTGGGCCCGCAGGTGGAAACCCGCTTCGTCGAGAACGTGCCCGAGGGGCCCGATGCCGAACGCGTGATCCGCGACCTGGCCCGCCAGGGCCATCGTCTGATCTTCACCCCGAGCTTTGGCTACATGGAGCCGACGCTCAAGGTGGCCAGCGAATTCCCCGAGGTGAAGTTCGAATCGATCACCGGCTACAAGACCGCGCCCAACGTGGCCACTGCCAACGCGCGCTACTACGAAGGGCGCTACCTGGCCGGGATCGCCGCCGGCCGCCTGACGAAGACGAACATCGCCGGCTACGTGGCGGGCTTTCCGATTCCCGAGGTGCTGCAGGGGCTCAATGCCTTCACCCTCGGCCTGCGCTCGGTCAAACCGCAGGCGCAGGTGCGGGTGGTGTGGCTGGGTGAATGGTTCAACCCCCCGCGCGAGCGCGATGCGGCCATGACGCTGTTCAACCAGGATGCCGATGTGGTGGCTTTTCACACCGGGTCCACCGCCGTCATGGCGGCCGCCCAGGAGCGTGGTCGCCTGGCGATCGCCTACCACTCCGACATGCGCCGTGTGGCGCCCGATGCGCAGGTGCTGGCGGTCACCCACCGCTGGGGCGACTACTACACCCGCCGCGCGCGGGAGGCGCTCGCCGGCCGCTGGACGGCGGGCAACACCTGGGGCGGCATCCGCGAGGGCATGGTGCAGGTGGGCGACTTCGGGCCCCGGGTGCCCCAGGCCGTGCGCGACGAGGTGATGGCCCGTCAGCGGGATATCGCCGCCGGGCGGCTCCAGCCCTTTGCCGGCCCGATCACCGACAACGAGGGCCGCGCCATCATCGGCCCAGGCCAGGCGCTCACCGACGCCCAGATCCTGGGTATGGACTACCTGGTGGCCGGGGTGCTGGGCAAGGTCGCAAAATAGGCGATATGAAAGCCTACCGCGCCCGCCTGCTGCGTTTCGACGGCGACGGACGCCCGCTGTACGACGAGGACGGCGGGCTGGTGACCGCGCCCGGTCCCGACGGCGTGTGGCGGGTGCGGGCCGCGGGCGACTTCCGCGCGGTGCGGGCGCAGCACCCCGACGTGCCGGTGGAACACTGGCCGGGCCGCCTCATCGCCCCAGGCTTCATCGACCTGCATGTGCACTACCCGCAGACCGACGTGATCGGCTCGCCGGCTGACGGCCTGCTGCCCTGGCTGGAGCGCTACACCTTTCCGCATGAGGCCCGCTTCGCCGATCCCGCCCATGCCCTGGCGGTGGCCCGCTTCTTCTTTGACGAGCTGGCCCGCCACGGCGTCACCAGCGCGCTGGCGTTCTGCACCTCGCATCCGGCGTCGGTCACCGCCTTCATGCAGGAGGCCCGGGCGCGCGGCCTGCGCATGATCGGCGGCAAGGTGCTGCAGGACCGCCACAGCCCGGACGGCGTGCGCGATGAGACCGAATCGTCCCTGGCCGACACCGAGGCCCTGATCCGCCAGTGGCACGGGCAGGGCCGCCTGGGCTATGCGATCACGCCCCGCTTTGTGCCCACCAGCTCCGACGCACAACTGCGCGGGGCCGGTGAGCTCGCAGCCCGATATCCCGACACCTGGATCCAGTCCCATGTGGCCGAGAACCATGACGAGGTCCGCTGGGTCGCGCAGCTGCATCCGCAGGCCCGCAGCTACCTGGCGGTGTACGACGCCTTCGGCCTGCTGCGCGAGCGGGCGGTCTATGCCCACTGCCTGCACCTGGACGCCGACGACCGAGCCCGCCTGCGCGACACCGGCACGGCCGCGGCGGTGTGTCCGACCAGCAACCTGTTCCTGGGCAGTGGATTTTTCGATGTCGCCAGTGCCGACGCCGCCGGCTTGCGCTACGGCCTGGCCAGCGATGTGGGCGGCGGCACCAGCTTCAGCCCGTTCCAGACCATGCTGGCGGCCTATTTCGCCGGCCGGGAGGGACAGACCAAGCCCGGCGTGTCAGTCCCGCCCTCGGTGCTCTGGTGGCGTCATACCGCGGGCGCAGCCCGGGCCCTCGGGCTGGAGGGCGTGGTGGGCAATCTGCAGCCGGGCTGCGAGGCCGATTTCGTGGTGCTCGATCCCCAGGCCACCCCGCTGCTCGCGCGCCGCACCGCCCAGGCCACCACGCTGGAGGAATGGCTCTTCGCCCTGATCGTTCTGGGCGATGACCGGGCCGTGGCGCGCACCGAGGTGGCTGGCGCCGGCCTGTCCGGGATGCCCGCCTGAGGGCTGCCTCCCCGGGCGGGGGGTGGCGCGCCGCCCGCCTACAATGCGCGCCAGGAGCAACCCGATGAGCATCAAGAGCGACAAGTGGATCCGCCGAATGGCCGAGCAGCACGGCATGATCGAGCCCTTTGAGCCCGGCCAGGTGCGCGAGGCCGGGGGGCAGCGCGTGATCAGCTACGGCACCTCCAGCTACGGCTACGACATCCGCTGCGCGCCGGAGTTCAAGGTGTTCACCAACATCCACAGCACGGTGGTCGATCCCAAGCATTTCGACGAGAAAAGCTTTGTCGACTTCCACGGCGACTCCTGCATCATCCCGCCCAACAGTTTCGCGCTGGCGCGCACGGTCGAGTATTTCCGCATCCCTCGCAATGTGCTCACCATCTGCCTGGGCAAGAGCACCTATGCCCGCTGCGGGATCATCGTCAACGTGACGCCCTTCGAACCCGAGTGGGAGGGCTATGTCACGCTCGAGTTCAGCAACACCACGCCGCTGCCTGCGCGCATCTATGCCGGCGAGGGCTGTGCTCAGGTGTTGTTCTTCGAAAGCGACGAGGTCTGCGACGTCAGCTACAAGGACCGTGGTGGGAAATACCAGGGTCAACGCGGTGTGACGCTCCCGAGGGCCTAGTAGAGCATCAGCAACCGCTACACTCGCCCGCCTTGAGCCGATCCGGCCGCGGGAGGGCCTCGTGTATTCGTTGCTTCCGGCGATCGTCGCCGCCGTGTTCCTGGGGTATGGGCTGTATGTCCTGGCTGAGAAGGGTTTCACCCGCATCAGCCGAAGCTTTTTCCTGCTGTGCGTCATCACCTTCCTCTGGCAGGCCTGTTGGGCGCTCCTGTTCCAGCTGGATGACCCGACCTGGTCGGGCCGGGTTGCCCGGTTCGGCTATCTGCTGATCCTGTTCCTGCCGACCAGCCTCTACCTGTTCATGGTCGAGATCTGCGAGCGGCCGCAGGAGCGACGCTGGGTGATGGCGTCCTACGCGCTGTCGACGCTGCTGGCGGTTCTGAACCTCACCACCGACCTGATCGTCGCAGGCCATCACGATTACTTTTTCGGGCCCTATCCGCGTGCCGGCCCCCTGCACTGGGTGCACATGGTGCAGACGCTCGTGGTGATCGGCCGCAGCCTCGTCATTCCCTGGTCCCTGCATGCCACCGCCTCGGCCGACCGGCGCATGCGGCTGCGCCTGTGCGTGGTCAGCCTGCTGATGTATTGCTTCGCAGCGGTGGACTATGGCTGCAACTACGGCCTCGAGTTCTATCCGCCTGGCGTGGTGTTCATCGCGATCAGCCTGGGCCTGATCATGCTGGCGGTCATCCGCTATCAGCTGCTCAGTCCGATGGCGGTCGCCGCGACCGTGGCGCACGAAATGCGCACGCCCCTGGCGAGTATCCGGATGCAGGCCGATGCCCTGGCCCGCATGCTGCCCGAGATGCAGCGGGGCTACGACCTGGCGGTGGCCCATGGCCTGATGCTGCGCGAGGCGGCCGTCCTCGATCCGCAATGTGT
>Ga0315900_10006213_pt1 | contig 16139 bp, 18 predicted proteins | sample LakEriMetagenome_FD_203521 | JGI IMG/M metagenome (GOLD analysis project Ga0315900, IMG submission 203521) | Freshwater fungal communities from buoy surface, Lake Erie, Ohio, United States - Buoy 12 MA114 | ecosystem: Environmental > Aquatic > Freshwater > Lake > Lake biofilm | place: USA: Lake...
ACCGCCGTCACCCCCTGCGGGCGGAGGTTGCGCAGCGCCTCGCTGGCCGCGCCTTGCGTCACGCCACGCGCGCGGGCGACCTCGGCCAGGGCCTTGGGCGAACCCCAGGCCGCGCCCATCTCGGCCGCCATGCCGGCGAGGAAGGCCTGCGCCTGCGCGCCGGATGGGCCGCGCGCGGCGGCCTGTGCCAGGGCCGATCGGGCGGCCTCCTGCACCGCTTCCTGATGGAGCAGCGGGGCGAGGGCGGCGGCGTCGCGCGCCATGATGGCCTGGCCCGTCTGCCGCGCGGCATTGACCGGCGCGCCGAGCCAATGCGCGGCCCCGCCCAGCAGGGGGGCGGCGAGCAGCAGGGCGAGCCAGCCGCGGTGGCGGCGCGGGCGGGCGATGACCACGGTCGTGGTGCGCGTGACGGTCGGACGCGGCGGCGCCGGCTTCGGCGCGGCCGGCTGGCGGCGCGCCTGGCGGGCATCATACGCGTCCCAGACCCTGTCCCAGTCGTCGTAAGCCTGTGCAGATCGAGACGACACCTTGCGCTCCAGTCGACAAGGTTGCGCACCCGACCCTCCTGGTGGGCAGCGACAACACGATTTCGGCGACGGGGCGCGGGGGTCCGGATCCTGGCGGCGGCTGTGTCAGCCGGGTCAGGAATGAGACGGGGCGCGCCCTCGTTCTTGAAACCGAGAATGCGCCTCGATTGATGGGAGAAAGGTTAACGGGACTCGGACAATCGTCGAATTTCTGGGACGGTCGAGATCACCCCCGCAGATGCGGTGAAAGCACCGCCTCCAGCCGCCCGAAGCAGGCGCCCAGCGCGGCGGCCATGGCCGCGGCCTCCTGCGGCGGCTGGGCGGGCTGGGGCAGGGGGGCGGTCTCGGTCATCTCGAAGGCGACCAGCACCCGCGTGCCCAGCCCCACCTCGCGCAGCAGCACGCCGGCGATGCCGGCGCGGGCCTCGCCGGGCCCGGCCTCCAGCACGGTGAGCTGGGCTTCCAGCACCAGATCCGCATCGGCCCGGCTGCCCGGCGCCACCACGGCGGAGAAGCGGCCCGTGGCCTGCATCCAGGCGCGCAGCGCGGCCTCGGCCAGATCGGCCGGGGGGGCGATCCATTCCTCGAAGGCCGCGACCTCATAGGCGCCATCGGGGCGGCGGCGGCGCAGCGCCACATCCTGCAGGCCGGGCACGGCGCGCAGCCGGCGCACCAGCAGCACCGGCGCGCCGGGCTGCGGCGGGTTCCGCGCGGGGCGCTGCGGGTCAAGCATGTAGCGCCGCGCCGGCACGAAGGGCCGGTCCGGCAGCACCGAGCAGGCGCCGAGCAGCAGGGGGGCAACGATCAAGGCGCGGCGGTTCATCGGCGGCGATCCGGGGTGGGCGGCGCGCCGAACAGCGTCTGGCTGGGCGAGGCGCGCAGCTGCTCGGCCGTGGCGCGCAGGCTGGCGGTGGTGGCGCGCAGATCCATCAGGATGGGCAGCAATTCGGCCTGGACGTCCACGGTGGTCTCCCGCGCGCTGCGCATCGTGCGTTCGAAGCCGTCCACCGCGCCGGGCAGGCGCTGCGCGGTGCGGCGCAACTCGGCCGCGGCGGCCGAGGTATTGGCAAGTGCGGCGCGCATCTCGGGGCCCGAGAGCGTGGCGCGCAGGTCGGTCGCCACGGCGCGGAACTCGGCGAGCGAGCCGGCGATGTCGCCCTGCTCGAGCGCGGCGCGGATCAGCGCCATGCTCGCCGCCGCCTCGCGCAGGGCGATGGCGATGTCGCCCTCGCCGACCTGACGGTTCGTATTGCTCAGCAGCTCCGCCACGTCCTGCGCCATCTGCTCGATCGGGATCTCGGAAATGCGCGCGATCAGCACCTCCGCCGCCTCGCGCGCCTGCGCAACGGTGGAGGGGATGGAGGGCACCACGGCGAAGCGCGGCGTCCAGGGTGGCGGGACGAAGGGCGGCGGGTTGCGCGCGAAATCCAGCTCCACATAGTTCACGCCGGTGATGCCCTGGCCGGTGATGCGCGCGCGCAGGCCAAGCCTGATGGCTTCCTCCAGCGAGGGCGTCTCGCCCAGCGAGGCCTGGTCCACCGCGAAGCGCACGACCACAAGCTGGAAGGCCTCGCTGAAGGGCCTGCCCTCGCGGCGGCGGTATTCGGCGGAGGCGAGCGCGATTTCCGTCACCCGGCCGATCCGCACGCCGCGGTAGCGCACGGCCGCGCCGACATCCAGGCCCTGCACCGATTCCTGCGTGTAGGTCTCGAAGGTCACCATCTGCGTGCTGCGCGTCTGGCCGGCGAGGAAGATCACGAAGGCGAAGCTGAGCGCGAGCCCAACCAGCACCAGCACGCCGACCCGGACATAGAGGGTGCGCCCCGCGGCCATCACGCGGCCTCCCGCCGGAAGAAGGCGCGCACCGTGGGGTGCGTCGCATTGTCGCGCAGGTCGCGCGGATTGCCCGTGGCGATCATGCCCTTCTCCGCCTTGTCGAGCATGATGCAGCGATCGCCGATCTCGATGATCGAGGCCAGCTCATGCGTCACCACCACGAAGGTGCTGCCCAGCGACTTCGCCAGATCCTTGATCAGCGCATCCAGCCCCGCCGAGGTGATCGGGTCTAGCCCTGCCGAGGGTTCGTCCAGGAACAGGATTGGCGGGTCGAGGGCGAGTGCACGCGCAATCCCCGCGCGCTTGAGCATGCCGCCCGAGACCTCCGACGGCAGGCGGTTCGCGGCCTCCGACAGGCCGACCAGGCCGAGCTTGGCGCGCGCCACCTCGGCGCGGGCTTCGCGCGAGAGGGAGGTGTGCTCGGCCAGTGGCATCTCGACATTCTCCTGCAGCGTTTGCGACCCGAACAGCGCGCCCTGCTGCCACATCACGCCGATGCGCTTCAACAGCGCCAGCCGATCCGCGCCCTCAGCCGACCAGACATCGGTGCCGAGGATGGAGACGTCGCCCTCCGCCGGCGGCACCAGCCCGATCATCAGCTTCAGCAGCGTGGACTTGCCGCAGCCAGACCCGCCCAGGATGACGAAGACCTCGCCGCGATCCACGGTGAAGGAGACATCGCGGAACAGCGTGTTGGTGCCGAAGCGCGCCGTGAGGTGCCGCGCGACGATGACGGGCTCGGCGTGCTTTGGCTCGGCGCTCAAATGCCCAGCCTTTCGAAGGCCACGGCGAACATGCCGTCCAGCACGACGATGGCGACAATGCCGCCCACCACGGCCGAGGTCGCCGCATCGCCCACCGCGCGCGGCCCGCGCCCCGCGCCCAGCCCGGCGCGGCAGCCGATGGTGGCGATGGCGAGCCCGAAGACCGCCGCCTTGAACAGCCCGCCGAAGAGGTCCGTCAGCGACAGCCAGGCGGAGAGCTGCGTGGTCACCGTCACCAGCGGGAAGCCCAGCATGCCCATGATCATCGTCATGCCGGCGAGGCCCGAAAGTGTCAGCAGCAGCGCCAGGATCGGCATTACCAGCAGCCCCGCGACCACGCGCGGCAGCACCAGGATCGCCATCGGATCCATGCCCATCACGCGCAGCGCCGCCACTTCCTCATTCACCGTCATGGTGCCGAGCTCGGCGGCATAGGCGCTGCCGGTGCGCCCGGCCAGGATCACGCCGGCCATGAGAGGGCCCAATTCGCGCAGCAGCGAGATGCCGACCAGCGAGGGCACGAAGATCTCGCCGCCGAAGCGCCGCAACGGGATGGCCGACTGGAAGGCCAGGATCACGCCGAGCAGCGAGCCGAGCAGGATGGTGAGCGGAAAGGCGCGCGTGCCGGCCTCATCGAGGAAGCGCAGCACTTCCTTCAACCGCAGCCGGCCCGGGCGCAGCAGGGTCAGCACCAGGGTGGCCAGCATCTCGCCCAGGAAGGCCATGGCGTCAAGGAAGCCGTGCCAGAGCCCGATCGTGCCGCGGCCCAGCGCGGCGAGGAAAGGCAGGCCCGGCTCGATCTTCGGGCGCGGCGCGGCCAGGGCATCGCGCACCCGGTCCAGCACCGCGGCCACGCCGGGATTGGCCCCTTCGATCCGTGGGCCGAGCGCGGCGGCGGTCAGCAGCAGTGTGGCGCCGGTCGTGTCCAGCGCAGTGAGCCCGCGCAGGTCGAGCACGCCGTCCGCGCCGGCCTCCCGCGCCGCCTTGACCAGGGGCGACCAGAGATCGGCGGCGGCCACGGTATCGAGCCGGCCGGTGAGGGCGAGGATGGCGGCCGGGCCCTCCTGCCGCGAATCGAGGGCCGCCGGGGGCGGGGTTTCTTGCACCGCAGCACTAGACGCTGCTTGCCAGGGCAAGATCAAGCAATCGCCCGGCGAACCGTTGCGGCCGCGGCCTCGCCCGAGAGCCAGGCGCCGCCCACCGTGCCGGCCAGGGTTGGGTGGCAGGCCTCACCCGCGAAGCAGAGCCGCCCCTCGGTCAGGGGCCGGGCAAGAATGGCGCGCGCCCCGGCGGCGCCGGGCTTCGCATGTGTGTAGAGGCCGCGCGTCCAGGGATCGCGCAGCCAGGTTGTGGTCACCGCGCCGGGGCGGAAGGCGCGCCGGGCCTCGGCGCCGAAGCAGCGCACGATCTCGGCCATCACGGCATCGTGCAGTGCCGCCGGGCCGGCGGCATCGAGTGCGGCGGCGTGCGGGCCACCGACATGGCCGATCAGGTGGTCCCGCCCGAAGGGCCAGGCGCGCAGCGTGATCATCGTCTCGCCCGGGGCGATGACGCGGTCGATGGAAGTGAATGGCGCCAAGCCGAGCCGGTCCTCGCCGGCGGCGCGCAGCGCCACCTTCACCCCCGCCCCCATCGGCAGGTCGGACGCCGCCTGGAGCGTCTCGGCCGGCAAGGGCGGGTCGAAGCGGATCGCCTCGGCGGCGATCAGGCTGGTCGGCAGGGTGAGAATGGCCCCGCGGGCGCGGATGCGGCCGAAGGCGCCCTCCGCCACCACGCCATCCCCACCCCAGGCGAGGCGCGTGACGGCGGCGCCATAGGCGATGGGCAGCCCCTGCGCGGTGTGCGCAAGCAGCGTGCCGAGCCCAGCCTCGGGCAGCATGTTGCGCCCGGGCAGGAGCGTGGCGGCGAAGTCGTGCAGGCTGATCTCGGCCAAGGGCGCGGCGGCGATGATCTCGCCCTGCCAATAGGCGATCGAGGCCTCATAGGGGCCGGGGCGGGGGGCGGCCTCGCTGGCCGGGATGTCGGGGCCCGGATGCGCGGCGCGGGCATGGATGCGCGCCTCGAAGGCGCGCCAGGCGGCGTCCCAGGCGCGCAAGGCGGGGCCATCCAGCCGGCGCTCGCCCTGGAAGGTGATCTCCTGGCGCACCGCATCGGAATCGATCAGCGCGAAGCCGTGTGTCTCCGCCAGCGCGCGCAGCGGGTTGTGGTCGGCATCGTGCAGCCAGGTGGCGCCGTGGTCGAAGGGGCTGCCAAGGCTTTCGGAGTCCGTCCAGGCGCGCCCGCCTGGCCGGTCGCGCGCCTCGAGCAGCAGCAGGCGCAGGCCTTGCCCCTGCAGGGCCCGTGCGGCGGCGATGCCGGCCGCGCCCGCACCGACCACCAGCACATCGACATCCGCCAATACGTCGGTCGCCATGGCCTAGCCGGCGGGCTGGGCCATGGCGTGGATCAGCACTGCGGCGGCGACCGAGACGTTGAGGCTCTCCACCGGCCCGGCGGCCGGCAGGGTGACGCGGTGGGCGCAGGCGGCGATGGTCAGGCCGGGCAGCCCGACCTCCTCATTGCCTAGCACCAGCACGAAGGGTTTGTGGCGCGGCAGGGCCGAGGGGGCGACGCCACCCGCGGCCACGGCGGCCACCGTGGTGAAGCGGGGTGCGAGCGCGCGCAGCGTCACCGCCGGATTGCCGATGTTGAGCAGCGTCAGATGCTCGAGCCCACCCTCCGCCACGCGATAGGCGGCGTCCGACAGCCCCGCCTGGCGCGGATCGGCCGAGAGCAGCAGGCCCTTGCAGCCGAAAAAGGCGGCCGAGCGGGCGATGGCGCCGACATTGTGCGGGTTGCCGATGCCGTCCAGCAGCGGCAGCACCGGCGCGCCGAGCAGGGCGGGCGGGAAGGGCCCGGCGCCGAGTTGTGCCACGCTGCGCGGGATGGCGATGGCGCAGAGCCCGCCATGATGGGTGGTGCCGGCGATCTTGGTGAGTTCCTCGGCCTCCACCTCGCGATAGGGGCGGCGGAGTTTCGCGAGGAGCAGGCAATGCGGCCCGGCCTCGCGCCGGCGGGCGGCGGTGTAGAACAGGCGCAGGATGCTGTCCGGCCGCACGGCGAAGGCGGCCGAGACGGCGCCGGCGCCGCAGAGCCGGTCGAGCTCATCGTCGCGCATCATCTGGCGCGGGCGGGGGGGAGCTTCGGTCATGCCGCGACGCCCCACCCCAACGCATGGGGAAGAGGGTTCGGCGCGGCGACCCCGCGCAGCCTGTGTGCCCGAAGCGGCTTCAGGCTTCCGCCGCCTGGCGCATGCGCTCCGGCAAAGCGTCGTTGTTGCTCAGGAATTTTGCACCCTCTTCGCGGATCGCGGCCGCTTCGTCATCGTAGAGGAACGGCAGGCAGGCGTAGCGCCGCCCGCGCGTCACCGGGCGGGCCTCATGCAGCAGGGAGCAGGAGAACACAACCGCGCCCCCCGCCGGCGCGCGATAGGTCTTGGGCCCGAATTCGGGGAAACACAGATCGCCGCCCTCATACTCGCCCGTATTGAGGTTGATGGTCACGGCGAAGCGGCGATGCGCGGTGGCCTTGGTGGTGTTGTCGCGATGCGCGCGGAAGAAGCCCTGATCGGCAGCGTCGTAGCAGGCCACCACATAGCGCTCGAGCCGCGTGACCTTGTACTGGAAGGCGCGCTTGATCTCCGGCACCAGCCGGGCGTTGAGCCGGGCGCGGATGGCCGATTGCAGCGTGTCATCCTCGATGAAGACGTCCTTGCGCCGCTTGTGGCTCGGGTCATTGACCCCCACCGTCTTGCCGCCCTCGTCGCGCATGAAGCCGCTGACGCCGCCGCCTACGCTTTCGTAATGTTGGATCAGCTTGCGGCAGAAGGCGGGTTCGAACAGGCGGGGCACGATCAGCACCGGGGCGTGCAACTCCACCCCGGCGTGCTCGGCGGGCGGCGGCAGGGCGGCCATGGTGGCCATCGCCTCCGCACCCTGGTCCAGCGGCCAGACGGCGAAGACGCGCAGGCTGGGGTCGAGCAGCACCCAGCCGGGGCGCAGCGTGCCGTCCGGCTCCTCCGCCCGGAAGGCCTGACGGGCGGTGCGGGACTCATCCCACAGTACGCGGCGGCCATGGCCATCCTTCAGCCTGCCCTGCGCCTCATCCTCGGGGTCGGTGCCGATGACGACCATGAAGCGGTTGTCGATGTCGAGCAGCCCGGCATGCGGGCCGACCATGGCAGCGAGCCGTTCTGCCTTGCCTGGCTCCCCCAGCGAGCCCGGGATCAGCACCATCAGCCAGCGCCCCGCCGTCGTGTCGAAGGCGAAGCGCGGATTGGTGGCGGAGCGGCTGTGGAAGGCCGGAATGGCCTCGCCGGGGGTATAGGCGGGGGGTCGCATGGTCGGGCTCCCGTCGGTGCGTGTCGGCAATGTCATGCCATGGAAGGTGCGGGCGCGGCCAGCGCGCGCAGCTGGTCGAGCAGCGGCTGGGCGATGTCGATCCCCTCGGTCGCGGCGCGTTCGGCCAGGCCCTGGCGGCGGCTGCCCGGCAGGCGCACGTCCGGGTCGGCCTGCATGGCGGCGAGCAGGAATTCGACGCGATCGAGAAAGGCCTCGCGCCCCGCCAGGGCGCCGGGGTCGATGGCGATCAAGGCATGGCCCAGGCGCGGGCGGTTGCCCTCAGCCTCGAAGAAACTGTCGGCCTCGAAGCCGAAGGCCGCACCGGTGACCGCGCAGCAGAGCAGCTCGACGATCAGCGCCAGCAGCGCGCCCTTGGTGCCGCCCATGGCGAGCATCGCGCCCCCCAGCGCCGCCTGCGCATCGGTGGTCGGCTGCCCTTCGGCATCCACTGCCCAGCCGAGCGGGATGGGCTTGCCCGCCTTGGCGGCGACCATGATCTTTCCGCGCGCGACCTCGCTCAGCGCCATGTCGATGACGAGCGGCGGCGCGTCACGGCGCGGAAAGCCAGCGGCCACGGGGTTGGTCCCCATCAGCGCGCGCCGCCCGCCGGGCACCGGCATGGCGGCGGGCGAGTTGGTGAAGGCGAGTGCGACGAAGCCCTGGCGCGCGAGGGCGGCCACCGGCAGGCCCATCGCGCCGGCATGGTGGCTGTTGGTGATGCCGAGGAAGGCCACGCCCTGCGCCCTGGCTCGCTGCGCCGCCTCGGCCACGGCGAGTTCCACCGCCGGATAGGCCAGCCCATGCCCGGCATCGATCAGCGCCGCCCCGCCCCGCTGCGCGATGATGGTGGGCACGGCCGCGCCATCGGCCCGCCCATTTGCGAGAAAGCCGGCATATTGCGCGACGCGGGACAGGCCGTGGCCGGACTGGCCCTCGGCCTCGCCGGCCACCAGGGCGCGGGCGGTGGCTTCCGCCATGGCGGTGTTGGCGCCGGCGCGGGCGAGGGCATCGCGGACGAGGCGCTCGGCCTCCGCAAGACTCAAGCGGGGCATCAGGCGTCGGGCCGGATCTGCGCTTCGGTGACCAGCGAGGCCCAGCGATCGGTCTCGGCGCGCACGAATTGCGTGGAGCGCGCGGCATCCCAGCCCAGCACCTGGAAGCCACCCTCCCGCGCGCGGCGGGTGACGTCGGCATCATGGATCGCGGCCTGCACGTCGCGCTCCAACCGCGCGAGGATCGGCGCGGGCACGGCGGCCTGGGTCAGCACCGCGGTCCAGTTCGTGATCTCGAGCTCCGGCACGCCCTGCTCGCGCACGGTTGGCACATCGGGCACCAGCGGGTGGCGCTCGGCGGAGGTGATGGCCAAGGGCCGCAGCCGCCCGCCGCGGATCTGCGCGAGGCATTCGGGCAGGTTGCTCACCATCACGTCGAGGCTGCCGCCGGCGAGGTCCGTCACGCTGGGGGCGCCGCCGCGATAGGGGACGTGGATGATGTTCTCCCCCGCGCGCGACACGCGGCGCAGCAATTCGAGCCCGAGATGCGGCGGCGAGCCATTGCCCGAAGTGCCGCCGGAGAGCGAGCGCGTGCGGGCCAGTTGCAGCAGCTCCGCCAGGGTCCGCGCCGGGCTCTTCTCGGCGTTGACGACAACGACCAGCGGCAGCGAGCCCAGCACCGAGATCACCGAAAAATCGCGCCGGAAATCATAGGGCGCGTTGGGGAAGAGCGTGGCGTTGACGGCATGCGTCAGGGTGATGGCCAGCAGCGTATGCCCATCCGGCGGCGCCTTGGCGGCGAGGTCCGCGCCGATCAGCGCATTGCCCCCGGCGCGGTTGTCGATCAGCACCGATCGGCCCCAGATCTCGCCCAGCTTCTGGCCGACGAAGCGCGCCATGATGTCGGTGAGGCCACCGGGCGGGAAGGGCACGATGTAGCGCGGGTTGCGGTCCGGGAAGGGCGCTTGGGCACGGGCCAATCCTGGCATGGCAAGGCCCGCGGCCAGGCCGAGCGCGGTGCGACGATGCAGCATTGTTGACCTCCCGTTTGGTGACGTTGCCGGGAGAGTGGCAGCAGGCGAAGGCCGGCGTCCAGTTCAGGGATGGGCCGTTCAGGCGTGCGTGGCCTCGACCGCCGCGCAGCAGATGCGGCTGTCTTCCGCGCGCCAGGCCAAAGCGGGGTGCGGGCCGCGCCCGTCGCGCGGGATTTCGGGGAAGAGCCCGCGCTCGGTCACCACGGGGCGCAGGCCGGCGTGGGCGAAGAGGTCCAGCAATTGCGACAGGCCGAGCCGGTTGCAATAGAGCCCGGCGCGGCCCACGGCCCGGCCCTCCCAGAATTTGGGCGCGAAGGTCAGGTGGCGCAGCCGCCCGCCGAGATGGTCGTGGAAATCGATGGCATGCAGCGCCAGCCCGCTCGGCGCCATCACCCCGGCGAGGCCCGCGAGCAGCCCCGCCATGGCGTCGCGGCGGACATGTTCGAGCACGGCTTCGGACACAACGAGATCGACGCTGCCGGACGGGATCTTGGCGAGTTGCTCGGTGCCGCCGACCAGGTAGGTGGCGCCGCAGGCGGCGAGCACCTCTTCGCGCGAGGTGCAGGCGGAAAGATCGGGCGGGGAGAGGCCGGCCTCGCGCGCCACCTGCGCGGCACGGTGATAGGGGGCGAGGTCGCGCGGCGCCGCGTCCTCGACATCGAGGAACCAGATCGGCCCGAAGCCCAGCGCGGCGGCGACCGGGGCGCGGGAGACCATCGCACCCGGCCCCACTTCCAGCAGGCTGCGCGCGGGGTGGCCGGTGCGGGATTGGAAAAGCTGGGCGCGGCTGGCGAGCGGATCGAGCAGCTTGGCAGCCGAATCCGCCTCGAAGGAGTGGCGGCGCAGACCGAGGGCGCGCCAAAGCGCGGGGGGCACGGGCAAGCCGCCCAGGGCCAGTTTCACGCCGAACTTCACCCACCAGGGCACCGGCGCGCCGGCGGCGTAGCCGGGGGGGATGATCCAGTCGCGGGGTGAGTCGGCAAGCATGCGGGCCGCTATAGACCGGCCCGCCGCCTGCGTCGATTTCAGTCGGCGGTGACGGAGAGCGTGGCCCCGCCGCCGAGCGTGATGCTGCGCAGGGCCGGCGCCAGCGCCTCACCGGCCTGGGCAGCGTTCAACTTGGCGCCGTTCATCCTCAAGCCGTTGAAGCGTGCGCCGTTGAGGCGAAGGCCGTTTTCTTCGAGGCCGTTCATGCGAAAGCCGTTCAGGCTCACACCCTGCAGCTGCAGGCCCGGACCGGCGAAGGCGGGGGCGGCGACCAGGGTGGCGAGGGCGGCGGCAGCGATCAGGCGGATCATGGCGGTGGCTCCGTTCGTGACCGACGCCGGGGTGGCGCCGTGTGAGGATGTTTTGCCAGGGCGATGTTGCCGCACGAAGTTGCCGTGTTGCGTCGTGTTGCGCGCTATTGGCGGCGGGACCGGTTGAAGAGCAGCGCGCCTTGCGCGGCGGCGGCGGCCTCGGTGCAGGCATCCGGCCCGCTCCGCCCGGCGAGGCGCGGATGCGCGGCGAGTACGTCCGCCAGCGCGCCATTTTCCGGCACCCGCACATGCGCGAGGCAGGCGGCACCCTCTGGCGTCCAGCCGGCCTCGAATTCCTGGCCGGGATCATTCGCGGGGTCCTGGATGCCGACATGGTCGTAGAGGTCGATCGCCATGCCATCGCGCGTCCAGGCGCGCTCGGGCCCGCCATAGGCGGCGCGGACCATGTTCACGCAGGCGGCGTGAAAGGGGGCGAGCGGCCTTCCATCGGGCAGGTGCGCCCAAAGCCGGTAGCCGAAGCGGATGCATTTGCCGATCGCGCCCGAGGAGCAGGTGAGGCGCAGCGACCCATCCTCGCCCGGATAGGGCATGGCGAGGCTCTCGCCCTGCGGATCGGGGCTGCAATAGGGCTGCCACGCGCCGCCCAACGCGGCGCGCGCACTCATCCCGAACAGCCAGACATCGCTGGCATGGCCACCGCCGGGCAGCGGCGCCTCGGCGTCGCGCCGGGCGGTGTCAATGCGCAGCTCCACACCGTCGAAACGCAGGACGGCGCCGACGAGGTCGGCGCCGCGCAGATGGGTGCCATCGGAGAGGTCGGCGCGAAAATCGCCGCCCTCGGCGACCAGCCCCAGCAGCCGCGGCTGCGCCGCCGCCGGAGTAGCGAGGGCGAGCAGCAGCAGCGGCAGGGCCGGGCGCATGGCGGGGATCAGCGCGCCAGCAGGATGACGCCGGAGGGCAGGATCACGCTCTCGAGCATCGGCGCTGCGCTCTGCGCCGCGGTGCCGTTGAGGCGCATGCCGTTGAACTTGACGCTGTTGAAACGCAGACCGTTGCTGGCGAGGCCGTTCTTGAGCAAGCCGTTCTCCGCGGCGCCGTTCAGGCTGAGGCCATTCATGGTGAGGCCATTCAAGCTGTCGCCGTTATAGGCGGGCCTCGCCTCGGCGCCACCGACGAAGCCGGTGGTCAGGGCGGCCAGCGCGGCGGCGGCGATCAGGGTGTTGCGGATCATGGCGGCGGGTCCTTCGGGGTGCGTTTCGGTAGACCGCTTATGCTCGCGCGATGTTGCGGGGCGACTGCGGCATGTTGCGCCGTGTTGCGCCCCGCTTCGCGACAGCCTCAGCGGGCCAGCAGGATCACGCCGGAGGGCAGGATCACGCCCTCGATCAACGGCGCCGCGCTCTGCGCCGAGACGCCGTTGAGGGAGAGGCCATTCAGCCAGAGGCCGTTCAGGGTGATCCCATTCATGGTGATGCCGTTGAGGCTGACGCCATTCACGCTGATGCCGTTGGTGGCAATCTTCGCCTCGGCATTGCCGGCGAAGCCGGTGGTCAGGGCGGCGAGGGCGGCGGCGGCGATCAGGGTCTTGCGGATCATGGCGGCGGGTCCTTCGGGGAAGCGGCACCAGGATCGGCGCCGTGGCCCCACCATGACGGCCCCCCCGATGCGCCGGCAGTCGCGCCAATCGACGCCAGCTTGCGCCCCGTGGCGCATCGTGACGCACCGACGATGCGTCAGGGCAGGCCGAAGACGCCCCGTAGCGCGGCGCGTACGCGCATCGCCGCCGCCACCTCATCCAGCCCCGTCGCCATAAGCGCCGCGGCGGATCGCGCGGCGGGGGCGCGCAGCATGTGGTCGAAACCGCCATCGGCGCGCGGCACGCCGACGCAGGGCGTCAGCAGTTCCAGCACGGGCCGCGGCGCGAGGTCGAGCAGCGGCGCGAAGGGGTCGCCCGCCACCGGGGCGCGGGCGACATTGGCAGCGGCGAGGGTGGCGCGCACCCCCTCCACCCCGCCCAGCTGCGCATAGGTCGCGGCATCGCCGATGCGGAAGAACAGCATCGGCACGCAGCCCGGCGTGCCCGTGGCGTCGCCGGCGGCGGACAGGGCCAGGCCATCCATCACCACCTGGTCCTCGGCGAAGACGCCGTTGAACAGCATGGCGCAGATGCGGTCATTCGCGGGCGCCTGTTCCCAGAAGCATTGCAGCCGCCCACTGCCGGCGAAGGCCGGGCCATCGCCCCAGAAGCGCCCTTCGGTGAAGCGGCAGCGCAGCCCGTCCGGCTCCGCCCAGAAGTACAGCGAGTTCAGCACGATGATGCCGCGGTTGCGCACCGACTGCATGAAGCCGATCCAGAGGCCGAGATAGGGCGCCTCCAGCGTCAGGGAACGCTGCAATTGCAGCCCCGTGATGCGGAATCCCGGCGGCGGTGGGGGTGGCGCGACCTCCGCTGCCGTGACGGGGGCGGCGGCCAGGCCAAGCCGCGCGGTGAAGGCGGGGACCGGCAGATCCCACTCGGCGCGGCGGAAATCCGGGATATGGCGGGTGAGAAGAACGGTCAGCGCCACCAGGGAATGATCGGCGGGGCGCAGCCCGCCGGACAGCCAGCGCGCCACCACCGACTTGTCCATGCCCAAGGCCTGCGCGACCTGGGCGCGGGAGAGATTCGCCCGCCCCAGCGCCAGCTTCAGCTTGTCGGGAAAATCCTCGACCTCCGCGCCGCGCGCCATCTGCCCCCCGGTGTTCGGAGGCGCAGCGTAACGCGGCGCGGCGGCGGGTGGAAAGCGCCCGGTCTCAGGCGCTTTCGTAGAGGCGCGTCAGGCTGAACTCGCGATGGCCGAGCAGTTCGGCCGCCGTCAGTTCGCCATCGGCGGTGCGGATGATGCAGTCGAGCAACGACTCGCCCGCCTCATCCATGTTGATCTGCTTCTGCAGCAGGCCGGTGACGTCCACGTCGATATGCTCGCTCATGGTGCGCATGGTGCGCGGGTTCGCGGTCAGCTTGATCACCGGCACGATCGGGTTGCCGATGACATTGCCCTGCCCGGTCGGGAAGGTGTGCACCGCGTAGCCCGAGGCCGCGCAGAGGGTCACCATCTCGGCCGCCGCAGACGACGAATCCATGAACCACAGGCCCGAATGGGTCGGCGCCTCGGCCTTGTCGAGCACACCATCGACCAGGCACTTCTTGCCGATCTTGGTGATGTTGCCGAGCGCCTTCTCCTCGATGGTGGTCAGGCCACCCTCGATGTTGCCCTTGGTCGGCTGGCTGTCGGAGAGGTCGGAGGTCTTGTGACGCTCGATCATCGCCTGGTAGCGATCGAACATCGCCATGAACTGCGCGCGGATCTCGGGCGTGCGGCAGCGTGCCGCCACCAGATGCTCGCCGCCGGTGATCTCCGAGGTCTCGCCGAAGACCAGCGTGTTGCCGTTCTCCCAGAGCTTGTCGAAGGAATTACCGACGGTGGGGCAGGAGGCGAGGCCCGAGGTCGTGTCGGACTCACCGCACTTCGTGCTGACCCACAGATCGACCATCGGCGCGCGCACCTTCTTGAGGCGCGAGGCGTGCTTGACCATGCGATAGGCGGCGCGCGAGGCGGAGGCGATGGTGTTGATGTCGCCATTCTGCTCGATGGCGAAACCCTCCACCGGCTTGCCCGACTTGGCGATGCCCTCGACGATCTTGCCCGTCCATCCCGGCTCGATGCCGATCACCACCACGCCGGCCACGTTCGGGTTGCAGCCCGTGCCGATGAGGGTGAGGAAGTGCAGGTCGAGATCCGCGCCGAATTGCAGGCGGCCATAGGAGTGCGGGATCGCCATCGCACCCTTGATGTTGTTGGCCACCGCCTCGGCCGCCGCGTTGGAGAGGTCGTCCACCGGCAGGATGATGACGTGGTTGCGCACGCCCATGCGGCCGTTCTCGCGGCGCCAGCCTTCGAAGGTGGCGCTCTTCAGATTGATGCCCATGATCGGCTTCCCCTTACCAGCGCTTCGTCTTGACGTTGTGCACGTGCAGATGGGCACCGGGCGCGATGTCGGCGATCGCGCGGCCGATATCGACGCCGTACTTCATGATGGTGTCACCCTTGGCGATGGCGCGGATGGCCAGCTTGTGACCGATGGGGATGTCCGACTTGGCGTCGAACGTCATCATCTTGTCCTGGTCCATGATCCAGCCATTGAGCGTGGCGCCGGCCTTCAGGCCTTCCACCACCACAACGCCCACGCTGTCGCCCTCATCATGGACGACGAAATGGATCGTCATCGCTTTCCCCCTCGAGGTTATGAAACGGCAAAGCTCTACCGCACTCGGGGCGGCGTGGTAATCGGCGCCGGCGGCCATGGGCGAATTTTCAGAAATTTTCAGAAAAATCCAGGCCTGGCCGCCCGACCCGCCGGCCCGCGCCCCCTTCAACGCCCGGGGCTTAAGTGGCATGAAGACGGGCTGGAAATTGAGGAGCAGGCACATGGCCGGGGTGTTCTGGTACGACGGCAAGTGGATGACCGAGGAACCCAAGATCCTCGGCCCCATGGATCACGCCTTCTGGCTCGGCAGCGTGATCTTCGACGGCGGGCGCTCCTTCGGCGGCGTCGCCCCGGACCTCGACCGCCACTGTGCGCGTTGCGTGGACAGCGCGGTGAAGATGCTGATGAAGCCCAAGCTCACGCCCAAGCAGATCGAGGATCTGTGCCGCGAGGGCCTGGCCCGCATGGGCCCCGACGCCGTCACCTACATCCGCCCCATGTTCTTCATCCGCAAGGGCATCGGCAGCGCCCGGCCGGACCCGGACAGCACGGATTTCATCCTGTCGATCTATGACAGCCCGCTGCCGGCCTTCACCGGCTTCTCGGCCTGCATGACGCCCTTCCGCAAGCCGGCGGTGGACCAGGCGCCGACCGATGCCAAGGCCGCCTGCCTCTACCCGAACGGCGCGCGCGCCAACGCCTACGCCGCCGAGAAGGGCTTCGACCAGGCGGTGATGTGTGATTCCAACGGGATGGTGGCGGAATTCGCCTCGGCGAACCTGATGTTCGCCAAGGACGGCGTGGTGGTGACCCCCGCCGTCAACCACACCTTCCTCAACGGCATCACCCGCCAACGCATCCTGGGCCTGCTGCGCGAAGCAGGCGTGCCGGTGGAAGAACGCGCCGTGCGGCCGGAAGAACTGCTGACGGCGGACGAGATCTTCTCCACCGGCAACTACGGCAAGGTGCTGCCCTGCACGAACTACGAAGGCCGCGCCATGCAACCCGGCCCACTCGCCACCAAGGCACGCCAACTCTACTTCGACTGGGCGGAAGCGACCTGGCGGATCCTGCCGAAGGCGGCGGCCTGAGGCTGGGCT
>Ga0315900_10006214_pt1 | contig 16138 bp, 15 predicted proteins | sample LakEriMetagenome_FD_203521 | JGI IMG/M metagenome (GOLD analysis project Ga0315900, IMG submission 203521) | Freshwater fungal communities from buoy surface, Lake Erie, Ohio, United States - Buoy 12 MA114 | ecosystem: Environmental > Aquatic > Freshwater > Lake > Lake biofilm | place: USA: Lake...
CACTACCTGTTGCATCTATTTTAAACGATCGACCTGCAATTAACCCCTCACCTGTTGCACCTTCTGATGGTGAATTAGCAAGAACTGAATTATACATTTCAACTCTGCCCCCACTCGTTATTTTAACCCTTGTATCATAATTTGCTGCGTCTGCCCTTGTAACAAATCTCATTTCACTTGCTGCATCTCCAACTGTTGCAAATACTATATTTGCAATAGGTTGTACTCCATAAGATATTGTAGATGAACGATAAGTTAAATCAAATGTATTTGATGTTGAATAAGTAGTACTATTTGTAAATGTTATTTGTGAATTTGTTGTCGCACTCGTTATGCGCATTTTTTCGGCAGGAAATCCGCTTGTTGCAGATGTTGTAGAAAATAATAACTGACCATTTGTAGAATCTAAAGTAATTGCAGTAGCTCCATAACTTGCATTATCTCTTACCCATGAAGTACCATTATAATATACGTTTGCGCTTATTTGGTTTTCAGAAATACCGCTTCTGCCATATAGCCTTATATTCCCATTTAAACCAGCAATTTCAAATCGTTCTTTCGGGCTGCTCGTCCCAATCCCCACATTTCCTCCATTAGGATTCAATAACAACGCAAAATTAGAAGCGTAGTTACCAGCATCACTTATTTGTATCCATGCACTACCAGTCGCAACAGTACCAAAATCAAATGCAATATTACTTGCATTATTCAATCTCAATCCACCTCTTGATGCACTACCAGTTGATGCTGGTAATCCACTTGTATATCCATTAAATAATCCAGATGCTGCCGTAACACTCGAACTGAAAGTAGCACTTGTACCAGATAATGCGCCAGTTAATGTACCGCCAGTGAGTGGGAGGTATGAAGATAAATTGCTTGTTAATGCAATCGTACCACTTGCATTTGGTAATGTAAATGTACGTGTGCCAGTTGGATATATAATAGAAAAATATTGTGTTGCTGATCGTGCTATATTTAATCTATCTGTATCACTTGCTATTGTTGTATAGCCACTATCATAACCTATTGCAGCATTATCTTTAAATTTTATATTTAAACTTTCTATTGAATTTAAAGTAGCATAACCTTCTGCACTAATTTTAGAAGTTATAATGCTTGATGAATCTAATCCAATAAAAACAAACTTATTTAATCCACTATCTGCTTTTACTTGAAAAGCGTTATTAGCACTATCAGTAGCTCCATTAACATTAACTCTGCTGCTAAACGTAGCACTTGTACCAGATAATGCGCCATATAAATAAACTTCTCCAATACTATTAATAAATAATCTTTGTGTTAATCCGCCATCAGAAGGTCTTGTATCTAAAGCAATACCACCTCCTGTATCTGCTGATGTTGAGTTTTTCTTTACACCTCTTATTCTACCAAAAGTACCATAACCTGTTGTATAACTTGCACCAAATGTTAATCCACCACCTGAATTAATAGTATTTGCAGTACCATATATTACAACATTTCCACCATCAGCATCTGCTGCAGTTATATTATCACCATAAATTTCTAATTTTGGTTTTACACCTCCATAACTTGTTATTGTTGTTGCGCCTATAACTAAAGCAGTATTTGTTGTATCTAAATTTAAAAGTGAATTACTTGAAATACTATTTGTACCATTCCAAAAAGCTAATCTTGAAGCTGTACCCGTTCCCGTAACTGGGTTTGTCAAAGCAGCTTGATATTGAGGAATATTAAGCGTATTGCTACTAAAAGTAGCAGCTCCACTTGTACCATTTGTAGTTAATGTGATTGTTGATTGCTTATTATTAAACGTAGTCCAATCCGTACTACTTAAATAACCATTAACCGATCCACTCGCTTGTTTTACTTCTATACTTGTGCCGCTACCAATAACCGCTCCCGTTCCTCCAGTAATTGTAAGAACAGATGATGTTGTTTCTGTTAAATTACCCTTTGTAAGTGCTGGTTCTTTTGAATTAAACGTACTCCAATCCGTACTACTTAACTTACCCGTATTTGTTGCAGAAGCAATTGGCAAATTAAATGTATGCGCAGTACCCGCCGAACTTATTCCAAAGTCAGTACCAGTTGTTCCCGTTGCGAAAGTTTGTGTTGCACCAGTCAGTCCATTAAGGCTAGTAATAGCCGCACTTATATATGTCGGAGTCCAATTCTCCCACTTGCTGCTTGTACCATTAAATCTCAGTAATTGTGCATTTGTTGGGCTAGCAGCATCAACATCACTTATATTATCCAAAGCCAAATTGACCGCACCAGTAAAACCGTTCACAGAGCTTACCGCATCTGTATTGTCAACCTTATCCCACTTTGTACCGTTATAAATTGCCCAGTCTCCCACTTTCCAATCGGTAATGCCATCAAGGTTTGTGCTACCAGCAACATCAACTATATAATAATAACCTTTCGTTCCACTACTACTTGTAAGCGTAGGGCTATTTGTAGATGCGTTCCAAACACCTTGATAAGTTGCACCTCCAACTAAAGCACTGATCTGATTCTGCACTTTACCAAATGCTTGTAAAATGCTATCGGTTGCAGCAATTGTACCGCCACCAGTCAAATTTAAACCAGTAAGAACGGTTGCTCTTACTTTAGGCTCTGTAAAATATACTGGCCCATTCTCTGGCACTACACTTGTGTCAAGAGTTTGGAAGGTCTTATCACCTCTATAATATTGCAAAGTAGTACCTGCCGTAATTGCTGGCTCCTTCGAATTAAATGTCGTCCAATCTGTACTTGACAAATATCCATCTACGCTACCAGTCGCTACTGGTATGCTAATCGTTCCGCTTGTGTTTACAAGAGGCGAGCTAAATGTCAAAGCCGTTTGATAGCTTGTACTATCTAGCGACCCATCACCTTTTAGAAATTGACTAGCAGTACCGCTCGCAATGTACTTTTGGAAGCGTTGATTGCCTCCGCTACCTTTACCGATATAAAGATCGTACGTGTCAGTAGTGAATAGAGGCTCGGCAAGTTGTCCTTGTGGAATTGTTGCCGCCGTACCCCTTTTTATCTTTAATGTATTTGCCATTTATATGTTTTTACCAAGTTCCGCAATCAATTGTGTCGTTGACACCGATTTTGTTATTAAATGTAGTCCAATCACTTGAAGCCAAAGCACCCCTCACAGTTGCACTCGCCGTAGGTAGATTAAATGTGTGTGTGTCATTTAAGCTATTTATATTAAAATCACTACCCGTTGTCCCCGTAGCTAAATATTGCACTTGAGCGGTAAGGCCGTTTAGTGCATTAATGCCCGTAGAGAAAGTAGTAATAATTTGACAAAGGTTATTGTCCTCAGTATGCAAAGTTATCGTTCTTCCAGCATGAGTAACATATATTCTTATTGCAAGTCTCTCAGTTGCCGTTAATATTGTCTCTGGCACTGTCAACGTAGAGAAATAAGCCTCAACCGCAGTACCTCCAGTTATTACATCTGGGTTTGTTGAACCACTTGCAATTAACGTGAATGTAGTACCATCATATTTATAAAGCTCTACATAATAAGTAGGATTACCGCCTCCACTTGACGCAGAGAAAAATGTCTCAAAATTCCAGTTACCGCCAGGTATCTTTAGCAAATTTGGATCATTCGCATCGGTTAAAAATGATGCTATGTAGCCATTGCCATTTATTGTAAAATTAGTACCAGTACCAAGAATGGGAGTCTTATTCATCTCGTAATAAGTAACCCCACCAATTGTACCTTGGTTAACTGATCCGTTTAAATAATAAGATACGGATGCACCTCCGCCACCGCCGCCACTTGGAAAATCTCCAAGGCTGCCATCACCTCTTACGTATTGTGATGCCAACCCAGAACCCGTAACCGCAATTGTACCATTGCTGGTCAAAGGGGAATTGCTTACCGTAAAAGCGGCTGGCATTGTAAGGCCAACGCTAGTTAAACCCGTATCAATATCGCTCCAAGATGCTTGTACTGTACCGCCATCTTGCTGTGTTAATGTTAATGTCTTTGTGGTTGTACCCGTTACACTTGCACTATTTATCTTATCGTTGTATGCTTGATCCCACTGCCCTTGCTTAGTATCGGTTGGAATAGAGTAGCCGCTGCCATAATTTATAGCAATTGTGCCATTGCTTGTAAGAGGGCTATTTGATACCGTCAACCCCGTTGGCACGCTTATACCAACGCTCGTCAAACCAGTATCGGTGTCCGTACCATTCACCCATGCCGTACCATTGTATTTTAATACTTGGTTAGTGCTTGGTGAAGTGATCGTAACATCACCGAGTTGGCCTAAGTTATAATCCCCTTCCGTTGCTACAACATCGCCCGTTCTGCCAAATACACTTGTTACGGGAGCCGTATCATAATCACTCCATGATGCTTGTAAGGTCGAGCCGTCTTGCTTTGTAAGAGTAAGTGTCTTGGTTGTCGTACCGCTTACATTTGCCGCAGTTAGGCTCCTATTATATGCAGTGTCCCAAGTTGCTTGCTCCGCATCACTAGGTAAGCTATATCCACTTGCATATGTAACCGCCAATGTGCCACTTTGTACAAGTGGGCTATTTGCAACACTAAAACCCGTAGGCATTGTAAGCCCTACGGATGTAAGATTGGTAGCCGCCCCACTCGCACTATAATCCAAATTCACATAAACGGGACTCGGCTGACCTCCACTAACCGTAATATTGGTTACATCATAAGTAACCTTGATTGTCGGTTGTGTTGAGCTATATGTAACTTTAATTAATATCATTATGAGGTAACTTGGTTTTGAACTTCAACGTAGCCTTGCATCCAAGTATATTTATTAGTAGAGATGGTTACTTCAAGTTCGTATGTATATTCTCCCGCCGTATAAGTAGCCGTAGTAACTGGTGTCAAACTAACCTTTCTTGTGTAGTTATTAATTTGCACAAAATCAGCATTGAGCCACTCAATCATAACCGTTCCGCTAGTGTTCTTGGCTTGTAGCTTAAAGCTATAAGTCGATACATCTAGTGGATCAGTCTCGCATTCATCTTCATAGAATGAATAGGTGATGATGTAAGTATCTCCCTTCTTTATCGGCTTCATGTTTAATTCACCTATCATGGCTTATCGGCTTTATCTTTTAATTCTAATTTAATTTCATTAAGAGCTTGCATAATTTCTTTGAACTGAATCGCAGTCTCGTCCTCTTTCTTCTCTAACGTCTTTAGCCTAAGATCATGCTCTCTCAGCTTTATTTTCATATCGGTATAAATACGAATAGCACCAAGTCCAAATGCTATTGTTTGTATGCCTAAAACTAACCAGAAATTTGCTTCCATTTGCTATTAAAATTACATAATTTTTTACAATGCGATATATACCGCTTTTACTACTTTTCCGTTGAATGAGCTGCCAATACTAATGACAAAATTCGGCGATGTGCCAGTTACAGTGTAGTTGTAATACCAAGTGCCTTCTATGCCAACTGCCACGAGTTTAAAGGTTGCTGGGTTTCTACCAGTTATGTTACCGCTTGCTACGGTGTAGCTATCTACGGTTGTAATCTCAGTCAGAGGACCAGTCCCCTGGAGAGTAAAATTATAGATAGAGTTTTGCCCGATGCTAGAACTAAGTGATAAGTCTTGTATAATGCAGTCAAATTCGTACACTTTGTAGTTGCCACTTGCATCAATCATGTCCAAATACCCTACAAAAGCCGCATCACTGCCTTCAATAAAATTATCGAAAAAAGTTATAGGCTGCAAATTTGATTGTACCATCTTCACTAGACCGCTTCCGCTAATTGAGAAGCTAGACCTATTAGGCAAATATTCCCTAAATACTCCGTTCGTTCTCGGAGCCAACTCCAAAAAATCCCTAGTAATACTTATTGTAGCATCTTTAGTACACGCAAAAGGATAGACATTACCACTTGCGTTTGTAAATGCTAAAACTAAACCTTGCGCCGTTACTACTTCTGCCATATTAATTTGTTAAATATCTATCTACATAAGTGTCAAATGTTTGTGCATTTGACGCGGTATAACTAAATGTCATTTCTCCTCCGTTCAAGTCTAGTGAATATATGTTGGTATCTATCCAAACAGTCAAAATATCATTTGTTGCAAGCGTTACACTATTTGTACTCAAATCCACGTTAAAAGGCTCTGGCAAGTTATTTATATTAACACTTTGTGTGTTAATAGCCGTACCATTCTTTCTAAGCTCAAAATTTACTGGTGTAGTACCGTTTGATGTAACATAACCAGATACATTGCAAGTAATATTTACAGTAAGGTTATTTAAACCATTATAAGTAATATTTGATGTACCGCCTAACGTAAAGTCAGCAGCACTTACAATAGTCCATGGAACATAATTCGTTGATGAATAAGAACCAGTTGTAACATCAGCTTCAAATGTCTTTGTAACATCTGCCCCAGGGTCTTTCACACTATCGTAAACTTCAATAAGTGTTGCACTCCAAGTAGCCGAAGAGAAGTCAATCTCTTTCATGTTTAAAACATAATAAACTTTATTTGGGTCATCATCAACAAATATAAATGTGTTGATTAAACCAATTGGGTCTGCACCACTATTAAATTTAAGGCCGTAACAATTAACATCAATCTTATTTCTATTATACCTATTATGCTCCCAATAAGGTATTAATGCTTGTTGCAAGAATGGGTATCTCTCATCTGCATATCTATATCTAAACCATTCTGCGTTTGTAAATGTCAATTGGTCTGATTCAAATAAGCTACCCTTAAAGTTATATGATACGTTGTCCTCTAAATATGTATAATTCTCAGAAGTGTTTCTAAGAGTTCCAGATTTTTCGTACTTAACCTCATGGCCAGTAAGATTTGATCTTCTTTCATCTACGTTAAATACTGGGATTGTCTCAAGAGAAAAGTTCTTGATCTCTAACTGATTGTCAATAAACCCATCTCGTAAAAATCCCCAAAATTGCACTTTAAATTTACCAGCATAAGGCATTGGCTCAGATGTTACTGAAATGGTCTGCCAATCTGTGGCATAAATATCTTTTGCTGGATCAACGACCATTCTTATCTGAGCAGTTGGATATGTTTTGGTAACATCATTTAAAACCCACTTACCCTCCTTATCTAACCAATAATTACCAAATGCAGTTTCTAAATATAAAGATGCGATTAGAATATCTTTATCTTGTAAACTTATAACTCCTTGACTAACATAAGATGGTGTTGCATAAGTAGAAAGATCAAAGTCTTTATATTTAACTTCAAATGTTAATTTGATAGTATCAAGTGTTCTTATGTATGTATATTCAGATTGAATGAAAGAAAACTCGTTATCTCTTAATCTAAAATAAGCATATCTTTCGCTTAGTATTGTATCTACATAAACCTCGGATATATTTCTGGTACCAGTGTTAACTGTTTGAGATAACCAGGTTCCGTAATAAAAACTCCAGTTATCTAAAGCATATAATTTTAGAGAAGCGTTAGAGCTTATAAGTGCGCCCCTTGTAAAAGAAGAGTTTTGCACTACTTCTGGAAACATTTCATATTGCTTGATAACACTATCAAACTTTGTGCGTCTGTTAATGTATCTAAGCATTTCTGGAGCAATAGGCTGCATATTTTCGCCTACTCCAATATTTGCATCGTATCTTCTATTTACCGTTGCTCTGCCTCCCCCTACTTGATTTCTAAACCCTCTTAAATTTACATTGGTAGGAATATATAAATCTTCTAATCTAAGGAAATACCATTGGCCTTTGTATTGAAACATTGTCTGGCCAAATGATGTATTTATTTTATTTAATGCTTCAAGTTTGCTATCGTACTGCTTAGGCTCTTGCATAAAAGTCCTAGCATCAAAATAACACTGATCTAAACACATATCTGTGTTTGTGCTATTCATTGAAGTATGATATAAAGAGTTATAAACCCTAGATTGTACTAAGCTTTGCGGAGATTCTTCTAGGCAATAACCAATAGCAGTCCAAGGTGTTAATTTTCCTACAACCTCAGCACCGTTATTGCTAAATTGCTTTTCTGATAATTGACCTATTCCCTCTGTTGCAGTGAGTGTTAAAACATGCTCACCTGCTATCCATGTCTCTTGGAAATTATCTTGTAAAATAAATCCATACCAATACGGGGTAAAACTACCGAAAGAGAATATTACCTCAATGTCATTGTCATTATTTGTAACAAAGTTATCCATCGTTACAGATGAATCACTTGCTATTATATTTATTGTAGCTTGTTGCGGTCTATAAGGCTTGAATAAATTCTCATCTGTATTATACTCTGATAACACAAATGGCCTTGCGGCTGGAGTCAGATATGTAACACCACCAGTCCAACCTTCAAATAATAATTGTACAGTACAAGTATCACCTTCTCTGCTTTTAAATTCAATCCTATATTTTTCGCTTCTAGCCAATTCTATTAATATTAGTGTTTGTTCTATTTATCGCACCCACCAAATCTGAACCTCTGAGGCTTAGGCTTACTGATCCACTCATTGACATTCCACCTGGTCCTACCCCACCAAAATTAGGATTTGATACATTTCTTAATCCTAATTGCCCGCCAGTATTTGCTCCAACTGACCCTAGCAATGCAGCACCTAATGTTTTTAAACCAGTAACTCCAGTTCCAGCAGCAAAGCCACCGCTTAATAATATAGCTAATGAAGCTACAATTCCAGTAGCCACTAATCTTGCTACAATTTGTTTTATGCTATCTAAAACAACTTTTGTAAATTCTTTGAATGCAAACTTTCCAGTATCTAAAAAGCCTTTAAAAGCATCTTCTAAAGGAGATACAAATGTTGATTGTAATATTGGATATACAGTTTTTATATTTGATAGAAAATTCTTAATCGCTATACCTATGTTATCAAATGTATTTTCTGTAAATGTTTTTAAACCGAAAGATAAATCAGTTTGCCTTTTAATATCTTCAAATCCTTCGTCAATTAAATTTTTTAAACTACCAGTTAATGAATCAGTTGCCATTCTAGCATCCTCACTAGATTGTGCAATTTTATCCATTACGAAATTAAGAGCATCTAAATTTCTTGCAGTTTCTACGTATGGAGCATTCCATAATCTATTAGTCCAATCCATGTATGCTTTAGAAAACTCATGGATATATCTTTCACCTTCTTTAGTTTGTTTATTATGTTCTTTTGTATCTACAACAACTTGATTTAAAGCATCAATTTCTTGATTTAATAAATCATTATAAATCTTTTTTTCTGCATTTAAAGAATTTATTGCAGTAGTATTTGAATTATATTGTTCATTTGCTTTTTCTGTAGCACCAACTGTATAGAATGTTGCAATTCCTAATTTATTTAATGCTGTTGCATTGTTAAAATTAGCTTTAGATACTGCATTTGCACTATCCCTTGTATTTTTTAATTGAGTTGAAAATCTTTTTTGTTGAGAAAGTTGAAAATCAATATCTGAAATTTGATTAGAAAATTGCTCAATTTTAGCTTTAGCTTGTAATGCTTTAGTATATTGAATAGTAGCTTCTTTAATAGCATCAGTATTTGATGCGCCAGTTTTTAAATTACCGTAGTAATCAGAACTTATTTGTTGAAGCTGAAGTAACGCATTTTTTTGCTCAGTTTGACTTAATGTAAGATCAGTTGCTTTTTTTGTTAAAGATTGTACAATAGCTATTTGACCAGACTGTGATGTACTTGCTTTATCAACGACTTCACCAACTGTTCTTTGATTCTTTATATACTCTTGATAATTATCATTTGCTTTTTTTAATTCAGCGGATAATGCAGTTTGTTTATTAAATAAAGAATCAATCGCAGCACCTAAACTTCCATACTTTTGTATAAGTATAGTTATAACAGATGTTACTGCGCTAAATGCAAGAAATATACCTGCTGGACCTAATAAACTTTTCCCTATTTCTTTTAATGCGGGAACCACTTTACCATTGGTTGTAGCAGTTAAATTACCAAAACCTTGTATTACTCCTGGTAAGTTATTCTGAATACCTAAAAATCCAAAAGGTAAATCTTGTATAGTCAATGATAAACTTGTAAGGGCAGTTCTTGCACCTTTACTAGAATTACCTACTTGTACTATTTTAGATTCAGCTTGAGGAATTGTAGTGCTTAACTTATCAAAATTGTCAATTAACTTTTGTTGAGTAATAGATGTTCTAGCAAATTCCCTAGATAATTTATTTAATTGTTTATCTCCTGCTGGTAATGAATTTATTTTAGTAGATAATTCATCTAACCTACCAGTTACTTTTTTTATGGCAGATAAAACTTGATCGGCATTGGCCTTTATGGCTATATCTAATTCTGCATTATTCATTTTGCCAATCTTTTAAATATTTCTCTATATTCTTCCTCGTTTATTTCACTTATATCTTCATCTCCAGGTAATTGCCATAATTGCTCTGGAGATTTTGGTGCAGATTTAGGGTCTCCCATTAATCGCACCATTGTGTACATAAGTATTCTAGTCTGTTTATAAGAATCAATTCTTTTATCTTCATGCCCCTTTATCATTAATGAAAAATGTCTAGGGCTTATTTCATAAAATTCTTTTGGTCTAAGACATAGTTGTCCGAAAGCGAACGATTCTATTTCTTCCCACGAGAAGCCTTTTTTTTTGGCTCATTTTCGTTTATATGATTTTTTATAAAATCATTGCTTGACCAAAATGATATGATTCTAGTTATTTCTTCTAGTATTTCTGGATTTTTTAAATTTGTTTCTAACCAATCTATAAAATATTCAAATGAATATTTTGGTTCTACATCTTTTATTAAGCAGTTGTTATAATAACCACTATAAATTATATGAGCAATTCCAATTTCATTTATTTGCTCATTGCTAAAAGATTTACCTTCAACAAATTTATTTTCCAAGTATCTAAATGAAGCCATGCCAAATTTAAGGCCAATGGTTTCACTATTAATAGTAATAGTAGTATAGTTCATAATTAGTATTAAGCAGGATCAATATCAATTGCACCATTTGATGAAATAGTACCAGAAAAGTTTATAAATTCAGTAGTTGATTGATTAAGAGTCAATGAAGTTACATAACCATCAAATTTGTGATAATAAGAAGCACCTGCACTTGAGCCACTTACAACTGGGTTTTGTACTCTTGCAACAATTTGAGTTCCTGCGTTAAAAGCAGTCAATAATGCTGAATAGCTAACTTGTTCAGAAGTCGGAGCAGTTTCGCAAATTGCATCGAAATCAATTGTCATATTGGGTTTACCAATAGATGTAAAAGTACCGCAGTTTGTTTGCTCAACAGTAGAGTCAACTGTTCCGTTTACGCTAGATGTACGCAAACAAATAAGTGATTCCCAAGTAGAGCCGTTGTCTAAGCTAATATCTACGCTTTGAGTAGAACCTTGAATTTTTGCCATTTTTGTTTATTTTTGATTTACTAAATTATTTATTGTTATTATTTTACGGGCAACATAATTGTCTCCGTTTTGCAAAGGTAAATATAATGAATTTGTCCTAGACATAGGGTAAATAATGAAGTCAGTATCACTAAACCCATCAACATGAGTATCTGGTATTAATATATTTAATATTTGACTAGATATATTATCAACAACAGATAAATCATTAACCCTATATTGTTCACTATAAATATCTATATCAACTGAAACAATATTGTCAAAAGAATCATTTGTGTTTCTAGCTTGTTCAGATATACTACTTATAATTATATAATTTTTAGGTAATGTCCTAAATGGGTCTTGACCATAAACTGGTACATCTTTACCATTATAGCTAATATTGCCATTAAGTAAACTTACATATATCGAACGAACACTATTTGAACAATCCTTCATTATCCTTTTATTATATCTTCAATTCTTTTAACCATTTGAGGGAATATGCTTCTAACCGCAGGATAAAAGAATGGTTTTGGTCTTGTATGTCCTGGGTTACTTGTTCTAAATTGATCAGCATATTCTTCCCATTCTGGGTCTATACTTGCAGTATATTTTTGAGCTTCTGGTCCAGTTCCAAATTCAACATAAGCTGCATATCTAACTGCCGCTTTTAAATTATATGCCAATTTCGCATTTTCATCTTTTTTTGCATAGATAGATGACCTTAATCTACCAGTTGGACCAGCAGGGGCTTTAATTTTGGCTTCTCTAGCCATATCCTCAACAGATGCACCTATTTCTGCATCTAATTGATTAATTAAATCTTCGGAATATTTATTTAAATCCCGTTTCAATTTATTAAAAATTGCATTTTGCTTTACAAAGTATATACCATCTGGCATTATATCACTACCTTTTTATATTGATGATAATTTAAGCCATCCCAGTTAGGATATTGGCTTATAAGTGATTGAGGATCAGCGTTCATCTTCTTGCCTCTGTTCTCGTACTGCCAAGCCACTAAAGCCAAAATATCACTAGCAATGTCCTCTGGAACCGAGCTATAACCGCTTTGGTATTGCACTTCATAGTTGCCTTGGGTATAAAGCCACAATTTGCCCGCAATCACCTCATAGTCATCATTCTTAGTTAATGATTCCCAGCTATTTATGCCAGTCTTTATTTTTACACTGTCAATGCAAATAACTGGTCCATAGGGTAAATCTACCATCCAAACGCTTGGCTCATAGCCAGTTGTCTGAATATAGCTTTTAAGCAACTTATTTACAAATGCTACCCCAGTTAATTTCTCAATATGTATTCTTGAAGCATTGATCAGTGATTGTATTAAAGTATCATCTGATGTATAATCAATTCGCATCCAATTCTTTGCGTCAGTTAAGCTCACTGGTTCAACGACCCCATCAGCTAAGATCGCCGTTCCGTTTATATATATCGCCATACTTACTTATATTTATTAACCATTTCTCTGAACCAGGCCTCAAATTCATCAAGCGCTTTTCGCGGGTCATGCTCTCTTGATCTCTCTTTTGCTTTTTTGGATGCCTCACTATATTTTTTGGCGTCATCCAGTTCAGTAATTGCCTTAACCCAGCTTTTAATATCATTCCTATCCTTTATAAATATGCCCGCTTTCCCACAGTTCTCAACCAACCCTTCGGCCATTGTGCTTATAACTGGAATCCCAGAGCAATAAGCCTCGGTTGCCGTTCTGCCCCAACTCTCATAATCACTCGGCATTAATAGTATCCTTGTTTGCTTGTAGTATTGCGCAATATCGGGCGTATTAGGCACTAATTTTAGATTTGGAAGGCTAGATGTCATTTGTTGATCATAGCTCCCCAAAACGCCTAAAAACCGCTTATTTGGCAATGCACGAGCAATCTCTTCAAAAATCTTACCTCCTTTGTTCTCGTTGGTGTTAATCAGAGTAATGTATTCGTTCTTCGCTGGGTCAATCTTAAGGTCATAAATCCGATAGTCAACGGGAGGCGTCAGTATAAAGTTATCCCATTTGTAATTTAATTTCTCTTTTAGCCATAAAGAGTTATACACAACGTGTTGATTGCGTTCTGCATTAATGATTTCGGGGTAAGGATGGCTATTATGAATAAGATGAAAAACTGGTTTTTTATAAAGTTTAGCAGCTCCTATTGTCCATCTTGTATAGTCCAAATGGGTTATAACTGCATCGCTCCAACGCATTAAATTGTCAACTACGTTCTCACTTGGCGGAAAAACATCAATGCCATCAAAAACATAATTATTTTTAATTCGATATTTATTTGCTTGATGCAAAAGCACTCTTATATTATGTCCTTTGCTTTGCAAATGTTTGTGAATATGATGTATCATCCATTCTGCACCGCAATTATGCTGAGGAGGATAAAGATGTATCGAAGCTACAATATTCATAGTATTTTATTTGCGGAGCCATCAAAGATATTTGTATAATCTGCATGATGATTCCATAGTGGAGAGTAATGTGGTTTTTGCCAAGCTATCATCGGAGAGATGATAAAACTTTTCATTTGTGGTTGTATATATTGTAAAAGCCAATCATCAAATTGATGAGTCATGTCATTATAGCTTTCACATAATTTTTTCGGATTGTTGTATAATACGGCATGGGTTGTCCAAGCTCCGTTTACTTTAAATAGATTATCACTATATCTAAAATATTCGCCAATGATATTGGCCCCTAAATAACAAAGCTCCCAATCGCTAGGGAGTTGTGAAATTGCTGCGTGAAAATGATCGCAATTTCTTATCTCAACATCATCCTCAAACATCATAAGCACATCTGCTTCGCAGTTGCTCACAATGTCTTTCATTGACAAGTTAAAGCTAATTTTGGCATCCTCGTGCTTTATAGCATAATAGGCCTCAGCATTATATCCTAATTTGGAAACTTCTCTTTTTGCTTGAGTAAGCCTATCGGATGCGTTTAGAGTTGTAAGTATTTTTATTTCCATAGTAAAAAAAAGGGAGACTTACGGGTCTCCCAATATTTAAGATGAATAAACCTTAGATTGCACCATAGATACAAGCTGAAGGCTGGAATTGCATCAAATCGCAACGAGCTTCGCAACGGAAAGTGATCAAGTTTTTGATGAAATCATCTTGATCGAATTCAGTTGAACGAACTGCAAGTCCGCTCTGTTGAGCAATAGAGAACTTAGTTGTGTCAAGAACATAAGCCTTAGACGCAGTAACCAAGCTATGAGGAACAACTGGAATACCCATCATTCTGATGTTACCTTGAGCATCGATAGTGATACCACCAGGAACAGAATAAGAACCACCAGAAGGAACGGTTTTCAAAACGTTAGCCCAACCAGCGTGTGTGGTCAAGATAAGGTTTGCGTTCCAGTTAGCAGAACCCAACTGAGCAACATAATCTACGAACTTCTCAGCAGTGTTAGCACCACTAGATACACCAGCAGTTGCGCTAGAAGCGAGGTCGTTCAAGTAATATGTATCTTCTGCTCTTTGGAAATCTTCGATCAAAGATTGCTGCAAATACGCGTTCAAGAAAGGAAGATCGTCAACCATTTGGCGAGATACCTTTACATAACCAGCGATGAATTGCAACACTTTGTTAACTACGGTTACATCGTAATCCAATTGTGCTTTAGCTGAACCTTCAGTTTGCTTACCGAAAGAACCTTCACCAACTGGAGTGTTTCCACGAGGGAAAGATACTGAACCAGTTGAAACTGGGATGATGTTGAATACGCTTCTGAGGTGTGGGTTTACAAAAGCGCGGAGAGCTGGAGAATTAATGTAAGAAACATAAGGGTTACCAGTAAGGTTACCGCCAGCGCCTTCAGTCATTGTTCCAACAACTTTAAGGTCCAATTCGAAATTGAAACCTTTACCGTTTGATCTAACTGCTTCTTTGATTGAATCGTAACCTTTTACGATAGCTTCACCGATTGCAGATTTGATCTCAGCAATATGCTCGTTGTAAGATTGTGCAACTTTCTTAGTCTCAGCAGCACCAATTTTACCAAATGCAGCTTTAGCAGCGAGAACTTCTTCTCTTGCTTCAGCAATTGTCTTGTTGTTTTTTGCAAGTTGCTCGTTGATAGCCTCAACTTTGCTTTCGAAAGACTTAGCAGCCTTCTCGGTAGCAGCAGCAACTTCAGCTTTCTGCTCGGCCATTTTGGCTTCGAGAGCAGCTTCAAATGTTTTAATGTCGCTCATTTTGTTAATTTAAAATTTGTTTATAATATTTATTAAAGACTCAACTGGAACCTCTTCTTCTTTTTGCTGCGCGGGTGTCTCATCGACTGCCTTTGTGCTACTCATACGTTCAATCAGTTCTGCGAGTTGTTTCACTTTTAACATACACAAATCGATTGTCTCATCCGTTACATCACTGTTGCGGATAAATTTCTCAAAAGATTTGATTTGATCTTGTATTTGTTCAATGTTATTCATATTTTTCATGCCCAGTAATGGAGTAGCTTCGTTGGCTCCCCATGCAGTAAGGCTTGATCCTTCAAAAAGCATTACTTCATGGATTTGATTTGCATCTCCACTTTTTTGCTCTCTAAGTGTTTTAAAGCCGATTGAGTGTTCGGCAATAAGCCCACTCTCAATCATCTTAATATAATCTTGACCTAAATTATGTTTACCTACTTTACTCTCGTAATAAAGTCCGTACTCGTCCTCTTTCAACACTTGTATTTTACCAAGCGGCTTAGATGGGTCATGGTTAAGTAGATGCTTAATTCTACCTTTCCCTTCTG
>Ga0315900_10006215_pt1 | contig 16135 bp, 16 predicted proteins | sample LakEriMetagenome_FD_203521 | JGI IMG/M metagenome (GOLD analysis project Ga0315900, IMG submission 203521) | Freshwater fungal communities from buoy surface, Lake Erie, Ohio, United States - Buoy 12 MA114 | ecosystem: Environmental > Aquatic > Freshwater > Lake > Lake biofilm | place: USA: Lake...
ACTGATCGTGGACGACTGAGATACATTGAACCATCCGCTTGCGCGCAACCTCCGCGCGTCCACGATGGCGCTGAAACGCCGTCCGCGATCAGCCTGAAACAGGCGTCCACGATCGCTGAAATGCGCACGAACCGCACGTTCGTCACTTAAAGCCCACTCACAGACCTTCCTCTGCTGGAGGCTATCGAACGGTCTCCATCCGCTGGAAGCCTATCGATCCACGCCGTCGCGGACTCATTCCCCGACAACGGCGTGGTCAACCCGGAGGCTTTCGCCTTAACGAGCTGCGTGAGGGGCTGCCGAGGCCGACCTCGCTTTCGAGCAAGGCCTGGTCTTGTTCGGCCTCGGGCCACAAGGCCGGGAAGTAGAACCTCAGCGCGTGGCGTGGGATGGCAAAACGCAGGCTTCCGTAGCTCGAGTGCGTCGCCAGGAACCCGCGGTGCAGCAAGGCCGACAGCAAAGACGTGGCGACACGTTCACCCAGGCCGGTCATCGCCTTGAAGTCGGCGCGCCCCAGCTCTTCCTGCGTGGCGAAGAGGTAGTGCAGCGGGATGAGTGCCTCTTCCCGCACACCGGACTTCACCACGGCTGTCTCGTAGGCCAGGGCGGCCTGGATGCGGTCACGCATGCCGCCGACGTGGAGTTGCTGGGCCATGAACTCCACCTGGTCCGTGCAGACCTCCAGCGTGTACTCAATCCACTCGACCAGTCCGGCCTGGGTGAGGTTGCCCAGGCCGTCAAGGTCACCGCGGCGGTGCTCGTCTGCCGCCTGCAGCAGGGCCTTGTACCTGGCCTCGGTACGCGCAAAACCCCGCAACGGGGACCACAAGCCCGCTGGTCAAGCCCCACCCGTGCAGCAGCAGGTGGGTGTGCAGCCGCGTGACGCGGCCGTTGCCATCGAGGAACGGGTGCATCCAGGCCAGGCGGTGATGCGCGGCGGCCAGCGCGACCACCGAGGCCTCGCCCCGTCGTGTGCCTGCATAGACCTGCGGCCAGCGCTCCAGGAAGCGCGGTAGCGACTCCCAGGTCGGCGCTTCGTGCCGACCGGTGGCCACACCCCGCTGTCGTACCTCGCCGGGCACCATGACACTGCCGTCGACGAGTCTGAGGTCGTCAGCAGGCAAGTCGCGGAAAAGCTCCCGGTGCAACCAAGTCAGCGCCTCGGTCGAGTACAGCCAGCGTGTCGCCTGGTCTCCGCCCTCGACGAGCCGGCGGTTCAGCTCGCCTTCGCAGAGCTCTTCTGTCCGGATGTGGGCCAACGCAAGCCGCTGCTTGCGCGCAAGGTCGGCATTGGCAGAGAAGTCCTGTTGCAGGGCGCGCTCGATGTCGCTGGGGCGGGTGTGTTCGCCCTCGATGCGGTTCGTGTAGTACGAGTTCATGCTGCGCAAGAGCTTGCGCAGTTCGGACTGGGCCGCCTTGCCAGAGGCCGCCCCCAAGGCCGTGGCCTTGCGGGTCAGGTCGCTGGCCGCTTCAAGCAGCGGCGCGAGCGCAGCCTCGGACGGCATCAGCGGCTCAAACTGGTGCGGCGAGTCGTACTGCAGGATGGTTTGCGCTTTCACCTGCGAGATTGTTTGCGTCGAAACTCTTCTATGTAGAAGTTTGGAATTATCGACTTTGCTTGCGAGTTGGATCGCGAGATTCGCGAGAGCTCGCCGGAACGCTGTGGAGCATCGGCTATGTCGAGGTCTTGGTGAAAGCGGAGGGGACCTCCGCCACGCCAGCCCATGCCGTGTTGAACGTGGGCGCGGTCGTCTCAGGGGACTCACGCTGGACCACCATCAACTCCAACGGCTGGCTGGCGCGCGTTTCCTCAAAGTCCGGCCAGCCGAACGGCGACACGACTTTGAGCAACCCACTGGGTGCGATGGCGGCGGCGTCACTCGGCGTCCCTGAGGTCTTCAAGAGGGTCTACGGCCTCAGCGCCGAGCAGGCGCCGCCGCTCGAGTGGACCAAGTTCTCGCTCTACAACCTGAGTGCGGACGACCGTCCGCAGGGGCCTGAACTGCCGGCGGCGATGCATCTGCCAGACACCCTTGTGGTGGGCGCCGGCGCCATCGGCAACGCCATAGTGCTGCTCATTTCAGTCTGAACTGGCCCGATGGCAGATGTTCGACGGTTATTCAGCGGGTGCTGCCGCTCAGCCTAAAGCCCTTGGCGAACTGCTGACGGCCAGAAGCCGCCCTTGCTGAAAGGCCACGTTGAGGCTGTCCGTTGTGCAGGCCGCATCGTGGAAAAGGCAGGTCAACTCGCATGGCATTCCTGGCGCTGACTTGCGCCCGTGGTGAACGGTTGATGGCCCAGTACGACGTCTTTTCCAATCCGAGCAGCAGCGCGGCCGAAGGCATCCCTTATGTAATCGTCATTCAAAGTGACCTGCTGGACGTCCTGGCCACGCGACTGACCATGCCCCTTGCAGAGCTTGCCCTCAAGGTCAAAGTGCCCGCCGCGTCGTGTCTCTGGCGCGGGGAATAGCCGAAGCTGGCCAAGCTTCAACTCATGGAAGGCTCGCGTGGGGAGGCTCGGGCGCCGCTGCGGCGACTGCCGCTTGGCCTTCGATCGGCGTCAGAGGAGCACGGCACATCTTTTCGCCGTCCCACTGCTGGCCACACCAGCACCGGCCTGTCGCGTCGATGATGCAGGTACCACTGCCGCAGCAGCGCGGGTCTTCGGTCATTCGCAGCTCCATGATGTCGGCGTTGCGGCATTCTGCACGGCCCGCAAATCTCAGGCGCGCAAGGGCCACCCTGCTGTGCCCCAGACATGACGGTCCATCGTCGAACGCTCCCCGTACCGCGTCGTGAGATGGCAGCCCTGCGGCGAGAGGACCCGTTCGCGACGGGCGGGCTTGACTGTTCGGCAGCTGGTACGGCTTACGGGGAGCAGGTCACTGGCAATCGCTGTCTGACCAGTGCAAGTTTTCTGCCGCACCCCCGCGTCTCAGTTTTCGGTCGGCGACAACATTCCAGCCGTGCCGGCCATCCGTTACATCGATTTCGCCGCCTCTGCATGCAACCATGTAAGGAAGGCCTCCACCGGAGGCCGATGGGCATGGCGGTTGGGGTAGACCGCGAAGTGCGCCTTGACCTTGATCGACTTGTCTGAACCGAATACCGGTCGTAGCCGGCCATCGGCAAGGTGCTGGTTCGCCATCGTCGCGCTTTCAAGGGCGACGCCCAGGCCTTGGGTGGCGCTGTCGAGCGCCATCTGCGCGCGGTCGAAGCGCACGCCGAAACGGTCAGGAGCCGGCTTGTCCGAAAACCGCCGAAACCAGTCGGGCCACTGAACCACACTGACCGTGCTGCGGATCAACGGCACCTCTAGCAACTGGTCAACCCGCCGAAGGCGATGTTCGCGGATGAAGGCCGGACTGGCCAGGGGCAGGATCACTTCCTCAAAGAGCGGCTCTACGACGACGTCCTGCCACTGCGGCGCGCCATAGCGGATATCAAGATCAGCCTGCCCAAGCGTGAAATCGCTGTGCGTGGGCGACGCAGAGAGATTAAGCACGATCTCCGGATAGGCCAAGGCAAAGGCGCGCAACCGCGGCATCAACCACAGGCTCGCAAGGCTAGGACTGCAGTGGACGTACAGACTGTTGCTGACCCCTTGGCGAAGGTCGTCCGTAGCAGCAGTAATCGCCGCGATCGCGCCTGAGACACGTGAGAGATAGCTCTCGCCCGCGGTACTGAGCCGAACTGCGTGGGCGCTGCGCTCGAACAACCGGACGCCAAGGTGAGACTCAAGCCGAGCCACTTGGTGGCTGATGGCCGAAGCGGTGAGATGCAGTTCCGAGGCAGCCAACGCAAAACTACGACGGCGGGCCACGGCTTCAAAGGCTTGGAGGCTTGGCAGCGGTGGCAAGGCAGCCATCGGGCGAACCCTTACTTCAGATGAAATTCTGTCATCTTAGCCTGATGAGATTTCGTTTGCCATCATGCAAGATGGAGTCCAACATTTCGCTTGACAGCTTACGAAACAAGCGAGGACGAGCACGTCAAGCACGCCTCGCCTTCAAGAGACCAGAGTAAGAAGGAGACGACTTTCATGCTTCTGAAAGACAAGGTTGCCGTCATTACCGGTGGCGCTGGCCTGAACGGCCTGGGCTACGCGACCGCTCGGCAGATGGCTTCACATGGCGCCCGGGTGGTCATCCTCGATCTCGAGCGAGCCAATCCGGCCGGCGCTGCTGCCGGTCTTGGCGAAGGACATATGGGTGTTGTCGCAGATGTCACCGACAAGGCCTCGTGCGACAACGCCGTTCACGCCATCCTGCAGCAGTACAACCGCATCGACATCCTGTTCAACAACGCCGGCATCACGCAGCCGCGCAAGACCTTGGACATCACCGCCGCCGACTACGACGCCGTGATGGACGTCAGCTTGCGGGGCATGCTGCACATGTCGCAGGCGGTGATTCCCGCCATGCGAGTGCAGAAGTCGGGCTCGATCATCAACACCTCTTCGGTCTCCGCCCAGCGCGGCGGCGGGATTCTCGGCGGGCCGCACTACTCGGCCGCCAAGGCCGGCATGCTGGGCCTGGGCCGGGCCATGGCGCGCGAATTCGGCATCGACGGCATTCGCGTGAATGCGGTCACCCCTGGGCTGATCGCCACCGACATCAACAAGGGGCTGATCCCCGAAGACAGGATGAAAGGCATCCTGGAGCAGATCCCGCTGAACAGAATCGGCGTGCCTGATGACGTGGCTGGCTGCGTTGTCTTTCTCGCAAGCGACCTGTCCAAGTACCTCACTGGCGTGACGCTCGACGTCAACGGCGGGATGTTGATTCACTGACTCTTCACACCAAGCAAAAGGAGACTTCGATCATGCAACGCAAGAACTTCCTCATTCACTCACTGGCGCTTGCCGCCGCCTTGTTAGCTGGGTCTGTCTCGGCACAGACGGTCAAGCTCACGCTGGCCCATGGCACCGCGCTGGACAACCCTCGGCACACGGCTTCACTGAAGTTTGCCGAGGTGGTCAAGGCCAAGAGCAACGGGCGCATCGAAGTGACGGTGGCCGGTGCGGCGCAGCTGGGTGACGATGCTGCAATGGTCACGGCGCTGCGCACTGGCGCGCTGGACATGTCGGCGAACTCGCAGGGTGCGGTGGCCAACGTAGTGCCCGAGTACGCCGCTTTCGGCATGCCCTTCCTGTTCTCAAGCCAAGCCCATGCGTGGCGGGTCATGGACGGCCCCGCCGGCCAGGAGCTCGCCGAGAAGTCGGCTGACAAGGGTCTGATCGTGCTTGGCTACTGGGACAACGGTATCCGCCAGATGAGCAACAGCAAGCGGCCGCTGCTGAAGCCCGCGGACCTGAAGGGCCTGAAGATGCGCACGCCGCCCGACACCGTGACCGTGGACATCATGCAGAGCATGGGTGCCGAGGCGCAGCAGATCAAGTTCTCCGAGTTGTATGTGGCGCTGCAGCAGGGCGTTGTGGACGGGCAGGAAAACCCCCTGGTCAACATATGGGCGGGCAAGCTCCACGAGGTGCAAAAGTTCATCTCGCTGACGGGTCACAAGTACGAGCTGACCCCGTTCCTGATTGGCAAGCGGTCCTGGGACAAGCTCTCCGAGGCTGACAAGAAGGTGATCCGAGATGCCGCCGCCGAGGCCACGGCGCTGCAACGCAAGCTGGCACAGGAAGCGGAAGACAAGATGTTTGCCGAGCTCAAGTCCAAGGGTGTGCAGATCGACAAGGTGGATCAGGGCCCGTTCATGACGGCAACGGCGCCCGTGATCACCAAGTGGGAAGCCAGCCCGATTGGCCCGTTCGTCAAGAAGGTGGTCGCCGCAGCACGCGCGAAGTGACCGCCTGAGCGATAAAGACGCTCACGACCTGCCGCCAGGCTGACCACGCCTGCGCGGCGGGTCGCACAGGAGAACCCTCATGGACACAGTCGTTGTCGAGCGCAATGCGCTCGAGCGGTCTATCGTCTTCGTCTGCAGCGTCGTGCTGTGGGTGACGACTTGCGTGATCTTCGTGATCCTCGCTGCCAACACAGGCTTGCGCTACGCAAGTGGCGCGAGTTTGCAGTGGGCCAATGAAGTACCCGAGCTGCTGTTCCCCTGGCTGGTGATGGCCGGGGTCGTGCTCGCGTCGGAGAAGGGGGCGCACATTGCCACCGTCTTTCTCGTCGATTCGGTCAACTCGAGGGCGCGACGAAACATCGCCGTCTTCTCCTGGACGGCAGTGGCGCTGCTCTATGCTGTCCTGGTCCGAGCGACCTGGAGCATGCTCGAGATCGTCCACGATGAGCGTACGCCGATCCTGCAGGTTCCTGGCTCAGTCACTTACATGTGCGTACTGACGGGGATGGTGCTGATGGCTGCGCTCGCCATCCTTGCGGCTTGGCGTGCCTGGCGCGGCCAACGCGTCGAACGGGACGCGGACGAGCCTGGCGCACAGGCCGCACAGGGGTGAGAACACCATGAGCGCACTTATCCTGATCGTCTTCCTCGGCACCGCCGCGCTGGCGGTGCCGATCGCACACGCACTGCTGCTCGCCGCCCTGGCGGCTGCGGCCAGCAACGACCGTGTGCCTCTGGATTTGCTGGTGCAGCAGATGGTCGCGCAAGTTCAGAGCTTCCCGTTGATCGCCATCCCGTTTTTCATGCTGACAGGCTCGCTGATGATGGGCGGCAAGCTAGGCCAAGCCATCGTCGGTGTGTTGACCGCGCTGGTGGGCCGCTGGCACGGCGGGCCGGCACAGGTCAGCGTGCTGTCATCCACTCTGTTCGGCGGAGTCTCCGGCTCCGCCGTGGCCGATGCTTCAGCGATCGGCTCGTTGATCATGCCGTGGCACCGCCGCCTGGGCTATCCGATGCCATTCTCGGCAGCTTCCCTTGCCTGCGCCGCCACGATCGACATCATCATCCCGCCGTCGATCCCGCTGATCCTGTACGCCCTCTCATCCAGTGCATCGATTGCGGCGCTGTTCTACGCCGGCATCCTGCCTGGGTTGTTGCTGTGCGCTGGATTCATGGCCGCGTGCTGGTGGGTCGGCAAACGGCGCAACCTGCCGCGGGAAACTGCTCCAGCCGACCGTGCCAAGTTCCGCCGCGACCTGTTGCTGTCGCTTCCGGCTATCGCGCTGCCGGTGCTGATCGTTGTCTTCCTGCGCTTTGGCATCGCCACACCCACTGAGGTGGCCGTGTTGGCAGCTCTGTTCTCCGGCGCCGTTTCAGCGCTGCTGTACCGAGACCTGTCACTACGGCGGTTACACCGCGCCATCCTTGAAGCAGGACTGGCCACTGGGGTCGTGCTGATGGTGATCATGGCTTCAGCGGCCATCGGCTGGCTGCTGACCTTCGATCAGGTACCACAGAACATCGCGCTCTGGGTGCAGCAGAACGTGACCACGAAGTGGGTGGTGATCCTGCTGATGAACCTGATGATGCTCTTCCTGGGCATGTTCATCGACCTGCCGGCGGCGGTGCTGCTGCTCACGCCCGTCTTTCTGCCGCTGGCCCAAGCCGTTGGCATGGATCCGATCCAGCTCGGCATCATGATGGTGGTCAATCTGGCCATCGGTCTGTACACGCCGCCAGTGGGTACGACGCTTTTCATCACCAGTTCTCTGGCCCGGGTCAAGGTAGGCGAGACCGTGCGGGAACTGTGGCCCTTCTACATCGTTGCCCTGACCGTGCTCGGCATCGTTTCCTACGTGCCCGCCAGCATCCTTCGATAACGCCAAGGTTCCCTGAGACACGACCATGACTTACTCATCGGAGCAGCTTACCCAACTGCGTCAGTGCGCCTACCGCATTCGCCGTTTGGCCGTGCGCATGGGCGAGGTACAGGGCCAGGGCTATGTGGGCCAGGCGTTAGGTTATGCAGACGTCCTGGCGGTGGCCTATGGCCATGCGATGACTTTCAGGCCGGCAGAACCCGAGTGGGAAGGACGCGACCGCTTTCTGCTGTCGCACGGCCACTACGCCATCGCGCACTACGCCGCCCTGATCGAGGCCGGCATCATTGCCGAGAGCGAGCTCGACACCTACGGCAGTGACGACAGCAGACTGCCGATGTCGGGGATGGCCAGCTACACACCGGGGATGGAAATCTCGGGCGGATCGCTCGGCCAAGGGTTGGCGATCGGAGTGGGAATGGCGCTCGGCCTGAAACACAAACAAAACCCAGCCTTCGTCTACAACTCGATGTCGGACGGCGAGCTCGACGAGGGTTCGACCTGGGAAGCTGCGATGGGCGCCGCGCACCACCGTTTGGACAACCTGATCTGCCTGGTCGACATCAACAACCAGCAGGCCGATGGCCCCTCCACGAAGGTGCTCGGTTTCGAACCGTTGGCTGACAAGTGGGCAGCGTTTGGCTGGCACGTCCAGCGGGTGGACGGCAACGACCTGCCGGCAGTGCTGAAAGCCTTCGACGACGCGCGCGCTCTGCCAGACGCCAAGCCGCGGGTGATCCTCTTCGACACGCTGATGGGCAAGGGGGTGCCCTTCCTGGAGCAGCGAGAAAAGAACCACTTCATCCGTGTAGACCCGCCAGAGTGGCAGCAGGCGCTGGAATTACTTGACGCCTCCCAAAGCGAAGGAGCCACGGCATGAACACGGTCCTGGAGAAGAAGCCTCGCCTGACCACCTCGGCCATGATCGCCTCGATCGCGGCCGAAGGTCAGCGCGTGAAGGCGGCCCCCTTTGGCAAGGCCTTGGTCGAGTACGCCGCCACCCGAAAAGACGTTGTCGGCCTGACGGCAGACCTTGCCAAGTACACCGATCTGCACCTGTTTGCGCAAGCCTACCCGGACCGTTTCTATCAAATGGGCATGGCCGAGCAACTGCTGATGGCAGCCGCCGGTGGCATGGCCAAGGAGGGGCTGGTGCCCTTCGCGACCACTTATGCAGTCTTTGGGACGCGCCGTGCATACGACTTCATCCATCAGGTGATCGCCGAGGAGAACCTGAACGTCAAGATCTGCTGCGCCCTGCCGGGCTTGACCACGGGCTACGGTCCCAGCCACCAGGCCACTGAAGATCTGGCGATGATGCGCGGGATCCCCGGCCTCACCATCGTCGACCCCTGCGACGCGCTCGATATCGAGCAGGCGGTGCCGCAAATCGCCGATCACCCTGGTCCGGTCTACATGCGACTGCTGCGAGGCCAGGTGCCACAGGTGCTTGACGAGATCGATGGCTACCGCTTTGAACTGGGCAAGGCCAAGATGCTGCTCGAGGGTTCCGATGTGCTGGTGATCTCCAGCGGCATCCTCACGATGAGGGCGCTGGAAGTGGCAGCCGACCTGGCCAAGGACAAGATCGGTGTGGCAGTGCTGCACTGCCCGACCATCAAACCCCTGGACGAAGCCTCGATCATCGAGGCCGTGCGATACAAGCATCGGCTGGTCGTCGTAGCCGAAAACCACTCGGTCATTGGCGGTCTTGGCGAGGCAGTGGCAAGTGCGCTGCTGCGCCACCGCGTGCAGCCGGCCGGGTTCCAGCTTGGAGGCCTGCCTGATGCGTTCCTCGACGCCGGCGCCCTGCCCACGCTGCATGACCGCTACGGCATCAGCCGAGAAGCCTTGGGTGCTCGGATCAAGAACTGGCTCGCATGACACTTGCCGAGGAGCGATCGCCGGACAGCAGTGACGCGCGGCTCGCCCACGCCATCCGCTTCCTTGCCATCGACGCGATCGTGCGCGCTGGGGAGGGGCATCAGGGTGTCCCGCTCGGCATGGCCGAGATCGCCACTGCGCTTTACACCCGGCACCTGAAGTTCGACGCCGCCGACCCGAACTGGCCCGACCGAGACCGCGTGGTGCTCTCCAACGGTCACGGCTCCATGCTGCTGTATGCCCTCCTGTACCTGACGGGCTACGAGCGCATCAGCATCGATCAAGTCCGGTCTTTCAGAGACTTCGGCTCGCGTTGCGAAGGTCATCCAGAAATTGACGCAGCCTCGGGGATTGAAGTCACCACTGGCCTGCTCGGCCAGGGTATCGCCAACGCGCTGGGGATGGCGGTGGCCGAAGCCTGGCTCAGTGCGCGGTTCGGGGCCGAGGTCGTCAACCACCACACCTACGCCTTCGTCGGCGATGGGTGCCTGCAGGAAGGTATCGGTCAGGAAATGATTGCCCTGGCGGGGCACTTGCGCCTGGGCAAGCTGATCCTGCTGTGGGACGACAACCGCATCACTGACGACGGCAGCACGGCTTTGTCCATCAGCGAGGACGTCGCCGCGCGCTTTCGCGTGGCCGGCTGGCACGTCATCGAGGTCGACGGCCACGACATCGACGCTGTCTCGGATGCGATTGCAGCGGGCAAGTCCGACCCGCGGCCGTCGATGATCGCCTGCCGCACGGTAATCGCACGCGGCTTGGCGCGCTTGCAGGGGCAGCGCGGTGGACACAGCGCCAAGCTGTTTGCCGAGGATGCCGAGCAGGCTCGCCGCGACCTGGGTTGGGAGGCGGGGCCGTTCGAAGTCCCGAGTGAGGTACTGGCTGCGTGGCGTATTGCAGGAGCGCGTCACCGTGGCGAGCGCCAAGCATGGACGACTCGTGTGGCCGCGCTGCCCGATCCGGAGCGGACTGAGTTCGAGCGCCTGATCGGTGGTGAATTGCCGACGGGCTGGCGCGATCGGCTGGATGACTACAAGCATCGTGCTCTGGAGGCAGCGCCAGCGGCCAGCGGCATATTCGTGTCCGCCGAGATCAACGATGCCCTCGTGGACTGCATGCCTGAGCGGCTGGTCGCCTGCGCCGACCTGGAGGCGCCCACCAACCACAAGCGACGGCTCGCGGCCTTCACGGCTGCTGACCGTCGTGGAGCCTATCTCCACTGCGGCGTACGCGAACACGTGATGGGTGCCATGGCAAACGGCATGGCGGCGCATGGTGGCGTCATCCCGCTTGCAGTGACATACCTCGCGTTTGCCGACTACGAACGACCGGCCATGCGCATGGCCGCCTTGATGGGCTTGCCGGTCAAGTTTGTCTTCAGCCACGACTCCATCGGCATCGGCAAGAACGGCCCGACACACCAGCCCGTGGAGATCTTGGCCTCGTTGCGGGCCATGCCGAACATGCTGGTGTTCCGACCAGCGGACGCTGTTGAGGCAGCGGAGTGTTGGGAAGTGGCCTTCGAGCACCGCAGTGGACCCAGCACACTGGTGTTTGCGCGTCAGACGCTGCCGCACGTGCGGCGATCGGTAGGCTCTGAGAACCTGTCTCGCCACGGCGCCTATGTACTTGCCGAAGCAGAAGGAGGGCCACGTCGAGTGACCCTGCTGGCGACCGGCTCCGAGGTGGTGCTGGCGCTTGCCGCTCGCAACACTCTGCAATCCCAAGGTACCCCTACGGCAGTGGTCTCCATGCCGAGTTGGGAGTTGTTCGATTCGCAGTCCAGCGACTATCGTGCGAGCGTACTTGGCCGCAATACCGCGCGGGTGGCCTGCGAGGCTGCGATGCGATTCGGGTGGGATCGCTATCTAGGAGCACGTGGAGGCTTCGTTGGCATGACCGGGTTTGGCGCATCAGGCCCCGCCGATCGCCTGTACGAGCACTTCGGCATCACGGCTACAGCCATCGTCGCCGAAGCCCAACGACTGCTTAAGCAGAGCGCTGAATGATCGTCAAATAGAACGCCGGTATTCTCCGAAACCAATTAGCTCGGCTAAAAATCTAATTCATCATGCTTCCGTTGCGGGCCATCGTGGTGTTCGACGCCGTGGCGCGTTGTCGCAGCCTGTCGAAAGCCGCAGCGGAGCTTTTCGTGACGCCTTCTGCGGTGAGCCAGCAGATCCAGGCACTGGAAACGCACCTGGGCACGACGCTTCTGACCAAGGCCGGCCGCGGGGTCGCGCTGACAGAGGCTGGCGAGCGCTATTTCGAAATGATCGCCGATGACGTACGGCGCGTCACCGAAGCCACCCAGCGCATCCGCGGTTTTCGTTCGCGTTCGGTCCTCACCGTGCGCACCACGCCGACCTTGGGCAGCAAGTGGCTGCTGCCTCGCCTGCGCTCTTTCCTGGACGCAAATCCCGACGTCGAGTTACGCCTGAACGCCACCACCGAACCTACCGATTTCAGCCGCGAGGCGGTCGACCTGGAGATTCGCCATGGCGAAGGACGCTGGCCTGGCATGTTCGTGGAGGGCTTGGCGGAAGAGGCCTTCCTACCGGTGTGCTCGCCAACCTATGCAAAGGCCTTCAGCGTGGCGGCGTCGGACTTGCCGGGCCACCGCCTCATCCACTCGGTCAAGGCCCAGGTGCAGTGGCCGCAATGGTTCGCGATGGCGGGCGCTGTGCCCACGCCGGAATGGCGCCAGGTGCTTTTCGACCGAAGCCACATGGCGATAGACGCGGCTGCCGACGGCCTGGGCGTGGCGCTTGAAAGCACCTTGATGATGTGGCGTGAACTGCGGGACGGAAGCCTCGTGTGTCCCGTCGTCAATCCACCGCGCGTGACACTCACGACGCAATGGATCGTGTGCCCGTTCGACCATCTTCACAAGGCCAAAGTCAGGTTGTTTCTCGACTGGCTGCGCACCGAGAGGGTGATTTGGCAAGACCAGCGCCCAACGCTCAGTTCAGCGCCGTCGAGTTAGCTTTCCTAAATCGCTTTATCAAGAATCTAAGTTGTCCTAATTCGACTCGATTCCTACACTGGTCCAGCTCATGGCGGTTGCCATGATCAACGACTCAGTGAAGGAAGGTCAGATGAATCTCTACACCATGATGGCGGCGCGTGCCGCGGCTGGACGCCCGGTTCGGGTGGGGCTGATCGGAGCCGGTAAGTTCGGCTCGATGATCCTGTCGCAAGCGCAGCACCTGGAGGGCATGCACATCGTCGGCGTTGCGGACCTCGATGTGGCGAAGGCTCAAGCCTCGTTCGCCCGCGTCGGCTGGCCAGCCGAGCGCTACAGCGCCAAGACCCTGGGCGAGGCCGTCAAGACCGGCAAGACCTGCATTCTTGACAACGTAGCCGCGCTGGCTGAATGCGCAGAGATCGAGTGCATCGTAGAGGCCACAGGGCACCCGATTGCAGGCGTTCGTCATGCGTTGGCTGCCATCGACGGGGGCAAGCACGTGGTGATGGTCAACGTCGAAGCAGATGCCATGTGCGGCCCGCTGATTGCCGCGCGCGCCAAGGCCAAGGGAGTCGTCTACAGCATGGCTTACGGTGACCAGCCGGCCATCATCTGCGAGCTGGTGGACTGGGCCAGAGCCTGCGGCTTCGAGCTGACTTCGGCAGGCAAGGGCATGAACTTCGAGCCTCGCTACCGCTACTCCACGCCCGACACGGTGTGGGGCTTCTTCGGCTGGACCGAGGAGGAAGTGGCCAAGGGCGACTTCAACCCCAAGATGTACAACTCCTTCACCGACGGCACCAAGGCCGCCATTGAGATGGCGGCGGTGGCCAACGGCACGGGGCTGGACTGTCCGGATGACGGCCTCGCCTTCCCGCCCACAGGCCTTCACGACCTGGCCAAGGTGTTCCGTCCGGTTGCTGATGGCGGGCGCCTGCCGCGCAGCGGTCTGGTGGACATCGCCGCCAGCCAGGAGCCCGACGGCCGGGAGGTGTTCAACAACATTCGCTACGGCGTCTTCGTCACCTTCAAGGCGCCCAACGAGTACGCCCGGGCGTGCTTCAAGCAGTATGGGCTGTTGGTGGACCCGTCCGGCTGGTACGGCTCCATGTGGCGGCCGTTCCACATGATCGGACTGGAAACCAGCATCAGCATCCTGTCAGCCGTGCTGCGCGGCGAGGCCACCGGCACCAGCAAGGAGTTCCGGGGAGACGCCGTGGCCACCGCCAAGCGCGACCTGAAGCCTGGCGAAATGCTCGACGGCGAGGGCGGTTACGCGGTGTGGGCCAACGCAATTCCGGCCTCCAAGAGCATGGCACTAGGCGCCCTTCCCATCGGCCTCGCACACAACGTCAAGCTGAAGAATCCGGTCGCCAAGGACACCGCGGTTCGTTTCGAGGACGTGATCATCGACCGCGACCTCGACATCCTGGCCCTCCGACAGGAGATGGAGCGCAGCGCCCGCACCCAAGGTATGGCCGCAAAGTGAGCGGCCGGCCGCCGACAGGGTCGGCAAGCCCCATGGTGGTGATTGCCGAGCTGGTCGCCGGACAAGGACAGCGCGGTGATCTGGCGGCGCTGGCTCGCTCGTTTGCCGCGCAGTGCCTGGCTAAAGAAGCCGGCTGCCGGCAGTTTCAGGTGGTGGAACTTGAGACCTCGCCGGACCACCTGCTCTTCTTTGAGGTGTACGACGACGCTGCGGCTTTCGACGCTCATCGTTGCTCAGACCACTTGGCTCGCTTCAAGGCAGCGTTCAAGGACCTGGTGGTGGGCGAACAACCGCTGCGGTTGGGGCAACTTCGGTAGCACGGCTTGCACCGTACATCACACCGTCGCACGCCGGCTTGCCCGCAGTTGCTGGCAAGCCGGCGTGCGATGGCACTTTTCGCTGAATGATCATGACAATAGACTGCAGATCGAGCGGCAGGCTCAGAGGAAGCTCTTGTGCGAGCCCCTGCAGCTAAGCCTGCAGTGCCACGGCCTCCGCCACGAAGCCCTTGCTGACCCGCTTGCGCAAGAAAGCCATGGTCGCAAGATGCGAGGCGGTCTCCACAACGTCTAGAGGGGCGTGCGGGTCACCAACACCTTGGCAGGCTGCTCTGCAGCGGTTGCGGTCCGTCGCTGCGTCAGCGCGAACTCACGCTAACCGCCATCAAGCGGTCGCGGCAACAGTGGAACCATAAAGGCCTACATCGCGCCTCGGTACGCGCCGAAGTCGATGGGCGCGACAGTGCCGAGCCTTTGAAGGCGCTGAAGCACGCCGAATAGGAAAAACACGAGACCGGCTTTTCGCGTGGACGCAGCCAGCTGCAGACCGGCTGAGTCTCTGAATGCATCGAAGGCAAAGCTGTCTGCAGCGCATAGCAGGTCGAGCTCGTGTGCTGAATCCAGCGGCTCCAGGTGCTTGCGTATCTGGGCCTCGACCGTGCTCTCGGACCACTCAATGTCCGTGGTCAGAAGGCCGGCCAAAATCCTGATCGGCTCCTTTCTTGGAGTCTCGCCCCGAATGTCGGCCACGGGCGCACTCGTCCGCATTAATCGACGGACCGAAGCGGCCTTTTTCGCTGCGTAGTCGACATGCTCGGCGTTGAGCGACTGCTTGACCTCGAACACCGCATAGACAGCCTCGGCCGCCACGTAGAGGAATCCCGCGTGCTCGAAGACCATCGGAGAGTACTGGCGGTCATAGACGACGATGTCGATAGAGTCGCTTGTCGACCCGGTGCTATCAATCACCGTCGCCTTGGCCGCCCGGTACCGCTCAGGAAGGAACGAGCGCAGCAGTTCGAGCCACTCGTTCTCCGACACCACGCCCTTGTCGCCTGGGTGGGTGATGAGCTGGCGCGCCATTCCCAACTGGGATGCCAGCTGCCGCTGCCGCACAAAGTACAGCTCTTGAAGATCAATGGACATGGGTCACCAGACGAAGTTTCTGTAGTTGGGCTGGGCGCGCGCGTTCGCGGCGGCGGCGGCGATCAGGCCGCGCTGCGTCGGCGTGAGTTCATCAGACACCACGTTGTTGGTGTTAGCCGGATCCACCAACCTGGCCGAGCCGATGTTGGTGCTGATCCAGCTGAGCGCCGTGCTCACGTTGTTGGCCAGATCGCCGACCCGCCGGCCGTGTAGCGCCTCGAGTGTGGCCAACTCCAGCGCAAAGCTCGGAAAGTCGAGTCCGGCCAGCGTGCGCCAGAGCTTGAGGATGCGGATCTCCTCGACGCGCCCGGAGTTGGCGACCGCCTGCACCTGCAGATCGATGTTGGTCTGCGTCCATGTCTGGGCTTTGTTGCGCCACAGAGAGAACCAGTTCCGATAGCCGTCCTGTAGCCGGCCCGGCACCAGATCGAAGTGGTACCCAGCCAGATGAATGCCGATCGAGACGTTCTGCTTGCGCGCGGGCCAGCGGTTGGCTGCCAGCGTATACAGCGACTCGTAGATCTCGCTCAGGGTCGCCGGCGTCGTGGACCGCATCGCAATGAACAAGTCCATGTCGTTCGCGCCGGCGATGGCCGTCCCCTTGGCCGTCGATCCCGACAGGCGAATGTCAAGCAGATGCTGGCCGCCCCATTGCTGGAGGATGGGAACGATGT
>Ga0315900_10006216_pt1 | contig 16134 bp, 11 predicted proteins | sample LakEriMetagenome_FD_203521 | JGI IMG/M metagenome (GOLD analysis project Ga0315900, IMG submission 203521) | Freshwater fungal communities from buoy surface, Lake Erie, Ohio, United States - Buoy 12 MA114 | ecosystem: Environmental > Aquatic > Freshwater > Lake > Lake biofilm | place: USA: Lake...
CGCGCCCGGGTGCAGCGATACCGCGAAGGCGAGGAAGGCCACCGTCCAGCCGCGCATGGCCAGCAGCTCCACCGTGTGCGAGAAGCCGCCCGCCACGTAGCCCATGGAGGCGCGGTTGCCGGTGACGGCACGCCAGCCGAACAGCCCGGCTCCTGGCGCGCGCGCCGCACCCGCCCCCGCCGGCCTGGCCGGGGCCAGCAGAAAGAGCACGATCGCCGCTGCGAGCAGGTTGCTTGCCACTGGTACCGCGAAGGCCCAGCGCCAGCCCGCCCAGCCGGCCACCAGCCCGGTGACCGCCACCGACAGGCTCGAGCAGATCGAGAAGCTCGACACGTAGGTGGCGGTGGCCTGCGCCTGCTCGCCGGGCGCGAGCCGGTCGGCCATCGCCTTGATGCCGGGCATGTAGGTGAGCACGTAGCCCACGCCCACCAGCCCGCGGAAGAACATCGCCGAGACCAGCCCGTCGGCGTACAGGCCGAAGCCGGCATAGCCGACGATGTTGAAGCCGGTGCCGGCGAGCATCAGCCAGCGGGTGTCGATGCGGTCGGTAAGCGCGATCGCAGGCGAGGCGAGCAACGAGCACAGCGACATCACGCCGAGCAGCCAGCCCGCCTCGGTCTCGCTCAGGTGCCACAGGTCCATGAACCCGGGCAGCAGCGCCGCAACGCCGTGAAACCCCAGCACCGTGAGGCCGAGGTAGGCGCACATCAGCGCCGTGAGCGCGCGCGGGCGGGTGACGCGTGGCATCGCCCGCCGCGCCGCGCTCGTCATCGAGGCGCGATCACTCCGGCTCGTAGCCGGCGGCCTTCATGAGCGACGTCATGTAGGTGGTCAGGTTCGCCTGGCGGGTGAAGAGTTCCTGCGGCGTGGAGGTCTGGACCTCGAGACCCACACCCTGCAGGCGTTGCCGGGTCTCCGGCAGTTCGAGCACCGCGCGAAGTTCCCGGTTCCAGGCATTCACGAGGGCCGGGCTCATCTTCGAGGGGCCATAGAAGCCGTAGAAGCCCTCGTAGTTGAGTTTCGGATAGCCAAGCTCGGCGATGGTGGGCAACTCGGGCGCCGAGCTCACGCGCTTGGGCGAGGAGATCAGGATGATCCGCATCTTGTCGGCGCGGTGATGCGTGAGGAAGTCCGATACGCCGCCGCAGCCCGCGGTCGCATGGCCGGCCGTGACATCGGCGATGAGCGGCCCGGCGCCCTTGTAGGCGATAGGCTCGAGCGGAATGCCGAGTTCCTTGCCGAGCATCACACCGAAGAAGTGGGTCATGCTGCCCATCGCCGTGGTGCCGAAATTCTGATGCTTCGGGTTCTTCTTGAGCCACTCGACGAATTCCGGGAAGGTCTTGACGCCGATCTTGGAGGACACGACGCAGGCGACCGACACCGTGCCGGCCAGCCCGATGGTGACCAGATCCTTCTCGACATCGTACTGAAGCTGTTTGCGGGTGACGCGCTGGGCGACGGTGGTCGCGCTGGTCCCGAACATGAGCATCGAACCGTCGGCCGGACCGCCCTTGAGCATTTCGCAGGCGAGGTTGCCGCTGTTGCCCGGGCGGTTGTCGACGATCACGTTCAGGCCGGTCTTCTCCTTGAGCTTCTCGACGATGATGCGCGCCATCACGTCGGAGCCCCCACCCGCGGGAAAGCCAACCAGCATCCGGATCGTCCCGCTGGGCAGCTGCTGCGCCAGCGAAGGCCGACTGGTTGCGGCCGCAACAACCGCACCACCGGCAATCGCAAGCGCCTTTCTCCGTCCGAAACTGATCGTCATGGCCATGTCCCCCTGATTTCGAATTGCGGCACCACCAGGCGGGTGATGCTCGATTTGCTGCGACACTGCGTCGCGTTTCGATCCTAGCGTCAGGTGGACGACAGCGGATTGCGCGCCATTCCGGGATCGGCACCGGAGCAACGACAGGAGCAGCGAATGCAGGCAGCCGAGGTCGACAAGGGGTCCGGATCGGGGCGAGGAAAGGGCACCCCGGCGCGCCAGTTCCCGGGGAGCGGTACCGATATCGCGGCCGGGCTTTTCCTGCTCGTCTGCGGCCTGCTCGGCAGCTGGCTGGGCCAGGACCTGAAGGTCGGCACAGCCTACCGCATGGGTCCGGGTTATGCGCCGATGCTGCTGTCATGGATCCTGGGCGGCTTCGGGCTGGTGCTGGCAATCCTCGGCGTGCTTCGGGCCGGCACCCCGCTCGAGCGCTGGAACCTGCGACGCCTGGTGCTCGTTCTCGGCGCGATGGTGGTATTCGGCCTGACGGTCGAGCGGCTCGGCCTGTTCATCGCCTCGCTGCTCGCGGTGGCGATTGCCGCCATGGCCGGTGATCGTGCGCGCATGCGCGAGATCGGCCTGCTGGCCTGCTGCATGGCAGGCTTCGCCTGCCTGCTGTTTGCCTTCGCGCTGCAACTCCCGCTGCGGGTGCTGCCATGAACGAGCTACTTGGCAATCTCGCGCTGGGCTTCGGCGTCGCGCTCACGTTTCAGAACATCGCGTACTGCCTGGTGGGCGTACTGCTGGGCACGCTGATCGGCGTGCTGCCTGGCATCGGCCCGGTCACCACCATCGCGCTGCTGCTGCCGATCACGTTCAAGCTCGAGCCGACCAGCGCGCTGATCATGCTGGCCGGCATCTACTATGGCTGCCAGTACGGCGGCTCGACCACCGCGATCCTGGTCAACCTGCCCGGCGAGGCTTCATCCATCGTCACCACGCTCGACGGTCATCAGATGGCCCGCCAGGGGCGAGCGGGCGATGCGCTCGCCATCGCCGCCCTCGGCTCCTTCTTCGCGGGCTGCGTGGGCACCCTGCTGATCGCGGCCGGCGGCCCGCCGCTGGCGGGCATTGCCCAGAAGTTCGGCCCGGCCGAGTACTTCTCGCTGATGGTGCTCGGCCTGGTGGCGGCGGTCGTGATGGCGCGAGGCTCGGTGCTGAAGTCGTTCGCGATGATCTTCTTCGGGCTCTTTCTCGGCCTGATCGGCACCGACGTCGATACCGGCGCGATGCGCTACACCTTCGGCGTCGGCGAGTTGTCGGACGGACTGAGCTTCGTCGCGCTGGCCATGGGCCTGTTCGGCATCGCCGAGATCCTGCGCAATCTCGATGCGCCAGAGGCGGACCGCACGCTGGTCAACACGCGTGTCACCGGCCTGTGGCCACGCAAGGGGCTGCTGCGCGAAGCCGCGCCGTCGGTGTTGCGCGGCACCGGGCTGGGATCGCTGATGGGCCTGCTGCCCGGCGGCGGCGCGGTGCTGGCCTCCTTTGCCGCCTACACCCTCGAGAAGAAGATCGCGAAGGACCCCTCGCGCTTCGGCAAGGGCGCGCTCGAGGGCGTGGCCGGCCCCGAGTCGGCCAACAACGCCGCGGCGCAGACCTCGTTCATCCCGATGCTCACGCTGGGCATCCCGTCGAACGCCGTGATGGCACTGATGGTGGGGGCGATGATCATCCAGGGCATCGAGCCCGGCCCCGAGGTCATGACCAAGCGCCCGGAACTCTTCTGGGGAATGATCGCCAGCATGTGGGTGGGCAACCTGATGCTCGTGGTCATCAACCTGCCGATGATCGGCATGTGGGTGTCGCTGCTGCGGGTGCCCTACCGGCTGATGTTCCCGGCGATCGTGCTGTTCTGCTGCATCGGCGTGTACACGCTGAACAACTCGACCTTCGAGGTGATGATGGCCGCGGGCTTCGGCCTGATGGGCTACATGCTGCTGAAATTCGGTTTCGAGCCCACGCCGCTGCTGCTGGGCTTCGTGCTGGGTCCGCTGATGGAGGAGAACCTGCGCCGCGCGATGCGCTACGCCCAGGGCGATCCGATGGTCTTCGTGGAGCGCCCGTTGAGCGCTTCGCTGCTGGCGGTGGCGGCGCTGCTGCTGGTGATCGTGCTGCTGCCCTCGATCCGTCGCAAGCGCGAGGATGTCTTCACGGAGTAGATCGGGCCTCAGCTGGCCACGAAGCGCTGGATCCTGGCGCGCTTGTCGTCGGGCAGGTCGACGAACTGCACGCCGATCTTGAACGAGCCCTGCTTGCTCACGAACACGCTGTGGGTGACCTTGCCCTCGAAATCGATCAGCTGACGCTCGCTGAGCGAAATCGGAAGGTTCATGCGGATCTTGCAGGGGGTACCCGGCGTGGGGTTGGTGGGGCACAGAATGCCGAGACCGCCCACCGAGATGTCGAGTGTGAGGATCTCGACCGGCCGCTGGCCGGGCATGGCCATCAGCGCCGGGGTGCGCAGCACCTTGCGCTCGAACTGTCGGCGTTCGATGCCAGCGATGGTCTGTTCGGCGGCGGGGGTATTCTGTTCGTCCATGGCGTGGCAGACCGGCTGATGAAGCAGACGGTCAGTGTAGCCGCAGCCCCGCCGAACGGCAGACCGTGGGGCGACGAACGGGTCCCTGCCGGGCCGGCCGGCGATATCGATGAGAACAAAGTCATGAATCCTGGGGCTGGTGACCATCTCTGCGAGCGCCGATGAGCGCACCAACCAGCCACACCGGCGCTTCGGCAGCGCGCTGGTACCACACCAGCGTGGCCGCCTTCATGGCGCCGGCCGGCATCCAGTCGGTGATGCTCGCCTGGCTGCTCGCCATCGAACTCGGGCAGCCGGCCGAGCGCTTCGGCGTCACGCAGATGCTCGGCCAGCTGCCGGCCCTGCTGCTGCTGATGGTCGGCGGCTGGCTCGCCGACCGGGTCGATGCGCGCCGCGTGCTGATCGGCGCGCAGCTGGTGGCGATGGTGATGCCGCTCGCCCTGGCCGCGGCGCTCGCGCTCGACGCGCTGAGCGAGGCGATGGTGCTGGGCTATGCGCTCGCCTGGGGCGTGGTGAGCGCCTTCGCGATGCCGGCGCGCGATGGTCTGCTGAATCGTGTGGCCGGCGGTCAGGTACAGCGCATGGTCACCGTGGCCATCGGGGTGCAGTTCGGCACGCAGATGCTCGGCCAGCTGCTCGCCGGTCGCGCCGCCGACTGGGGGCCGATCTCGATCCTGCTGGCGCAGACCGTGATGCTCGCCGTGGGCGTGCATGCCGCCTGGCGGCTGCCGCCGGCACCCTCACCCGCGCCGTCCGGCGCACGGGCCTCGATGGCGCGCGAGATCGCCGGCGGCTTCGCGCTGCTGTTCCGCGACCGCACGATCCGCGCCACGTTCCTGCTGCTGGTCGGCATGGGCGTTTTCTTCGCCGGCGTGATGGTGGTGCTGATCCCGCTCGCGGTACGCGACCTGCATGGCGGCGGCGCGCCGGACATCGCCATCGCGCTGGTGGCTTTCGGGCTCGGCACGCTGGTCAGCGTCGCGCTGCTGATGCGCCGCGGAGGCGTCGCGGTGCCCGGCCGGGCCCTGTGCCTGTCGCAGTTCGGTGGCTGCCTCGCGCTCACCCCGATCGCCACGCCCATCGGCCTGTGGGCCTTCGACGCGTGCATCTTCGTCTGGGGCATGTGCGGCGGGCTGGCCATGACGATGTCGCGCACCATCCTGCAGGAGAACGCGCCAGCCAGCCACCGGTCTCGCGTGATGGCGGCCTTCTCGGTGGCGAGCGCCGGCGGCGCGCCGATCGGCTCGCTGCTGATGGGGCTGGCAATCGGCGCGATCGGCGTGCGCGCGGCCGTGCTGATCCCGATCGCGGGCGTGGCGCTGACCACGATCGGGGTGATGAGCACCCATCCACTGTGGCGGCTGCGCTCGCAGGGGCGCTAGACACGACGCCTCACGGCAGGGCCCGACGCCTTGCCGCGAGGGCCCGACGGGTCACGCCCGGCTAGGCGGCCCGGCGGATCTCGCGCACGATCGCCACCGGCGCGCCACTGCCTTCGTAGCGGGCGATGGCCTGCGCCTGAGCCTGACGCACCTTCTCGACGTTGGCGTGCTTCACATGACCGAAGCCGCGGATCTGGTCGATCGAACTGACAATCGCCACGGCCTCGTTCAGGCGCTCTGCCGACAGGCGCGCGAGCACACGCTCGACCAGCCCCATGTACTCGCCGATCAGGGCGCGCTCCATGCGCCGCTCATCGGTGCGACCGAAGACGTCGAGCGCGCCACCGCGCAGGAACTTCAGCTTCGCCAGCACGCGCATCGCCCCCAGCATCCACGACCCGTACTCGCGCTTGACCAGCCGCCCGGTCTCCGGGTCGCGCCGCGCGAGCAAGGGCGGGGCCAGGTTGAAACCCAGGCGCGGTGAGCCCTCGAACTGCGCGCCCAGGCGCGCCAGAAACGCCGGGTCGCTGTACAGGCGCGCCACCTCGTACTCATCCTTGTAGGCCATCAGCTTGTGCAGGCCGCGCGCGACCGCGCTGGACAGCGGCAGGCCCTCGGCCGCCGCGCCGAGGCGGCGCTCGGTCGCGGCCACCTTCTCGACGAAGGCCGCGTAGCGCGCCGCATAGGCCTCGTCCTGATAGGCAACCAGCCGCGCGCGGCGGTCGGTCACCAGCGCCTCGAACGAGGGCTGCTCGGGCGCCTGCGAGGGCGCCGGCATCGCGCCCGCGGCGGCGAGCATGCGCAGCACCGCGTCGGGGTCGTGGGCCCACAACCGGCCCAGCCGGAAGGCGCGCAGGTTGAAGGGCACCTGCACGCCGTTGAGCTCGATCGCCCGCTCGATGGCAGCGACGCCCACCGGCAGCCAGCCGCGTTGCGCCGCCACGCCCACCATCAGCATGTTCGAGGCGATGGTGTCGCCCATCAGCGCCAGCGCGATGCCGGTGGCATCGACGAAAGCCATCTGGTCGTCGGCCAGCTTCTCGCGAAGCTTGCGCACCAGCAGGCCGGTGTCGACGCGGTCGTCGGGATCGAAGTTGAGGGCCGCGGTCGGCTGGACACGGTCGTTGCCCAGGAAGCGTGTGGCACCGGCGACGGTGCGGTACGACTCGTCGCCGAGCGCCGCCACCATGTCGAAGCCGAGCACCAGGGCGGCCTCGCCCAGGCCGATGCGCTGGCTGTGCAGCAGGGCCCCGCCGGTCGCGAGCTTGAGGTGGCTGTAGACCGCGCCGTTCTTCTGCGACAGCCCGGTCATGTCGTAGGCCGAGGCCGCACCGCCCTCCAGATGCGCAGCCATCGCCAGGACCGCGCCCACGGTGATGACCCCGGTGCCGCCGATGCCGGCGATCATCGTGCCGTGCACCCCGCCGGCCACGGCGGCACGCGCCGGCTCGGGCAGGCCGGCGAACACGGTATCGTCGTTCAGCGCGCCCTGGCGACGCCGGGGCGCGGCGTCGTGCACCGTGACGAAGCTCGGGCAGAAGCCCTTCACGCAGCTGTAGTCCTTGTTGCAGCTCGACTGGTTGATGCGCCGCTTGCGCCCGAGCTCGGTCTCCAGCGGCTCGAGGGACACGCAGCCCGATTGCGTGGAGCAGTCGCCGCAGCCCTCGCAGACGTCCTGGTTGATGAACATGCGCTTGGGCGGGTCGGGGAATTCGCCGCGCTTGCGTCGGCGGCGCTTCTCGGCCGCGCAGGTCTGCTCGTAGATCAGCACCGTGCAACCCGGAATCTCGCGCAGCTCGCGCTGCACCGCGTCGAGGCGGTCGCGGTGCAGCACCTGCACGCCGGCGGGCAGCCCGGGACCGTGCTTCGCGGGGTCGTCACTCACCAGCACCACCTTGCCCACGCCCTCGTCGAGCACCTGCCGGGCGATCGCCGCCGGGGTGATCTGGCCGTCGACCGGCTGGCCGCCGGTCATCGCCACCGCGTCGTTGAAGAGAATCTTGTAGGTGATGTTCGCGCCACTGGCGATCGCCTGGCGGATCGCGAGCAGGCCGGAGTGGAAGTAGGTGCCGTCGCCCAGGTTCTGGAAGACATGCGGGGTCTTCGTGAAGCGGTGCAGGCCCACCCAGTTGATGCCCTCGCCACCCATCTGCGTGCCGAGCATCGTGGTGCCGGGCTTGGCCCAGATCGCCATGCCGTGGCAACCGATGCCGGAGATCGCGACGCTGCCCTGCGGAATGTTGGTCGAGGTGTTGTGCGGGCAGCCCGAGCAGAAGTAGGGCAGCCGACGCGCGCCCGCCCCGGTGACCGCGAGCAGCGCGCTGCGGTAGGCGCGGGTGGCCGAGACCCGCGCGGCGAGCGCCTCGTCCCAGATGCCGGCGGCCTGCAGGCGGGCGGCGATGGCCAGCGCCACCTCGACCGGCTCGAGCTGCACGTCGCTGGGCAGCAGCGGCGTGCCCTCGACATCCTGCTTGCCGCTGATGCGCGGGCGCTGCGCGCGGTTGAAGAGCTGGGTGGCGGCCTGAAGCTCGACGAAGGGATTCTTCTCCTCGACGAACATCAGTTCGTCCTTGCCCTGCGCGAAGGCGCCGAAGCCCTCGGGTTCGAGCGGCCAGATCATCCCGACCTTGTAGACCGCCACGCCGAGCGCGCGGGCGCGGGCCTCGTCGATGCCGAGCGTGGCCAGTGCCTGCATCGTGTCCTGGAAAGCCTTGCCGGCGGTGACCAGGCCGAAGCGCGCGCCGGCCTCGCCCAGGGCGACGCGGTCGATGCCATTGGCCCGCGCGAAACGCTGTGCGAGCGGCAGCTTGTGGCGCTTGAGGATGATCTCGTCCTGCGCCGGCGCGTAGGTACCGCGCCAGTGGATGCCCTCGGCCGGCAGCTCGCCGGTGGGCGGGCGCTCGATGCGCATCGCGTCGAGGTCGATGTCCACCGTCGCGGTCTGCTCGGCGGTTTCGTTGACCAGCTTGAAGCCCACCCAGCAGCCGCTGTAGCGCGACATCGCGTAGCCGAGCAGACCGAAGCGGATGAACTCGCCGACGTTGGCCGGGTAGAGCACCGGCATGCCGTGGGCGGCCATCACCTGCTCGCTGTGGTGGGCGATGGTCGAGGACTTGCCGGGATGGTCGTCGCCGAAGAGCGCGAGCACGCCGCCGTTCGGATGCGTGCCCGCGTAGTTGCCGTGCTTGAGGGGATCGCCCGCGCGGTCCACGCCCGGGCCCTTGGCATACCAGAGGCCGAAGACGCCATCGACGGTGGCGTCCTTGACGCTTCGCAGCTGCTGCGTGCCCCAGATCGCGGTCGCGGCGAGGTCCTCGTTGACGCCGGGCGCGAACACCACCTGGTTGGCCTGGAGCAGCTTCTGGGCCTCCCACATCGCCAGGTCGATGCCGCCCACCGGCGAGCCCCGGTAGCCCGAGACATAGCCGCCGGTGTTCAGGCCGGCGCGCCGGTCGAGTTCGCGCTGCAGCAGCACCAGGCGCACGATCGCCTGCGGACCGCTGATGAGCACAGGGCCACTGAGCGCGGTGTACTTGTCGTCGAGGCTGACCTCGCGAAGCGCAGGTGCGTTCATGCTCGTCTCCGTGGATGGTGGGCGGCAAGGCCCGAGGCGACCCGTCGGATTGCGGGTCTTGGCGGTACGCGGCGGGCCGGCGGCGACCGGGCCGCGGCTTCGTCTCATGGTGCCGGGGGGCGCCCGCGCCGGTCAAGGCGCGCAGGCCCCGGAATGGCATTGCGCCTGCGAGCGCACCGATCTGGATTAAAGTCGCCGGATTCCGGCCCGCAACGCACCACCCGCCATGAACGCCACCACCACGCACCCCCGCTATCCGCTGATGTTCTCGCCGCTCGATCTCGGCTTCACCCGGCTGAAGAACCGGGTGCTGATGGGCTCGATGCACACCGGCCTCGAGGAGGCCGAAAACGGCTTCGAGCGCATGGCCGAGTACTTCGCCGAGCGCGCGCGCGGCGGCGTGGGCATGATCATCACCGGCGGCATCCCGCCCAACACCGAGTCGGGTCTGGGCTCCAAGCTGACCACGCCCGAGGAGGCCGAGCAGCACCGCATCGTCACCGAGGCGGTCCACGCCGCCGACCCCGACGTGAAGATCTGCATGCAGATCCTGCATTCGGGCCCGCTCGCGCGCACGCCCGACTGCGTGGCGCCCTCGGCGGTGAAGTCGCGCATCGGCTCGTACAAGCCGCGCGAGCTCGACGAGGCCGGCATCGAGAAGCAGATCGCCGACTTCGCCAACTGCGCGGCGCTCGCGCAGAAGGCGGGCTACGACGGCGTCGAGATCATCGGTTCGGCCGGCTACCTGATCTCCACCTTCCTGGTGAACAAGACCAACCTGCGCACCGACCGCTGGGGCGGGCCCTTCGAGAACCGCATGCGCTTTCCGGTGGAAGTCATCCGCCGCGTGCGCGCCGCGGTCGGACCGGACTTCATCGTGATCTTCCGCATCTCGGCGATGGACATGCTCGAGGACGGCCTGGCGTGGGACGAGATCGTGATGCTGGGCAAGGCGATCCGTGATGCCGGCGCCAACATCATCAGCACGCACTTCTGCTGGCACGAGGCGCCGGTGCCCACCATCGCCACCATGGTGCCGCGGGCGGCCTTCGCGCAGGTGACCGGGCGGCTGCGGCGCGAGCTGGCCATGCCGATGATCACCAGCAACCGCATCAACATGCCCGATGTGGTCGAGTCGGTGCTCGCGCGCGGCGATGCCGACCTGGTCTCGATGGCGCGGCCCATGCTGGCCGACTCGCAGCTCGTGAAGAAGGCGCGCGAGGGCCGCGAGGACGAGATCAACACCTGCATCGCCTGCAACCAGGCCTGCCTCGATCACACCTTCACGCGCCGCGAGACCAGCTGCCTGGTGAATCCGCGGGCCTGCAACGAGACGCTGCTCAAGTACCTGCCCACCCGCGCCCGCAAGCGCCTGGCGGTGGTGGGCGCCGGCCCCGCGGGTCTGGCCTACGCCACGGTGGCCGCCGAGCGCGGCCACGCGGTCACGCTGTTCGACGCCGGCGCCGAGATCGGCGGCCAGTTCAACCTCGCCCGGCGCATCCCCGGCAAGGAAGAGTTCAGCGAGACCCTGCGCTACTTCCGCCGCATGATCGAGGTGCACGGCATCGAGCTCAAGCTCAACACGCGGGTGGATGCCGCGATGCTTGCCGCACTGGGCTTCGACGAGGTCGTGGTGGCCACCGGCATCGAGCCGCGCCGCCCCGAGGTCGACGGCATCGACCATCCCAAGGTGGTCGGCTACATCGACGCCATCCTGGGGCGCAAGCCGATCGGCAGGCGGGTGGCGATCATGGGCGCCGGTGGCATCGGCTTCGACGTGGCCGAACTCGTCTCGCACGCCGGCCCCTCGGGCGCGCTCGACGTCGAGGTCTTCGCGCGCGAGTGGGGCATCGACTTCGTCAACCATCCGCGCGGCGGCGTCACCGGTGTGACGCCTCAGGTGGCCAAGGCCGACCGCGAGATCTGGCTGATGCAGCGCAAGGCCGATGCCCTCGGGCGCAACCTCGGCCGCACCACCGGCTGGACGCACCGCATGGTGCTGGCGCGCCGCGGCGTGAACATGGTGAGCGGTGTGGAATACCTGCGCATCGACGACGCCGGCCTGCATACCACCGTCAACGGCGAGCCGCGCCTGTTCGAGGTCGATACCGTGATCGTGTGCGCGGGCCAGATGCCGCTGCGCACGCTGCACGACGAGCTGGTGGCGCGCGGCCTGAAATCCACGCTGGTGGGCGGCGCCTTCGAGGCGGCCGAGCTCGACGCCAAGCGGGCGATCGACCAGGCAAGCAGGCTCGCAGCCACGGTCTGAGCCCGGGCTTGTCCGATCGCACCGTCCTGATCCTGGGCGCCAGCGGCCGCTTCGGCCGGGCTGCCGTCCAGGCCTTCGTCGCTGCGGGCTGGCGCACGCTGGCGCAATCGCGGCGGGCCTCTCCCGATCTGCCGGCGGGCGCGCAGGCGCTGATCGGCCCGCTCGCCGACGTCGCCTCGCTGACCAGGCAGGCGTCCGGGGCATGTGTGGTCGTGCACGCGGCGAACCCTCCCTACGACCGCTGGCACACCGGGATGCTCCCGATGGCCGAGCAGGCGATCGCGCTTGCCGGTGCCCTGCGGGCCATCCTGATGCTGCCCGGCAACGTCTACGGTTTCGGCCAGGCCATGCCGGCGGTGCTCGACGAGAAGACGCCCTTTCAGCCGACCACCGCCAAGGGGCGGCTGCGGGTGGCGCTGGAAACCGCGATGCGCGAGGCAGTGCGTGACGGCCGCCTGCCCGGTGCGGTGGTCATCCGCGCGGGCGATTTCTACGGGGCGGGCACCGGCACGTGGCTCGATCTCGCGGTGCTGAAATCCCTCGGCCGAGGCCGGCTGGTCTACCCCGGACCTCTGGACCGCCTCCATGCCTGGGCCTATCTGCCGGATCTCGCCCGGGCCTTCACCGCGGTGGCCGGCAGCAAGGCGCTGCGCCCTTACGAGAACATCCACTTCGCCGGACACGCGCTCACCGGCGCCTCACTGCTCGATGCGGTCGAGGGCGGACTGGGCAGGCTCGGCCGCGTGCCGCCCGGCGGACTCGCACGCGCCGGCATGCCGTGGTTGGCGATGCGGCTGGGCGGTCTTTTCGTGCCGATGCTGCGCGAGGTGGTCACGATGCGCTATCTCTGGGAGGTACCTCACAGGCTTGCCGGCATCCGCCTCGCGGAGCTTGCGGGTTCCCTGCCGCTCACCCCGGTCGACCAGGCGGTGCTCGCCGCGGTACGCGATCGGGTAGGCGCGGCGGGCGGCTGAGCAAGGGACGTGGGCGCCGGCAGCGGCATGAGCGACTGAGGCATGCCGAAGCCCGCGCGCTCGCCGCTGCTGGTCCTGGGCCTGGCGATCGCGGCGGTCGCACTGTTCGATCACCTCGGCACCCGGGTGCTCGAGCGCCTCGACCGGCAGCTCGGCGACGCGTTCACCCGGGCCGCCAGCGCCAGCCTGCGTCCCGACCCGCGGATCCTGATCGTCGACATCGACGAGGCCAGCCTCGCGCGGATGCAGGAGGTCGCCGGCAAGTGGCCCTGGCCGCGGGCCGTCCATGCCGAGCTGATCGCCGGTCTGCTTGCGCAGGCGCCGCGCGCGATCATGCTCGACCTGGTGCTCGCCGAACCCGACGTCTTCCGACCGGAGAGCGATGCGGCGCTGCGCGAGGCGCTGCGCGGCGCAACCACGGTCTACCTGCCCACCGTGCGCCTGAACCCGGCGGGTGATGCGCAGGGCGTGCGACTGGCCGATGCGGCCGCTGCGCTCGGGCTGGAACGCGGGCCGCACGCCGACCCGCAAGCGCGCGCGCAACTGCTGCCCCCGCTGATCCTCGACGAGGCCGACTGGCGCACCGGCGCCATCAACCACCTGGCAGACTTCGACGGCGTGGGCCGCCGGCACGCGCTGGCGCTCGAGCTGCACGGCTGGAAACTGCCCTCGCTGCCGGCGCGCGTGGCACGCGATCTTGGCTGGCAACTGCCCGCGGGCGAAGGCTTCGAGCTGCACTTTCGCGGCGGCCTGCACGCCTTCGAGCGCGTCTCGTACGCCACGCTCTGGGAAGACTTCGGCCGGCGCGAGCGCGTCTTCCCGGCCGAGTCGCTGCGCGAGCGTATCGTCATCGTCGGCGCGTCGGCACCGGGGCTGCTCGATGCGCGCCTCACGCCGATCTCGAGCGTGCAGCCCGGTATCGAGATCCTCGCGACCGCCATCGACAACCTCGCCAACCAGCGCTGGATGACGCGCGTGAACCCGGCCTGGGGCCTGGCGGCGGGCGTGATGCTGCTCGCCATGCTGCTCGGGGCCTTCTCGACCGGGATCCACGCCGGGCGCATCGCGCTGGCGATGGGAGCGCTCACGCTCGCTGCGGCTGCTGCAAGCTGGTGGGCGGTCGGCCTGCGGGTGCTGCTGCCGGTGGTCGCGCCGATGGTCTGCGCGTGGCTGGGTTTTCTGGGTGCGGCGCTGCTCGCCTATCGCCGCGAGCGCCAGGCGCGCGAGCAGGCGGTGGCGCTCTTCGGCCGATTTCTCGACCCCACCGTGGTGCAGCAGCTGGTCGAGCGCGGCGAGACACCGGAGTCGCTGTCGGGTCGCACACGCGAGCTCACGGTCCTGTTCTCCGACATCCGCGGCTTCACGACCCTGTCCGAACGCGGCGATCCGGCCGCGGTGGTGCGGCTGCTCAACCGCTACTTCGAGCGCCAGGTCGAGGTGGTGTTCCGGCATGGCGGCACGCTCGACAAGTTCATCGGCGACTGCATCATGGCCTTCTGGGGTGCGCCGCTCGACGACCCGGATCACGCCGGGCGCGCGGTCGCGGCAGCACTCGAGATGGAAGAGGTTCTGCTGGCCTTCCGCCAGGAGCTTGCGCGCGACCACGGCGAGGCGGCCGCCGGCTTCGATGTCGGGATCGGCGTGCACAGCGGCCCGGCCGTGGTAGGGTTCATCGGCTCCCGGCGCAAACTCGACTACACCGCCATCGGCGACACCGTGAACCTGGCCAGCCGCATCGAGGGCCTCACCCGCGACGCCGGGTGCCGGATCCTTGTTTCCGACGCCACCCGCTCGGCCTGCGACCGATCGGGCGGCGCGCCGGCCGTCACGCCGCGTGTCCACTTCGTCGACCGTGGTACGCACGCGGTCAAGGGGCGCGCCCGGGCAGTGCAGCTGTTCGAGCCACGGCGCGCGTCATGAATCACCGTCTCGTCGCACTGCTGATCGGCGCGGCTGTGTTGCCCATCCATGCGTCTGCCACCGAGAACGGCGTGGTGATGCGTCGCACCGAGTTGCGCCAGGCACCCTTCGATGACGCCGCGCGCATCGCGGAGCTGGCCGAGCGCGCGCCGGTACGGCTGCTCACCCGGCAGGGTGGCTGGCTGCAGGTGCAGGCCACACCGCACACCGGCTGGTTGCGTCTGCTCTTCGTGCGAACCACCCCCGCCGAATCGCCGCCCGCATCCGCCGCCGCCAGCAGTCTGCAGGCCGCCATCAACCTCGCCCGCACCGGTTCGAGCGGTCAGACCGTGGCCACCGGGGTCCGCGGCCTCGACCGGGCCGATCTCGCCCGCGCCACGCCCAACCCGGCGCGGGTCGCGCAGCTCGATGCGATGGCGGTCTCGCGCGACGAGGCCGAGGCCTTTGGCCAGGTGGCGCAGAAGCAGCCGCCGCCACCCACGCCGGTTCCCGGCGGCCGCAGCGGCTGATGGCCGGGCTTGGCAGGCTCGCTGCAAGGGCGGCGCTGATCGCGGTCTGCGCACTGGCGGCACCCCTGTGCCTCGCCCAGTCCTTTCTGGACAAGCTGCTCGACGGCGCGCGGCGCGCGACCGATTCGGTACAACGGCTGCAGCAGACGACGGAGAACTTCTCCGAGGACCAGGAGCGCGAGATCGGCCGGCAGTGGGCCGCCGTGCTGCTCGGCGCGGCGCCGCTGGTCGACGACCCGGAGCTGCAGCGCTACATCAACCAGCTCGGCCGCTGGATCGCGCTGCACGGCGAGCGCCCGAACATCGCGTGGACCTTCGGCGTGCTCGACACCACCGCGATCAACGCCTTCGCCGCGCCTGGGGGCTATGTGTTCGTGACGCGGGGCCTGCTGATGCGCACCCGCGACGAAGCCGAACTCGCGGGCGTGCTCGCACACGAAATCGTCCACGTGACCCGACGTCATCACCTGAACGCGATGAAGAGCAGCGCCAGCATGGCCCTGGGCGCGGACCTGTTCGCCTGGCTCGGGCAACGCGCCGAGGCGCGCAACGCCGAGACCACCCGGCGCGTGGTCTCGGGTGCGCGCGAGTTGCTCGCGCGCGGTCTCGACAAGGACGACGAGTACGAGGCCGACCGCCTCGGCGCGGCGCTGGCCGCGCGCGCGGGCTTTGATCCCTGGGGGCTGCCGGGCGTGCTGCAGACGATGAACGCGCTGTCGGCCTCCGACAGCGACGCCGCCCTCCTGCTGGCCACCCACCCGAGCGCGGCCTCGCGGCTGGATGCCATCGGCCCGGCGTTCACGCCGGAACTCGAACGGCAGCCGCCGCGCATCCGTGGATCGGAAAGCTATCGCAAGCTCGTGGGGTCGCTGCGTGCCCGCCCTGTCGAGGGTGGGGAGCGCTAGACTCGACGCCATCACGGCTGCGCCGTCGAGGCGCGTGACGCGATCCTTCTCCCGGAGCCCGTGCACCATGCCCAGCCCCCACGATTCGCTGATGAGGCCCTGCGATCACCCGAGCGCCTGGCGTGGCGCCGGCCTGCGCACCGATCCGGCGTGCTGGACCCTCGTGCTCGATGCGCAGCACAACCGCGAGCTGCGCGATGCCCTGGCGCTCGCGCGCTCGCGCGGCGCGCAGGTGCCCTCGCTGGCCGCTGCCGACTTCCCGTTGCCGACCCTGGCCCCGGTGCTCGA
>Ga0315900_10006217_pt1 | contig 16134 bp, 13 predicted proteins | sample LakEriMetagenome_FD_203521 | JGI IMG/M metagenome (GOLD analysis project Ga0315900, IMG submission 203521) | Freshwater fungal communities from buoy surface, Lake Erie, Ohio, United States - Buoy 12 MA114 | ecosystem: Environmental > Aquatic > Freshwater > Lake > Lake biofilm | place: USA: Lake...
CCTGAAGTCCGCGCAGCTCGCGGGACTGGATGCCCGGCCCGACCTGCCGCTGGTCGCGGCGTCCTGCCACGATGCGGATGAACTGGCACGGGCGCAGGCGCTCGGCTGCGATTTCGCGGTGCTGGGCCCGGTGCTGCCCACGCGCTCGCATCCGGGCGCGCCCGTGCTGGGATGGACCGCGTTCGCGGCGCGGGTCGAGCCGCTCGAGTTGCCGGTGCTGGCGCTGGGCGGGCTCGTGCCGGCGGACCTGGAGCGTGCGCGCTCGCACGGCGCGCACGGGATCGCGATGCAGCGTGCGGCGTGGTCGGGCGTCGACCTGCTCGAGGACGGATCCCACCCGCGGGAGGGCGCATGAGCGCGCCGGATCTTCCGTTGCAGGCGCTGCGCGTGGACGGGCCAGGCTGCGAGTGCCTTGACCCGCGCGGCCTGTTGCCCGAGGCCGCGTGGGCGCGGTTGCCGCGCACGGTGCGCCTGCTGTTCGAGAACGTCGCGCACCATGCCCCGGGGCAACTGGCCGGCCTGGTGGAGGCCGATGGCTGCATCGACCGCGAGCGGGAGGTCGATTTCCATCCGGGCCGGCTGCTGATGCACGACACGACCTGCCTGCCCGCGCTGGCGGACTTCGCCGCGATGCGCGACGCGGTCGCCGAACTCGGCGGGGACGCAAGCCGGATCAATCCGGTGATCCCGGTCGACCTTGTGATCGACCATTCGGTGAGCGTCGAGCATCACGGCAGCGCGCAGGCCGCGGAACTCAACCTCGAGGTCGACTTCCGCCGGAATGCCGAGCGTTATCGCTTCGTGAAGTGGGCGCAGCAGGCGCTCGCCCGGTTCCGGGTGATGCCACCGGGCAGCGGTATCCTGCACCAGATCAACCTCGAGTGCCTCGCCCAGGTCGTGGCGGCGGTGCCTCGCGGGTCGGGGCTGCTGCTGCGCGGCGACACCCTGGTGGGTACCGACAGCCATACGCCGATGATCAACGCGCTGGGCGTGCTCGGCTGGGGGGTGGGCGGGGTGGAGGCCCAGTCGGCGATGCTCGGCGAGCCGGTGAGCATGACGGTGCCGGCCGTGACGGGCGTGCGGCTGCACGGTCGGCTCGCCGCCGGTGTCAACGCCACCGATCTCGCGTTGCACCTGACCGCGATGCTGCGCGAGGCGGGCGTGGTCGGTCGCTTCGTCGAGTTCCTTGGCCCCGGTGTGGCCGCCCTGACGCTGGCCGACCGCGCGGTGGTCTCCAACATGGCGCCGGAGTACGGCGCGACCTGCGCGTGGTTTCCGATCGATGGCGCGACGCTCGACTACCTTGCGCAGACCGGGCGCGACGCCCTGCACCTGCGGCGGATCCGCGCGTGGGCCGAGGCGCTGGGGCTGTGGTCGGAGGCGGAGGGTGGTGCCGTCCCGGTCTTCGACACCCTGCTCGAACTCGACCTCGCGACGGTCGGGACGGTGGTCGCGGGCCCACGCCATCCGCATGAACGCCGCCCGCTGGCGGCGGTGCGTTCGGATTTCCGCGCGTCGCTCGCCGCGCTCGCGCCGAAGCGTCCGGGCGTGGCGACGCCCGATGGACCGCGCCGTTTCGCAGCCCCCGCGGGCGGGCCCGAACTGCGCGACGGGCTGGTCGCGCTCGCGGCGATCACCAGTTGCACCAACACCTCCAACCCGGCGCTGCTCATCGCGGCGGGTCTGCTCGCGCGCAACGCGGTGCGGCGCGGGCTCGCGCGCGCGCCCTGGGTCAAGGCCTCGCTGTCGCCGGGCTCGCGCGCGGTGGCGCTGTACCTGCAGCGCGCCGGCCTGATCGGGCCGCTCGAGCAGCTGGGGTTCCATGTGGTGGGCCAGGGTTGCATGACCTGCATCGGCAACTCCGGCCCGCTGCTGCCCGAGGTCGCCGCTGCGGTCGAGCGCGAGGGTCTCGCCGCTTTCGGGGTGCTCTCCGGCAACCGCAACTTCGACGGGCGGGTCAATGTCCATCTGGCCGGTGCCTACCTCGCCTCGCCGCCGCTGGTCGTGGCATGGGCCATCGCCGGCAGCGTGGACACCGACCTGTCGAGCGATCCGCTGGGAGTCGACGCGCAGGGCCGCGAGGTCCGTCTGGCCGACCTCTGGCCCGAACCCGGCGAGATCGACGCCGCGGTGCGCGAGCATGTCGATGCCGCGCTGCTCGCGCAGGCCTATCGCGGAATCACCGAGGGCGATGCGCGCTGGCAGGCCATTGCGTCGGCGGGCGGGTTGCGGTTCGAGTGGGATCCGCGGTCCGATTACATCCGGCGCCCGCCCTACTTCGATGCGATGCATCCGCAGGCACCCGGACTGCGTCCGCTGGTCGGCGCGGCGGCGCTGCTGCGTGTCGGCGACGACATCACCACCGACCATATCTCCCCGGCGGGCACCATCCCTGCCGGCAGCCTCGCGGGGCGCTACCTGCTCGCGCGTGGCACCGCGGTGGCCGACCTGAACCAGTATTCCACGCGTCGCAGCAACCACGAGGTGCTGCTGCGCGGGGCGTTCAGCAACCCCCGGCTGCTGAACGAGCTGGCCGACCCCGCGAGCGCACAGCCGGGGCGCCAGGCCTGCGATCCCGCCGGCGCCTGCGAGCTCTCGGCCTGGGAGGCGGCCGCGCAGTGGCGCGAGGCCGGCGTACCCCTGGTGATCTTCGCTGGCCAGCGCTACGGGGCGGGGTCCAGTCGCGACTGGGCGGCAAAGGCACCCGCGCTGCTGGGAGTGAGGGCAGTGGTCGCCGGCAGCTTCGAGCGGATCCACCGCAGCAACCTGCTGGCGCTGGGCGTGGTGCCGCTCACCTTCGCCGACGGGCTGGATCGCTCCGACGTGTGCTCCGATCCCGCGCAGCGCTACGACTTCATCGGACTCGATGCGCTGCGGGTCGGGATGAATCGCGTGCGCCTGCTGATCCGCCAGCCCGGCCTACCCGGGCGCGAGGCGGAGCTTGCATGCCGCATCGAGTCCGGGCGCGAACTCGACTGGTTGAGGCACGCGGGCGTGCTCCCCGGCGTGGTCAGGCGGGCGGTCGCCGCCTCGTGAGCCGACTCGCGCCGAGGGCGCGACAGGCCGGGCACGCGGAGCGGGATCGACGGACTCGGTCCGGGCAACCGCGCATCGCCGTGCCCGCGCTCGAAGCCCGGGCGCGAACCGGGCCTGGCGGGAGACTCGCCGCCCGGATGACGCCTGCTTCGCGGTGGGCGCCGAGGCCGGCGGTCGGTCACTGGGTGGAGATGCCGCCTTTCTCGATCACCGTGCGCCACTTCGCGACCTCGCGCGCGAAATAGGCGCGGAAGGCCTCCACGCCGCCACCCAGTGGCTCCAGTCCGCCGCTCGCGTACTGCTGGCGGGCTTCGGCGCTGGCCAGCACCCGGTTCACGTCCGCGTTGATGCGCAGCACGAGGGCGACCGGGGTCTTGGCCGGGGCGAACAGCCCGTACCAGCCGGCGAACTCGTAGCCGGACACGCCGGCCTCGGCCGCGGTGGGCACGTCGGGCGCGTGCGGCGAACGCTGCGCGCTGGTGACCGCCAGTGCGCGTACCTTGCCCGTTCGCAGGTGCGGCAGCGAGGTGGTGACCCCGACCATCGCGAGGTTCACCTCGCCGGAGAGCACGGCGGCCATCGAGGGTCCGGTGCCCTTGTAGGGGATGTGCAGCAGGCGGATGCCCGCCGCCTGGGCGAAGAGTTCCGTGCCCATGTGGGAGGCGCCTCCCGCGCCGCCGGACCCGTAGGAGACCTGCCCGGGCTTCGCGCGCGCGAGCGCGAGCAGGTCCGCCAGCGATTGGACCGGCAAGCCGGCATGGGCGAGGATCAGCGAGGGCTGGCTCGCCACCAGCGAGACCGGTGCGAGATCGCGCAGCACGTCGAAGGGCGCGTTGCGGTTGAGCGTGCCGACATAGGCGACGCCCACGCTCTGCATGAGCAGCGTGTGGCCGTCGGGCACTGCGCGCACGACGAGTTCCGTGGCGATCAGTCCGCCGCTGCCCGCGCGGTTGTCGACCACCACCTGCTGCTTCCAGGCCTCGGACAGGCGCTGCGCGACGATGCGGCCGATGAGATCGATGCCGCCGCCGGGCGCCGAGGCCGCGATCAGGCGCACCGGCCGCGCCGGGAAGACGGCCTCGGTCGACTGCGCGCGAGCCTCCACCGGGATGGAGCCGAGCGCCAGCAGCGCGAGGGCTGCAGCCTGCGCGGACCGGACGGTGCGGCGGGGCGGGGCAGGGGGAGGGGCGGACCGATGGGGCATTGCGGATCCTCGGAGAGTCTCGGGGCGATGGCGCGATCGCCGGGCGCGCACGCGCGGCGCAAGGAGAAGGCGCCCGACGGGCGCACGTGCCGGACGGGGCTTCGCGGCGCAACGGGAGAGGCCGTGCCTGCGAGGGCCGCGCGCGGATTCTAGCCTGCCGCTGCGGTAGCATGAGGCGTGTGCCACAGGCGGAACCGGAGGCAGGATGGATGCGCGCGCGGAGCAGGCGGGCAGGGCCCTCGTGGGGCCGGGGGCCTGCCGACGCCAGGGCCAGCCGAACGACGCGGGCCGGGCGCGAGGGCCGGGTCCGTCCACCGCCTCCGCGGTCGGCAGCGCTGCGCGGGCGATGACGTTCGCGTGCGCGGCGATCCTCGCCTTCATGGCCCCGGCCCATGCGTTTCCCGATCGCCCGGTGCGCCTGCTCGTCGGCTTCACGCCAGGCGGTGGCGCTGACACCGCCGCGCGTCCGCTCGCGGTACGCCTGGCCGACGCGCTGGGGCAGCAGGTGGTCGTCGACAACCGCCCGGGCAGCAGCGGCAACGTCGCGGCCGACATGGCGGCGCGCGCGCTGCCCGATGGCCATACGCTGCTGTTCGGAACCATCGCCACGTTCGTGATCAATCCGTTGATCTACGACCGACTCACCTACGACGCCCAGCGCGACTTCGCACCCGTCTCCCTCGCCGCCGCGCCCGTCAACGTCGTGATCGTGCATCCGTCGGTCCCGGCCGGCTCGATGAAGGAGCTGCTCGCACTGATGCGTGCCAAGCCGGGCCACTACAACTACGGGTCCTCCGGCATCGGCGGCACCGGCCATCTCGCGGGCGAGCTGCTCGCCCGCATGGCGGGCGTCAGGATCACGCACATCCCCTACAAGGGTGGGTCGGCTGCGATGGCGGACCTGATCGGCGGGCAGATCCCGGTGGTGATCACCGTGGTGCCCAGCGCGATGCCGCACGTGAAGGCCGGTCGTGCCCGGCTGCTGGCGGTGACCACCGCGAAGCGCTCCGGCCTGCTGCCCGATGTGCCGGCCATCGCCGAGGCCGGCCTGCCGGGATTCGAGGCGAACAACTGGTACGGCGTGGTGGCCCCGGCCAAGACGCCGCGCTCGCGCATCGACCGGCTGAATCGCGAGATCGTGCAGGTGCTCGAGTCCCCGGGCCTGCGGGAGACCTACCATGCACAGGGTATCGAGCCGATCCCGAGCACGCCCGCGGGCTTCGTCGACTACATCAGGGCCGAGCAGGCGCGATGGTCGCGCGTGGTCCGCGAGGCCGGGATCAGGGCCGACTGAGCGTCGGCGAGGGGTGCGGCGCGTCTTCCCGATCGAGGGCGGCAAGCACCTCGTCGTAGGCGCGGATGAAGCCGGCTGCGTCCTCGAACCAGGGGATCGCTCCGCCGTCGAACACCTGGAAGCGCCAGTTCGGGCACCCCTCGACGCTGTCGCGCCCCCGGTAGTCCGTGAAGTCGCCGCGCGTGCCGTGACACATCCATACCGGCAGCCGCAGGGCCTCGTAGAGCGTGTTCACGTCGCCGCTGAAGAGCCCCGCGGACAGGAAGGCCACCGGCGCGCGCCAGGCGCCCGGCGCGCGAGCGGTCGCGACGTCGAGCGCCCACAGCGCCTCGTCGATGTGGCGGCTACCGAAGGTCCTGCGCAGGAAGTAGCGGATGACCGCGGGTCGGGTGAGCACGCGGAACAGTGGCTCGCCCACCCGTGGACGCGAGAGCGCCCGGTACAGCCAGCGGACCTGCAGCGTGCTGCCCGGGGGGCCGCGGCGCCGTCGCCTGCCGCTGAACCCGGTCGGGCTCACGAGCGCGATCGATCGCAGCGACTGCGGACGCTCGACCGCCGCCCGCGCGAGGAACTCGCAGCCCAGCGACAGCGCGAGGGCGTCGACCGGCCCCGGCCCGTGCTCGCGCTCGATCGCATCGAGCACGCGGTGCAGGGCGTCGGTCATCAGGCGCGGCGTGTAGTCGCGTGCGCTGCGGTCGGATCGCCCGAAGCCCGGCAGGTCGGGTGCGTAGACCGGGCGCAGCCGCCCGTAGTGCTCGTGGAGCGGGCGCAGTTCGCCGGCCGAGGCCGCGGCATTGACGCTGTGCACCAGCAGCAACGGCCTCGACGCACCGCCGGCGGTCGGGAGCGCGCGATAGCAGGCCAGCGGCTGGCCGGGAGGGCCGAGGTCGATCGAATCGCCCGGCAGCGAGGCGGGTGCGGTGTCAGTCATCGCCATCGGCTGGCGGTGCCGGGGGCTCGGGCACCCGGTACGCCTCGCTCGCCCAGGCGCCCAGGTCGAGGGTGCGGCAGCGCTGGGAACAGAACGGTCGGAAGCGGTTCGACGTGCTCCACGCGACCGCCTCGCCGCACTGGGGGCAGTTCACGCTGCGCGAGCCCACGGGATCGGGGCGACCCGGCGATGGCGTTCGCGGGCGACGCGCGGGCACGGGCGGGATCTCAGAGGTTGCAGAAGGTGAGATCGAACGGGATGTCGGTGTCCGTACCCTTCGAACGACCGGTCGGCCCGTCGTGCTGGACGAAGCGGATATTGAGCATGTAGCGGTTCGCGCTCACTTCGGGTACGCAGGGGATGCCGGCTCCCACGCGCACCCGCACGAGCTGCACCGCACGCCCGGCGAGCATCTGCTGGAACACCCCGCCCTCGGCCAGACGCTGGCCGGACTTTCCGCTGTCTCGCAGGATGCGCAGCACGATCGCCAGGCTGTCGCGCAGGGGCAGGAACGGGGCGATCCACTGGTCGAGATCCGCGCGCCGGTCCGCGGCCGGCCGGTGCTGCCAATAGTGGTAGGAGGGGAGATCGAACTCGCAGACGCCGCCCGGGATGTTCGAGCGCTGGCGGATGCTCATCAGCCACTCGTTGTCGCGCAGTTCCTGGCCGACCTTGCCGGTCAGCCCGTAGAGCCGGGAGGACGCGTGATCGATCTCGGAGAGCACGGCGTCGAGTGCCTCGGACAGCACCTGCGGATTGTTGCGCAGGGCCTCGAGCGAATGCTTCTGCCGCTCGAGCTCCTGCAGCAGGTCGGACTTGAGATCGGCCCGGCTGGCCACCTCGACGATCTCGAACAGCGTCACCAGCGCGGTGTGGTGCTCGAGCGGGTGGTCCTTGGCGACGAACCAGATCAGCTTGTCGTAGAGATCCTCCAGCCGCAGCAGCGTCCGCGTGCGCTCGTTGAGCGGGAACTCGTAGTCGATCACGGACACGGCGACAGGCGTCGGGGCGGACGGCACGCAGTCTGGAGTCGGACCCGGGTTGGCCGGCGGCGGCACGACACGGGCGGTGCGGTGGAGGTGGAGGTGAACCGTGTTCAGCCGGCGGTCGGGGCCTGGGCGTCCCGTGCACGCGCGGCCAGTGCGAGGTATTGCCGATGCAGCCTGTCGACCTGCGGGTCGAGCGCCTCGGGCGTGCCGTTGTTGTCGAGCACGTCGTCGGCCAGAGCCAGCCGCTGCTCCCGTCCCGCCTGTGCGGCAAGGATCGCCAGCACCTGCTCGCGGCTCAACCGGCTGCGCTGCATGACGCGCTCGATCTGCCGCTCGCGCTCGCAGTCTACCACCAATACCCGGTCGAGCCAGTCGCTCCAGCCTGCCCGCTCGGCGAGCAGCGGGATGGCGACCAGCACGTAGGGCGCGGTGGCGCTCCCGATCTGTCGCCGTGCCTCGGCCCGTATCAGCGGGTGGAGGATGCCTTCCAGGGCCGTGCGCTCCGCGGGGTCGGCGAACACCCGGCTGCGCATCGCCTCGCGATCGAGGCTGCCGTCCGCGCGCACGCACCCGGGGCCGAAGCGGGCTGCGATCGCGGGCATCGCGGCACCGTGCGCTCCGGTGAGCGAGTGGGCGATGGCGTCGGTGTCCACGACGGCCGCCCCCCGCCCGGCGAAGCGTTCGGCGACGGTCGATTTCCCGCAGCCGATGCCGCCCGTCAGCCCGATCGCGTAAGGGCGCGTGCGGGGCGACTCAGCGGCCGAGCCAGGCATCGAGCAGGGTTCCGCCCCAGAACATGGCTACGATCCCGGCGACGACGAGGTACGGACCGAAGGGCATGGGGACTTCGCGGCCCAGGCGCGCGGAGACGATGAGCGCGATGCCGATCAGCGCGCCGGCCACCGAGGAGAGCAGCACCACGATCGGCAGCATCTGCCAGCCCAGCCACGCCCCGATGGCGGCGAGCAGCTTGAAGTCGCCGTAGCCCATGCCTTCGCGTCCGGTCGCCAGGCGGAACGCCCAGTACACCAGCCAGAGGGTGAGATAGCCGGCGACGGCCCCGATCACCGCGTCCTCCAGCGGTGCGAATACCCCCCAGAGGTTGGCGAGCAGTCCGGCCCAGAGCAGCGGCAGCGTGAGCGTGTCGGGCAGCAGCTGGGTGTCGAAGTCGATCAGCGCCAGCGCGAGCATCGTGGCGAAGAAGGCGAAGGCGAGCACGGCGGTCGCCGTCGGTCCGAAATGCCAGCCGATCAGGCCTGCCGCGCAGGCGGTGGCGAGTTCGACGGCCGGGTAGCGCCCGGAGATCGGGGCTGCGCAGGCCGCGCACCGGCCGCGCAGCCAGAGCCAGGACAGGACCGGGACGTTGTGCAGCGCCCGGATCGTCGTCCGGCAGGAGGGGCAGCGCGAGCGCGGGACGGCCAGGTTGAATCGCTCGGCGGCGGCGACGGGCTGACCGGCCAGCTCGGCACACTGCTCGGCCCATTCGCGCTCGAGCATGCGTGGCAGGCGCAGCACGACGACGTTGAGGAAACTGCCGATCGGCAGCGCGAGGATCACGCAGGTCACGACCCATAGCGCCGGTTCGGCGCGCAGGAGATCGATCAGGGGGGACACCGGTCGGGACGCGAGTGACGCGGCGGCGCTAGACGACCTGGCCCATCTTGAAGATCGGCAGGTACATCGCGATCACCATGCCGCCGATCAGCGTGCCCAGCACGACCATGATGATCGGCTCCATCAGGCTCGACAGCGCCTCGACCGCGTCGTCGACCTCCGACTCGTAGAAATCGGCGACCTTGGAGAGCATCTGGTCGAGCGCGCCGGACTCCTCGCCGATCGCGGTCATCTGCAGAACCATCGGCGGGAAGACGTCGACCCCCTGCATCGACACCGTGAGGCTGGTGCCGGTGGAGATCTCGTTCTGGATCCGCTCGGTGGCCTTGCGGTAGACGGCGTTGCCCGCCGCCCCGGAGACCGAGCCCAGCGCCTCGACGAGCGGTACGCCCGCGGCGAACATCGTGGCGAGCGTGCGGGCCCAGCGGGCGATCGACGCCTTGCGGATGAGGTCGCCGAACACCGGTACCTTGAGCAGCAAGTGGTCGAAACTGTCGCGCAGCGTCGCCGACTGCTTGTAGGCGCGCAACAGGAAGAAGATCCCGGCGCCGATCGCACCGAAGATCGCCCACCAGTACTCGACGAAGAAGTCGGAGATCGCCATCACGACCAGCGTCGGCACCGGCAGGTCGGCGCCGAAACTCGCGAACACCTGCTTGAACGACGGGATCACGAAGATCATGATGATCGCGGTGATGATGAAGGCCACCACCACGATGGCGATCGGATAGAACAGCGCCGACTTGATCTTGCCCTTGATCGCGAGCGTCTTTTCCTTGTAGGTCGCGAGCCGGTCGAGCAGCGTGTCGAGGATGCCCGCCTGCTCGCCGGCGGCGATCAGGTTGCAGAACAGGGCGTCGAACTGGGCCGGGAACTTGCGGAAGGCCTGGTTGAGGCTCGAGCCGGTCTCGACGTCGGTCTTGATGGCGAGCAGCACCTTCTGCACCGACGGGTTGGAATGGCCCTTGCCCACGATGTCGAAGGCCTGCAGCAGCGGCACGCCGGCCTTCATCATCACCGCCAGCTGGCGGGTGAAGATGGTGATGTCCTTCTCGGTGATCTTGCGGCCGGCGCCGACCCGCTGGCGCTTGACCTTGATGTTGGACAGGCCCTGCCGGCGCAACTGGGCCACGACCACGCTGTCCCCGCTCGCCCGCATCTCGCCGCGAACGGCCTTGCCGGATTTGTCCTGCGCGATCCACGCGTACAGGTAATCCTTGACGTCCTTGTTGCGGCTCTGGGTAATCGTGGTGGCCATCGGCTGCGCTCCGCCCGACAAATCAGTTCGATGGTGGGGTCGTGACCCCGGTCTTGTAAAGGGATTAGTGGGGGTTCACCGGATCCGGCGCGGGTGCGGCAGCCGGCGGGCGTCCGGTTCGGGGGTAGATGCGGACGGACCGGATCAGCCGCTCCTGGGTCTGCACGACTTCCAGGGGGTAGCCCGAGATCTTCACCGTGGTCCCCGGCTCGGGCAGCTCGCGCAGGTGGTCGACGATCAGCCCGTTGAGCGTTTTCGGCCCGTCCAGCGGCAGATCCAGCCCCAGCCGGCGGTTGAGCGAGCGCAGCGGGGCGGTGCCCTCCACCAGCACGCTGCCGTCGGGGCCGCGCGAGTAACCCTCCCCGCCCCCGGGCGCGGAGGTGGTGAACTCGCCGACCAGCTCCTCGAGGATGTCCTCCAGGGTGACCAGGCCGCGCAGTTCGCCGTACTCGTCGACGATCAGGCCCAGACGCTCCTGCTGCTCCTTGAACTGCGCGAGCTGGGTGAACAGGGCGGTGCCGGCGGGCACGAAGTAGGGCGGGGTGAGCAGGGGCAGTATCGCCTCGGGCTCGGCCAGCCCCCCCTGGCGGATCAGCGAGAGTGCCCTGCGCACGTGGAGTACGCCGGCGATGCGGTCGAGCGAGCCGCGGCAGGTCACCAGCCGGGTGTGGTAGCAGGTGGTGATCTGCTCGGCGATCCGCTCCGGCGGGTCGTCGAGGTCGATCCATTCCACCCGCCCGCGGGGAATCATCACGTCATCGACCGTGACCTGGCCGAGTTCGAAGAGATTGAGCAGGATCTCGCGGTGCTGGCGCTGGATGAAGGGGCCGCCCTCGAGCACCAGCGTGCGCAGCTCCTCGGGGGAGAGGGTGTGCTGGCCCTCGGGCCTCGCCTGCAGCCGCAGCAGGCGCAGGATGCCCTGTACGAACAGGTTGACGAACCAGACGACCGGATAGACCAGGCGCAGCAGCGGCGCCAGCACGTAGGCCGAGGTGAGCGCGATGCGCTCGGGGTAGGCCGCGCCGATCACCTTGGGCGTGATCTCGGAGAAGACCAGGATGAAGAAGGTCACCCCGGCGCTGCCGATCCACAGCGCGTATTCGTTCTCGCCCAGCAGGCGGAACATGATCACCGTGAACAGCCCGGCCGAGAGGCTGTTGACGAAATTGTTGCCCAGCAGGACCACGCCCAGCAGCCGGTCGGTGCGGTCGAGCAGGCCGGAGGCGAGGATCGCTCCGCGATGCCCGGTGCTCACCAGGTGGCGCAGGCGGTAGCGGTTGATGGCCATCATGCTGGTCTCGGCGATGGAGAAGAAGCCTGAGACGAGCAGCAGCACGAACAGGCCGTAGACCAGCGTCTGCAGCGGGATGTCGTTCAAGGTGCCGGGGGCGCAATGACGGGCCGGTCAGTATTCGGTCGCCCCGCCGGGGTGTCAACCTGCGGGCGGGAGTCCGGAACGCACCCGGGCGTCGCGCTAGCGTCCGATCAGCACGTCGATCACGAACCGGCTGCCGAGGTAGGCGAGCACCAGCGCGCCGAACCCCCATAGCGTCCAGCGCAAGGCCACCCGTCCGCGCCAGCCGAACACGAAGCGGCCCGCCAGCAGCGCGGCGAAGATCAGCCACGAGAGCAGCGTGAAGACGTTCTTGTGGGTGAGCGCCAGCGGGATGCCGAACAGCTCCTCGGAGAACAGCAGGCCGCTCAGCACGGTGGCCGACAGCAGGGCGAAGCCCGCCGCCAGGATGCGGAACAGCATCGCCTCCATGGTGAGCAGGGGCGGGAGGCCGGCCAACGCGGGCGGCAGGCTGCCCCCGGCGCGCAGCCGGCGGTTGAGCACCGAGAGCAGCAGCGCGTGCAGCGCGCCGATGGTGAGCAGCCCGTAGGCGAGCAGCGCGACGACGATATGGGTCGCCAGCATCCACGGGGCTCCGCCCGGCAGCGCCTCGCGCGGGGTGAAAACCGCCGGGCCGAGCGCGCACAGCGCGGCCAGCGGGAAGACGAACATCTGCAACCCGCGCAGGTGGTGCAGGAAGCTGGCGAGCCAATGGATGGCCACGGTGACCAGCAGGATCGCCGAGAGCACCGATCCGACCGACAGGAACAGGCGCCCGTCGCGAAAGACCGCCAGCGCGAGCCCCGCCGCGTGGAGCACGAGGATCGCGGCGACCGCCAGCTGCTCGGCGCGGTCCGGGCGCCACGAACCTCGCGCGGTCGATTGGGCGGTGCCGGGCTCCGGTCGGCGGGCGAGCCATGCGGCGAGGCCGCCGTAGGCAAGCGAGGTGAGCAGATACGGTAGACTCGAAACCATGCTGCCAGTCTACACGACGCCCCCCGAGGCCCGCCGTCAGGCTCCGGGCCCGAGCCCGGGCTGCCACCGGCAGCGGGAGGCCTGACCATGCTCGACTCCCTCACCGGGCGGCTCGCGCGCGTCGTCAAGACGCTTCGCGGCGAGGCGCGCATCACCGAGTCGAACGTGTCCGACGCGCTGCGCGAGGTCAGGCTCGCGCTGCTCGATGCCGACGTGGCGCTCCCGGTGGTCAAGGATTTCATCGCGCGGGTGCGCGAGAAGGCGCTCGGCCAGGAGGTCCTCACCAGCCTGACCCCGGGCCAGGCCGTGGTCGGCATCGTCCATCGCGAGCTGGTCAGCCTGATGGGCGAGGCGGGCGCCGGACTCGACCTCGCCACGAGGCCGCCGGCGGTGATCCTGATGGCCGGACTGCAGGGTTCGGGCAAGACCACCTCCAGCGGCAAGCTCGCGCGCCTGCTCATCGCCGAGAAGCGCAAGGTGATGCTCGCCTCCGCGGACGTCTACCGCCCCGCGGCCATCGAGCAGCTGCGGCTGCTGGCCGGGCAGGTGGGCGCGTCGTTCCACGAGGCTGCGGCCGGCGCCTCGCCCGTGGCCATCGCGCAGGGCGCGCTCGACGACGCGCGCCGGCACTACCAGGACGTGCTCATCCTCGACACCGCCGGCCGCCTGTCGATCGATCAGGCGATGATGGACGAGATCCGCGCGCTGCATGCCGCGGTCACGCCGGTGGAGACGCTGTTCGTCGTCGACGCGATGCAGGGGCAGGATGCGGTCAACGTGGCGCGCGCCTTCGGGGAGGCGCTGCCCCTGACCGGCGTCATCCTCACCAAGCTCGACGGCGATGCGCGTGGCGGGGCCGCGCTCTCGGTGCGCGCGGTGACCGGCAAGCCGATCAAGTTCGTCGGCACCGGCGAGAAGCTCGCCGGACTCGAACCCTTCCACCCCGAGCGGATGGCCTCGCGCGTGCTCGGCATGGGCGACGTGCTCTCCCTGATCGAGGAGGCGCAGCGCAGCGTCGACGTCGACGAGGCGCGCCGGTTCGCGCAGAAGGTGCGTACCGGCAAGGGCTTCGACCTCGAGGATTTCCGGCAGCAGATCGAGCAGATGAAGAAGATGGGCGGCATGAGCGCGCTGCTCGACAAGCTGCCCGGGGAACTCGCGCGCGCGGCGCAGGGTGCGAAGGTCGACGACCGCGCGGTGGCTCGCCAGGAGGCGATCATCCTGTCGATGACCCCGGCCGAGCGGGCGCATCCGGAGATCCTCAAGGCTTCGCGCAAGCGGCGCATCGCGGCCGGCGCCGGCGTGACCGTCCAGCAGGTCAACCAGCTGCTCAACCAGTTCGAGGCCGCGCAGAAGATGATGAAGATGGTCAGCCGGGGCGGCATGGCGAAGGCGCTGCGCGGCATGAAGGGCCTGCTGCCCGGCATGGGTCGGGGGATGCGGTGAGCCAGGACGCCTCGCCGCTGCCGGCGGGGGCTGCGCAGCGTCGGCACGGCCACCGGTACTACGACCTGGTGATGGCCGGGTTCGTATGCGTGCTGCTCTGCTCCAACCTGATCGGCCCGGCCAAGGTCGCCGAGATCGATCTGCCGCTCATCGGAGCCTTCGCGTTCGGGGCCGGCGTGCTGTTCTTCCCGATCTCCTACGTCTTCGGCGACATCCTCACCGAGGTCTACGGCTACGCGAAGGCGCGCCGGGTGGTCTGGGCCGGGTTCGCCGCGATGGCGTTCGCCTCGTTCATGGCGTGGGTGGTCGTCCAGTTGCCGCCGGCCGCCGGCTGGCCCAACCAGGCGGCCTACGAGACCATCTTCGGCGCGACCCCGCGCATCGTGCTCGCCTCCCTGCTCGCGTTCTGGGCCGGCGAGTTCGTCAATGCCTACGTGCTCGCTCGCATGAAGGTGTGGTCGGAAGGGCGGGCGCTCTGGCTGCGCATGATCGGCTCGACCGGCATCGGGCAGGGCGTCGACTCGCTGATCTTCTACCCGGTGGCGTTCTACGGCGTGTGGAGCGATGCGCTGCTGCTCACGGTGATGGCCTCGAACTACCTGCTCAAGGTGCTCTGGGAGATCGTCGCGCTGCCCTTCACCTACCGGATCGTGGCCTGGCTCAAGCGGGTGGAGGGCGAGGACCACTACGACCGGCGCACCGACTTCAACCCGTTCACGCTGAAGACCTGAGGGCGTCGCGTCCGACCGCCGATGAGATTCCATGCCTCGGCCCGCGCGCGCGCGGTGCAGGATCCGATCGTCCCCGTGATCGCCGAGGCGATCCGCGCCAATCCCGGGACGCTCTCGCTGGGCCAGGGCGTGGTGTGGTGGGCGCCCCCCGAGGCTGCACTGCGCGCGCCGCAGGCGCTCGACGAGCGTTCGCTGCTCCACCGCTACCAGCCGGTGCACGGGATCGACGCGCTGGTCGAGCGCATCGCCGGCAAGCTTGCCGCCGAGAACGGCATCGTCGCCGACTCCCGGAGCCGGATCGTGGTCACGGCGGGCGGCAACATGGCCTTCCTCAACGTCGTGCTGGCGATCTGCGATCCGGGCGACGAGGTGATCCTGCCGCTGCCCTGGTACTTCAACCAGGAGATGGCGCTCGCGCTGGCCGGCGCGCGGGCGGTGGGCGTGCCCACCGACGCGCAGTACCAGCTCGATCCGGACGCGATCGCGGCCGCGATCACCCCGCGCACCCGCGCGGTGGTGACGGTCTCGCCGAACAATCCCACGGGTGCGGTGTACTCGCGCGATGCGCTGGCCGCGGTCAACGCGCTGTGCGAGCGGCACGGCCTCTACCACGTGAGCGACGAGGCCTACGAGTACTTCGTTCACGAGGGCGAGCCCGCGTTCTCGCCCGCCTCGCTGCCGGGGTCCGCGCCGCACACGATCTCGCTCTATTCGCTGTCCAAGGCCTACGGGATGGCGAGCTGGCGCGTCGGCTACATGGTGGTGCCGACCGGGCTCTACCCCGCGATCGCGAAGATCCAGGATACCAACCTCATCTGCCCGCCGGTGCCCTCGCAGCTGGCGGCCGTCGCGGCGCTCGAGGCGGGGCACGCGTGGTGCGCGCCGCGCATCGCCTCGCTGTCGGCGGCGCGGCTGCAGACGCGCGAGGCGCTCGCGGCCCTTGCACCGCGGGTGACGCTGGCCGATGCGCGCGGTGCGTTCTACTGGCTGCTGAGCATCGACGGCGGAGGCGATTCGCTCGCCCTGGCGATGCGCCTGATCGAACGGCACCGGGTGGCCGTGCTGCCCGGCAGCGCGTTCGGCGCGACCCGCGGTTGCCTGTTGCGCGTGTCCTACGGCGCGCTGGGGCGCGAGGACGTCCTCGCCGGCGTGTCGCGCCTGGTCGAGGGGTTGCGCGCCGGGGCGTGACGCGGCGCGCCCCGGCCCCCGCGGGCGGCCGGTGCCGGGAGGATCGCGAAGCCGGCGGATCGATGACCGCCGGCGATCATGTCGGCGCCCCCGGCCGGACCGATGGCGCAGGGCCCGACCCTGCGCGCGAGGGAT
>Ga0315900_10006218_pt1 | contig 16133 bp, 26 predicted proteins | sample LakEriMetagenome_FD_203521 | JGI IMG/M metagenome (GOLD analysis project Ga0315900, IMG submission 203521) | Freshwater fungal communities from buoy surface, Lake Erie, Ohio, United States - Buoy 12 MA114 | ecosystem: Environmental > Aquatic > Freshwater > Lake > Lake biofilm | place: USA: Lake...
ATATGACACGTATTATTGATTTTATTAATAATGAAACCCCCCTGACAGAAGATGACCTGTCAAAAATTAGACACGATATTATGGAACATTCAAAAATGATGGTGGAAAATTATCGAATCAATATCGGAACCACAAAGTTATATTATTAATTATTCAAAGAAGGTGAAGTATTATTACGAATAATGGAAATCTTCTTTATTTTGACATAATTACTTTTTTGAGCGGTAAACATGGAAGACCTCGAAATAAGGGAATCCAAAATACCACACCAATTAATTCTTGCTCTAAGACCCTTAACAAGATTACGGTCTGCACCAAAACGGAATTGTACAGGACTACCTTCATAAGTGGGGATGGTAACTTCAAGGTCAATTTCAAAACTATACCTTTCATTCCAATCTTGGGGAATGGTATTATCAACATACATTCTGACATTGGTAACACGAACAGGTAGTTCTGCCATACCGTGATATGAACAAATATAGTCAGATGACTTATAAGCCTTATTAACAATCTGTCTTAACTTTCCTTTAACGAGTGTGAGTGCCATATACAAATATAGAAATAATACTTGACTACACAAAATAAATGTGGGGGAATTAACCCCCACAAATAATTGGGACCATAAAGGTCGCTCCACCAATCTGTTATACAGATAATCAAAGATAATATAAATTATCATATTGACAAAACATTCCCCACTTTTTTACGACTATTTTTTATTTAGTTATATGTCAGGTTATTAGATTGACAATGAATGGGGGGATTTATTATTAATATAATAAAGCAGGTTGGAGTATACGCTCCAGCGAACATCAACGTCCCCAACCCTTGACTGAACTTAATCATTATCACATAGTAAAGGTAACTCTTTTCCCCCACACTAACAAACAAAATAGTTTATAATAGTTATTCACAAGTGTTGTATATATGATTTGGTTTACATGACATTCATAGGTGACATATAATAAAGGGGAGGGACCCCATATTGTTTTTTGTGATGTGGGGGGTGATATGGTCCCCCCTCCTACCATATAGTGGGATATTACCCCCTCCCTCCCCCGTATCCCCCCTCTATATATGACATTTTGACAGGTAAAATGGGGGGTTAATCCCTTCTATCAAGTGTATACCCCATATTCCCAAAAAAAATTCTGGAAAAATTTTTGGAAAATTTGGGTATTTATTTGTAAATTTATATTATGGGAAAATTTATAATTACAGAAGAAGAGAAAAATAGAATTAGAGGTTTGTATGAACGACCAAAAAAAATCGAACCTATTTCACATACTGAATTACAAAATTTTACTCCAAATAACGATACTGTCACATCTAATCAAAATATTTTAAATAAGTTAAAATCTATACCTGAAATTGGGTCATTAAACGTTAATGATAAATCCTTTTTATCTAAGGTTAGTGAGGTTTTAACAAATAAGGGAATTACCCCTTATATAAATGTTAATACCGACCAATTTGGGAATCCCCAATCTGTTAACCCCGGAATTAGTTTTTATGTTCCAAAATTAGATATTGAGATGTCATTGGAACCAGGTTATTTTGGGGTAACAAAGGAACTACCATTTTTGAAAAATGCGAAATTGACAATGTCATCAAATCCAACTTTTCAGAATAACACGGGATTTAAAGATAATGTTAATCGAAATTCGTCATATCAATTGGGAAGTAAATACGGGATTGGGTTATCAATACCGATTGGTAGATAAAAATTTTTTGGAAAATTTGGGTATTTATAATCAAAAATATATTATGAAAAAAATTATAAGACTAACAGAATCTGATTTAGTTAAATTGGTAAAAAGAGTAATTAGTGAACAACCATCTGAGTGGGGTAGAGACTCTATTAATCGTCCAGGTAGTTGGAGTAATTATCTTGAGGGTCCTGGTAGTATTGGAAACAAAGATTATGACCCCGAAGAAAAAATATCTCGTCAGAATAGAGAGGATGAAGAAAGGGAATCAAGAAAATATAAAATTGACTTTATGGATAGTAAAACAGGGAGACAGTGGACTGAAGATGCGTTAAGGAGTTACGTTAAGAAAAAATTTGATGTTGACTTACCCGATGAGGTTTTTTCAGGTAAGGGTGTTATGTGGGCAAATGCCTCAAGGTATTTAAAAAATTATTTTGGATAAAAATGAAACCCCTCCCATAAAGAGGGGTTTTTTGTTTTATTGAGTATTTATCTTATATGAAAATATTAATTACCGAGAACCAATCCGAAACGGCGGTGTCCAAATTAATGGAAAAATACAAAATCACAAAAACCCTTTTGTATTGGCAAGACAATGGGAAGGACTCAATAACTGGAACGGTATATCTTTATAAGAATGATGAAGTTTTGGGATATAGATACGGATATGAGTTTTATTATTATTACGATTGGATATCAAAATCTCTTACATATAAGGCTCACGGACCAAATATTGAGAATGTGGATGTGTTTCGCTTTTTACCATCTGAAGTTGTTGTTAACTACTTTTCAGATAAAATGAAAACTTATTTGGAAAATCAAATCAAAAAAGGATATACAAATATTCGAGTAAAAAATTAATCCCCATCTTTGTATGGGGTTTTTTGTTTTATTAAGTATTTATAATTAAAATTATATTATGAGAAAAGTTGTAAGGTTAACTGAAAACGATTTAGTTAGATTAGTAAAGAGAGTTATTAGAGAATCTGAAGATGATTCACCAAAAAAACGCAGTGCTGAAAAAATAATAGATACTACAACTTCATTAGATAAGTTAATTCGATTACTTGGTGGTGAAGACCATATTGAACTTTTCTTGAACTCTTATAGTCCTTTTGGAATTACCGATTTAAGAGATTTATATGATTACAAAGATTGGGAAGACAAAGACGAGTTTAATATTCCTGATAGACCAGTTCGTTATAATATTCCTGATAAAGAAGTTAAAATTAATTATGATAAATATAAAACCCCAAATAAAAAACTTTATAGTGATGAGGATAACGAATTAATAAATAAAATTAATAATTTATCTGACAAAGATTTGGAAGATATATCAATGAATGTTAGATACGACTTTGAAGATGTTAATAATGAAAAATTAATATCAGGTATATTAAATGTATTTGGAAAAATCAATCCTAGGTCGGTGAAGAAACAAAGATATAACGTAGAAGAAGATTTATTTGTATTTAATTACAATTTACAAAGGGCGACCCAAAAATCATTTTCGGCTGCAAGAGGATTGAAAGATTATTTTATTGATAACTTACAAATGTTTAGATAATCAAATCATTCCAATTTTTTTAAGACCCCATCTTAGTATGGGGTTTTTTGTTTTAAGATATATTTATATAAAAAAAATATTATGAAAAAAGTTATAAGATTAACAGAGTCAGATTTAATCAGAATCGTTAAAAAAGTTATAAGGGAAAATGAGGGTGAGAATGAATATTATCAATCGGCTTATGATGTGTTGGAGGACATATCCCCATTAGCAGGTCCGAAAATTCTTGCACCCATGGCCAAATTGGTAAGTGAGAAATTTCAAACTGATGAAGAACTTGAAACCTTTTATACATATTTGGAAACTTTAAGGGGAACTAGTTTTTATGATTATGAAATAAGAGGAAACTAATATAAAAAATTACCTCCCATAAAGAGGGGTTTTTTGTTTTAAGATATATTTATATATAAAATAAAATCAATTAAAAAAAAATATTTATGAAAATTAGATTAACTGAAAATGATTTGGCCCGTATTGTAAAAAGAGTATTAAATGAACAACCTAATAATCAACCTAATAATCAACCAACCGCCAAAACGTTAGCTAAAAACGCGAATAGGTGTAAACCGCATGTTTACCAAGACATTGACAAAATAATTAAAACCGGTTCGAATCCCACTTTTCAATATATCAAAACTGGGGGGAGGTTTCCAGCTTTATTTTTAACTTATGACTCTCTTGAAAGTTGTTGGATTGGGTTATCGGAATTGACTTTGAGTAATAGTAAATTTACTGCTGTACGTCAAGACATTTAATCCCATTTTGAAAAAAATATAGTTTTCTGTTTAAATGACTCCCCTCCCATAAAGAGGGGTTTTTTGTTTTATTAAGTATTTATTCTATATGAAAAAGATAATTAAACTTACGGAGTCAGACCTGATTAAAATTGTTAAAAGGGTTGTTAATGAATCGGAGGGTCGATTCGATTACAAAAATTATTTGAAATTTTTGAGAGAAAGAAAAAGAACTCTTGACGGTCAGTTGATTGATATAAAAAAAGAATTGGATACAATCAATAATCAACTAAAGGTTTTGGAAGGCTTTTTGGACCCCAAAGTTAGTATATCTGTTAGTAAAATGCCCAACGGAAGTGATAGATATATCGGTCGTTTTATTGCAACATATCCTGATGGTACTAGTAAACAAGTTTCCGTTAATATTGGGCCAGTTGAAAGATTTGATGGTAAAACAGACCCAAGACTTATCGAGGTGGCAAAAGAAAAGGCGATTGAACGTTACGGTCGAATCAATCCTGATTACATAAGAAACCTATTTCATTAATATGAATTTAACTCAACTATCTACCATACTGACCAAACTTTATAATAAGTTGGGAAATAGATATCTTACCAAAAACTTTATTACCGAACCATTTGAATTTGATGTTAAGATGGTATATCAACCAGACAATGACCATCATGATTATACAATTCAAGTTTTTTCAAATCCTCCGATGCCAGATAGTTTTACCTATACTCCTGAAGTTGAAGAAACAAAATCTGCTCACGGAGCACACATCTCCGTAATTGTTAATGAGTTTAAAAAGATGTATAATTATATCGAAACTAATGATACAAGAAAAAGATTTGTTGGGGTTCAGTTTATGAATAGAACTAAGGAGTAAAAATTACCCTCGTATTTTAAATGGGGGCGTTTGTTACCCTTGTTTTTGGAAGAAAAAAAGAGAATTTCTAAAAATTTTCTTCTTTAGTATTCATTCCATATTCCGTAGGTTCTGTATATATAACAATTTTAACTTCCAAACCTGAATTTGTTTCGAACCATTGTTTAAATACCGGAACCCAAAACTTGCCAAACAAATTATATAGTTTCTCACAAACCCAAGTTTCTATTTGCAATACTTTTTCTTTTCTTAAGTGTCCGTAAAAGTCGTTGTAGTAAAAGGTGTAAAAATCATCTGTTAAAAAATCTAACGAATATCCTTGAGAAACTTCTTCTTTATAAAATTCTTTTTCCCACCCATCGTCAGGAGTAAATTTGGTGTCAAGATAATTTATAATTATATTGGTTAGTCTCTCGTTTGGAATAATGTATTTCATATGGTATAAATATAATTGTAATTTATAACTTGGGGAAGAAAAAAGTAGAATTTCTAAAAATTTTTCGAACGAAATACCCCCTACCCCCTTTTTGTTTTTGTTATATTTATCTGTATGGAAAAAGTCATATCTAAGATTGTTAAGTATATTCTTGAAAAGAAATACCCCGTGTTTTCTGATGTCCAAGTAACAAGTGTGCGTGATTATGAACGTTATATAAAATACAATATTTTTTTGACAATTGATTATTCTGACTTTGAACCCATTCGTATTTCTGGTGATTGGGACATACTTAAATCAGAAATTAAAAATGTTATTAAAATGTCAGGAATTGATAATTATGTTAATGTGTATCTTAATTTTTCTGACGAGGAGTAATATTTATAAAATATGAAAATAATAATAACAGAATCAAAACTCATAAATTTATTTAAACAAAGATTTGGGGTCGACTTTTCAGGTCGTGTGCAAAAAATAACTGACCATAAGGATTTACCTAACAAATTTAAATGGTTTACTAAAAAAATGTTTGATGCTTATTTGAATTTTACTCCCGGACAAATCACTCCTTTTTATATGATTGAGGCTGATGGTAAACTATATTTATATCAAAATAAAAAGATTACGAGAGATATGGAAGAAAATATGATGCATAGTGAGGAAATGGTTGACGAAAGGGGTCGAATAGTTAATGTGGAGAGTTTTAAGAAAAGTAATAACATACCAAACATTGGCATATCTCTTCCCGATTTTTTTGATATGTATATTGACAAACCAAGTGATGAGGTGTTTTAAGTTATATTTTGTTCAGGAGTGATATTTATGAATAAAATTATGGGAAAAGTTGTAAAATTAACACAATCAGATTTGGTCAAAATAGTAAAAAGAGTTATAAGTGAAGAAACTATAACAGACGAAGCAAGTCAAATGAAACTTTATAATTTGGTGATGGAACTTTTACGTAATTCTTGGCAAAAAATTGGTACCGGTGATTACAGAAAACCTATGGGTAATTATAATAATATCGCTAAGAATGTGAAACTAGGACAAAGTAAAGGTGAATGGGGTGATTTTTTGTATAGAAAAAAATTCAGGAAGCCTGGCTCTAAAGAAGAGATATATTGTGAAATGTATGTAACCAACGATTTAAAAAATGTCGTTTTTAATTTCAACGGTAAGACAATCAGTTATGGATTTAATGAATCCTCCGACAAAATATTTTCCATTGTGGAATTCGGAATACATTGAAAAAAAAATTATGAAAAGATTTTTTATAACAGAGGAAGAGAAAAAAAATATTTTGGGTTTATATGAATTAGATGATAAAAAAAAGGAATTTTTGGACCCAGAATCTATAAATAATTTCTTTTCGGTTGAGTTATGGATACCTGAATCTATTGTTAACATAGATAATCAAGACACTTTGAAGTTATTGGAAACTAAATTAGGAGAAATAGCGGGGGAATACGAGGTCAAAATCTCAAGAAAAACTTCTGCAGATACTGATAATTATCTATTTGTAATGTTTGATGTTGCGGCAAAAAATAAAGACACGATGAAACATTCAGATTGGTTATATACCTTTAGTAATGAAGCTCGCCAAGAAATCATAGACCTATATAGAAACAAACAAACTGATGTTAAAGTAAATGAACCTAATTTTCTTTGGAGTAAGCAAATCCCCAACGACCCATCAAGCACACCTGATAAATGCGTAGGAGTTAGATTTTTTATCATTATTTGGTAGCCTTTTTATAAAACAAAAGTTTATGATTTACAATACAATTTTTTTTATCTATTAATTTCACATAAAAAAATTAATTATGAAAAAAATGACTATTGATTACACCCACTCTGAGATTGGGTTCAAAGTGAAACACCTTATGATTTCTACCGTTAGAGGAAACTTCGGAAAATTCAGAGGAGAAATCAACGAAAATGGCGACATGACCGTTTTTGTCGATGTTGATTCTATCAACACAAATAATTCTGATAGAGATAATCACCTTAAAGGTTCTGATTTCTTTGATTCTGAAAATTATCCATTAATTTCTTTCAACACAAAAAATGTTGATTTCAGTTCTCCAACTGTAACAGGTGAACTCACAATCAAAGGTGTTACAAAAGAAGTCACTATGACATCCGAATATAATGGTGTTAGTGTCGACCCTTGGGGAAATACTAAACACGGTTTGGAGGTTACAGGAAAAGTAAATCGTTCTGACTTCGGTCTTACTTGGAATGCTCCTTTGGAGACTGGTGGTGTTCTTGTTAGTGATGAGGTTACATTTAACATCGACCTACAATTATTGGAAACAGTAGATACTCCTGTTTCAGAGATGGCTCAGTAGTTAATCAAAAAAAATTATTAACCCACCCCTAAAGGGTGGGTTTTTTTTATTTTGATTGATATTTATATAGAAAAATTATATTATGAATAGAAGTTATAGTAAAATCAGACACATACAAGAAGCAAATCAAATCTTGGAAAACCGTAGGTTAAATAAATTAATTGTAGAACAGGAAATAGATACTACAAATCCTGGTTTCGCCACAGGTGAAAAAGGACAGTATCCTATTTGTTTAGATGCTTACATAAAAACTTTACCTTCAAATCCTAATCAGGGTAAAATTAGAAAAACTAATTTTGGAACGGGAAAATTTGTTATGTTTACCACTAATCCAATTTCAGAAGGATTATTTTTACCACATAACGAAAGTAACATTTATGCAACTTATTATAAGTTGGACGCTCAAAAGAAAGGTGAAACTCCATATCCTGTTAAATACTATTGCAAAACACCTTCACAAATTGCTTGGGGCGAACCACCAACACAACAATCAACCACTACCGCTCAATCAACCCCAACTGATGGTCAATCAACCACTCCACAAGCAGGAATGTAAGAACCCGAATTCAAAGAAATAAAATCAATATTGATTCCTAAATCACCTAATAAACCAATTAGGTGATTTTTTTTTATTTCTGTTGAAGAATATGTTGATAAATAAACACTTTGACCTAAATCAACAATCGTATTTTTTGATTTTTTGGAATCAGAGAAACCATTAATGTCAGTTCCCATAAAACAACCGAAGTAATCTTTACACTTTGAATATCCGAATATTTTTATTAAATCTTTTACTAATTGAATATAAGAAGCGGTGAAAGTTCTGTTTTCATAAACCTTACCCATTGTCATAATTTTATAATTGGTTGATTTCATTTTATTTTTCGGATATTTTTTATCGAAAAATTCGTCAACTAGATTAAGAAATTCGGCTCTGTGTTGTGTGAGTAATAAATTAATTTTTTCCATAACTTTTTTTCATAATCATATAAAAAAAATCCCTAGAGGTCAAAGGCTAGGTAATTTTTTTTTTAAAATAAGGTTTTTTTTTGTTCTACACCTATTTATAGATAAAATATTATTATGAAAAAGTTTATCATAGAAACAGAAGAAAAGGAAAGAATTTTAGGGATGCACAAAGAGGCTACTAAAACCCATTACCTTAATAATTTATCAGAATCTAAAAATATTTTGAACGAACAATTAGCACTTTTGAATGTTCCTTCAGCAAGTATTATTTTTTCTAGTTCACCAGGTAATGCTAAACAGATTTTTCTTAAAGGCACTGACCCAAAAACAAATAAAACTTCTACCTTGAAATATAATGTCGAGGGTAGTTATGGTTTTTTTGATTTTGATGTTAATTTGAGGAATTTTAAAAGAACTACAAGTGGAGGATTATTCGTTGAAGCTCAACCAAACAACTCAATGGTTCAAGGAATCGTTAGCAAATTGGTTCCAAAGGAAGACCTGACAAAAGATGGTTGGATTAAAAGTTTTGTTCCGAAGGCTAAAATAGATAGTGCAATCGCATTACTGAAATCTAACAATGGTCAGTCGGCTGAAATAGATGCGGGGCAAGGAGTTACATTGAATTTAACTTTAGCAAAATAATTAATCATTTATTATGAAAAAGTTTATCATAGAAACAGAAGAAAAGGAAAGAATTTTGAAAATGCATGAAACTGCAACTAAAAACCTTTACTTATTAAAAGAAACTGTCGAACAGGATATGAGTAAATCCTTGGACAATTTAGAAAAAGTTAAAAAAGATTGGCAGAGTTTTTTTAGTGTTGGGTGGGGAGGAAGTCCCAATAAACTTTATATACAACCAAAAATTAGTAAAGATGAACAAAAAGTATATTACCAATTAGGTCTTCCTCTTGGTGCCACTTTAGTTGGTTTTACGAAAATAAAAGGTTGGACAACACCTCAATTTGAAATGAGCTTCGGTTCATTAGATGGTTTAGTTCCATTAGTTGGATTTAGTGGTATTTTTAAATTTATTCAAAGAAGCTACGAAGATGGTGGTATACAGTTTCAATTTTATAATAAAAAAAATACCCGTTTAACCCATGAGCAATCTTATGATTTATGGGATAATAAAAGTAAAAAAGAAATTGCCAACACATTGGGTTACGAAAATTTGAATGACGCCAAAATCAGACTCGGTTTTAAGATGGGAGATAGTGCGAAAATTATTCCCATCCTACAAGACTTGGAAAAAACTGGTTGGAAAAGTTTTAATAAAGTTGTAAATTTGGTAATTAAGGATTTAAAAATATCAGCGACTAGAGTTTAATATCTATATATGAAAAAAACAATTAGATTAACTGAAAGTGATTTAACACTTTTAATAAAAAAAGTTATAAAAGAAGTTGATGAAACTGCTGCAGCAACTGAAAAAGTAATGAATTTATCATCTGAACTAGGTACTGGTATAGATTCACAAACGGCTAACGACGTTATGGCATGTTCATCAGAGGAAATTCAACCACCTGCAGGAACAGACCCTAAGGCAGCAACTATATTCCAACAGGTCAAACAGAAAATTAGTGAAATGGTTGCTAGAAAAGACAGAGAAGGATTGAAAAATGCATTCAAACAACTAAAACAAAAGTTGAGAGAAACAAATAAAAATCCAAAAAACCAACAAAACGAACAGGTTGAATTGGTTGCTGCTTTCACAATTTTAGGAATTTCCGCTCCTTTATGGATTTGGGTTGCGATTGGTGCTGTAGTTTTATTTCTACTAATTAAGGGAATCGTTAATTTATCTAGTTGGATTCCGAGAAAAAAAGGTCGTGGTTGTAGTAGAACAATTAGATACAGAGTGAGTTAATTCACGATTAGTCCTATATTTATATGTAATGAAAAAACTGATTATTTCTGAACAAGAAAGAAATTACATTAGGAATCTCTATGACCTACCTTTACTTAATGAACAGGAGACAGAAGACGACAAACCTACCGAGGGTAAGAAATCAGACCTTAAGATAGAGAAAAAAATAGAATTTCCTTCAGGATTCTATAATTCTTTGTATTTAGCGTCTTTATCACTTGAATTGGATAAAATCAAAAATTTTTTAATTACAAATTCAGGTAATTCTTACGTTGTGGATGTGATGATTCAAGCAAGTGAAAGTAGAATACCTAATACAGATAATGAATCATCTGAAAAGTCTCCTTTAGCTCAATTTGAGTTATCAAATAAAAGAAAAGATACTATAGTAAAATATCTAAATGAGTACTGGAATAATTCAGGTTTATCAAATATTGATGTTATAAATACACCTGTTGATACTTTATTGGGAGATACAAAATGGGTGGGTCAGGATTTTTGTCCCGCAAATTCACTCAAACCTGACGATAAGGAAGGAAGAGATTGTTTGAGAGGGGATTTCCAAACTAAAAATGGAAAACCAAATTGGGTTAATGGTAAAAAAACCATATATAAGGATATTTGGTCGGCTTATACCCAAGAACAATATGTTTATGTTACAATCACCGTAAACAAAAAAGAAACCAAAGAACCAGATGAATTATCCTGTTTGAACAATATGAAAATTATGATAAATTACATAGCACCTGGTCCACACACTTGTAATTCTGCGATTTACGAGATATACATAAATAATATTTTATTGAAAAGAGATGGTGATGGAAGACCTTATGCTAGTCTTAACAATGGTACGTCAAAAGGCACATTTAAAAGCCACATAGAAAAAGGTGGGAAAATTACTGCAAAAGATATAGTTTATTACGATAATGATATAACCGGTCCCGATAGTGAACCTAAACGAGGAGGTTCAAGGTATAACTATTTCACAATAAACAGTGAATTAGCCAAATCTTTACTCGGAACAAGTAAAACCTTCCAAATCCAAGCCAAATGTATAAATCCAACCAATCAGAAGGCTTATAATGGGGGTTGTCACACTGACGTAGGTAAAATACAAATTGTAAATGGTGCTGGTCAAACTCAATCGTATGAAGTAAAAACTCCAAACAAAAGAGACGAATTAAAAACTATTGTCACTATTGATGCTTGCGGAAACCGAATTAGTTAATTGGGCAGTGATATTGTAGTGTATCTACAATAAATTCAAATGTTGTATCGATTTTGTAATTAGAATTTTGTTCTAAACAAAGCTTGTATCTGAAACCACTTTTGATTTCTTGAACGACAAAAAGATTTTTTTGATAGTAGTTTTCGATTGTTCTTTCATACGTTTTGTCACAATACATTTTATTTATACAAGGTATTTCATCGTTTTGAACTAATACGGGAAACGTTTTTTCACTTTCCATTTCTTCTAAAGACATCTCAGTGTATTTTTGAGTGCGACAAGATAACAATAGACAAAGTGTTAAAAATAAAACAATATAGGGTTTCATAATTGAATTGGTATTTGATACAAATATAAAATATAATTCATTAATAAAAAAACTTTCCTGCAAATTCCGTCATAAATATTTTTATATTTTTTTGTGATTATTCCAAATAAGGTATTATCTTTGTCAAACCAAAACGATAAAACTATGAACTCAAATCTAATCAAAAGTATTTTAGGTGGATTATTTTTATCCTCAGTTGTCTCTGTTTCCGCACAGAATGTCCCAATTGTCAAAGTATCAAATGGAGTTAAACTTCCCGCAATCGTAATTGATGGTGATACAATACCCACAATCAACTTATCTACGGTAGTAATTGCTTCTGAAATGATATTCCCAAACAAAAGAAAAAAAGAGCAATGGGATAGATTAAAATATAACGTCAGGGTAGTTTTACCATTAGCAAGGACCGCATCGTCAAAACTAAATGAGTATGAAATGACTCTCAGAAATTTACCCGATGAGAGGTCAAGAAAGAAATACTTGGAAAAAGCTGAAGAAGAACTCAAAAGAGATTTTGAGAAAAAAATCAGGGGTCTCAGCTTCAATCAAGGTATGATTCTTATTAAACTCATAGACCGAGAAACTGGTAACACATCCTATAATTTGGTTAAACAACTTCGTGGTAACTTTAGTGCATTTATGTGGCAAGGTGTTGCGAGATTATTCGGTTCCAATCTCAAATCCGAATACGACTCGCAAGGTGAAGACAAGTTAATAGAATTAGCGGTCAATCAAATAGAAAATGAATAGTTCAAAACCCCTTTATTGGGGTTTTTTTATTGATTGATATATTTATAGATATGAAAAAAAATTTCTTAAAAGAGATAAGTGAAGAAGAAAAAAACTTCATTTTAGAAATGCATATCAGAAAAGGTTATAATACCTTAAACGAAGAAAATATTTTCGAAGATGAAAATCAAGACGTTTATAATAGTTTGAATAGAGACCCATCGGCAAGAAATATTGCGAGAGTAATCAGAAATTCAAATGGGGGATATTTGGGTGATGATAAAGAAGCATGGGCAGAAGCCGCTTTCAATAAAATATCCGATATGGAAACCTATAATGATGTTTCAACTATGTTGGGCCAAGACGTGGTAGAATATTTAGAGGGTTTTTTGGATATCGAAGAAACTTTTCACAGAAAATCTATTGCCAGTCATTATAATACTATAAAACAGATAGCTGTCAAAACTTCTAATTTGGAACCAACAAATTTCACAGGTAAAGTTGCGGAATCAGAGGTCAAATCATATTACGATTCGGTTGGAAAGAATAATTATGTTTGGCAAAAATTATTGATTTTAGCGGGCCAAAATTTAGGTAATTTCGGGCCAAATAAAGACGGAATCGATGGAGATTTTGGAACAAAATCCAAGAATGCCTTACAAACCGTCACAGGTAGCCGAGTTCAGAATTTCAATAGCTTTAAAAAATTATTTTTAATAGTTTCGAGAGATAATAAAAAAACAAAAGAATTTCAGAATTTTGTAAATTCTCAAAACAAAACAGTAAAAAAAGAAAAGAGTAATGATGATGAAATTTTGAAAAAAATATCGGATAATTCTGAAAGTGATGAAGAGGACGATGGTTACTTTTCGTGGATACGTAAAATATTTCCAAACTTTTCCCAATTACTAGACGGTAAAGAGATGGATGAAAGTGATTTTACCGATAATCAAAAAGAAATTCTAATTAAAACCATAAAAAACTCTAAAAAAAGAGTTCCAAGTTTTGTCAGTAGGAAAAAAGGAGGTGTAACATATGTCGATTATGGCGAGAATATTGCAAAAGAATTCGAAAACGAACGAGGTAGTCCTAGTACTTGGGATGTTTTATGGAGAACTGTGACAAAAAATGATAGTTTTGCGTTAGCAACATTACTTGGAAAATTCGATTGGACTGAAAATGAAGACGGTAGTTATTCGATAGAAGATTATTATGACTTCAAGGACCCAAAGTATAAAGAATTAATTGGAGTTAACAGGGAAACTTTGGAAGGTCTTAGTATACAAGAATTGAGTGATAAATACAATTTAACATATTACGAAGCTGCGAGGACAAAAGGTTGGGTGGACCATCCTGAAACAATTCCTGAAAAAAGACTAGCAATTAATTTAACAATATCTGACGATTCATCAAATAGTAGTTTTGCTTCAAAAAATCCTTCAGCTTACGACCCTGGTAAGATTTAGATGTCTTTTTTCGAAGGAAAGGCGAAGGTGTAGGATATAACAAAAAAGGTAAATTATCATTGCGGGTTGGAAAATTACAAATATCACTATGTTGAGTTCTTCATAAGTGAATCCCATTTTATGTGCATAAAATTGTATACAATCGCAACACCATTCGAAAATACCATCCGTAGATTTTTGTTTTAATAAATCCTCGAATAAAGAAAAGGATGAATCAAAATTTTTGGAGTGATAGTAATGGATTCTGTTCTTCTCACCTGATTTGAAAAATGAAATTACATATAATGTAATAGTCCAAAAGATTATCGAAAATAGAATGAATTTTTTCATAGTTCTGTTTTTTTGATAAGACAAAGTAAGTAATTTTATTCATTACATCCAAATTTATTTTTATTGATATTTATAATATAACACATAATAAGTAGGTTAAACATGAAAGAACTATTTAACAATGAAGAACGTTTCCGAATTTTGGAAATGCATATAAAAAAAGGGTATAAGACATTAACAGAAGAATCCATAGGTGATAGAATGAGGAAGGCGGCTAACCAAGCTTTTTATAAGAACTATGGAAAAAATATTTTTTTTTGGCAGCAAATGTTGAAAATTTTGGGTGGAAATCTAGGTAATTTCGGTCCAAAAGGAGATGGTGTTGATGGTGATTTTGGACCAACATCACAAAAAGCTTTGGAGAGTATCGTCGGTAATACAGAATTGAACTCCTCTAATTTCTTCAAATTATTAGAACTTATTACTAAAGATGATGAAAAATTAAAAAAATTAACTTCCGCAGAAAATACCATAAATTCTGATAAAGAAAAAAAATCAAAAAGTGGGAAATTGAGGGGAGAATACATTATAGTAAAAAATAACGATTCTAATAATTTTGCGATTGTGATTGGTGGCACACCAAGTATCAACTACGGTGCAAAATTTATGAAAAAACAAGCTGGTTCATATTTAGATAACAAAAATGTAATTTACAGTGATTGGGAAAATGACGTGGATTCATTAATCAATGTTTTGCAAGAAAAATATCCGAAAGCGAATGTCAAGTCAGTAACTGGATATTCGAAAGGTGGTATAAGAGCGTGGCCGTCAGTCAATAAATTCGAGTTTGTAGGTTTAATAGACCCCTCAATTGAAGGTAATTATAAACAAGTAACAAGTGTGAGTGGGGATGTAATATTAACTTATGAAAAAGGAAGGACTTGGGGTTCCACTGGTTTGAAATATGCAAAAAATCTTGTCCCTAAATCAAAGCATTTGGAATTGAATGTTGGTCATTTCGGACATCCAAAAGAATTCTTTTCAAGATTCTCAAATAAATTATAAAAACTATGAAAACAAAATACTTTTTTGGATGGGAAAACATAAGGTGGGGTATTAAAGAACTCATCAACATTTACTCAAGTAAAACTTCTTACTTTTCTAAAAAACGAATCGAGTCGGGTATTGCATTTTTGATAGCTCAGTGGGGTATGGTTTATTTCTTATATCAACACCACGATAAATTAACTATGGGTGAATTTTTGTTGTGGGCGGCTGCCGAATTTGCGGTTTCAGGATATATGATTAATCAAATCCAAAAAGAGAAAAAAGAAAAATTGGAGTCATCGTCTAACGAAAACAATTCCGATGTAATTTTATGAAAGTTTCAATTTCCGAATCACAAGTAGAAAGACTCAAAAGTATTTTCTCATCTTTGTATGATATAAAAGATTATGAAGGTGTTTGTCGTATTATGGTTGATTATGATGAGGAGTTTGACAAAATCGTTCTGAATGTATTTTTTGATAAAAAGTTTGCAATAAAAAATGGTAGGTCTTTTAATAAAGTAAAAAATT
>Ga0315900_10006219_pt1 | contig 16131 bp, 13 predicted proteins | sample LakEriMetagenome_FD_203521 | JGI IMG/M metagenome (GOLD analysis project Ga0315900, IMG submission 203521) | Freshwater fungal communities from buoy surface, Lake Erie, Ohio, United States - Buoy 12 MA114 | ecosystem: Environmental > Aquatic > Freshwater > Lake > Lake biofilm | place: USA: Lake...
CCGTCACCGGCGAGGTGGCGCCCGACCTGCTGCTGGCCAAGATCTCCGCCGAGGTCGCCGCCCGCCAGTTGGAGGCCAAGCGGCTCGGCCAGAAATCCCCGGCCGAAGCCATGGCGCTGCTCGACGAGGCGGCCGACAAGGTGTCGGCCCAGCCGATCGCCGCCGACAAGCGGGAGCAGTTGCTGCGCCGCATCGAGCGGACGCGACGCGACATCGAGGAGGCGACGGGGAAGCGCCGTGCCGAACTGGCTCTGGAGAAGCGGAATGCGGAGATCGAGGGCCGGATCGACCGGGATCGGGCCCGCAAGGTGGAGGTCGATCAGCGGATCGCGTTGCTCGTGGACGAGTACAACACGCTCATCGAGCAGCGGCGGTTCGCCGAGGCGGAGGCCGTCGCCAAGAAGGCCGGGCAGCTCGCGCCCGACAACGCCGTCGTTCGGCAGCTGCTCGCCCAGAGCCGCGTGATTCGCCGGATCGAGACCCAGCGGACGATCGCCGGCAGCCAGCAGGACGGCTTCCTCGAGGCGGCGGACGACGTGGGCCGCTCCGCGGCGCCGTTCACGGGCCCGATCGAGTTCCCCGAAACGCGGGAGTGGCAGGACCTGACGAAGAACCGCTCGCAGCGGATGGCCGAGGGCCGGTCGCGATCGACGCCCGCGGAACTGGCGATCCACCGCAAGCTCGAAACCCGCGTGAAGACGGCCTTCCGCGACGAGCCGCTGGCCGTCGTGCTCGACAAGCTGGCCAAGCAGGCCGACGTGCCGATCCATCTCGACCTCGTGGGACTCGAGCAGGAGTCCGTGAGCAGCGACACGCCGGTCACCCTCTCGCTCGACCAGCCGATCTCGCTCAAGAGCGCCCTCAAGCTGCTCCTCGAGCCGCTCAACCTGCGGTCGATCGTCCAGGACGAGGTGCTCAAGGTGACGAGCCCCCGCCTCGTGAAGGGCGTCTACTACAACGTGACCTACCAGGTGGCCGACCTCGTCAAGCCGATCCCCAACTTCTCCTCCGACGGCCTGGGCATCGAGGGGGCCCTGAGCAAGGGCTACGCGCTCGCCCTGCGGAACACCCTCTCGGTGCAGGTCGAGCCGCCGAACGAAGCCCTCAACCGCGCCGCCCGGGGCGCCTCGACCGCGGGGGTCGATGCCGGTGCGCTCGCGCAGCTCCAGGGCCGCGGCACCGGCCCGGCCACCGGCGCCATGCCCGTGGTGCCCTTCGGGCCGCCCCAGTTGGGCGGCGCGCAGGCCGACTTCCAGGCGCTCATCGAGCTGATCACGAACACCGTCGGCGGACCGGGCGCCTGGGTGGATGGCGGCGGCAACGGCGCCATCCGTCAGTTCGACACGAACCTCTCGATCGTCGTCAGCCAGACCCAGGAGGTGCACGATCAGATCGCCGACCTGCTCGAGCAGCTCCGCCGCCTGCAGGACCTGCAGGTGACGATCGAGGTGCGGTTCATCTCCCTGAACGACACCTTCTTCGAGCGGATCGGCGTGGACTTCGACTTCAACATCCAGACCGGCGTCAATCAGCCGCTCAACATGACGGCCGTGCCGACCGAGAGCAACGGCTCCAACAACCCCGCCGTCTTCGGCATCACCGCCCAGCCCGGCGGCCGGTCGCAGCTCGTGGGCCTCGACAACTCGCGGAATCCCGGCGTGGCGCTCGGCCCGGGGGCCACGGGCGCCACGGGCACGAACTTCGGCAACGTCATCGCGGGGGCCCCGAACTTCTTCTCGATTCCCTTCCGCCAGAACAGCTACGGGGCGGCCCGGGTGCCCCAGTTCCCCGGCCTCCCCGACCCGACGACGTCGGCCGCGGAGTTCGGCTTCGCCATCCTCTCCGACATCGAGGCCTACTTCCTCATCCAGGCGGCCCAGGGCAACACGCGGTCGAACGTCCTCCAGGCCCCGAAGGTCACGCTCTTCAACGGCCAGAACGCCTTCGTCTCGGACACCCGCCAGCGGCCCTTCGTGTCGTCCGTGGTGCCCGTCGTGGGCGACTTCTCGGCGGCCCAGCAGCCGGTGATCACCGTGCTCAACGAGGGCACCGCCGTGAACGTGGAGGCGGTGGTTTCGAACGACCGGCGGTTCGTGCGGCTCACGCTCGTGCCCTTCTTCTCGCAGATCGGCCGCGTCGAGGAGTTCCAGTTCGAGGGCTCGCGATCCACCAAGGCCAAGAGCAGCGACGAGCGCTCCGGCGCGGACGGCAGCGTGGGCCTGCCGATCCTCAACACCCCGCTGCCCGTCAATCTGGCCACCGGCCAGGCGACGGCCAACGAGTTCCAGGTGCAGTCAAACGGCACCACGATCCAGCTGCCGGAGTTCATCTTCACGACCGTCACGACGACCGTCAGCGTGCCCGACGGGGGCACCGTGCTCCTCGGCGGCGTCAAGCGGCTGCGCGAGGGCCGCAACGAGTACGGCGTGCCCATCCTCTCGAAGATCCCCTACGTCAACCGCCTCTTCAAGAACGTCGGTTTGGGCCGGACGACCGACAGCCTGATGCTGATGGTCACGCCGCGGATCATCATCCAGGAGGAGGAGGAGGAGCGGCTTCTGGGCGAGAGCCGCCCGTGAGCCGGCTATTTCTCACCGCCGGCGGGCTGATCGGCGGCCTGGCCGTGGCCACCGGCGCCTTCGGCGCCCACGGCCTGAAGGCGTTTCTCGAGGCCCAGGGCCAGGCGGCCAACTGGGAAACCGCGGCCCGCTATGCGCTGTGCCACGCGCTGGCGCTGGTGGCCGTCGGCGGGCTGGACGCGGTGCGGCCGACCGCCGCGCTGCGGACGGCGGGCTGGTGCTTCCTGGCAGGCACGGCGATCTTCAGCGGCTGCCTGTTCGCCCTCGCGGCGACGGGCGTGAAGATGCTCGGCGCCGTCGTGCCGATCGGCGGCGTCCTGCTGATCGCGGGCTGGCTCGCCCTGGCCGTCGCCGGCTGGCGGACTGCGGGCTGACCGCCGGCGGTCACGGCGAACTCGGCCGGCCGTCTCCGAAGGGATCCTCGGCCGGCTGCTCCGCCGACGGAGCGGGCTGCTCCACCGCCGCGGGCGCTTCGGCTGCCGGCGCGGGCATCGGCTCCGGTGGGGCGGGCGTCGGCGCGGCTTTGTCCCGGAACGGGCTGCCGCCATCCTCGGCCTCGACCCGCGGCCCGACCGGCCGCCGTTGTCGCAGCACCTCGGGCTGCGCCTCCTCGATCTGCGAGTATCGGGCGGCCGTCTGCTCCCGCTGCCGTTGCAGGAACGCGACCCGCGCCCGGGTGCGATGCCGCTCCAGCCGGAGCCGGTCCGGACCCTGGATCCGCTCCAGCGAGCGCCCCACGGGCCACGCGCCGAGACCCTCCGACTCGCGATCGGCTCCGGTCGTGAAATCCGCCTCGGCCTCGTCGCCCCGGCCCTGCCGCAACGCCGCCAAGCCGCGGAAGTAGTAGGCGCGTGGATCGTTCGTGCCCGCCTCGATCGCCTGCGACAGATCCTCGTAGGCACGGTGGTAGTCGCCGGCGAAGTAGGCATGCACGCCGTCGCCGTAGGCGGCGGCCAGCGGCAGGCTTTCGACCGTCGGTTGCGCGGCCCGCGCAGGGTCTGCCCAAACGGCGGCCAGGCTTGCGGCCATGACCGCGGCCACCGCGCGCACTTCCACCCCCATCCTCCGACAGCGGTGCGAAACCATGCGGTGCCTCCGCGATCCCGAACGACCGAACCCGACTCATCATATCGGACCGGGACATCCACACGCCCGCCGCCGCGGGCCGCCCGGCCGCACAATCGGCACGACCGGCCCATCAACCGGGCCGGAGCCGGTCGCGGTCGCCGGCTTCGGACCGGGCCCGGGCATGCCGCCGAAAGGTGGGCTCGTCGAGGAACACGGCCGCCCGCACCAGCTGCATCATCACGGGCTGGCCCGGCCAGCCGCAGGCGTCCAGCAGCCGGTCGAAGGCGGGCTCCGGACAGCTGCCCTTGAGATCCACCAGCAACAGCCGCCCCGCCCGTTCCCAGGCGTTGCCGTCCACCTGCCAGGCCAGCCCCTCCCGCGGGCTCGCCCACACGAACGACCCGTCGGGCTCGGCGTAGAGCCGCTCGATGGCCCCGAGCCGGGCGAGCGCCTCGTCGAAGGCGATCGCCAGCGGCGCGACCCACGACGCTCGCGGCACATCGAGCACGGGCCACACGCCCCAGGCATCGGCGTGGCTGCCGCCCGGCACCGCATCGGGCGGGCGGGCGTGCAGCGAGATGTCGAACGCCAAGAGTTCGCCGGGCATCAGTTCGTTCCATCCGCGGCCCCGACGCCAGCCGGCCTCACGGCGCCGCGACCTCCTGCCGCACCCAGGCAGCATACGGCTCGGCGGCCGTGACCGCAGCGAGCAGCACCTCGGGAAGCTCGTAGGGATGAGCGGCGACGATCGCGGCGGCACAGGCCGCGGCCCGCTCCGGCGTCGTCTTGAACGTGCACCGCCATTCCTCGGCGGCCTCCACCGCGCCCCGCCAGCGGTAGATGCTGCCCACGGGGCCGTCGATCTGCCCGCACGCCGCCAGCCGAGCGGCGACGACGCGACGCACGCAGGCCTCCGCTGCATCGCGCCCCGGAAACGTGGTGCGGATCTCGACGACCGTGGCGGCGGGAGCGGACGAATCCATGCCGGCAGTCTACGCTGCCTCGACGATCGGCTGCGGCGGTGCCACCGGCCGCCAGCCGGGGCCGATCCCCGGCGCCGCGGCGTCGTCGGCGACCAGCGGACGCCATGCCCCCGGCCGCCCCCGATCGAGACACACGACGTGGGCCGGCCCGCCCGGCGGCCCCGCGGGCGCGACGCAGGCCACGCCGACCCCGACACACGGCTCGGCCGCGAGCCGCCAGGGCGGCGGTCCCAGCCCCACGACGGCGGGATCGGCCGACGGCCCCCGATGGCCGAGCACGACGACGCCCGCCGCGGCCGCCACCGGCGGAGGCTCGGCGAGCAGGGCACCGAGCTCGGACTCCCGTTGCGGTCGCGGATCGAGGTCATCCATCCAGGCGGCGACCGCGTCGATGGCATCGAAGCCCAGATCGCCGAGCGGGTCGAGCAGTCGCGCCTCGCGCCTCCAGGCGGCGACGCTCGCCCGCCACTCCTCGCGGATCGCCGCCAGCGGCAGGCGGGCCAGCCACTCGCCGACCACCAGCGGCAGGTCGAGCGGCCGCGCCGCCGCCAGCCGGCCGACGAGCGGACGGCACTCGGGCCACAGTCCCGGCCGCGACCGCAACGCGGCGCCGAACCGGGCCACGAGATCGACCGCCAGGCTCGCTCCCAGCGTCGGCCGGCCCATGTCGGCGTCGGCGGCCGGGCAGCAGAAGGGGTCGAGCTCGGCGCCGTGCAGCACCGCCACGCCGGCGGCCGACCATGCCGGTGCCAGGGCGATGCCCCGCCGCGCGAACCGGGCCGCGGCACCAGCCAGCCAGCGGTCGCGGTCGCCCGGCAGGATCGCCACCCGCACCGGCACCGGCACCCGGCGCGAAGCATCGGGCCGACCGCGACGATCGGCGGCGGGCACCGCCACCCCGCGCCGCGCCCAGGCAGCCAGCCCCGCCAGCAGCCGGCGGCCGCGGGCCGCGGCCGCCGTCAGCACCCTGCCGGCCACGGCCGCGGCGCGGCAGCCCTCGTGCCACGGACGCACGCCGTCCAGCCAGGCGGTGGTCGTCAGCGCGTCGAAGGTGTCGCCGGCGAGCACGACGTCGAGCCGGTCGATCGACGCGTACCGCCCGTCCCTTTGAAAGCCGCCGCGGACCGCGGCCCGGCTCACCGCCGCCAGCCACTCCGCCTGCAGCCGCCGCGGCTGCGAGACCAGCGTGCCGTCGGTGATCGCCCAGTTCGCGCTGACCACGAGCATGCATCGACCTCCGGCCTGTCATCGACAGGCGGGCAGGTCGGCCGCGCGGCACCGGCCGGCCGGTGCCGTTGGTGCGGGATGCGCCGACGGGGTCAGGGACCGAAGAAGTCGGTCGCACAGGAGCGGTCGAGGCGGCCGTCGAGCATGGTGCCCGACAGCGTGGCAGCGGCCGTGGCCCTGCCGGCCTCGGCAGCCTTGTAGCTGATCTCGAAGGCTCGCTGCCGGCCGGGGCCCAGGTCGAAGGGGTCGAACGACACCCGGCCGTCGTCCACCCGGACGCGGGCATCGCCCACCAGGCGGGCACCGCGGGGCAGGTCGATGACGACGTTCAGCGGCCCCGACGGCGCGGAGCCGTCGTTGACGACCGTGCAGACCAGCGTGGTGGCGTCGCCAGCCCGCACCGGATCGTCGAGGTCGGCCAGCGAGAGCCGCAGGCCCGCCTCGGCGGGCGTCCGCAGCCGCGGTCGCGGCGTCGTGGAGCGAATCTGCAGGCACTCGTGGTCGCCGATCGGGCCGATGCCCGCGGTGGTCAGCTCGGCGCGAACGCAGGCCCGCAGCGGGGCCGAATCGGAGTAGGCCCCCGCGGGGCTCTGGGCCCGGAGGTTGATCTGACGCTTCTCCACCTTCCCGGGAGCGACGGCGGGCAGGTTCCACGAGACGCGGGAGGCGGCGAGGCTGTAGCCTTCGGAGGCCTCCTGGGGCGTGAGCCCGTCATCCCAGGAGAACTCGAGCACCGCCGGTGGCGAGGGGGCGTTGCCGGTGTTCCGCACGGTGGCCACGAACTCGGTCACGCCGCCCGACACGGCATCCACGGGGCCGATCAGGTCGAGCGCGATCGCCGGTGCGGCGGGCGCGATGGGGGGCACGGCCGGGGGAGTCGCCGCCGCCGCCGTCGTCGTGGCCATCGGCGGCACGGCGACCGGTGCCGGCACGACCAGCGGCGGCGCGGCGGTGCCCGTGACGGCCGCGGGAGCCTGCGGGGGCACGAAGGCGGGATTCGCCGCCACCTGGCAGCACTCGGTGGCGCCGCCGAGGAAGGCCCGCTTCTCGTCGAGGATCTCCACCCGATGGCACTGCCGTCCCGGCTCGTCGAGCAGGAAATCGAGTTTCACCCAGCGCTTCGTGTTCGCCGGCAGGTCGATGGTGCCCTTCTGCTCGATGGGGCTCTTGGAGGCGTCGTGATGGAAGCCGGCGTCGAAGTAGTCGACGACCCGGAGCTTCTCCAGGTTGCGGCCCGAGTTGTTGATCAATTCGACGTCGTAGGTGACCCGGTCGCCGACCTTGCCCGACAGCGGGCCGGTGATGTTCACGATCACGGCGTCCTCGGCCCGCGCGGCGGCGAGCCCCAGGCCGGCGACCAGCACGGCGGCGAGGCGGGAAGTCGAGACGACGAATGGTCGGCGACGTGGCATCGGCGAGGCTCCCTCACGGCGACCCGCGACCGCGGGCTGCGGGGAAGGGTACCACGGCGACGCGCCGCGGGTGAACGGCGGTCTCGCCCAGATGACGCCCCGGAAGCCAGCCCGGGAGTCCCGGCCCGGAGGCCCAAAAAGGCCGCCGAAACCCCATGCGGAACCCGCCCGAAGTCCCGCCCGCCGGAACGGGACCGCCGCGGGCCGAGGCCTCGCCGCGTCCGCGGCCCTACCGATTCGTCATGTCGCAGGACACGCCGCCGGCGGCGGGCACGTAGCAGGCGCGGGCGTAGTCCATCACCATGCGGTGGGAGCTGAACCGCCAGGCCAGCGACGCGATCGAGTTCATCATCATGCGGATCCAGGCCCGCGGCAGGCCGTCGGAATCGCGGTCGTAGAACAGCGGGATCACCTCCCGCTCCAGGACCGAGATCAGCGCCGTGCCGTCGCGATCGTCGGTGATGTCCGGATTGGCGTGCGTCTCGCCGCGGCCGATCGCGAAGCCGTTGCGGCCGTCGAACGCCTCGGCCCACCAGCCGTCGAGGATCGAGCAGTTGAGGCCGCCGTTGAGCACCACCTTCTGGCCGCTCGTCCCCGAGGCCTCCAGCGGCCGCCGCGGGTTGTTGAGCCACACGTCCACGCCCTGCACGAGGTGCCGCGCGACGTTGATGTCGTAGTCCTCCACGAACACCACGCGGCCGGCGAACCGCGGGTCGTTCCGCAGGTTGGCGATCTTGCGGATCAGCGCCTTGCCCGGCTCGTCGGCCGGGTGGGCCTTGCCCGCGTAGATCACCTGGATCGGCCGGTCTGGGTCGCTGGTCAGGGCGTGCAGCCGATCGAGATCCGAGACCAGCAGGTCGGCCCGCTTGTAGGTGGCGAACCGCCGGGCGAAGCCGATGGTGAGGATGTTGGGGTCGAGCACCGAGCGGGCGAGCTCGACGGCGTCGTCGCATTCCCCGCGCCGCCGGCACTGCCTGGCCAGCCGCCGCCGCACGAACTGCAGGAGCAGGTTCTTGAGGGCATAGTGCGTCTCCCAGAGTTCGCCCGGGTCGCAGTCGTAGATCTTCTGCCAGATGTCGGGCTCCGCCATGCGGCGGAACCAGTTGGCCGGGAAGATGCGGTCGTAGAGCTGGAGCATCTGCCAGGAGAGCCAGCTCGGCACGTGGACGCCGTTGGTGATGTGCCCGATCGGCACCTCCTCCTCGACCCGATACGGCCACAGGCCCGACCACATGCGGCGGCTGACGTGGCCGTGGAGGGCGCTGACGGCGTTGGCCCGCCGCGACATCTTCAGGCCGAGCACGGTCATGCAGAACAGCTCGCCGGGGTTGTGGGGCTCGACCCGGCCCAGGCCCATGAGCTGGTCGTGGGAGATGCCCAGGGCGTCGCGGGTGGGGCCGAGGTGATCCTCCATGAGGTGGTTGTCGAACCGGTCGTGGCCGGCGGGCACGGGCGTGTGCGTGGTGAACACCGTCTGCCGGGCGACCCGCCGCATGGCGTCCTCGAAGGAATGGCCGTCCCGCTCCATGCGGCCGCGGACGGCCTCGAGCGTGGCGAAGACGGAGTGGCCCTCGTTGAGGTGGTACACGCCGGGCACGATCCCCATCGCCCGGATCGCCTTCACGCCGCCGATGCCCAGGATCACCTCCTGGCGGATCCGGGTCCGCGTGTCGCCGCCGTACAGGCGGCTGGTCAACTCGCGATCCTCCGGCGAGTTGCCCTCGACGTCGGAGTCGAGCAGGAAGAGGGTGACGCGGCCCACCGCCATCTTCCACACCTTGGCGAACAGCGGTCCACCGCGGGTGTCGATCTGCACCGTGACCGGCTTGCCGTCGATGCCGGTGGCCGGCTCGATCGGCAGCGACTCGACCCGCGACTGCAGGTATTCCTCGTGCTGGTAGCCGTCGATGTCGAGCTGCTGGCGGAAGTAGCCCTGGTCGTAGAACAGGCCCACGGCCAGGAGCGGGATGCCCAGGCCGCTGGCGCTCTTGATGTGGTCTCCCGCGAGCACGCCCAGGCCGCCGGAGTAGATCGGCACCGACTCGTGGATGCCGAACTCGGCCGAGAAATAGACGACCGGCTTCGACCCCAGCACCCCGGCGTGCACGCTGCACCAGGTCGATTCGGCGGCCAGGTATTCCTTCATCCGCCGGTGGGCCTGGTTGATGCGGCTGTAGAGCACGAGCTCCGCCGCCCGGGCCTCGAGCCGCTCCGGGGTGAACTCCGCCAGCAGGGCGATCGGGTTGTGGTCCAGCTGCCGCCAGCGGATGGGGTCGAGCTCCCGGAACATGTTGGTCACTTCCGGGTGCCAGCTCCACCACAGGTTGCGGGCCAGGGCCATGCACTTGTCGTAGAGGTTCTGGGGCGACAGTTCGTCGAGCCGCAGCGGCGGGAGCACTGGCGGCGGGGCGGCGGGGCGGCCGGCGGTGGCGCGGGGAGGCGAGAGTTCCTCTGCCTGACTCATGCACGTGGCTCCTGACGGTCGGGGAGACGGGAGACCCGATCCCGCAAAGACCGGCAGTATACCCCGCCATCGCGTCGGCGCCGTCGTCGGCGGCGGCCGTGCACCGCGAGCCGCCCCCGCGGCCCGCACGTGAGCGGACGATGAGCGCGGCGCGCGGCCAACACCCCCGGCAGAAACTGGGCTTGCACGCCGTCGGCCGGGCGGCGAATCTCTGCCCCCCGTCAGGGAAGTCACGGCCATGAGCGACCCGCGGTCGATCGTCATCGTCAAACTCTCCGCCATCGGCGACGTGCTGCACGGCGTGCCGGCGGCGGTGGCCCTCAGGCAGGCGTTTCCCGCCGCGCGGATCGGCTGGGCGGTGGAGGGCCGGGCGGCGGACGTGCTCGCCGGCCATCCCGCCGTCGATCATCTCTTCCGCCTGCCGCGCGGCTGGCTGAAATCGCCGCGGGCGGTGCTCGACCTGCGGCGGCAGTTGCACGCCTTCGGCCCGGACGTGGCGATCGACATGCAGGGCCTGCTCAAGAGCGGCGTGGCGACGTGGATCAGCGGCGCGCGGATGCGGATCGGGCCCGCCCGGCCCGTGGCCCGCGAGCATGCCTGGCTCGCCTACACGCATCCGGTGCGGCCCGCGGCCACGCACGTCGTCGATCGCAACCGCGACCTGCTCGGCCCGCTCGGCCTGCGGCTGCCGCCGCCCACGTTCGCCATGCCGCACTGGCCGGTGAGCCGCCTGCGGATGCGGCAGTGGGTGGCGTCGCTGCGGCTCCCGCGACCGCCGGTCGTCATCAATCCCGGCGCGGGCTGGGCCTCCAAGCTCTGGCCGGTCGAGCGTTTTGCCGCCACGGCGCGGGCGCTCCGCCGCCGCCTCGGCCAGCCGGCCCTGGTCGTCTGGGGCGGCGCCGCCGAACGCGCGGCTGCCGACGCGATCGCCGCGGGCGCCGGCGACGATGCGGTCCTCGTGGCGCCGCCGACGAGCCTCCAGGACCTCGGTGAACTGTGCCGCCTGGCGGGGCTGTTCGTCTCGTCCGACACCGGGCCCTTGCACCTCGCCGCGGCGGTGGGCACGCCCTGCGTCGGTCTCTTCGGGCCCGTCCCCGCGGCCCGCAACGGCCCCTACGGCCCCGGGCATGCCTGCGTGGAGCCGCCCGCGGAACTGCGTCCGCGCTGGGACGATCGCAAGCGGGACACGGCCGCGATGGCGGGCATCACCGTGGAGCAGGTGGTCGCCGCGGCCGAGTCGCTCCTGTCCCGCGCCCAGGCCGCCTGACGCGACAGCCTATACTCTTCGCCGCGGCGGCCGTCGTGCCGCCCGCGCCCCGGCCGGCCGCGAGGAATCACGGGTCGGCCCGACACCCACCACACCCATGCCGCGCCGCCGCCGCAATCCTTTCTACGCCCTGCTCGGCCTCGCCGGCCTGGCGTTCACGCTCACCGCCACGACCTACTGCCTGGCGGTGCTGCGCGGCGTGCGACCGGAGACGTCGCGGCTGGCCCGCACCGGCCTGCTGACGGTGATGGATCGGCACGGCACCGCGATCCTCGTCGGCGAACTGGTCGTGCTGGCGATCGCCACGATCGGCGCCGTGGCCCTCGACCACCGGGACGGGGGCCGTTGACCCGTGACCGCCTCGGCCGCCGCCCGCATCGCCCGGCTCCGCGAGCAGATCCGCCACCACGACCGGAAGTACTACGTCGAGGCGGCGCCCGAGATCTCCGACCGCGACTACGACCGGCTCGTCGAGGAGCTGCGCGGCCTGGAGGCGTCGCATCCCGAGCTCGTCACCGCCGACAGCCCGACGCAGCGGGTGGGCGACGAGCCGGTGCCGGCGCTGCGGCCTGTGCGGCACCGCGTGCCGATGATGTCGATCGACAACACCTACTCCGCCGCCGACCTCGCCACCTGGGGCCGGCGGGTGGAGAAGCTGCTCGCCGAGGCGGGCACGATGGACCCGGTGGAGTGGGTGCTGGAGCTGAAGATCGACGGCGTGGCGATGTCGCTGGCCTACGACGCCGGCCGGCTCGCGGTGGCCGCCACGCGGGGCAACGGCGTCACCGGGGACGACGTGACCCACAACGTCCGCACGATCCCCGGCGTGCCGCTGGCGCTCGACCTCGCCGACCCGCCCGCGGCGATCGAGATCCGCGGCGAGGTCTACATGACGAACTCCGACCTCGTGGCCCTCAACGAGGCGCAGGCCGAGGCCGGCCTGCCCCCGTTCGCGAACACGCGGAACGTGGCCGCGGGCAGCATCCGCCTCCTCGATCCGCGGGAGTGCGCCAGGCGGCGGCTGCGGTTCTTCTGCCACGGCGTCGGCGACGCCACGGGGCTGGGCGCCGAGTCGCAGACCTCCCTGCTCGCCTGGGCCGTCGGGGCCGGGCTGCCGGTGGCCCCGGGCACGCAGGTCTTCGGTTCCCTCGACCGCCTCGTGGAGCGGGGCACGGAACTGATCGAGGAACTCCACGACCTCGACTTCGAGGTGGACGGCTTCGTCGTCAAGGTGAACCGCTTCGACCAGCAGCGGATCCTCGGGGCCACGGCCAAGAGCCCCCGCTGGGCCATCGCCTGGAAGTTCGAGAAGTTCGAGGCCACCACGCGGCTGGCGGGCATCCGCGTGCAGGTGGGCCGCGGCGGCACGATCACGCCCGTGGCCGACCTCGAGCCGGTGGAGCTCGCGGGCACGATCGTCCGCCGGGCGAGCCTGCACAACGCCGACGAGATCGCCCGCAAGGACGTGCGGATCGGCGACGTGCTCGTCGTGGAGAAGGCCGGCAAGGTGATTCCCCACGTCGTCCGCGTGGAGAAGCACCTCCGCGAGCGGACGCTGCCGAGATGGAAGTTTCCCCACGCCTGCCCGGAGTGCGGCACGGGCCTCGTCAAGGACGAGGAAGGGGTCTACATCCGCTGCCCGAACATCGACTGCCCGGCCCGCTGCCGCGAGCGGATCAAGTTCTTCTGCTCGCGGGGCGCCATGGACATCGAGGGCCTCGGCGACAAGCTCGTCGAGCAGCTCGTCTCCACCGGGCTGGTGAAGGATTACGCCGACCTCTACCGGCTCGAGGCCGCGCAGCTCGCGCGGCTGGAGCGGATGGGAAAGAAGTCGGCCGCGGCGCTCGTGGAGCAGATCGCCGCCAGCCGCGACCGCGGGCTCGTCCGCGTGCTCAACGCGCTCGGGATCCGGCACGTCGGCCCGAGGGTGGCCGCCCTGCTGTGCGGTCGATTCCCCACGATCGAGCAGCTCGCCGCCGCGACCGTCGAGGAGCTGTCGGCCGTGCCCGACATCGGCGACGTGATCGCGGAGAGCGTCCACGAGTGGCTGGCCAGCGGGTATGGCCGGCGGACGATCGCCGGCCTCCGATCCGCGGGCGTGCGGCTCGACGTGCCGGCGGCGGAGCGGCTGGCCGACGGGGGCCCGCTCGCCGGCAAGACGCTCGTGGTCACCGGCACGCTGGAGCGGTTCTCACGGCAGGAGGCCGAGGAGGCGATCCGCCTGGCGGGCGGGCGGGCGGCGGGGAGCGTTTCGAAAAAGACGGACTACGTCGTGGCCGGCGCCGAGGCCGGCGGCAAGCTCGAGAAGGCCACGAAGCTCGGCGTGCCCGTCATCGACGAGGCGGCCTTCGAGCGGCTGCTCGGCCGCGGTCAGGCCGGTCTCACTCGGTGACCGTGCCCGCGGGCTCGGCGGCGACCTCGGCGGCCGGCGCGGCCCCGGCAGGCGGAGCGTCGGCGGCCGCTTCGACGGCGGCCGGCGCCGCCTCGTCGCCCACGGCGTCGGCCGGCTCCGGCACCGCTTCCGCGGTCGCCTCGACCGCGGTGACCTCGGCCGGCGACTCCTCCGCCGCGGCGTCCTCGCGGAGGCAGGCGACGATCTGCCGCAGCCCGTCGAGCTGCCCGGCGATCGCCGCTGTCGCCTCGCCGAGCAGCCGCTGCTGCCGGGCCCGCATCTGGATGGCGGTGGCGTTCATGTCTTCCCGCTGCGTCCGCAGTTCCTCGGCCTGCCGCAGCATCACCCCCTCGATGCCCGCGATCGACCTGGTCAGCGCGTCGAGGAGCTCGCCGCGGCCGGCGAGCAGGTCGTCGTGGTGCTTCGCCAGCCGCGACTCGGTGTCGCGGCGGAAGTGGGCGAACTCGAGCGCCAGTTCGGTGAGCTGGCGGCCCTGCAGGCCGACGGCCTCCGCGTCGCGGGCCGCGAGCCGCTCGAGGGCCGCCACCGCGGCCTGCGTCTGCCGGCCGGCGGACTCCACGGCCGTGAGCGTGGCCGCCAGATCGGCCACGGCCCGCGCCTGCGCGGCCAGCGTGCCGTCGACCCGCTCGAAGCCGGCCCGCGTCCCGGCGGTCGACCGCTCCAAGACCGCCGTCGCGGCCCGCAGGCCGCCGTCGATCACCGCCGCCTTGTCGCCGAGCCGCCACGTCAGGCTCGTGGCCACGAACCCGAGCACGGCCGCCACGCCGGCCATCCACGCGCCCGACCGCGCGGCGACGCGGTCGCGGGCGACGTCGTCCTCGACCCGCACGACGCGGGCCGATAGCCGCTCGATGTCCTGCCTCCCTGCATCGGTCGCGCCGGCGGCGTGGTGGGCGGGTGACGGGTTGGCGGTGGTCATGACTGGATCTCTCGCGGGTGTCGCGGGCGGCGTGGAAACGCCCCCTCGACCCTCCATCGGAGGCGGGCCACGACGGCCTTGATGCGGCTCAGGCGACGGCGTCCGGGTCGGGCCGGAGCGCCGCCCCAGGCCGCAGGGTCGGCCCAGGCCGCAAGGCCGCCGGCACGCCCATCGTCGCCACCGCGAGGCCCCAGGCCGGCTCGCCGGCCATGAGGCCGACGAGCGGCCAGAAGACCAGCCCCGCCCGGGCGCAGGCCGTCCGCGTGGCGGCGGGCCAGATGCCGATGGCGAACGCGATCTCGAAGAGCGGGATGGCGTGCGTCACGAGGTTCGTGAGGTATTCCGACGCGGCATACGCGGCCTGCACGGGGATGAGCGGCGCGTCCTGCCGCACGGCCAGCCACCAGGCCGCCGTGCCGTTCCACCACACGTCACCCTTGAGCTGCGAGAGGGCCGCGGCCACCGCGATCGCCGCGGCGTGCACCAGCAGGAGCCCCTCCGCGATCCGGCAGCGGACCGAAGGCGACGCCGCGGTGCGTCCGGCCCGGGCGGCGAGCAGTCGATCAACCGAGAAACCGCGGCCGCTGCGGCCGATCGCCAGGCACCACAGCAGCACGGCCAGGCAGTCGTCGGCCGCACCCGCGAGCATCGGCCCGCGGTGCATGAGCGATGCCCAGAGCACCGGAGCCACGAGCGACACCAGCGGCGTGCCGCAGCCGACCAGGAGCAGCAGGAACACGACCACCGTGATCGCGAACACCAGCCGCACCGTCGCGGCCGAGCCGGCGAAATCGTAGAGCGAGAAACCGAACGGCGACCGCCAGGCGGTGGCCGTCGCCACGTCGATCATCCCTTCCGGCCCGAACCACCGCTGCAGGTCGGATGCGTAGCTCCAGAGGAGCATCAGCCCGAGGCCGGCCGCCAGGATCCGCACCACGGCCAGTGGCCGCGGGTCGGCAGGCGTGAACCAGAAGTCGAGCCAGCGGTCGGCGAGCCCGCTGCTTCCCCCGTCGCCATCCTGGACGCTCATCGCGCCGGCTCCCGGGGCTGCACGAGCGGTGCGAGCTCGCCGCGTGGCTCGACGGGGATCAGCTGGACGTCGTCGGCCACGCGCCGCACGCGGGCGGCGTAGACCTGCCGCGGCGGTTCGACACCGACCGGCCCATCCCGCTCCGGCAACGGCCGCCGCAGCACCCGCACCATGACGTCCTGCGCGCCCACGTCGATGAACGCCCCGCGGCCCACCCCCGCCGCCAGCCCGGCCGGATCGCCCGCACCCCCCGTGGCGATCGCCCGGGCGAGCCGCCGCCAACGGGCCGCGCGTTCGCCGCCGGCCCCGCCGGGAAGCCTGACGACCGGGCGAGCCTCTCGCGGTCCTTCCGTGCCATGGATCTCCACAGCGTGGTCGGCGTCCTCGGGCACTCCGTGCGTGAACGGATGCTCGAACCCGAGGTCGAGCCAGGCCGGCACGAGCCAGGGCGCGAACAGCCGGCCCTTGATCGTGCGCACGAGGGCCGACGAGCCGCTCGAGGAGTTGCCGAGGATGGTGAGCAGCAGGCCGCACACGTACACGGCCAGCGCGACCGTGACACCGGCCTTCACGGCGTCGGAGAGTGGCATGGATGGCGGCGTGCGTGGTGTGGGCATGAGGCCCGAGACCGCGAGGCGGCTTCAGGGAAATGACGTGAGTGTGCTTCCCGGGTCGGGACGTTGCCAGCGGTGGTTTTCCCGTTCCGCACGCGCCGCCGGCCCGGCCGCGTTGACACGCTTCGTCGAGGGCGATAGTTTCCGGGAGTCGG
>Ga0315900_10006220_pt1 | contig 16129 bp, 22 predicted proteins | sample LakEriMetagenome_FD_203521 | JGI IMG/M metagenome (GOLD analysis project Ga0315900, IMG submission 203521) | Freshwater fungal communities from buoy surface, Lake Erie, Ohio, United States - Buoy 12 MA114 | ecosystem: Environmental > Aquatic > Freshwater > Lake > Lake biofilm | place: USA: Lake...
CGTGCTGAACCGTGCCGGTCTGGGCATGGAGGTGATGCACGAGCGCAATGCCCACAACTTCCCGCTCGATCTGGCGGCAGCGCAGGCCACCCCGGTGGCGCTGAGCGCCCCGGCGATCGGCTGATCGCTCACAGCTTCCATTGCGGGGATTCACTCTCCAGATCTCCTGATCGCCAGCCCCCTCGCAAGAGGGGGTTTTTTCATGGCGATTCGGTTGGCTGGAGCCGTGTTTGCCCCGGCGTCTGCCAGGTGATCGTGGCTTGCATCAATGGGATGGGGCGAACCGGCAAGAGTGAAGCCAACAGGAGTGAAGCCAAGCTTTCTCCCCTCAGGCCTTGCGGGTGACCACAGCCCGCCGCCGGTTGGGGAACAGCTCGCGGCAGAGCCCACACACCCGGCCATCGCAACCGCGGGCGGTGCAGTGCTCGCGGCCGTAGAAGATGATCTGCAGATGCAGCTTGTTCCAGGCCTCGCGCGGGAACAGGCGCTTGAGGTCGGTTTCGGTGCGCGCCACGCTCTCGCCGCCACTCAGACCCCAGCGCTGGGCCAGGCGGTGGATGTGGGTGTCCACCGGGAAGGCGGGCACGCCGAAAGCCTGGGCCATCACCACCGAGGCGGTCTTGTGGCCCACGCCGGGCAGGGCCTCCAACGCCGCAAAACTCTCGGGCACCACGCCGCCGTGGCGCTCCAGCAGCAGCTCCGCCAGGCGCCTCACATTCTTCGCCTTGGTGCGGGCCAGCCCGAGCTGGCGGATGTGGGCCAGGATCGTGGCCTCGCTCAGGGCGGCCATCGCCGCCGGGTCGGGACCCTCGGCGAACAAGGCCGGGGTGACTTCGTTCACCTTCCTGTCGGTGCACTGGGCGCTGAGCAGCACCGCCACCAGCAGGGTGAAGGGATCGGAGTGATCGAGGGGCACGGGGGTTTGGGGATAGAGCTCCTCGAGCCGCCGCAGGATCAGGGCCGCCCGCTCCGCTTTGCGCACAACCCGGAATCCACCAAGGCCTGCGACGCTACCCAGGCGGCGCCACTCCGCCTGCGCGCCGTGCACACCGCCGCCGGTTTGTAGGCTCGCCCCAGTGGCGACAGCCCATGGGCAGCAGCTTCGGCCAGCTCTTTCGCCTCCACACCTTCGGCGAGTCCCACGGCGGTGGGGTGGGGGTGATCGTGGATGGCTGCCCGCCGCGGCTGGAACTGGATCTGGCCGCGATCCAGGCGGATCTCGACCGGCGCAAACCCGGCCAGAGCGCGATCACCACCCCCCGCAAGGAGGACGACCGGGTGGAGATCCTCAGCGGCCTGCTCGATGGCGTCACCCTCGGCACGCCGATCGCGATGCTGGTGCGCAACCGGGATCAACGGCCCCAGGATTACCAGGAGATGGCGGTGGCCTTCCGCCCCTCCCACGCCGATGCCACCTACCAGGCCAAGTACGGCATCCAGGCCCGCAGCGGCGGCGGCCGCGCTTCGGCAAGGGAAACGATCGGCCGGGTGGCGGCCGGCGCGATCGCGCGTCAGCTGCTGGCGCGCGCCAACGGCACCGAGGTGATCGCCTGGGTGCGGCGCATCCACGACCTTGAAGCCGAGGTGAACAGCGAGCGGGTGAGCCGCGACGACGTCGAGGCCACGATCGTGCGCTGCCCGGATGCCGCGATCGCCGCCCGCATGATCGAGCGGATCGAGGCAATCGGCCGCGAGGGTGATTCCTGCGGCGGCGTGATCGAGTGCGTGGTGCGACGGCCGCCGGTGGGGCTGGGCATGCCGGTGTTCGACAAGCTGGAGGCCGACCTGGCCAAGGCGGTGATGTCGCTGCCGGCCACCAAGGGATTCGAGATCGGCTCGGGCTTCGCCGGCACCCTGCTCAAGGGCAGCGAGCACAACGACGCCTTCCTGCCCACCGCCGACGGCTCACTGCACACCGCCACCAACAACTCCGGCGGCATCCAGGGGGGCATCAGCAATGGCGAGGCGATCGTGATCCGGGTGGCCTTCAAGCCCACCGCCACGATCCGCAAGCAGCAGCAGACCATTGATTCCGAAGGCAACGCCACCACCCTGGCGGCCAAGGGCCGCCACGACCCCTGCGTGCTGCCCCGCGCCGTGCCGATGGTGGAAGCGATGGTGGCCCTGGTGCTTGCCGACCACCTGCTGCGCCAGCAGGGGCAATGCAGCCTGTGGTGAAGGGGGCACGTCAACCGATGAGCACGGACAGCAGGCAACCATGTCGACCATACCTATCGCATGGATCGGTGAGGCGGTGCTGCCGTGATCAGTGAAACCAGCGCCGTTGCCTTCCGTCAGAACCTGGGCGACATGCTCAACCAGGTGCAATACCGCCACGACAGCATCGTGATCAAGCGCGATGGCAAACCGGTGGCAGCTCTGGTGGATGCGCGGCTGTTTGCGCGGATCCGGCGGCTGCAGGCCCGCTTTGACGGGTTGTGCGAGCGCATCGAGGCGGGCTATGCCGGCATTCCGGAAGCGGAAGGCCTCGACGAGATCAATGCGGCCGTGGCGGCCTGCCGGGCCGAAGGCTGACCGTGTCCAGGCTGGGCGTGCTCCTGGATACGAACGTACTCCTCGCAGGGCTGGCCTACCCCGCCAGCATTCCCGGACGCTTGCTCGCCGCCTGGCGCTTCGGGGCTCTGGAGGTGGTGCTTTCAGAGTTCATCCAGGAGGAGCTGCGTCGCACCCTGCCCAGGCTCAGCCACCGGCATGGGCTGGATAGGTCAGCCATCGACGATCTCGTCGAGGCCCTGACGATCCTCGTGGAGCTGGTGGAACCCCAGGTTGTGCGCGACCGCGACCTGCGCGATCGCAACGACCTGCCGGTGCAGGGCACCCTCCTGGCAGCTCTGCAACCCGGCTCGGCGCAAGTGCTGATCACCGGTGATCAGGCCCTGCTGGCCCTGCGGGAGCGGTACCCCATCCTCTCCCCCGCCGGGTTCTGGGCGGAGCATGGCGGGCTTTGAACCACTGCACCCCCGGCAATCGAGGCATGGGGCTCGAAGCTGTCGTTATGCGGCCCCCACACCTCCACCACCCGCTCCTCGGGGATCAGCAGCCAGCCGAGGCGGGCGCCGTTGCGCTGGTAGGCCGCCATCTTCCGGCGCAGGGCGGTGAGGCCGCGGGGGCCTTGCTCGCTGGGGCTCGCCTCGCTGGGGCTCGCCAACTCGACAACCAGATCGGGGCAGAGAGGAGGGAAGCCGCGGCGCTGCTCAGCCGTCAGGGCCAACCAGCGACCCAGGGCCACAAGGGAGACATCGGGGCTGAGCACGGAGGAGTCCGGCAGGCGGAAGCCGGTGGAGCTGCCGAAGGCCATCCAGCCGCCGCTCCCGCTCGCCCAGAGCGGAAGCTGAACCTGCAGTTCGGCATTGCGGAGGCACATTTCACCGCCGACGGGAGTCCAGGGATCAGCGAGCCATCGGCGGCAAGTTCGATCACCGCCTCGGGGTTGGCCTGGCAGACCTCTTCGAACTGCTCTGGCATCAGCCGCAGGGCAGGCTGGCGGTGAAGGCCAGCGGCGCGGTGATCGAGCCATAGGGCTGATCGACGCACAGGATCCCGGGCCCGGGCGGAGCGGCGGTCCGCGTCTCCCCCGTGCTCGGCGGGGCAAGCATGGACCGTGAGGCTGCTTGGCTGAGGCTATGGGGCCTCTGCTGAAGCGGAGCAGGGGTTGAAGCCCACTGGCCCATCGGCGGTAACGCTGCGCCCGTGAGAGCACGGCGCGGACTTTGCGGGAGCAGGCAGACAGCGGGCAGCTCAGGCCTGCGGCTCAATGCCGGGGGTGACGCGCGCCAGCAACTCCCGCCAGCCTCCAGGCTCCACCAGCTCCGATCCCAGGGTGGAACCCAGGGAGGACCCCAGCGCCACCGCATCCACCCCGGCCTCCAGCCAGGGAAGCACATCCGCCGGGGCCAGACCGCCGGCGGCGATGCAGAACGGCAGGGGTAAGCCCAGAGGCTCCCGCAGCCGGCGCCAGTGGTCGATGCCGACACTGACGGCAGGGAACAGCTTCACCACGGTGCAGCCCAACCGGCGGGCCCGCTGCACCTCGCTGGGGCTCATCACGCCAGGCACAAGCACGAGATCCGCCGCGGCGGCCTGGCGGTGCAGCTCGGCCTCCAGCACCGGGGCAACCGCATAGCGGCAGCCGGCCGCAGCGGCCTCACTGACACCGCGAGCCTCGCAGATTGAGGCGGCGCCGATCTCCAGGGCGGGAAAGCGCCGCACGAGCTCCGCCATCTGATCGACCCAGCCGGGCTGCGGCTGCCAGGCGATCTCCACATGGATCAACCCCAGGGACTGCAGCCGCTCCAGGGTGGGGATGGCCTGCCGCGGCTGCGGCGGGCGCAGCACCACCAGCAGGGGCTGCCGCCGCAGGGACTGGATGAGACGATCGGCGCTGGGCATCGCCTCATCCTGAACCGTGAGCTGTCGGCTCCGGCAGGCTCACGTCGGTGGGACGCCCGACACCCGGGCCCCGAGGCGAGGGGGAACGAAGGGCCGCGCTAAGGCCCTCCCCGCGCTCGCCGGGAGGGCCTGAAGCTGACTGCACCCTGAAGATGACTTCACCGAAGATGACTTCACCCTGAAGACGACTGTGCGCTCGAGACGACTGCGCCCTGTGGACGACCGCGTCGGGTGACGACGCTCAGACGTAGCTGGCGACGCGGACGTCGCTCCGAATCAGCAGCTCCTGCAGCTCCTCGGCATCGACTGTCTCCCGCTCGACCAGCATCTGGGCCAACTCGTCGAGGACGGAACGGTTGGCGGTGAGCACCTCGGTGGCGCGCCGATAGGCGTCGGCCACCAGCTGGCTCACCTCCTCATCAATGGCCGCAGCCGTGTCCTCGGAGAAGTCGCGTTCGGCGGCGATGTCACGCCCCAGGAACATGCCGCCCTGGCTGCGGCCCAGGGCAACGGGGCCGAGCCGATCACTCATGCCGAAGCGGGTGACCATCTGGCGGGCAACGCGAGCCACCTGCTGGAGATCGTTGGAGGCGCCGGTGGTGACCTCGTCGTCGCCATAGACGATCTCCTCCGCCACGCGACCACCGAGGGCCACGGCCATCTGGTTCTGGAGGTAGGCCCGTGAGTAGAGGCCCGATTCCATCCGCTCCTCGGAAGGGGTGAAGAAGGTGAGGCCACCGGCCTGGCCCCGGGGAATGATCGAGATCTTCTGCACAGGGTCGTAGTCGGGCATGAGGGCGCCCACCAGGGCATGCCCAGACTCGTGATAGGCCACCAGACGCTTGCGCTTCTCGCTCATCACCCGGTCCTTCTTCTCGGGGCCGGCCATCACCCGCTCGATCGCGTCGTTCACCTCGTCCATGGAGACTTCGGCGAGCTGGCGCCGGGCGGCCAGGATCGCCGCCTCATTGAGCAGGTTGGCCAGGTCGGCACCGGTGAAGCCGGGCGTGCGCCGCGCCACCTTGTCGAGGTCGACATCCTTGGAGAGGGTCTTGCCGCGGGCATGCACCTCGAGAATCTGGAGACGGCCGCTGTAGTCGGGCCGGTCCACCACCACCTGGCGATCGAAGCGGCCCGGGCGCATCAGTGCCTGGTCGAGCACATCCGGACGGTTGGTGGCGGCCACGATGATGATGCCGGTGTTCCCCTCGAAGCCATCCATCTCGGTGAGCAGCTGGTTGAGGGTCTGCTCGCGCTCGTCGTTGCCGCCGCCCAGACCGGCCCCCCGCTGACGCCCGACGGCGTCGATCTCATCGATGAAGACGATGCAGGGGGCATTCTTCTTGGCCTGCTCGAACAGATCACGCACCCGGCTGGCGCCAACACCGACGAACATCTCGACGAACTCCGAACCGGAGATCGAGAAGAAAGGAACGCCGGCCTCCCCGGCCACAGCCTTGGCCAGCAGCGTCTTGCCGGTGCCGGGCGGTCCCACCAGCAGAACGCCCTTGGGGATCTTGGCGCCGACGGCGGTGAAGCGGTCTGGATTCTTGAGGAAGTCCACCACTTCGGTGAGCTCGAGCTTGGCGCCCTCGATGCCGGCCACATCGCCGAAGGTCACCTGGGTCTGGGGCTCCATCTGCACCCGGGCCTTGCTCTTGCCGAAGTTCATGGCCGGGTTGCCGCCGCCGCCCTGGGCGCGACGCAGCAGGAAGAACAGGCCCCCCAGCAACAGCAGCGGGAAGACCAGGGAACCGACGGCCTGCTGCCAGGCCGCGGGCTCCCGGCTGGGCTGCACGGCAATGTCCACGTCGTGGTCGGTGAGCAGCTTGAGCAGGTCCTTGTCCGGCGCCAGGTTGACGACGGCCCGGCGGCCATCGTTCTCCACCACCTGGGCCGTGCCCCGGTCGGGGGAGATCAGCACGCGCGACACCTCATTGGCCTGAACGGCCTCGACAAAGTCGCTGTAGCGCATGGTGTCGGGCGCATTGGCCGGGTTCGGACGATCCAGGAAGGCGGTGCCGACGGCGATCACCACGATCACCAGGAGCACGTAGAGCCCAGCGTTGCGCCAGCGCTTCTTCACGGGAAATCCTCAGTTGGGCAGAAGTGAAGGAATGTTAACCGGGGCTCTCAGCCGGAAGGCTGGAGCGGGGGAGGAGGATGCTCAGGCCGCGGCCCGCAGCACCTCCACCACGCTACGGAAGGCGAACCACTCGGGGATCTCCTCACCGCCGCGCAGCATCTGGCGGAACTGGGTGCCGCTGAGCTTTTTCACATGCAGCCCCCGGGCCTCGGCATGCTCGGCGGTGACATAGCCCTCCTCCTGCGTGAACACCAGGTTCAGGGAGGGGACGGTTTCCATCCCCAGTTCGGCGGCATGGTCGCGGGCGAAATCCTGGGCCTGGTAGGGACCGTAGAAGTCGTCGCCGCTCAGGGAGCTCTTGCAGCCGGCCATGTCGCGGCCGATGATGAAGTGGGTGCAGCCGTAGTTCTTGCGGATCAGCATGTGCTGCAGGGCCTCACGCGGGCCGGCCATGTGCATCGAGTACGGCAGGTAGGCCCAGCGAATGCGGGGGTTGTTCAGCTCCTCGGCCAGGCGCTCGTAGGTCTGGAAGCGCACCTCGCCGGCGATGTCGTCATCCTGGGTGGGGCCGCAGGTGGGATGCACCAGCACCACGCCGCCCTGGCTGACGTTGCCGGCGTGCAGGGCACGGGTGAACAGTTCGTAGTGGGCGCGATGGATGGGATTGCGGCACTGGAAGGCCACCACGCTCTCGCCTGCGGGCAGGGTGGTGCGCACCTCGGCCGGGGTTCGGCAGGGAAACACCCGCCGGGGCCGCTCCAGCCCCTGCACCCTGCCACCGAGGTAATACCGCCCCCGCTCGCCGCTGATCATGCGCACGGCCGGATGCTCAATCGAGGTGGTGCCGTAACAGCCTCTGGCCTCGCGGACCTTGTCGGGCTCCCATCTGCTTTCCACGCTCAGCACCGCCAGCGCCTGGCCGCGGTAGGTGAGCAGCAGGCGCTCTCCCACCGCGATCGAGGCGTCATCCGTGTCGAACACGATCGGCAGGCCGAACAGCAGGCCACTGCTGGTGCGGTGCCGCTCGACCACGGATTCGTAATCCTCCTGGTGCATGAAGCCGCGCAGGGGGGAGAAGCCTCCCACCACGAGCAGCTCCACGTCGCAGGCGTTGCGGTCGGAGCACTCGACGCTGCGGTCGACGCCGTCCTTGAGGCTCTGCCACTCGCCAGGGTCAACGCTGAGGTTCACCAGGGAGCCGCCATGGGGGGCGATCAGCCCGGCCTGGAGGCTGAGGGCCACGGGGGAGGCGGCATCGGCGACGGACATGAAAGCGGAGCAGACGGCACAGGCCGGATTCTCCCAGAGAGCCAGGCGCCAGCAGAGAAGGGGCCCGGTTCCGGGCCCCTTCACATGGCGTAGGCAGCGGCGGGGAGTCAGACCTTCTCAAGGCGGCCGTAGAGCTGGCCGGTGATCTTGACATCGAGAGCCTGCTTGGTGCCCATGTCCGTATCGGACGGCTGCAGCGCCGTGAAGACACCGGCGAACTCGCCGGTGGCCCCATCCACCTTGGTGATCGAAAGATTCATGGTGCCGGTGCCATCCACATAGCGCTTGACGGTTTCGCTGGTGAAATCGTCACCGGCCGGCACCAGTCCCACCGCGCTGCTGTACCCGGTGGTGAGACCACGGGCCTTGGGATCCAGGAAGTTGGACGTGCGATAACTGGGCACCCTGTAGTCACCCGTGAAATCGGTGCTGGTGGTGATCGCGGCACCCTCCGCCTGGGCCACCAGCTCCTTGCTGGAGAACACGAAGGGAACTTCCTCGCCGCCCGGCAGCAGCACGGTCACCAGCTGGAAGTCGAGTCCGCCCTGCTCCTTGAACGCCAGGCCGTCATCGGCGACGGCCAGCTCGCCGTAGACCTGATCCAGGCTGGTGGTGAAGCGGGTGAGGATCTTGCTGGCGACGAACTGGGCTTCCTGACGCTTGTTGGCCGGCTCACCCTTCACATAGACCTCGGAGGGATGCAGGCAGATCTCACGCAGTTGATAAGCGCTGCCGGCCTCCAGGGGGATCGAGCCGCGGGCGGAATCGGGAAGGGTGGGACAGTCGTTGGCCAGGCCGGTGTTGTGGATGTCGTCGTAGGTGAGGCTGGCGCGGTCGGCCGCCTTGGCGCCACCGCTGCAGGCGGTCACCAGGGTCAGGCAGAGCGCCAGCACCAGGGCCAGCAGAGGTCGGAAGCGCATGGGAGCAAGCCGGGGAAACGAGGCTTTGAAACCGGGCTGAGGCGGATCTTACCGGTGCAAATTGCCCGATCCCCGTACGATGTCGCGGCTCTCAACAACCCGTTTCCCAGCCCCTCGGCAGCGATGACCAGCAGCCATCCCAACCCCGAGCTCTGGCCGTCGCCGGGCCCCACCGGCCCACCGCCGGAGCCGCCGCTCGATGCCCTCCACCAGCAGCGTCTCGACCAGCTCCTCGGCGAGCTGCAGGGCCTTGCCCAGGAGCTGAGCGGCAACCCCGCCGCCCTTCTGAGCCTGCTGCGGCAGATCGAGCAGGTGCACCGGCGCATCCAGGACGACACCTTCCGCAGCAGCCTTCCCGCCGACCGCAACCAGCTGTTCAACCTGCTGCAGCAGATGGAGAGGAGCGGCGGCTGGCCCTACATCCCGCGGCTGCAGCTGCGGACCTTCATGGAACTGCTGCAGCCGACCCAGCCCCAGAGCCGGCCGCCGCTGGCGGCCTGAGCAGCGCCCCGAGCGCATCGAGCAGCCGGTGGGCGATGGCCAGCTTGCCCATGGTGGGGATTTCCACCACCGCGTCACCCGGCCCCAGCAGCCAGCCGCCGTTGGTCGCGGTGGCGAAACCGTGGCCGGGGCGGTCGATCGGATTGGCGAACAACAGATCGCAGCCCTTGCGCAGGAACTTGGCGCGGGCCTGGGGCAGCACCTCGCCGGAATGGGCGGCGAACCCGAGGATCGGCTGGCGGGCCGGCCGGTTGGCCACCAGCTCGGCCAGCAGATCGGGCACGGCTTCCCAGCCGCCCGCCAGATCGCTCTCCAGCTCCTGCTTGGCCAGCTTGGCGGCTACGGGCAGGGCCCGGCGGTGATCGGCCACCGCGGCCGCCATGGCCACGGCGTCGAAGCCGGGCTGCAGCTGCCGCAGCCGTTGCTGCAGCTCGGCGGCGGCCGTGATCGGATGGCACACCAATCCCTCCAGCAGCGCCGGATCGAGGGCCAGCGGACCGTGCACCAGCGTGACCGCCGCGCCGCGCAGACGCGCCGCCTGGGCCAGCAACACCCCCATCCGGCCGGTGCTGGGGTTGGTGAGGCAGCGGGCCGGGTCGAGATGCTCGCGGGTTGGACCGGCCGTCACGAGCAGGCGCCGCTGCTGCCAGTCGCGCCGGCAGCCGTGCAGGGCCAGCGATTCCAGCGCCAGCAGCAGCTGGGCGGGCTCCGCCATGCGACCGGCGCCGTGGCGGTCGCAGGCGAGCAGGCCGCTGGCGGGGCCCAGGGGCAGCACCCGCTCGAACCCGTTGAGTGCGCGCCAGTTGGCCACCACCCCCGGCGACCCCCACATGGCGGTGTTCATGGCGGCGGCAGCCAGCACCGGCACCTCGGCCGCCAGCAGCACGCTGGCCAGCAGGGTGTCCCCCAGGCCCTGCACCCAGCGCGCCAGGGTGGTGGCGCTGAGCGGGGCCAGAAGGATCAGATCGGCCCATTCGGCCAGCTCCACGTGCAGCGGCCGGGGAAACCGATGGCTCCACTGGTCGGAATCGACGCAACAGGGCTGGCGGCTCAGGGAAGCCAGGGCCACGGCGCTCACCAGCCGCTCGGCCGCCGGCGTGAGCACGCAGCGCACTGCGGCACCACGCTGCACCAGAGCACTCACCACCTGGGGCAGCTTCACGGCGGCGATGCTGCCGCTGATGCCCACGAGCACGCGCCGACCCGCGAGGGGATCTCCCCCTCCGGCCGGTTCAGTTCTCATCGAAGGGCTCCTGATCCACCAGATGCACGTAGGGCCGGGCCAGCTCAGGCCGGTGGATCGCCAGGGCCCTCAGCAGATGCCAGTCCGCCAGGGCGTCGAAGGGGCTGGGGTAGTCGTCCAGGTCGAGCCGCCGGGCCAGCACCTCGATCGAGGCCTCGTCGAAGGCGGCCAGCTGCTCGGGGGTGATGGGCGTGGTCATGGCGGCGGGGGGAGCTGGACAGACCGGGCGGGGGCCCCACCCCGGAGAAACGGGGCGAGGGTGCCTGGAGATGATCGCTTCGGGAACGACGCTTCGGAAGGGTCGGCCTCGGAAACGCGGCCGGGAGAGGCTCGCCTGCCGCAGGGGGGCCGGGGCCATGGAGATAATGGACACCGTCGGGCCCGTCGGCGACGGTCTGGGCCGGGGAATTAGCTCAGCTGGTAGAGCGCTGCGATCGCACCGCAGAGGTCAGGGGTTCGAGTCCCCTATTCTCCATGTGTCCGCTCCTGCAGGGCTGAACGCTTGGCAACGGCATGGCGATCGAGTGGGAGCCGGCGGCGGCGGAGCGCCTCAAGGAGGTGCCCTTCTTCGTGCGTCCCGCGGTTCGCAGGCGCATCGAGAGCCTGGCGGCCGAAGCCGGCAGGAGCCGGGTGGACGCCGCCTTTTACGAGCAGGCCAGGGCCCGGTTCGCGGACAGGTGAGCAAGCGCGGACCGAGCCTGGGAGTGATGCGGTAAAAGGGTGCAGGTCCATTTCTCCGTCGATGTCGCAGTCGAAGCGCGAACAGGTGGTCAGTCACCTGCGCTACATCCGCCAGGAACTGCGTGAAATGCACCAGGGAGTGATGGAAGATGGCCTGCTGCCCGAAGCTGGGGAGGTACGGGGCGTGATGGCTCAGATGGAGGCGCTGCTTGAACTGCTGGAGGGAAAGACCTCCCGCAAGAAGGACAGTGACGGCTGAGCGGCCAGGGGCATCCGTCAAGGCCCCGGGAGGACGCTCGTCCAAACGTCATTCCCCGGCTTGCTCACCGCCTCCACCAACGCTTCGATGCAGGGGTTCCCATCCCCCGGCCCGGGCGCTGAGCCAGGGCTTTTTTATTGGAATCCCCTATCGGTAGCGCTGCGAGGGTTCCAATCCGCCAGAGATGGTGTAGACAGGAGTCGGCAGGGCTGGGCCGGGTGATGGGGATCGCCAGCCACCGGGTGAACAAGCGCCCGGGAACGTCCTGCCCTCTCCTTCAGCGGTGAGCATCCAGCAGACCCGATTCCAGCGCCAGGTGGCCGCAGCGTGGCCATCCCTGGAGCGCTGGGCCGCCAATCCATGGCGCCGGCTCTCCCTGCTGCTGATCGTGCTGCTGATCAGTTTCAGCGCTGGCGGTGCCGTGGGCTCGATCGCCGGCGCCATGGCCCGGCTGGATCCGATCGGAGCTCTGGTCTGTGTACTGGCGATGGAGTTCGCCATCCGGTCCCGAGGCCCGTTGCTGCGCGCCGGCGGCGACCAGCTCAAGCTGCAGCTCCTCGACATGGCCCGCATGGGACTGCTTTACGGGCTGCTGCTCGACGGCTTCAAGCTGCTCTGAGGCGGGCGCCGTTCAACCCGCCTCGGCGGCAGCGAGCAGATACAGCAGGGCCATCCGCACCGGGATGCCGTTGGTCACCTGCTCCTCCACCAGGCACAGCGCCGGATCGTCGAGCAGGGCTCCGGACAGTTCCACGCCCCGGTTCACCGGGCCGGGATGGAGCACGGGCACGGGCCTGCCGCAGAGGCGCAGCCGCCCATGGGTGAGGCCGTAGGCACGGTGGTACGCCTCCAGGCTGGTGAGCAGATGCTGCTGCATCCGCTCCTTCTGCAGACGCAGGGTCATCACCGCATCGGCCCCGACCAGGGCGGTATCGAGGTCGCGCTCGATGGTCACCCGGCCCCGCTGCCTCACCGGATCGCCGGCCTGCCCGGGCGGTGGCGCCGCCACGAACTGGGCGAAGGCGTCCGGCAGCAGGGTGGGCGGGCCGCAGAGCACCACATCGGCCCCGCAGGCGGTGAGGGCCCAGAGGTTGGAGCGGGCCACCCGCGAATGCGACACATCGCCCACGATCACGATGCGCCGCTGCCGCAGAACCGCGGGGGTGGGATCGGCCGGGGCGAAGTGACGGGCGAGGGTGAACAGATCGAGCAGTCCCTGGCTGGGATGGCTGTGCAGGCCGTCGCCGGCGTTGAGCACGGCCACCCGGGCGCCGCTGGCATCGAGTTCCGACGCCAGCTGCTGCGGCACCCCGGCGCAGCGGTGACGCACCACCAGGACGTTGGTGCCCATCGCCAGGTAGGTGCGGGCGGTGTCGAGCAGGCTCTCGCCCTTGCTCAGCGAGCTGGAGGCCGGGGAGAACGACTGCACATCGGCCGAGAGGCGCTTGGCGGCGATCTCGAAGCTGCTGCGGGTGCGGGTGCTGGCCTCGAAGAACAGGCTGGTCATCAACCGTCCCTGCAGGGCGGGGAGCCTGCGGGCGCCGGTGCCGGGAAGGGAGCGGAACCGCTGGGCCAGCGCCAGCACCGTGGCGTAGTCGTCGAGCGAGAAAGCCGCCAGATCGATCACATGGCGGTGGTTCCAGCCGCTCAAGGCACCGGTGGCCAACCCGCTCACGCTACGGGAGCGGGCCGCACCCGCCGGCTCACACTGGGGCTGTCACCCAGATACCAGCGCCACGGCAGCGCCTGCCCCAGACGGATGCCGATGCGCGGCACCTGCACCAGCGCCGCCGGCCGCAGGCACCCCTGCCGGGGGGCAATCCAGAGGTCGTGGTCGGGCAGCACGGGAGCACCGTCCCGGGAGCGGTCGATGCCGAAACGCCGGGCCAGCAGCCCCGGCCCGGCGGCGACCCGCGGCGGCTCGCCAGGCAACGCCACGGCCCGCAGCAACACGCCGTTGGCCCAGTCCTTCCGGCCGGTCACCACGTTCACACAGTGGTGAATGCCATAGCTCACATAGACATAGAAGCGCCCGGGCTCGCCGAAGAGCGTTTCGTTGCCAGGGCTGCGGCGGCGATGGCCGTGGCAGGCGGGCTCGGACTGGCAGTACGCCTCCGTTTCCACGATCGCGCCCCAGAGCAGCTCGCCATCCGCTCGGCGTTTCACCAGCAGACAGCCGATGAGCTCGGGGGCGACCGCCTGGGCGGGGCGGGCGAAGAAGGAGCGCGGCAGGCATGGATCCGCCAGAGTGGGGGTGACGTGCTTCCTGCTGTCCATGGATACCCCACCGTTCAACCTGGGCACCGTGCTGCTGTTCGGCAGCGGGCTGTTCGTGCTGGCCACGCTGTACTTCGGCACCAGGGGCGGCTACTACGACACCGACGACTACGACGGCAACGGCACCGCCCACTGAATCCGGGCGCGGCCGGGGTCGGCCCGCCGGCGGCCGGCGGCACTCAGCTGCTGAGCCGCTCCGCCTCGGGGCATTCCCCGGTGGTGGCCAGCTCATCGACACTGATGCTGCGGCACACGTACGACAACCGGGTGCTCACGGCACCGATCGAGTCCAGGCGCACGCTCTCCTCCCAGCTGTGCAGTTCGTCATCGTCCTCGGCGTCGTAGCGGAGGGTCACCAGGTCTCCCTCGATCTCCACCACGGTGGCCTCCTCGATCCAGCGTTGCTGATCCCTGAGAAACACCCACACGGGGCGCTTCTCGGCACAGAACTGGTAGAGCTTGCGGTGCAGCATGGCCCACGGGCTCTGCAGGCCCTCCAACCCTAGGCAGACCCGGCGGGGTTGCCGCTGTTCACCATGACCCGATCCTCCCTGCCCGGCCCCGCCGGCTCGATCAGCGCCATCCGGCTGCAGCTGCGCAGCTGGCCGGAGGTGGAGCACTACCTGGAGCACTGCCGGGGGGTGATCGTGCCCCTGGGCTCCACCGAGCAGCATGGCCCCACCGGCGCGATCGGCACCGATGCGCTCACCGCCGAGGCAGTGGCCCTGGAGGTGGGCCGGCGCAGCGGTGTTCTGGTGACACCGGTGCAGGCATTCGGGATGGCCGAGCACCACCTGGGCTTCCCGGGCACCGTGAGCCTGCAGCCCGCCACCCTGCTGGCGGTGCTGCACGATGTGGTGCTCTCTCTGGCGCGCCATGGCTTCGAGCGGATCTTCGTGATCAACGGCCACGGCGGCAACATCGCCACAGCCCGCGCCGCCTTCACCCAGGCCTACGGCACGGCCGCCAGCCGCGGCCTGCCGAATGCCGCGGCCCTGCGCTGCCGGCTGGCGAACTGGTTCACGGCAGGCCCGGTGATGCGGGAGGCCAGCCGTCTCTACGGCGACAGGGAAGGCCACCACGCCACCCCCAGCGAGATCGCGCTCACGCTGCACCTGGAGCCCAGTCTCGAGGCCCTGCAGCGTCCCCTGCCTGAACCGGCCCCCGCAGGCCCCATCCACGGACCGGAGGACTTCCGCCGCCGCCATCCCGACGGCCGCATGGGCTCGGATCCCTTCCTGGCCCGGGCCGAGCATGGCGAACAGCTGCTTTCGATCGCCGCCGCTGCGCTGCTCGACGACCTGACGGCCTTCCTCGCCGAACCGGACTGAGCCGGGCCGCCGCCGCCCGGAGCTAGCGTCCGGGCCGACGACCTGCAGACCGAAGGGCCCCATGAGCCGGATCTCCGCCGACGACGTGCGCCGGGTGGCCGAACTGGCGCGGCTGCAACTGGCCGAAGCGAAGATCGCCACCTACACCAGCCAGCTGGAGAGGATCCTCGATTATGTGGCCCAGCTCCAGGCGGTGGACACCGAAGGGGTGCCCCCCACAACCCGGGCCGTGGAAGTGGTGAACGTGACCCGTGAGGACGTGGCGGAGGCCACGAAGGTGCGCGAAGAGCTGCTCAACGAAGCGCCCCAACGGGAGGGCGACTTCTTCCGGGTCCCCCGGATTCTCGGGGATTGACCCCCGCGACGGGACCCCGGAGCGGGCCCGGGTGGCTGGGAGGAGCGGCCGCGCTCAACGCGCCGGCGAGACCGCCGTGCGGTGCAGCAGGTGCAGCAGGCGGCGCCTGGCCTGGGGCGTGGGCATCAGGGCCACCAGGGGCCGCAGGCGGCTGCGCTTCTTGCGGTGACTGCGCACACCCAGGAAAATGTCGTAGATGAAATTCAGGGCATCGGCGCGGGTCTCGAACATGCCAAGCCTCTGGGGTGATCCTTTGGCATCGAGGATGGGTCGTGTGGCGTGATAAGCAGCCTGGTATTCAAACCAGGGGATCGACGGCCAGAGATGGTGGATCAGGTGATAGTTCTGGCCCATGATCAGCCAGTTCATCAGTCGTCCTGGATACACACGTGCGTTGTGCCAGCGATTGCGCGACTGAAAGGGGCGGTGGGGCAGGTAGTCGAAGAAGAGCCCCAGCGTCACACCCACCATCAGGGCTGGTGCGAACCAGCAATTGAAGATAAAGGGCAGGAAGTTGTATTTGATTGCCGCCAGCACGATGGCGATGAAGATGCCGCGGGCGATGCCCCACTCAAGCAGCTCATGGCGGCGCCAGAGTCGCCGCTTGAAAAAGAAGATCTCGTGGTAGAAGAAGCGTGGTGCAATCAACCAGAGCGGGCCAAATGTGCTGACGATATGGTCTGGATCATGCTTCGGGTCGTTGACGTGGGCATGGTGCTGAAGATGCACCCGCGTGAAGACGGGAAAGCTGAAGCCCAGCAGCAGGGCGGCGCCATGGCCCATCACCGCGTTCCAGA
>Ga0315900_10006228_pt1 | contig 16116 bp, 11 predicted proteins | sample LakEriMetagenome_FD_203521 | JGI IMG/M metagenome (GOLD analysis project Ga0315900, IMG submission 203521) | Freshwater fungal communities from buoy surface, Lake Erie, Ohio, United States - Buoy 12 MA114 | ecosystem: Environmental > Aquatic > Freshwater > Lake > Lake biofilm | place: USA: Lake...
TCGTTCGCCGACCAAGGACGGCCGAAGCCAAAGAATTTTTCGAAGCGGTTGTCGGTGCCGTCGTTCGGATCGCGATCGCCGCTTGCATGGCCGTAGAAGAGGCTGAGGCGCGGCTTCCACGGCAGCTTGAAGCTGTAGCCCAGTTCGGTGGTGGCCGACCACGCACGCACTTTGCGCGGGCCGTTCTGGCCGAACTGGTAGTTGAAGCTGGCATCGTAGTCGAAGCCGGTGCCTGCGATGATGCCGTAGCCACGCAGGCCGGGATTGTGAACCATGCGCTCCCGCACTCCGGCGTGCGCGGACTGGTGCAGGGCGAGGTAGTAAGGCTCCAGCGTGATGATCTCCGCCCAGCCGCGCCAGTGACCGATGGCGGCATACATCCACTGCTGCTCGACGGGCCGGTCCCAATCATAGAGGCTGCGGCTCAGCGGCTGAACGGCGAGGAGATCGACCTGCCAGTCGTTGTTTTCCTGCCCGAGGGAGGAGTGGAAGCCTTGGAAGGTGTTCGCCGTGTTGCGCCATTGGTTGTTGCCGATGAGGCGGCGGTCGAGGAACTCGAAATTGTGAATGCCGTAGCGAATGAAGAACGGGCGGGCATTTCCACGCGCATCACGGCCGAGCAGTTCTTTGAAGTGCAGTTCCGCGTAGAGCCGGATGACCTCGAACTCGTTCACATCGCGGTTATCACGCGGATAGCGGCTGTGGTAGCGGCGCGAGTCCTGCATCTCGACCGCAAAGCGGAAGGGATCGAGGATGTCGTGAATGCCGACGTAGGCCCGCGTGCGATGCAGGAAGGGATCATCCAATCCGGCCTGTGCGCGGCGGATGTCATCGTCGCGATATTCGTAACGAAAACGGTAATCGAGCCCGAGATCGAGCCAGGCGGCGCTTTTGAGGAAGTCGATGCCGGTCTCCGGCGCATGCCGCGCATACTTCGGCGGATCAGGATCGCGGGTCGTGCTGTAACTGAGCGGAGCACGGTAAAAACTCTCCGCCAGGAGTAAGGGGCAGAGCAGAAATGACGAAACCAAAATGGCGAATGACGAAGGGGCCGACATTGCAGAGGCGGTGAAGGCCCTGCGTGGCCTCATCTGGCGGCGAGTTCAAGCGTGTTGGCGAAAGTTTGATGGAAAAGCCGGGGCGGCCCGCGTTTGTTCACGCTCCGTCATTCCGACCATGAAACTCACGACCCTGACCACCCTCCTGGCCGCGCTGGCTCTCACCGCGCGCGCAGAATTGAAACTCCCCGCCATCATCGGCGACAACATGGTGCTGCAGCAGCAGCTTGCGAATCCGATCTGGGGCTGGGATGCTCCCGGAACTGAAGTCACCGTGAAGTTCTCCGGCCAGACCAAGACCGCGAAGGCCGGCGCCGATGGCAAATGGACCGTGAAGCTCGATCCCGTGCCCGCGAACGCCCAACCCGCGACGATTTCAATCAAGGGCAGCAGCGCGAAGGAGCTGAAAAACGTGCTCGTCGGCGAGGTGTGGATCTGCTCCGGCCAGTCGAACATGCAGTGGAGCGTGCAGGCCTCCTGGGATGCGGATTTGGAGATCGCCTCCGCCAAGCATCCCAACATCCGCCTCATCACGGTGCCGAATGTCGGCACGCAGGAGCCGCAGAGCGATTTCAAAGGCGCGTGGGCCGAGTGCTCGCCGCAGAACGTCGGCGGCTTCAGCGCTGTGGGTTTCTTCTTCGGTCGTGTGCTGCACAAGACGCTCGACATTCCCATTGGTCTCATCAACAACGCCTGGGGGGGCAGCGCCGCCGAGGCGTGGGTGAATCGTGGCGAACTGGCGAAAGATCCGCGCTTCAAGCTGCTGATGGAAAACACCAAGGCCAATGAGGCGCGCCTGACCTCTCCTGCCGCCAAACAAAAATACGAGGCGGATCTCGCCGCGTGGAAGAAGCAGGCTGACGAAGCCAAGGCCGCCGGCAAACCCTTCACCGCACGCGCTCCGCAGGCCCCCGATGGCTGGCTGCGTGGCAACGCCCGCCCCGGCAACATCTACAACGGCGCGCTGCTGCCCACCATCGGCTACGGGATCAAGGGCGCGATCTGGTATCAGGGCGAAAGCAACGCCGGACGCGCTTACGAATACGCCAGCCTCTTCCCCTTCATGATCCAGAACTGGCGCAAGGAATGGCAGCAGGGCGATTTCCCCTTCTACTGGGTGCAGCTCGCCGACTTCATGGCTGAAAAAACCGATGCCGAGCAGGCCACCGCCAGCCAGTGGGCCGAACTGCGTGAGAGCCAGACGAAAACACAGAACGTCATCAAAAACGGCGGCCAGGCTGTCATCATTGACCTCGGCGAGGCGAACGACATCCACCCGAAGAACAAGCGCGATGTGGCCGAGCGTCTCGCCCGCTGGGCGCTCGTCAAGGACTACGGCATGAAGCTTCCGTATCGCAGCCCTGAGTTCAAATCCGCCGAGTTCAAGGACGGCAAAGCGATCGTCACCCTCGATACCTTCGGCAGCACGCTGCGCACTGTCGATGTCAGCGAGGTGAAGGGCTTTGTCATCTGCGGCGAGGACAAGAAGTGGGCCTGGGCCACCGCAAAGATCATTGGCAAAGACAAAGTCGAAGTCAGCGCCGCAGGCGTCGCCAAACCCGTCGCCGTCCGCTATGCCTGGGCCGACAATCCGGTCTGCAATCTTTTCAGCACCGACGGCCTGCCGGTGACGCCGTTCCGCAGCGACGACTTCGAGATGCTCACCAAGCCGAAGCAGTAAATCGGCTCCACATTTAGAAACACGAAAGGCACGACCGCGAGGTCGTGCCTTTTTGCTCAATCAAGGAGTGGCACTTGCCAAGTGCCGCATGTTCGGGCGGGACTTGGCAAGTCCCGCTCCTTGTCATGGACGCCGCCTATTTCTTCCCCTTGCCCTTCTTTTTCTTCGCAGGCGGCTCACCGGCGTCTTCAAAGGCGGGCTTGGTGCCGTTCAAGTCCGCGAGAAGGCGTGCGGCGTAGCCTGCGAAGCGGCCGTCGGGTGATTCGCCTTTGGCGGGCAGTTTTTTGAGTTCCTCGGCGATGAGCTTCGCCTTGTCGCCGAGGTCGCCGATGGCGTTTAGGGCGCTGATGGTGGTGAAGACGTTGTGCTGGCTCCAGTTCGCGAGATTGACGAGCCTGGGCAAGGCGGCGGCGCGATCCGCATCACTCCCATGTTTGGCCAGCGACCAGTTGGCGACGACCTGCACATAGGTCGAGCTGTCGGAGGCGGCTTTCACCATCTCGTCGTGCGCGGCGGCGAGTCCGTCCTTGCCGCGCATCAGGATGCCCATGGCGCTCCAGTAGCGGATGGCATTGTCTTTGTCACTGAAAGCGGCTTTGAGGTCGGCGATGGCGTCGGCTTTCATCGACGAGGCACTGCCGGCGGCCTTCAAGATGCGGGCGACGGGATAGAGCTTGTCGTCGTGGCCCATGTCGTAGGGCGTGGTGCCTTCGGCGCGCTGATGCATCTCGCCTTCGGGCAGCAGGCCGACATCGCGGATCTTCAGCGCGAGGTTTTCCTGTGCGGCACGCATCTTGGCGAGGGTTTCGGCGTGCTCGGGCTTGGCGGCGAGGTTGTGGACCTCGTCGGGGTCGCTTTGCAGGTCGTAGAGTTCTTCGGCGGCCTTCGGTTCCTGCCAGAAGATGGATTGCTCGGGTGTGGCCTTGCCGTCGTCGAAGGTCTTGCGCCAGACACGGGTGGTCGGTGTTTCAAATTGATAGCTGACATGCTGCGCCTGCGAGAGATGTGGCATGTAGTTGCGCACATAGACGAAACGACCGTCGGTGACGCTGCGCACGCAGTCATAGCGCTCGTCCATGCGACCGCGGAAGCCGTAAATGAAGGGCTGTGGCTCAGTTTGGAACTTGCCGGCGAAGGCGTGGCCCTGCATCCACTCCGGCGGCTGCACGCCGATGATGCTGAGCAATGTGGGTGCGAGATCGACGAAGCTCACGAGGCGGTCGGACTTCGCACCGGCCGCGTATTCCTTCGGCGCGAGGTGTTTCCACTTTGGCGGGAAATAGACTACCATCGGCACCTGAAGACCCGAGTTGCAGGGCCAGCGCTTGTTGCGCGGCATACCGCTGCCGTGGTCGGCGTAGTAAAACACGATCGTGTCGGCGGCCAGCCCGGCTTCTTCGAGTTCTTTGAGGCGCTTGCCGGCTGAGGCGTCGGCTTCGGTCACTTTGTCATAATACTGCGCCCAATCCTGCCGCACTTCCGGTGTGTCGGGGTGATAGGCAGGCACGCGCACCTTTGCGGGATCGTGAATCGCCTCGTGGGGGCGTTTGCGCAGCTGGCTCTCATGGCTGCACTGCTCGTTGAAGATGGCGAAGAAGGGCTGGCCGTCCTTGCGGTTCCTCCATGTCGCTTTGCCGGAGGACTCGTCCCACACGCCTTCGGGTTTGGTGAGGTTGTAGTCCTCTTTGCTGTTGTTCGTGCAGTAGTAGCCAGCTTCGCGGAGGAACTGCGGATACATCTTCGTGCCCTTTGGGATCGCTGCCATGCTGCGCATGTGCTCACCTCCGGTGGAGGGGGGATACATGCCCATGATGATTGTCGTGCGCGCCGCGGCGCACACCGGGCCGCAGGACCACGCATGCTTGAACAGCATGCCCTTCGCCGCGAGCGCATCGATGTTCGGCGTGGTGGCATAGGTGTCGCCGTAGCAGCCCATGTGTGGTCCGTGGTCCTCGCTGGTGAGCCAGAGGATGTTGGGACGCTGCTCCGCAGCGAATGACGAAACCAGAGCCGAGCACAGCGAGACAGCCAGCACCGCAGAGCGTGTGCTGCTCCGCAGGAGCGAACGAAGTGAGGCAATGGCGAATGACGAAAGGACGATGCTCAGGAGCTTCATGGGTCGTGAGGAACGACGGCAGGCTTTGTGATCCTTCACTCGAATGCGTCTGTATGGACAAAGCCGCCGCTGGCATTGTGCTTCGCAGCCGCCGCGATAGACACACTCGCGGAAAACCGATTCCTGTGCGTCAATCCGAACGCATGAACCTCCGCCACGAACTCCAGGCCGAATATGCCCGCTACCGCACCCGTCGCTGGTTTTTCAAAGAGTGTGGCGTGGGCTTGGCGAGCATCGCGGCGATGGATTTGGCGGCGAAAGCGGCTCCGGCGGTGGTGAATCCGCTGGCGGTCAAGAAACCGCATTACGGTGCCAAGGCGAAGCGCGTGATCTACCTCTTCATGGGCGGTGCGCCGAGCCATTTGGAGTTGTTTGATAACAAACCAGAACTTTCGAAGTGGGATGGCAAGCTGCCGCCGGCCGATCTGCTCAAAGGCTACCGCGCTGCGTTCATCAATCCAAACAGCAAGCTGCTTGGGCCGAAGTTCAAGTTTGCGCGTCATGGCGATTGCGGCGCGGAATTGAGCGAACTGCTGCCACACACGGCGAAGATTGCCGATGACCTGACGATCGTGCGCTCGATGAAGACGGACGCCTTTAATCACGCTCCGGGACAGATACTGATGAGCACCGGCTCGCAGATTTTCGGACGGCCGAGCTTTGGCGCGTGGACGCTCTACGGCCTCGGCACCGAGAACCAGGACATTCCCGGGTACGTCGTGATGCAAAGCGGCCAGAAAGGCCCCAGCGGCGGCATGAGCAACTTCGGCTGCGGCTTCCTGCCCACCGTGTATCAAGGCGTGCCCTTCCGCAGCAGCGGCGAGCCGGTGTTGTTCCTGAACAACCCGCAAGGTGTCGATGATGCGACGCAGCGTGACACGCTGGATGTGTTGAAACAGCTCAACGAAGAGCGCCTCAACGTCGTGGGCGATCCGGAGATCGCCAGCCGCATCAACAGCTTCGAGCTGGCCTATCGCATGCAGCAGACGGCACCGGAACTGATGGACATCTCGAAGGAGCCTAAACACATCCTCGACATGTATGGCGCGAAGCCCGGCGAGGCATCGTTTGCGAACAACTGCCTGCTGGCGCGTCGCCTCATCGAAAGCGGCGTGCGCTTTGTGCAGCTCTTCCATGAGGCCTGGGATCACCACGGCGGTCTCGTCGGCGGTTTGAAGCAGCAGTGCGGCCTCACGGACCAGCCTTGCGCGGCCTTGGTGCGCGATTTGAAGCAGCGCGGCCTTTTGGAGGACACGCTCGTCATCTGGGGCGGTGAGTTCGGCCGCACGCCGATGGTGCAGGGGGGCAGCGATGGCCGTGATCATCATCCGAACTGCTTCAGCATGTGGTTTGCCGGTGGCGGCATGAAGCCGGGCCTCACGCTCGGCCAGAGCGACGAATTCGGCTTCAATGCGACCGAGGATGTCGTGCATGTGCATGATCTCCACGCCACGCTGCTGCATCTGCTCGGTTTTGATCACACGAAGCTCAGCCAGCGCTTCCAGGGCCTCGACATGCGCCTCACGGGAGTCGCCGGAGAGCTGGTGCCGAAGCTGCTGGCGTGATCAAATGCCATACTCGGCGCGATATGCCTTGTGAATGATCGCGTCGGCTTCGGGCGTGTTGGGTGATTTGAGGGCGTTGGTGTCCCATTCGACGCGTTTCCCGAAACGCACGGCGAGGAGGCCGACGAGCAGCGATTCGGTGAAGGGGGCGGAGTACCAGAAGCCGCTCTTCGCGTCCTGCGGGTGGCCGGTTTTGCAGGCTTCGAGGAATTCCTGACGGTGGCCGTTCTTGCAGCGCGGGATGGTTTTCGCAGGCAAAACAAACTGCTGCATCTTCGTCTCGGGCACGATGCGCGGCGTACCGGACCACCCGCCGGCGAGGATGCAGCCGTTGTCGCCGACGAAGTAGATGCCGTTGTCGCCGAGATTGCGGGTGTCTTCGAGACCCTCGGGGCGCGGCGGAAGCTTGCCGCCGTCATACCAGACCATTTTCACCGGTCCACGATTGCCTTTCGCGGGAAAGTGGTAGGTGATGATGCTCCAAACCGGGAAGGACTGATTGTTGTTCGGGCCATTTTCAGCCTCGACCCAGTCGGGTGCGTCGAGATCGAGCGCGTAGAAGGCGGGATCGGCGTTATGCACGGCCATGTCACCGAGAGCGCCGCAGCCGAAGTCCCACCAGCCACGCCATTTGCGTGGGCAGAAGTCGGGATGATACGGGCGCTCCTTCGCGGGGCCGAGCCAGAGGTTCCAATCGAGGTTCTTCGGCAACGGCGGCGTGTCGGTGGGATAGGCTTTGCCCTGCGAATCCCAAAATTTGCCGGGACGGTCGGACCACACATGCACTTCGGTCACCTTGCCGATGGCACCGGCCTGAATCCACTCGCGGGTGAGGCGGATGCCTTCGCTGGCGTGGCCCTGGTTGCCCATCTGCGTGACGCGGTTGGTTTCCTTTGCCACATCGCGCATCGCACGCGCCTCGGCGATGGTGTGGGCGAGCGGCTTCTCGACATAGACATGACGACCGGCACGCATGGCCATGATACTGGCGGGCGCATGCACATGATCCGGCGTGGCGACGAGCACGGCGTCGATGTCCTTCTGCTTTTCGATCAATTCGCGGTAATCGCGATAAAGCTTCGCTCCGGGGTATTTTTTGATCGTCCCGGCGGCGTGATCGAGATCGACATCGCAAAGCGCGACGATGTTCGCCAGGCCGGTGGAATCGAGATCGCGGATGTCACCGCCGCCCTGACCACCGATGCCGATGCAGCCGAGGTTCACCTTTTCACTCGGCGGCGTGAATCCGGGGCCGCCGAGGACGTGACGAGGGACGATTTGGAAACCGAAGGCCGTTGCTGCGGCAGCTTTGACGAATCGACGGCGGGAGGTGGCTGGGGTGCTCATGCTTGTGAGCAAACGGGTTGCCTGAAACGGCTCTTGCGTCGCTGGTTCAGCCCGTCAACGTCTTCCCATCATGAAACGCCCCTGGAAAGACGTCTCAGTGCCTCTCCGCGACGGCATGGTGCACTGGCCCGGTGACCCCGAGTGCCACATCAAGCGCGTGAACCGCATGGAAGACGGTGCGGTGTGCAATCTGACGCACCTCACGATGAGCGCGCACACCGGCACGCACATGGACGCGCCGCGTCACTTCATCGCGGACGGCCTGACGATGGAGAAGATGCCTTTCGAAGCCGTGATCGGGCGCTGCCGCGTGTTTGAGCTCGACTGCGAGGACCAGATCACCGCGGATGATTTGAAGAAGCTCAAATTCTCACCCAAACAGCGCGTGCTTTTCAAAACGCGCAACTCAACGCGAAGCTGGGCGATGAACGAGTTCGACAAGGACTTCATCTCCATCCGCGCTGACGCCGCGCAGTATCTCGTGGATCAACAAGTGATGACCGTCGGCGTCGATTATCTCAGCATCGGCGGCTACGGCAAGGACGTCGTCGAAACGCATCAGATCATGCTCGGCGCTGGCATCTGGGTGATCGAGGGGCTGAACCTCGCCGAGATCAAGGCCGGCTACTACGAACTGATCTGCCTGCCGATCAAACTCGAGGGTGCGGACGGAGCGCCGTGCCGCGTGGTGCTGCGTTAACCGGCGCGGCGCTTCATTTCATCGCTCGCCTTGTCGAGAATGCGACGCTCTTCGGCGGTGAGGCTTTGCATGCCGTGGCGGCTTATTTTGTCGAGGATGTCATCGACGGCCGGCGCGGCGCTTTTCGCGGGCTTTGGAGCTTTCGGGGCCGGTTTCGGGAAGGAGGGCAGCTTGAACGCGCCCGTTTCATAACGGATGAAGGCGTAGGCGGTGCCGACGTTGGCGGCGAGGAGGATCAGCGAGACCCAATCCCGCGCGGCGAGGCATTGGAGCGCGTTGATGCCGACAAAAATGGCGGCCATGACCCAGGCGTCGAGGGTGAGGATGATGATGCTGATCTTCGCCCGCGGATAAAGCGTGGCGAAGGCGATGAAGACGCCGAACTCGAGCTGCATGATGCCCGCGCAGGCCATGCCGCGCACACCGGCCAGATGGAACAAGCAGACAAACAGCGGCGACGAGGCCAGCAGGAGCAGCAGAAGACGCACAAACACACGGCGGCCCAGGTGGCGCTCGACGGCCTCGCCGAAATTCCAAAGCAAGTAGCACCCGAGCAGCAGGAACAACCCGGGTGGATTGACGAGAACGTAGGTCAGCGGCGTCCAGAGATGCCATTCCTGGAAGGCGGCATCAAAGCTGAATACCAGATGGCCCATGAGCCCCGGCCCCAAGACCGCGAACACAACCATGCTGGCCGCGCCGGCGAGGGCGACGACGGCCGCGAGATAGACGGGATGCTGCTTCCACCACGTCAGCGGGAGGCGGTCTTGCGATTCGGGGAACCAGGAGTTGAACATGGCTGGATAGAAAAGGAGGGGCGTGAAATGGCAACCTCGGACTGTCGGCCGGCGAATTTCCGTGCGAAAGCAGCCGCGACCTGTCCGCGTTGTTTCATCACCCCCCAATGAACTCCCTCATCTCACATCATGCTCCAAACCTGGAGCATGCGTTCCTGACCCGTCGTCAGTTGCTCAGCCGCGCAGGCATGGGCTTTGGCTCGATGGCGCTCGGCTCGTTGTTCCAGGCGCCCGCCCGGGCGGCAACGCTGGACCCGATGGCGCTGAAAAAGCCGCATTTTGAGCCGAAGGCGAAGCGGGTGGTGCATTTCTTCATGAATGGCGGCCCGTCGCATGTGGATACGTTCGACCCGAAGCCGATGCTGGACAAATACGACGGCAAACCACTGCCGAACGTGCTCAAAACCGAGCGTCCGACAGGAGCGGGCTTCAAATCGCCCTTCCAGTTCCGCAAGCGCGGCCAGTGCGGCCTGGAGGTGAGCGAGATCTTCGAGAAGACCGGCGAGTTCGCCGACGACCTGTGCGTGATCCGCTCGATGTATGCGGACGTGCCGAACCACGAGCCGTCGCTCGGCCTGATGAACAGCGGTGAGAGCCGTCTGAATCGCCCGACGATGGGATCGTGGATCACCTACGGGCTCGGCAGCGAGAATCACAATCTGCCGGGCTACATTTCGATGTGCCCCGGCGGCATGCCGACGCGGCGCACGAAAAACTGGCAGTCAGCCTTCCTGCCGAGCGCATATCAAGGCGCCTACATCAACACGGAGGACACGCGGGTCGAAAAACTCGTGGAGTTCATCAAGAACGGCTCGCTCGACTTGAAGCAGCAGCGCCGGCAGCTCGACCTGCTTCAGGCTTTGAACCAGAAGCATCTCGTCGAACGTGAGCGCGACCAGCAGCTCGAGGCACGCGTCCAGAGCTACGAACTGGCCTACCGCATGCAGATGGAGGCCACGGATGCCTTCGACATAATGAAGGAGCCGGAGTGGGTGCGGAAGATGTATGGCGACCACGCCTTCGGCCGCCAGTGCCTCATCGCCCGTCGTTTGCTGGAGCGCGGCGTGCGTTTCATCCAGCTGTGGACCGGCGCGGGCCAGCCGTGGGACAATCACGACGAAATCCTCGAGCACCGGAAGCTCGGCCAGCAGACCGATGGCGCGATCGCAGCGTTCATGAGCGATTTGAAGCAACGCGGCTTGTGGGACGAGACGCTGATGATGTGGGGCGGTGAATTCGGCCGGACGCCTGCGGTGGAACTGCCGACGCCCGGCGCAAACGCGGGCAAGCAGCATGGCCGCGACCACAATCACTACGGTTTCACGATGTGGCTGGCCGGCGGCGGAGTGCGCGGTGGCTACACGCATGGTGCGACGGACGAATTCGGCTTCCAGGCCGTGGAAAAGCCCGTGCATGTGCATGACCTGCACGCCACGATCTTGAAAATCCTCGGCTTCGACCACGAAAAGTTCACCTACCGCTACGCGGGCCTCGATTTCCGTCTGACTGGCGTGAACGAGTGCAAGGTGGTGCAGGAATTGCTGGCATAAGTGAACGAAAGCCAGCCACCCGCCCGCTTGCAAGGCTGTCGCTCACGTTTACAATCGCCCCCTCATGCATCGAAAAATCCTCCTCGCCCTGGCCGTGCTGGCGGCTCTCATCGTCACGATGAATGTCCCCGCCCAGGCCCAGCAGCCCGCGCCCGCACCGTCCGCTGCTGCCGCACAAGCCGCCGCCCTGGAGGAGAACCCGTATGCGGACGCGCTGACATTTGACGGTTTCGTCCGCCGCACGGGCGTCATGGCCTACCCGCTCATCGGCCTGTCGATGGTGGCGTTTTTCATGATCGTGCTATTTGCCTTCACGGTGCGCCAGGGCACCGTGGTGAGCGATGCGTTCATGAACTCCGCCGACGCGCTCATCCGCAAGCAGGATTACCTGGGTTTGCTCGCGGTGTGCAACCGCCGCAACGAGTGCATCGCCCGCATCACGGCAAAGACGCTCGACTTCGCCACACGCAACCCGACCGCGAGTTTCGAAGAGGTGAAGGAAGTTACTGAGGCCGAGGGCAACCGACAGTCCAGTCTGCTGCTGGCACGCATTGCCTATCTCGGCGACGTGGGTGCTGTCGCACCGATGCTCGGTCTGCTCGGCACGACGCTGGGCATGATCACGACCTTCCACGAAATCTCCGGCAAGGGCGTCGGCGGCTCGAACCAGCTCGGTCTCGCGCAAGGCGTGTCCGAGGCCCTGCTCTGCACTGCCTCCGGTCTCGTGATCGGCATTCCGGCGCTGATTTTCTACGCCATCTTCCGCGGGAAGGTGAACCGTCTGATCTCGGAAATGGAGGCTGCGACGACGCATCTGATGGCGCTCCTCGCGGTGCAGTATAAACGGGCTGCGAGAGCCGTGGCAGGACAATGAGCTTGAAATGTCGAAACCTGAATGAGGAATGACGAATGAATGACCAAGCCCGATTGATCAATACCGCTGTCTTCCACCGTGAGGCTCGTCAGTCGTCATTCTGATTTCATCATTTGCCCGCTTCGCAACGTTCCCAATCATGAATTTCAGAAAGCAACACTCCATCGAGCCGACGCCGATGCAACTCGCCCCGCTGGTGGACGTGCTGTTTCTGCTGGTCATTTTCTTCGCCGTGACCTTCCAATACGCGAAGGAGGAGCAGGTGATGGACGTGAGCGTGCCTGCCGCGGACGAAGGGAAGGAAAAAGAGTCACGCAACGTCGGCGAGATCATCATCAACATCAAAAAAGACGGCGAGGTCATCGTGAACGGCCAGAAATTCACCACTGATGAGCTCCTGGTGAAGTTGAAGAACATCGTCGCCCTCTACAAGGACCAGGCCGTGATCCTGCGCGGTGACGAAGTGACAGACTACGCCCACGTCATCAAGGTGCTGGACACCTGCCAGAAGGCCGGCATCTGGAACATCGCCTTCGCCACACGCAAGCCGGAGGCCGACCAACCCGCCGCCACGCCGAAGTGAGATTGACTTTCCCCCAGCCTCCAACCGTCTCACGCCTCCGCATGCGCCGCCTCGTTTCAACGCTTTGTATTTCCGCCACGCTTTCCGTCGCGGCGCAGGAGGCCCCGAAACGCGCCCTGCCCGTGGAGGATGACGCGCCCATCCCGAAAGCAATCCCCGTGCGTCCGCCGCAGCCGCCAAAGGCGCAGCCCGTGCTCGATGATCCGAAGGACCGCCCCGCCCCGCCGAAAACGAAAGGGCCGGATGATGACATGTTCGACTTCGCCACGCTGGCCTATGATCGCCAGGAGTGGGGCATGGCCGCGCAGAGCTACGCCAAGTATCTCCAGCAATATCCGAGCGGCAGGCAGGTGTCGGACGCGCTCTTCCGCATAGGCGAGTGCTACATGAAGCAGAACCAGCTCAAGCAGGCCGCCGGCTATTACGAGGAGGTTGTGAACCGCTATCCTGCCAGCGATGGCGCGCCCTCCGCCGCCTACCGACTCGGCGCGATGCGCTTCAACGACTCCAAATTCGCCGACGCGGCCAAACATTTCGCCTTCAGCGAGACCAAGCACAAGAACCCGCAGGTCAGGCTGGCCTCCGCCTACAACAAAAGCCGCGCCTTCGAAATGGCGGGCGACAAGGAGAAGCAAACCGCCGCTCTGAGCAGCGTGATCGCGGTCAAAACGGACAACCCTTACCGCGAAACCGCGCTCCTCACGCTCGGCAGCATCTACCTCGGCCAGGACAAGAAGGCCGAGGCGCTGCCGATCTTTGACGAGCTCGTCAAAACCAGCGCCGACCGCGCCATCGTGGCCGAGGCGGTCATCCGCGCCGCCGTTCTCTACGCCGAGCTGAAAAAGCCGGACGAGTCCATCGCCATGTTCCAGAAGGCGCTGCAAATGGCCGAGACCAGCGAGGCGAACCGCGGCATCGCCCTTGTCGGCGTCATTCAGGCTCTCTTCACGAAGGGAGACTACGACGGTGTCATCGACTACTACAACAAGAACTCCGAAGTGCTGCCGCCCGGCCCTTCGCGCGCGAAGATGCTCCTGCTCGTCGGTCACTCGCACCGCATGCGCAAAAGCTATGCCCGCGCCGTGGAGGTTTATCTACTCATCGAGCAGTACCACGCCGACTCCGACGAGGCCTTCGAGGCGGGCTATTGGAAGCTTTACTGCTTCTATCTTCTCAGTGACAAGGACCTCGGCGAGTTCGCCACCGCCTTCATCACCCGTCACGCGCAAAAACACGCGGATCACGAGTATCTCTCGCTCGCACGCCTCATCCGCGCGGACTTTTACTTCAACAAGGGCGACTTCCAGCAGGCGGCGTTGAGCTACAATGAGGTCAACCTCGAAAAACTTCCCGAGAAGCTGCGACCCGGCACGCTCTTCAACACCGGCTGGGCCCAAGGCGAGGCCGGACGCCACCAGGAGGCCGTCGGCACCTTCACCCGCTTCATCAACGAGTTCCCCCAGCACGAGTTTATCCCGAAGGCCTACGCCCGCCGCGGCCTCGCCAACCGCGACGCACGCGACCTGCCGAAGGCGAAGGCGGACTTCGAGCATGTCGCCAAGGAATTTCCGAAATCTGACGCCTGTGAGTTGTCCTGGCTGCAACTCGGCTTCATCGCCATGGAGCAGAAGGATCCGAAGGCCACCGTCACCGCGTTCGAGACGCTGCTGAAAAAATTCCCCACCACCGCCGCCGCTGCGCAAGCCTACTACGGCATCGGGCGTGGCAACCTCGACCAGAAAATCTACGACAAGGCCGTCCCCGCCCTCCAACGCTCCATCGAGATCGATAGCAAGACTTACCTCGAAAAATCCAGCCAGCTCATCATCCTCTGCCACTACGCACGCCAAAATGCCGACGACCTCGCCAAGGCCATCGACAGTTATTTGCAGGCCAAATCCGACGGCGTGGTGCCCCCGAACATCCTGAAATGGCTCGGCCTCAAACTTTACAGCAGCGACGACTTCAAACGTGCCGCACGCTTCCTCGAACTCGCCGTCACGCCACAGATCCCGGAAAACACCGAGTCCGTCGTATGGAATGTCCTTGGCATGGCGCAGCTCCAGAACGGAAAATTCGACGCCAGCATCCAGGCCACTGAAAACTTCCTCAAATCCAGCCCTGACGCCGCAGCCACCGCCCGTGCCCAGCTCACCAAGGGCAAGGCCCTGCTCGGCAAAGGCGATTTCACCCAGGCCGATCAAGTCGCCCAGCAGGCGCTGCAGGTCGTCAAGGACGGCAAGCTTCAGGCCGAGCTGCTCATCCTTGAGGGAGACATCTTCTCCGCCCAGGGCGACAAGCTGGCCGCCGATGGCCAGCAGGCCGCCGCTATCGAGAAATGGAAGGCCGGCGCCGCGAAATACGCCGTGCCCAGCCAGTTTTACGAGGATCCCGATGTCACGCCCGACGCGCTCTACAAAGCCGCCAAGGCCCTGGAAAAAGCAGGAGATGCAGCGCAGTCGAAGCAGATGCTCCAGCAGCTTCAGCAACGTTATCCGAAGTATCAGCCGAAAAACTGATCACGGATGCCGACTGCCACGAGAGTCACGCGGCGGGTGGTCTTCCTTCGGACGCGCCTCGACCACACGCGAGCGGCCGGATTCGGGGTCTTTGACGACGCGTGCGGAGGCCACCTGGCCATGGGCGGCAAAAGACACCTTGGAACTCCTCGTCCGTCAGGGTGTAAGGCAGATTGCTGACGTAGAGGTTGATGCCCGTGAGCCCAGGTCCGTGCCCGGAGGTGTCAATCAACGCTTGGCAGGCCGCCACCCCTGCCGAGTCCGGCGCAGTCAAAGTTTCAGTTGCGAAAAAGGGCGCGAATTCGTATCCCAAGGCCGCTTCCATTTCACCCCATGAAACACATCCTCACCCTCGTTGTTGCCCTCGGCCTCTCGGCAGGTTTTTCCTCTGCCGCCGAGCCCCTGAACACCGTCTGCCCCATCTCCGGTAAGCCGGCCAACCCGGCCATCATCAGCACCTACACCAAGACCGTTGCCGTCTGCTGCAACAGGTGCAAAGCCCAGTTCACCGCCACCCCGAAGGCCTACCTCAACAACATCCTCGGCGCCGTTAGCGGCCAGTGCCCGCTCAGCAAGAAGAAGTCCGACCCCGCCATCACCGTCAGCTACAGCCGCCAGGTCGCCTTCGCCGACGCCGCCAGCAAGGCCGCCTTCGATGCCGCTCCCGACAAGCACATCAAGGAAGTGCGCCAGTGATCTTGCTAACCCCGGATTAAGCGCCAGGCGGAGCCGCTCATTTGGCTCCGCCTTTTTTATGCACGCATGATGCAGCATGTCCGCGCGGCACGTTGTTAGCTGCCGCATGAAACGCCGTCGTCACAGAACATCCGGAATCTCCGTCTCGCCTGACGACGCGCTTTGCGAGCTTTTTGACCTGCTGCCGGAGGTGCAGGCCTGGATCAAGGATGCCAGGCATCGCTACTTGTGGGTCAACCGCACCTTTTTGCTCAACTACGGCCTGCATCAGCTCGACGAGGTGTTGGGGAAGACGGATCACGATCTCTCGCCACCGCATCTCGCGGCGCAATTCCTCGCCGGAGACGAGGCGGTGCTCGCCGGGCAGACGGTGCAGGGCCGCCTGGAGTTGATCGGACGTTTCGACCACACGGCCTCGTGGAGCTTCACCACGAAGCGCCAGGTGCGCGACGCGAAAGGCCGCTCAGTCGGCACCGCGGGCATCACGCGCGTGCTGGATGCCGCGCAGATTGATCAACGGGAGGACATCCGCCTCGGCGTGGTCATTTCCATGATGACGCAGCGGCTTGGCAGGGCGGTGACGAATGCGGAGATGGCGAAGGCCGCCGGCATGTCATCGCGGGCCTTCGA
>Ga0315900_10006229_pt1 | contig 16115 bp, 15 predicted proteins | sample LakEriMetagenome_FD_203521 | JGI IMG/M metagenome (GOLD analysis project Ga0315900, IMG submission 203521) | Freshwater fungal communities from buoy surface, Lake Erie, Ohio, United States - Buoy 12 MA114 | ecosystem: Environmental > Aquatic > Freshwater > Lake > Lake biofilm | place: USA: Lake...
AGGTCGCCCTGATTGCCCTTCACGGTGTCGATGAAGCGGCCGGTGTTGAGGGAGCCGCCGCCTTTGCCGGCGAGGATGAAGGGCAGGTTTTCGCGGGTGTGCTTGTTGCCGTCTTCCAGGCCGCTGCCCCACATCATGATGCAGTTGTCGAGCAGCGTGCCGTCGCCTTCGCGGAGAGCGGCCATCTTTTTCACCATGTAGGCATACTGGTCGATGTTGAACTTCGTGATCGCGGCGACTTTGCGCACCTTTTCGGCCTCGTTGTTGTGATGCGTGGGGCCGTGGTGCGTGTCGCTGAAGCCGAGTTCGGGATACGAGACGCCATTCGGTGTGGAGCCGATGTAGGTGCTCACGCGCGTCGTGTCGGTCTGGAAGGCGAGCACGGTGAGGTCGCACATGACCTGCATGTATTCGCTGCGCTTGTCGCCCTCGGGGATTTTCACCTCGATGGGCGGCGAATCGCTGGCCTTGCGCTTGCTGGAGGCGACTCCGGCTTTTTCGAGCGCGGCTTCTTTCTGCCGATACTCGATGGCGGCGATGCGACGCTCGACGGAGCGCACGCTGTCGAGGTATTCATCGAGCTTCTGCTGGTCGCCGTGCGGCAATTTGCGCCGCAAGTCCCTCGCGCCGCCGATGACGAGATCGAGCATCTGGCGGTCGAGCGGGTCTGCGGCCGTCGTTTGGCCTTCCTGGCCCGTTTTGCCAAAGAGACGATTCAAAACGCTGCGCGGATTGATCTCCGCCGGCATCGCCTGCGTGGGCGAGCGGAAGCTGCAATGCGAGTAGTAGCCTTCGTTGAGCCCTTCCTGGTTCTCCTTGTGCGTCTGCGGCATCGTCGCCAGTTCCAAAGAGGGTAGCGAGGTGAGGCCGCCGAAGTAGTTGGCAAAGATTTGGTCCGCCGAGATGGCGATGTTGATCTGGTTTCGCTTCGCTGCATTCGGCAGCGAGGCCGTGAGCCACGTCGAAAGCTCCAACGCATGCGGTGCACCATTGAAGGGCGAGATCGACACGCCCGAGATACCCTTCACGAGCATGCACTGATCCAAAATCGGCCGCAGCGCCTCCAGCGCCGGTGGCGGCGACGTGCGGAAGCTCTCCGGCGTCTTCGGCCAGAACTGATCCATGATCACCCCATGCGGCATATACATGAACCCGAGCCGCACCGGCGGCTTGTAGCCCGACTTGCCTTTGACCGCCTCCGCCCAGCCCATGGTTTCGAGCAAAGGCAGCCCCAGCGAGGCTCCGAGGCCTCTGAGGCAGGCGCGGCGGTTGAGAAGTTGGGAGGACATGGAACGAATGGGTTACTCTTTGACTCTACGGTTCAAAAACGGGTAGCTTGTCACGATCTCGGTGATGAGCGTTTGCATCTTGTGGCCGTCATTCGCGATGTTCTTGAGCATTTGGTCCACAATGATATGGTCGTAGCCTTCGAGTGGGCGACAGAGGGTGTAGGCGAGGAGTTTTTCGGTGAGGTTGCGGGTCAAATCGGTCTCGCGGGCGGCGATGAGGGCTTTGAGTTCCTTCGGCGAGGAGAAGCGTTTGCCGCCGGGGAGTTCGCCGACGGCGTCGATGGGGCCGCCGGACTCGTCTTTGTCACGCCAGCGACCGATGGCATCGAAGTTCTCCAAACCGAAGCCGATGGGGTCGAGGAGCTTGTGGCAGTTGGCGCAGACGGCGTTGGTGCGGTGCAGTTCGGTGCGCTGGCGCAGCGTGAGATTGGCGACTTTCTTTTGATCCTGCTTTTCCAAAGCCGGCACATTCGGCGGTGCGGGCGGCACGCGCTGGCCGAGCACCTGCTCCAGCACCCACACGCCACGCTTCACGGCGCTGGTGCGCGTGGCGAAGGATGTGGTGGCGAGCACGCCGGGCATGGCGAGGATGCCGCCACGATTCGCGTCGGTGAGCTTCACTTTTTGCATGTCGGGGCCGGTGATCTTCTTTTCGAGGCCGTAAATCTTGGCGAGCGTGCCGTTGAGGAAGGTGTAGTCGCTGTTCACGAAGCTGACCACGCTGCGGTTCTCCCGCACGATGCTTTCAAAGAAGAGCCGCGCCTCGTCATACATCGCGGAGCGGAGTTCAGGCGTCATTTCGGGGAACTTGGCCGCATCGAAGGTCTTGTCCTTCAATTCGGCCGCTCCGAGCCACTGAGCACCGAAGCCATCAAACAGCGCTCGTGAGCGTTTGTCGGCCAAAAGGCGCTTCGTTTGCGCTTTGAGCACCTCGGGCTCATGCAGCTTGCCTTCGTCGGCGAGCTTTGACAGCTCCGCATCGGGCATGGTGGCCCAAAGCAGATACGAAAGGCGGCTGGCGAGCTGGCAATCATCCAGCGGCACGATTTTTTCGCCCGTGGGCGCGTCTTTGGACGGCGTGATGAACAGGAACTGCGGCGAGACAAGCACGGCCTTCAGCATGAAGCGCAGCGCGGCAGAGCGGTCGAGCTTGTTGGCCGTTCCGAGCTCGAAAACCTTCACGAGCACGTTGAGTTCGTCCTCGGTCGGCGGTCGGCGATAAGCGGTGCGGGCAATTTTTCGCGCGACATCGCGAACATCCGCCTCTTTCGCTCCAAACAGCCGCTTCTGAGCCTCGGCGGGCATTTGTTGCAGCGCGGTATTCGCGATGCCGAGATACTGCTCGGTCTGCATCGGCGAGAGCGAGTTGAGATAGCCCTCGCCGGGCACTTCATCCGGCAATTCCTTCGCGATGGATGCATCGACACCAAGGAAATCGCGGAGCGTGTTGCCATACTCGACCTTGGTGAGGCGGCGGATGACAAACGGTCCCGGATCGCGTGCGCTGAGGTATTTGACCTGTGCCAGCGCATTGAGAAAGCGCTGCCGCTCATCGTCGGAGGGCTGATCCGCGTCTTCGGGCGGCATGTCGTGTGCCTGCACATTCGCGATGGCATCCATCCACTTGCGAGAAAGGCCTGGATCACCCGGCTTGCGAATGGCGATCTCGAAATTGAGCCCGGCCTTCGAGCGCCGGTTGCCATGGCATTCGAAACAATACTTGGCGGCGAACTTCTCGACGTCTTGCTTGAAGGCCTTTTTCGCGGCGGATTGGAGTGCGTCGAGTTCTTTATCCTCCACGGCATGCGTGGCGAAAGGCAGTGCAAGAGTGAGATATAAAAAGATGGAGGCCCTGGAGATCAAAACGTGGCTTTGTATCACGGGCGCAGCCATGTGGGTCTATCGGCCATCACAAGAGCTGAATGGCTTCAGACTTCAACGCCGCATCACTCAGGCCACGCCTCTCCGCCTGCTGAACAGGCCGTATTTTGGACTAAAAATGTAAGCGAGCACAAAGAAGGCTCCGAGGACGACGATGATGGTGGCGCTGACACTCCAGCCGAGCGGATAGGAGAGGAAGAAGGCGATCACGGAGCCGAGGGCGCCGAGGAGGCCGCCACCCCAGAACAGCGTGCGGGCGTTGTTGGTGAGCAGGTAGATCGTGGCGGCGGGAGCGACCATCAAACCGACGCTGAGGATGCAGCCGACGGCTTGCAGCGAGGACACGAGCACGAGGATGGTGACGGCAAAGGTGGCGTAGTTCAGCAGTCGCACCGGGACGCCGAGGCTGGCAGCGATGTTCGGCTCAAACAAATAGATGAGCAGCGGGCGCTGCAAGGCGGTAAGGGTGATGACGGCGATGGCGCTGATGCCAAAGGCGATCCACAGGTCAGAGTCGGCCATGCCGATGATGCTGCCGAAGAGCCATTCATCGAGCTTCTGTCGCACATCGAGGTTTTTGAGGATCAGCAGCCCAGCGGCGAAGGCGGTGGTGTAAAGCACGCCCATGGCGGTGTCTTGATCGAGTCGGGACGTGCGGGAGAGGAAGATGGAGCCGAGGCCGACGATGAGCGCGGCGAAGATCGCCCCGAAGAGAGCGCTCCACTGCGAGAGTCCGGCGATCAAAACAGCCACAGCGAGGCCTGGCAGCAAGGAATGCGAGATGGTGCCGATCTTGAGCGCGGATTTCCGCAGCACGACGAAGGCGCTGACGAAGCCGTTCGAGAAGCCAATCAGCAAACAGGCCAGCAAGGCTCGTTTGGCGATGGGTTCGGCTAAGAAATCGGTGATCGTGGGCATCTGGATGCTAGTAGCTAGTTGCTGGATGCTTGATCCTGGTGGTCGTAAGCGCGGGACACGTTCGCAGGCGTGAAGGCGTCGGCGACGGGACCGAAGGCGATCTGGTGGCGGCGGATGAGGAGGACGTCGTCGAAATTGCCGGTGACGGTTTGCAGGTCGTGATGGCTGGCGATGAGGAGGCGGCCTTCGGCGGTAAGTTCTTTGAAGAGTCGGCTCAAATTCTCCTGCGCAGGCTTGTCGAGGCCGGTGAAGGGTTCGTCGAGCAGCAAGACATGCGCTTCTTGAGCGAGCGCACGGGCGATGAAGGCCCGCTGCTGCTGGCCGCCGGAGAGGGCGCTGATCTGGCGATCCTGGAGGTCGCGGAGTTCCATGCTGGTCAGGGCGCGCTCGACGATGTCGGCATCGTGACGTGAATACTGCCGCCACCAGCCGAGATTCGGGTAGCGGCCCATTTCGACGAGGCCGCGCACTGTGATGGGGAAGTTCCAGTCGATGTCGCCGCGCTGCGGCAGGTAGGCGATTTCGTGGCTGCTGCGGGTGAGCGATTTACCGCGCCAGAGGATCTTGCCGGTGTCGCCAGGGATGAGTCCGGCGAGCGATTTGAGCAGCGTGCTCTTGCCGGCACCGTTGGGGCCGATGAGGGCCATGCTGCGGCCGCATTCGGTGGCGAAGTTGATTTTTTCGAGCGCACGCACCTCCTGATACTGAATGCTGAGATCGACGACTTCGAGCCGGTGATGCTGCGTGTGCTCACAGCCGCCGCCCCAACAGACGTGCTCCTTGGTTTTGTCATGCGTGGCTGCGGCGCTCATTTCCAGGAGAAGGTGATGACTTCATCGAGGCTGCCAGCGGCGGACCAGCGTGTCTCGCTGCGTGCTTCGAGTCCGTCGGGTTCGATTTCGAGCGTGAGGGCGGTGTCAGGTGTATTCTCCGGCCAGGTAGCACTGAGGAAGACATCCACGCCGTCTTTAGTGGAAGGCAGCACGGCATCGAGTTCGAGCGGTGAGGCATTGGCGGTCGTGATCAGCTCCTTGTCGGCCAGTTTGAGGCTGAGCGTGGTTGGTTTGTGTGCGAAACGCAGGCGCAGCAGGGCCTTCACGCTTTTCACTTCTTTGACGGCGACTTTGACGACCTTGGCGTTGCTGGTGTTCCCGGTCAGATGGCTCAGCGGCACCGCCAGCACGATGAACGCGAGGCAGAGCAGGAAGATCTGGATGGGCGGGAATCCACGCATGGCCTATTTCGTTTCGCTCAAAGCGGCCACGAGGGCGCGGACGTTGTGCGCGAGCATCGTTTCAAAGGTGTGGGCTGTCTTGGCGGTGCCGTCGGCGATGAGCGGATCGCCAATCTTCACGCCAGTGCTGCGGGCGATCTCGGCGAGGACCTTGGGATTGGCCTGATCTTCGGGGAAGACGGCCTTGATGCCATGCTCGCGGATTTCAGCAATGGTTTCAGCGACGTGCTTCGAGTCGGCATCATCGTTGCGTCCGATGCCGAGCAGCGAGATGGGTTCAAAGCCGAACTCCTTGCAGAAGTAGCCGAAGGCGGCATGCGCGGTGACGAGTTTGCGGTCTTTGCGGGAGATCTTGGCGATTTCCTTCTGCGCCCAGACCTTGAGTTCGCCGAAACGCTTGGAGGCGGCCTTGGCACCGGCTTCGTAGGCGGCGGCGTTCGCAGGATCGGCGGCGGCGAATTCGTCGGCCACGATGCGGGCGGCGCGTTTCATGTTTTCCGCGCTGTGCCACCAGTGCGGATCGAATTCCCCATGGTTGTGGCCTTCCTCGCCATGGTCGTGATTGCAGGCATAGGGGATGGAGGGGACTTTTTCACCGACTTCGACGAGCTTGATGCTCGCGCCGAGGCTGTCGCGCAGCTTGTCGAGGTAGGTTTCGAGTTCCTTGCCCGAGGCGAGCAGCAATTTGGAGCCACGCATCGCGGCGATGTCCTTGGGGGCAGGTTCGAAATGATGAACGTCACCGCCGGGCTTGAGGATTTCGATGACCTCGACATTCGCACCGCCAACCTGCCGGGCCAGATCGGCCACGATGGGGTGCAGCGAGGCGACTTTGAGCGGAGCGGCCTGACCGATGGCGAGAGACAGCGCAAAAGCTGTGAGGATGGTTTTCATGGCGGTGGCTGGGGACAGGAATGAATAGCTGCCACGACCCGTTGCTGCAACTTGATTGCGAATTAGCCTTTGCGCTTGGTCGCCTCTCGCTTTGCGATCTTGATTCCGGCCTCGACGATCTGGGTGCGCAGTTTTTCAAGGCAGGCTTTCCAGGTGGCGGGGCTGATGGGGAGGTAGCGCTCGGTGCCGTCGGGGAAGCGTTTGGTCTCGAAGATGTTGCTGGGCTGCTGGATGAGGTCGTCGTAGAGGCCGTGGATGAAGAAGGTGCGGGCGTCGGCACCGTCCGGCCACGGGCTGGGGTGGCCTTCGGCCTCGCGGATGGCGGCTTCGACGGCGGAGAGGATTTCGACGGGATTGAGCGTGATCTTGAGCGGTGCGCCGGACTTGAGGTAGTCGGCGATGGCGATCTGCACTTTGCCGAGGACGGCCTGGATCTGCCGCAGGTCGGCGGGGGCTTCCTCTGGGTTGAGGGATTTCAATTCAAGCTCGGTGCGCGTGGCTTTTTGGGGGCGTTTTGCGGCCATTCGGCGCCATGTTGCATCAAATGGTCGTCTGGCCAAGCAGAGGCAGGCCGTTTGCGATGAAAATTGGCAACCGTCAGGATGGCAGTAGCGCATGTGTCTGGTAAGTGATCACTCCCTGCATGCCTGACTCTCCTGAACCTCCCTCTTCGCCAGCCGGTTGGCGGCTTGATCACTCCTATGCGCGGCTGCCGAAGGCATTTCATGCGCGGATCGACCCGACACCGGTGCCTGAGCCGAAGATGGTGGTGCTGAATCGCTCGCTAGCAGAGGCTTTGGGCCTTAACGCGGACGAACTGAATGATGCGGCGATCTTTGCGGGCAATGCGCTGCCGCCAGGAGCGGAGCCGCTGGCCCAAGCCTACGCGGGGCATCAATACGCGCATTTCGCGATGCTGGGAGATGGTCGGGCGATTTTGCTCGGCGAACAAATCACGCCGAGTGGCGACCGGTTTGACATCCAGCTCAAAGGACCGGGGCCGACGCCGTTTTCGCGTCGTGGGGATGGTCGAGCGGCGCTGGGGCCGATGCTGCGTGAATACCTCATCAGTGAGGCGATGCAGGCGCTGGGCATTCCGACGACGCGCAGCCTGGCGGTGGTGACGACGGGTGAAAAAGTCTGGCGGCAGGACGGCGGACTGCCTGGCGCGGTGCTGACACGCGTGGCGGCCAGTCACATCCGCGTGGGCACGTTCGAATATGCGGCGGCACGCGGAGAGAAGGCGGACCTGCAAGCGCTCGCAGACTACACGCGGCAGCGGCATTACCCGGAGGTCGAAGGCGGCTACGCTGCGCTGTTTGAGGCTGTGATGGAGCGGCAGGCGGCGCTGATCGCGAAGTGGATGCACGTCGGCTTCATCCATGGCGTGATGAACACGGACAACATGGCGCTCAGCGGCGAGACGATCGACTATGGGCCGTGTGCATTCATGGACGCGTATGATCCGGCCACGGTCTTCAGCTCGATTGATCGCAACGGCCGCTACGCCTATGGTAATCAGCCACGCATCGCTCAGTGGAACCTCGCGCGTCTGGCCGAGGCGATGCTGCCGCTGTTTCACGATGATGAAAAGCAAGCCATCGAGATCGCGAACGGCATGATCTCCGGTTTCGAGGAGCGTTTTCAGCACCACTGGCTCACCGGCATGCGCGCGAAGCTGGGCTTGTTCACGCAGGAGAGTGAGGACAAGACGTTGATCCAATCCTTGCTCGAATGGATGCAGGAAACGAAGGCGGATTTCACCAACACCTTTCGTGACCTCACTCAAGGCCATCTGGAGCCGTTGGAATGGCAGGCGCGCTGGTCCGAGCGGCTGAAACGGCAGCCGCAATCCGCCAGCGAAGTCCGCGAACTGATGCGCCGCAGCAATCCGGCCTTCATTCCCCGCAATCACAAGGTCGAGGAAGCGCTCGCCGCCGCCTCAGAGCATGGCGATCTCAATCCCCTCCAGCGTCTTATGACCGCGCTGTCGGCACCCTTTGATCACTCGCAGGATTGGCCGGAGTTCAGCGAACCTTCTGGCTTGGAGTCGTATCAGACGTTCTGTGGAACCTGAGTCCAAGACCGCTTTGACAAAGGCGTTGCGAGCCTTGAAATCATCTCGCGGTGAGTGCAGAAAACGGCATGTCGTCACCGATCCGCCCTTGGTATTGGCCTGCGAGAGGCCAGCCTGAACGCACCGAGCCCTTCACGTGGATCGTGGAGGATGTGATCGCGGCCTCGTGGTGGCCTGATCCTTATGTGTTCGATCTTTACGACGATCATGGCATCCGCGCGGTGGTGAACTGCTGTGAGTTCGACAACCGTCGCGATGTGCCAGAACAGTTTGTGTATCATCACATCAACGTGCCGGACTATGGCGTGCCGACGGATGCGCAAATCGAGCAGTTTATGACGCTGATGGATGCCCATCACGCCGCTCGCGAGCCCGTGGTGGTGCACTGTGTGGCCGGTTGCGGCCGGACGGGGCAGTTCATCGTGGCTTGGTGTGCCAAGGCGGGCTTCATCCCGGCGAATGCCGATCCCGTGCAGTGGATCCGTGCCCGGCGGAAGTGCTGTCTTGAAACCCGCGAGCAGAGCGAATGTGCGAAGCGGTGGATGAACCTCCATCGGCGCAAGTGAGCTTGCCTCACCGCTTGGGCTCGATGAAAGCCCGAGAGCGTGGCAGCGCGGCCGATCCGGTGGCGAAGGTGCTGATCCAGTGACGCGCGGATTCGGGTGGCAGCCAGGGTTTGGAGGTGGGCAGCTTGCAAAACATCGCGTGGCATTCTTCGCGGTAGGCGCGGCCCATTTGTTTGGCGATCCAGGCTTCATACTCGGCCAGCCAGGCGGTGAAGATGCGGCTGGTGCGGGTCAGGTCGGCGATGTTGCTGTTGTCGAACTCTTTGAAGTCGTATTCGCCGGGAATGACGGGCGCGGTGCGGTGGTGGACGTAGCAGCGCTTGGCATTGCGGATGAAAAGGAAGCCGCATTTGCCGCTCTCGCACGGATACCATCCGGCGCAGGCACCATGCAGCTCGATGACGCCGTCTTCCCAAGGCTTGCAGTAGCAACTGGTGCCTTGCAGGCCTTCGCTGCGGTGTTTTTCAAAGCCGTGCTTCAGGAGCAAATTGCCCTCGGTGAGCACATCGCGGCCCCAAAAGAACATTTGCTGGCCGAGACCAGTGGTGAGGTCGTTCAGGTGGCCGCGGGTGAGTGGTGCGGGTGCGCTGCGGGACACGACCGGGATGGATTTACGCTGCCACAGCATACTCGATGACCTCCGCTTGCTTGAGTTGTTGATCTTCGGTGGCTTCGACGGCGCATTGGCAGTCGGTGCAGCATTTCAGGTCGTCGAGGAGAAAGCCGCGTTGCTTCCAGAGGTCGAGTCCATCGCCGATGTCGATGCCGAGCCGGCCTGCGATCTCACGGGCGATGACGCCAAAACGAGCACGGTATTTGTAGATGAAGCAGAACAGCATGCCGCGATGCTGCAAGGATGGTCCGCTGTAAAAGAGGCCGGGCGTGAGCGTGGATTCATCTGCTTCCTCGCTGAAGATGGCGCTGCCGTTTTTCCACTCCCAGAGGTCGCGGATGGGCTCCAGGGCGCTGCGGAAGCCGGTGCATAAAATGGGCACGGAGGGGCTGTGGAAGGGCTGGCCGTCTTTCACTGCGAGTTCGTAGCCGCCTTTGACCGGACGCACGCTCTGCACCTCGGCATTTTTATAAAAGCGGATCTGGCCGGGAGCTTCGAGCAGGGCTGCTTTCAGCCGGTCACGCGTGTGAGGACTGAGGGCTCGGCTGGGATCGGGATCGTCGCTGTCCCAAGGATGACCGCGGGAGAGCAGATGCACGTCTTTGCCAAGTTGCATGAGATTGATCGCCGCATCGATGCCACTCTCGTAGCCGCCGATGAGGGTGAATTGCTGCCCGCCAGCGGCGATTTGCTCCCAATCGCGCACGCGGCCGTTGTGAAGGCAAAAATCGGCTCCGTCGATGCCGCTGTCATCCGGGCGCGAAAACTCGCCGATGGCCCAAATGACGAATTTCGCGGCTTTCGGGCCTTGGGCGGTCTCCAGCTCGAAATGATCCCGCACACGCCGCAGGCCGGTGACACGCACGCCGGTCTCCACGGCGACTTCGTAGTGCTTCACGATGGCGCGGAGATACAGTGCGTAGTCTTTGCCGGAAGGATGCTGTGTGTTGAGAAAATCAGCGGGCGAGGTCTCCGGCGAGATGGCGTTCAGATCGGCAAAGCCGAAGGCATTGCTGTGAAAGGAGGGCGTCAGCAGTCGCATCTGCTCCGGCCAGGACTCAAAGCTGGCCCCGATGCTTTTTTGATCGAGGACGAGCACGTCCTCCACGCCCGCCGCCTGCAAAGCCAGCGCACAACCAAGCCCCGCAGGCCCGGCACCGATGATGAGAACTTCGTGGGTTGGCTTCATGAATGAATCATTCGGAGGGTTGGCAAAACAATGGATGGCAGAATCATTTTTTGAGTTGGGCCGGGGTTCTGAAATCATTTTGCCATCCATCATTCTGCCAGATGAAAGGCGGTGCCGATCAGCCATGCGCTCACCAGCGAGGTCACCGCCTGCCTGCCAGCGAGGAGCGCGGCGGGCTTCCAACCCAGCTCGCGGCGCACGGTCCACAGCGTGACGAGGCAGGCGGTGAAAGTGGAGGCGAGCCACACGAGCACGAAAATCTGTCCGGCACTCATCGCGGTGATGAGCGCACCATCGCCGCTATTCAGTGTGAGCAGGCCGTCTTTGCGAAGGATGGAAAAAAGGATGCCTGGAGCGGCTTCACCGGGCAGGTGAAACAGCCCCAGCATCGGAGCCACGCCCGCCGTGAACCAGGCGATGACTCCGAAATGCTCCAGCAAGGCCGCGACGAGGCAGATGACGATGAAGATGGGCATCGCCTGCTTCAAAAACTGCCCCAGCGCCGCCTTCACGCGCCACCACACGGCACGCAGCGAGGGCTTTTGCAAAAAGGAGCGCTCATGCAGCGGCGAGGCGGCCTCCTTTGCCAGTGCCCCATGCCAAAGACGGGTGTGCAGCGCACCGACGACGAAGAGAGCCGCGAGATAAGGGAAGAACAACCCCGGTTGCCCAGCGGCTGCGAAAAGGCTCAATGAAGCGCCGATTTGATAACTGCATGCACTGCCAAAACCGATCATCGACACACAGGCACCGCGGCTGCACTTCGAGCAGGAGCGTGATTGAAACACCGCCACCACATTGCAGCCGAAACCGCTGAGCACCGGGATCAAATCGCGACCGCTGAGACCGATGTGGCGCAGCCACGGATCGAGTGCGGCGGTGATGCGGTCTTTTAATCCCGTCTCTTCTGCCAGTGCCACGCTCGCACTGATGAGCAGCACCACCGGAAAGGCCCACAGGAAGGAATACCAGCCCAGTGTGATCGCCCCGTAACTGCCCGTGAGCATCACCTGCGCGATTTGCGGCCAGCTTTGCGCCGCAGTCTTCAGCGGCGTGATCGCCAGCTCATCCACGATCGGCTGCGCCCAGCTCGCGAAGGCATAGGCCGCATACACCGGCAGGGCAAACATCGCCGCCATGCTCAGCAGCGAGAACCAGGGGCCGATGCGTTTGTTTTCAAACAGGGTGGTCTCTGGCTGCACGGTCGTGTGGTGCAGTCCACCCGTCTGCTCGCTCAACACATTCACCTGCGCGGCGCTTTGGATGGCTCCGAGCACCCGCGTGCGCCCCTCCGCATCCAACTCACGCGCATTCACGATGACCACCGGGATGCCGAGACGCTCGCGATAGATCTGCGCGAGGCTTTCGATCTGCTGCGGAGCCTTGTCCTGAAAGGTGATGGCGAGCGCGGTCTTCTTTTGCTGGAGGTCCAGCTCACGCAGCAGCGTCTCCACCTCGCTCACCGCATGCGTGCCGCGAGCCACCATCAGCACCACATCCGCATGCTGCATCGCCGCCAGCGCATCACGCGTGGTCTGCGCGTCCGCATTCACGCGGATGCCCGGCGTGTCCACCACCTCGCACCCGCAGTCCGCGAGGCGGCATTTGCGGCAGACCACGGTGGAGCCGCGAAAATTCGCCTCATCACCCGTGGCGTGGCCGGTGAGACCGCGGAACAGGGCGGTTTTGCCGGCGGATTCGAGGCCGGTGAGCACTACGGAGTGAGGGTTCATTAAGTGCAAATAAATTGCACAAGTCAAAAACGCAAGCCAAGACTCGGTCATGCGCGTCACCATCCTCTGCGGCTTCCTCGGCTCCGGCAAGACCACGCTCCTGCGTCGGCTGCTGCGGGAGGCACCGGCGCATCTGCGTCTCGGTGTGCTCGTCAATGATGTGAGCGACCTCGAGGTGGATGGCGATCTCGTTCGCGAGGCTGAGCGGCTCTCCGAGGCGGAGGGCACGCTCGTCAGCCTCTATGCTGGCAGCATCAGCGGCACTCGCCGCGAGGCTTTTCGCGAGGCGCTGGCCCGGCTGGCCTCGCGGGACGACCTCGACCACCTGCTCATCGAGACCTCCGGCAGCACGCACCCGTGGCCTTTGATCGAAGATGTGTGCCAGCATGCCTCGCTGGAGCTTCACAGCTTAATTACGCTGCTCGATGCCCGTTCGCTCGTCGCTGATCACGGCGGCGGCGCGGAGCTGCTGCGCAAACTCGTGCAAAACGAGGCGCAGGGCCTTCGCAGCGCGGAAAACCTGCTCGTCGAGCAATTGCAGTTCGCCAGCCTCATCGTGCTCACCAAGGCTGAGCGTGTCCCGGCCGCCGATCTGGCCATCGTTCGCAAAACACTCGAAATCCTGCATCCTGGCGCTCGTGTGCTCACCGCGAGCTATGGCAAGGCGGACACCGATTTGCTCCACACGGGCGGCTTTGACCTCTCACGAGCCCAAAACCTCGCCAACGACCTGCCCGACGCTGATTTGGGCGAAAGCGAAGCCTACGACATCGGTCACACCGTCGTGCGAGACGAGCGCCCGCTGCATCCGCGACGTTTTTGGACCTGTTTTCGCGAGCATCTCGGCCTCGGCATTCATCGCAGCAAAGGTTTCATCTGGCTCGCCTCGCGACCGCGAGAGGTGCTGCTGTGGAATCAAAGCGGCGGCAGCATCGAGATGGAACTCATGGCCTACTGGAAGGCCGAACTGGTGAAGAATCCCGATGGCAAACTGCTGCCCCAAGAGATCGCCCAGCTCCGTGACTGGCTCCACGGCACCCATCCGGTCTTTGGAGATCGCATGAACGAACTCACGATCATCGGCACCGAGCACGACCGCGCCATTTTCCTCCGCCACCTGCAAACCTGCTTCTGCACCGAAGACGAAATCCGCCACTGGCAATCCGGCGGCATCTTCGACGATCCCTGGCCAAAGACCCTGCGGCAGGTGGGGTAGGGGGCAGAGATGGAGAACTGGAGTGCTGGAGTGCTGGAGTGTTGATTGGGAACATCACTCCACTACTCCATCGCTCCATTAATCCGCTCCCGCCCTCTTCTTCGCGATCTTCAGTCCGCTTTCGATGATCTGCCCGCGCAGCTTCTCCAGGCAGGCTTTCCAGGTCGAGCGGCTGATGGGGATGTAGCGTTCGGTGCCGTCGGGGAAGAGTTTGGTCTCGAAGATGTTGCTGGGCTGCTGGATGATCTCGTCGTAGAGGCCGTGGACGAAAAAGGTGCGGGCATCGGCACCATCGGGCCATGGGCTGGGCTGGCCGCAGGCTTCGCGGATGGCGGCTTCCACGGCGGAGAGAATCTCGACGGCGCTGAGCGTGATTTTGAGCGACTTTCCGGAGTCGAGATAGTCGGCGATGACGACGTGCAGCTTTGAGACGACGGCGCTGATCTGTCGTGTGTCGGCGGTGCTCTCGCCTGCGATCAGTTTTTCGAGTTCCCGCTCCGTGCGGATGACAGCGGCGACGGATTCGGGTGCTCCGGCGGCATGGCGGACTTGGATTTCACGGCGAGGGGCGGGCATGGGCGGTAGAATCGGCAGAACGATGAATGGCAAAATGATTTTCTGAAGCAAAAGCGCTTCTTCCATCATTCCGCCGAGACTTGAATGTCGGGACGAAGTTCGGCGCTGGGCAGGGCTTCGAATTGGGCGTGGATGTGGGCTTCGGGCAGGCCCACGCCGATGACGACGCCGCTGGGGATGATGCCGAGGCTGCCGAGCATGGGGAGGAACCACGTTTCTCCCTCCGGGCGCACATGCTGGAAGGAAAAAGGAATCTGCGGCAGATCGGCGAGCCGGCAGAGGCCTTTCACGCGGATGACCTCCTCGGGCAGATGACGAAGCACGCGTTCGAGATCGCTGCGTTGCACGACGAAGGGCACGGGCACGCGCATGGAGGTGAAGGCACGTTCGTCATCGTGATGATGGTGATGCTCGTGCGGCTCGGCCGTGGTGGCTTCGTCGAAAAGCTGGGCTTTGGGTGCCTCGGGCTTGGAAAAACGGGCCGTGGCGCTTTGCAGTCGCAGGAAATCGGCAAAGCGCTCCACATCGGTCTCCTGGCCGCGTGGAGTGAGGATTTTCAAAGCGGCGCTGATGCCTGCGAGGCGCGGTGTTTTGACGCTGCCGGTGTGCGTGAGCATCCAGTGCGTGCTGGTTTTGACCTGCTCTTGTTCGAGCAAGTTGTGTTTGCGGCGCTTCTGCCAGCGCACGGCGTCGATCATGCTGACCTGCAATGGCGAAAGGAAGCGACGGCACTCGCCACGCATGGCGATGGCGGCGATGAGCGTGATGAAATCGGACGCGCCGTTCGCCTCGACGAGCAGCACGCCACCGCGTGGCACATCAATGGTGCCGAGCGTGAGCATGAAGTCGTTCAGCGAGGAGCAGCAGACGCAGGAGCCGTTGATGGCCTGCACTTCGACATCGAGCTCACGCAGCCGCGCGGCGTCGATCTCGGCATTTTCAAAGTCGTTCACCACGACGCTGAAGCCGACTTTGCGCTCCTTCAAAGCGCCCATCAAAGCGCGGAGAAAGGTGGTCTTGCCCGCGCCGAGAAATCCGGCGATGAGAACGATGGGGATGCGGCTCATAGCTTGGTGGGGTTGGGGGCATCGCCATACACCGCCTGGGGATCGAAGACTTTGCCTTCCTCTTTCCATTTGAGGCAGCCCTCGGCTCCGGCGTAGTCATCGCCCGTGGGAATGGCGCGATAAAAGCAGGAGCGATAGCCGACGTGGCAATTCGCGCCGCCGGTGGTTTCGACACGCAGCCACACGCAGTCCTGATCATCGTCGATGCGCAGCTCGCGCACTTTTTGCACGAAGCCGGAGGTGGCGCCTTTGTGCCAGAGCACCTGGCGGCTGCGGCTGAAGTAATGCGCCTCGCCCGTGGTGATGGTCTTTTGCAGGGCTTCAGCGTTCATGTATCCGACCATGAGCAGCTCGCCGGTGGCGTGATCGGTGGTGACGGCAGGCAGGATGCCGCTGGCGTCAAACTTCGGGGCGAGGTCGCGGCCTTCTTCGACTTGTTCAACGGTGAGACGTGGGGCGAAGGATGTGTGGGGCATGGTTTAGTAAATCTTGGGTTGTTTGCGCGGATCCGGCGGCAAGTGGGCGGCGGCGCGGCGGGGTTTGTTTTTGCCGGTGAAGACTTCGACCGTGGCATCGTCGAGGGCGTACATGAAGTCCGCCTGATGCGCCGGGTGCTGGCTGGCAAAGGCGAAGAGGCGCAGCGTGCCGGTGACGATGACGGCTTCGTTGATGAAGGGACGCTTGCCCTTGGTCTCGCCCTTTTGCTGAATGAGTGCGACCTGGGTGACGGCGGGTGGACTGCAAAAGTAGCAGCCGACGGAGGCGGGCAGGATCATGCAGGTGCTCATGTCATCCAGCTTCTCAAACGGGGCCATGAAGCCGACGATGGCGACGCGTTTGCCATCCAGCGCCTTGATTTCAG
>Ga0315900_10006235_pt1 | contig 16105 bp, 30 predicted proteins | sample LakEriMetagenome_FD_203521 | JGI IMG/M metagenome (GOLD analysis project Ga0315900, IMG submission 203521) | Freshwater fungal communities from buoy surface, Lake Erie, Ohio, United States - Buoy 12 MA114 | ecosystem: Environmental > Aquatic > Freshwater > Lake > Lake biofilm | place: USA: Lake...
GATTTTGACTAAACCTCTTTGACCGCCCGCGTAGCATGTCTGCGGAAAGGAGGAACCAACCATGCAGCGATCACAAGACAACGGGATTGTCGTCGGGATGTATGGCGGGATCGGTTACTACGAGCGCGACGGCGCGAGAAAGTCTGCGGACTTATTCGCGTGGGCGCGTTCACTGGCCCGCCGTCTCATGTCGATATTCCTGTAGAATTTCGACAGATCACCCGCGTTGTGTATACCAAATCGACATTGGCTATACGCAACGCGGTTTTGTCTTTAGCGCGCTTAACGCAACGCGGCGAGAAACCCGAAATTGGCCAGCGTGTAGCCGACCCAAATGGTCGCGCTCGCGTAGTCCTTGCGGTTGTAGGCCATGTCGAAGGCGGTCAGCGCGTAAAGCGCGGTGACAAGGCCGATGGTGTAGGCACTCATCCGATGACGCCGTCGTTCTGGCGGGCGACCCACGCGCAGATTTCCGCGACAAGCCGCCCGATCTCATCCACGCACTCCTCGTCCAGATCGAAGAGGCGAGCGTGCACGATTTCGTGGCAGACCAGTTCGATCCCGCGGTCGGCAATGGCGTTGGGATGAATGTAGATCGTGCGGTCGTCCTTGACGCACAGGCCGTCAAACGCCTCGCGGGCGGGAGGCCGCTGGATTTTGACGCGCCACGGTTTTCCGTCAATCGACACTCGCTTGGTCGGCACGCGCTTCATTTGAGTTTGTAATGCGGCACGGGTCGCACCGTGCCGCCGTTGTGCACCCGAAAGAGCTTTCTTTCGCACGTTCCCTTGCGGATGGCGGTGGCAAGCATTTCCGAAACGCGGCTCGACGAGCGGTTGAGAAGCTCGGCAATCTCCTTGCTGGTTTTCCAGCCCGAAGGGACGGTTTCCTCGGCAAACTGCGTGGACAGTGCCTCGCACCACTTGGCCAGTTCCTTGTCGCTCATAGGGGCAGTTCGTAGTGCGGGTCGAAGATGGCCAAGTTCGGCGCGCAGTAGGTCGCGTTGAAATGCCCGTAGCACGCGGCGTGCCGCCATCCCAAGGTTTGCCGCCTGTTCGCGCTGTACCCGATGTCGAGCTTGATCCCGCACCCGATGTTCCATCCCACGGCGCGGGCGTGGATGCGCGCACTCTCCATCGCCACTCGGTGGGTGTGGCCCATGATGATGGAGTGGCCCGTATACTCGCTGGTGTCGCGGGCCGCGCTGACCCCGTACGCGCTTCCGTGGATGAGTCCCGTGTCGCGGCTTAACATGAACATGCCTTTTTTGTGCACGCCCGCGTACGGGATAATTCGGCACTTGAGCTTGGCCATCTCGTCTTCGATGCGCGACATGACGTTCTGGGCGGCGTAGGCCAAGACCGCGTTCGGGCTGTGCGCCAGTTCGGTCAGCCGCGCCTCGTGGTTGCCAAGCATGACCACGTTGGGCTTGAGTTCGCGCAGGAAGGACAAACCTTGCAACAGGTCATCCATGAGCGAGGCCGCGTGGTCGCTACTGTCGCTGTCCCGACGCGCCCCCGCCCGCAAGGCGCGGGCATCGATGAAGTCGCCCAGATGGACGACGAAGTCGGGCTTCCACGCCTCGCGCAAACGGAGCATGGCATCCAGCGCACGCGGGTCGGCCTCGGCCCCATGCGTGCATGAGACGCACAAAAACCGACCCCAGCCCTTGGTCTTGTTGGCCATGTGGGCGGTGGCAGGGATTAGCCTGCCATTGTCAGCATGCGACGCACTTGATCGACGACTTCGGGGTCGCCTTCTTGGTAGCGAAGGTAGAGCGGGTTGGAGGCGTTGGTCATGATGTCCCGCGCCCTTGCCCGCGTGCTCGACACGCTGGTCTGGTTGCCTTCGACCAGTCGGTCGTCGGAGAGCTTTTCGGCCAGCGTCACGATGGCCTTGACCACTTGCGGATCAACGAACCCGTGGCTGGCGGGATCGACGCCCGCGGTGAGCGCGGCACGGCGGGCCAGTTCGATCTTTTCGGGAAACTTGTCGCCGTAGACCTTTTGCAGTTCTTGGCGTCCGCTTTCCAGTTGCGCTTCGATCATGCCCGCCGCGGCCTGCGACATCATGGCCGCACGCTCCATGTCGAACTTCATAAACTCCTGCATGGCCGACGCTGGGATGTTGTGCTTGTGGGCGAGTTCCGCGGCCCGCTTGGCCGTGGCCTCGTCAAACTGCACGCCTTCGGGCAGGGTGTCGGGCTTGAGCTTGTAGCCCTCGGGCGACTCGGGCACGCCGATGGCCTTGCGGTAGGCGGCGACTTCTTCGGGGCTGGACTTCTCGCTGGGCGGGACAATGGCGTTGGCCTTCTTGCCCAGCAGTTGCTCCAACCCTTGGTAGCTCTTGGCCAAGGCTTCCATGTCGGCCTTGTCGTCGCGCCAGAACTTTTCGGGGAGCCATTCGGGCTTCTCCGCTACCGACTGCTCGCCTTGCACGGGCGCGTCGGTGGTGCTGCTGGGCGCACTGGCAAGTAGTGTGCCTTCGACTGTGCTGTTCGTGTTAGCGGGTGGGGTGGACGCGGGAACAGCGGTGCTGTCCGCGCTGGTGCTGGTGGTGGTTTGACTGACTGCTGCATCGCTCATGGTGGTTGGTGTGGTTGGTTGGTGTTTTGACTAAACCCGCCAAAGTTATTCGCGGGTCACGGTCGTTTTGGGTGTATCGATGTCGCCGTCGGCAACCACGGGTTGCGACAGCTTGTGTTCGATGAAAAGGATGACCTCGCGCTGCCCGTCGCGCAGGGCCGCGGCGATGGGATCGTAGGCGTGGTGGGACAGCCCGCGCTCAAAGGCGGGCCGCGTCATGCGGAAGTACGCCTTCATGTTGGCCATGACCGCCCTGCCGTCCTCGGTCGAGAACACGCGGTGGTAGGCGTTGGTGATGCGCTGAAGCTCTTTCTGACGCTCCAGTTCTTTGTCAGTCGTCATGCGCCAGAGGCTTGGTTAAAGAGTCGTCCCAGCGCGGAGTCCTGTTTGACGCTGCCCGCCTTGCCCACGGCCTCGGCCATCGTGAGCATCTGCTGCTGCTGCTGCATGGCGGCGTTGGCTTCGGCCCGTGCCGCCCTCGCCTGCTCGACCTCGTCGCTTTCAGCCAGCCAGTCGCTGGGCAGACCGTCGTTGCGGGCGGTTTCGCGGGCGATAACGTCCCACTTGAAGTTGTCGAGCACTTCGGGACGCACTTGCGCGATGACCGCGTTGCGCTCCATCGTCCTTGCCAAGGAAAGGTTGTGCATGGCGCGCAGGGCCAGCGCGACCTTGGAAACGTAGCTCACTTCGGGTTCGGGGATCACGGGCTGTCCCATCTCGTCCATGAGGATGGCGTCCTGCGGCGGGGCGGGGAAACGCCCGTCGCGGATGAGCAGGCCGAAGACGGCGCGGAGCATGGGGGTCAATAGCTCCGTTGTCTTGCGGGTGAAGGCAGGGGAAAACTGGACGAGCTTTTCCGATGCGCGCTCGGCCACCTCGGTCGCGGTCATCGTCTTGTCCAGCGTGCTGAACATGCGGAACATATCGACATGGAAGGCGCGTTCGATGGCCTGCTGCTTGCGCGCTTCGCGTTCCAGCCCGATCTGGTACTCGCCAGCGGTCAGCCACTCCTGCGGCGTGGCGTTGGCTTGGGTCGGGTCGAAATAGGTGACGCCCCCGCTGCGAAGGTCGATTTCTCCTTCGTGCGTAGCAGGGATAAGGAGGCGGGGAAATGCCTTCACTTCTGCGAGGGCGTCAAGTTGTTTGGTGAGGAAATTGAGTTGGCGCGCTTCGGGCAATGCCATCCACGCGGGCGAAACCCCGTAGGGGCCGTTCATGCTCTTGACATGGCGACCCGCAAAGAACGGTTTTTCGCTGTACCCGCCGTTGCGGCAAACGTGCTTGCTGGCCTGCTCGACGTAGACACTGGCCCACGGTTTGTTCGGGCCGTCGTCTTTCTTCGGGTCGCGGTCGGCGTCCTCGCGCCGATACATGGCGTGGATAAACTTGTGTTTGATCGTGCCGCCCTTGCCCGTCTTGCGGGTCTGCTCCAGTGCCTTGCGGAGCTTCTCGGAAAGGTTGTCCTCGCCAAACTTCTCCGCGGCCTGTTCGGGCGTGAGTTCCATTTCGCGCATGACCGTGGTCACGTTGCCCTCGTCGTCCTCGGCAATGCTGAAGGTTCCGACGTCGAACTTGGCGAAGATGAGCGGATGGCTGCGCCCGTTTTGGACGTAGAGGCAGTAGCTTCCAAAGACAGAATCGTCGTAGTAGGTTTCGTGGATTTCGCTGTAAAAGTTGCTTGTCGCCAAGAGCAGTTGGGTGATCTCGGAACACTTGGCATACCACTGCTTGGCCCTGTCGCTGGTCACGCCGCGGGGCGGCTCGTAAACAAACCAGCGAGAATCCGCGGGCGTGATGTAGGCCAGTTGCCCGTTGGCCAAGGTGGCCGCGCTCTGCATCGCGGTGCTGTCGAACAGGACATCATGCCGCGAGGTGTCGGGCATCGAACGCTTGGCACTGATCTCGGCCTTGCGTGGCAGACAAAACTCCGCCAGTTCCTGCCAGACCGTGTCCCATGTCGCCCGCTCGCTGGCGAGGTCTTGATGCCGCATCAGCACCCACTCGGCTAGTTGCACTTGGTCTTTCATGGTTCGGGGGCGTTGAAGGCGATCAGCATGATGACGATGCCGACCGACACGCAGGCCAAGGACATCGCCAGATCAATCTCCATTAGCCCAGCAGGCTCGACCCACCCGTGACGGGGTTGGCCGCGTATCCTCCCGTTTCGCCCGCCAGCATCGTCTTGCGGAATCCGTCGCGCTTGGCCGCGTCGGCACGCTGCTGGTTGGCCGCGTCGGACGCACTCATGTTCTGCACTTCGGGCGGCGGCGGGGGCGGCGGTGGCGGCTTGGGCAGGGCAGGCATCGCGGGCATGGTGTACTTGGGAGCCGAGGGAGCTTTGCCCCCGCCGCCGAAGTGACAGCGCGTCACGAGATCAATGGGACTGTGGATGTAGTTTCGCATATTTGGTGAAAAGTTTGTCGGTCGAATGGAACGTGAGGCTTTCGCCACTTCGCTCCCATGCGGTCAGCGGAAGATAAAACGGCATGTGGGTCAAAAGTTTTTTGACTAAACCCTGCAAGCCTCTGTCGTGGCGGAGCGCGAAAGCGTAAACATACCAAGTGTCCCAAGCGGTCGGCGGGAACGCGCACCACACATCGTTGACCTCATGCTGCGCGGCCTTGCTCCACACGGGACGCGCCATGAGGAAGTACTCGTAGGTCGAGAAAACGTAGCCGTTGTAGAAGTGCGCGGAGAGGTCTTCCTCAAAGGTGCGCGGGCTGTGCTCGGTGTAAAGCATGCGGACTTTGTCAATCGGGGCCATCATCGCCGCACCACCGTTCGCCGTTCACTCCATCCCATGTCGCGCAATCCTGTCACCACCACGGCGGGTTCCCGTGGCCCCGCACCTGTCTTGATCATGTTGGCTGCGTCGGCCTCGGCCAGCATGCGAAGCGCGTCGGCTGCATGCGAAGCCCAGTTGTGAATCGGCTCGTGCACGGTGATCCCCGTGGTCGAGGCCCGCTTGTAGGCGTAGTTCGATAGCGCGGTCAGTCCCTGCTCGCAATGCGGCAGGCGGAAGGTGAAGCGAGGGAGCATCTGCTGGAGGCGATTGATCCCGATCCAGATGTCATGCGTGCGCGGCACAATGCGCGTGTTGGCCAGACCCGCGGCACGCAGTTCCTGCTCGTCGCTGCGCCCGCTCGTGTTCTTCTGCGCCGACGCATCGTGAGGCAGATAGTGACAGCCGTAATTGTACCCCTTGCTCATCATGCGGGCCACGCGCTGCACAGGGGTCAGTTCCAAGTCCAGATCGACATCGATGACCCGCACCTCGTTGCCGCCGACCAGTTGCCAATACCATGTCACCGTGTTGATGGGCGAACCGATGTCCCACGAGGTGTGGACAGGCACGCTCTCGTCGATCTTGTAGGCACTGATCGCCCCCGCGGCTCGGAGCTTGTCGAGTTGCGGGGCGTAGATCGCGCCCTCGACAGGCGACTTGAAGCATTCCTCCACCGTGGTCGGGAACTCGCGGAAGATGAACATGCCAAGCTGTTTGGCTTGGCGGTCATACCACAAGCGTTGCTGCGGGGTGAAGGTGTGCCCTGTCTCGGCCTGCATGGCGTCCAAGTAGTCGCTGGTCACCTTGCTCACCGTGGCCACATCGCCTTGCAAGACGTAGGTCGGGTCGCGCCACCACGGGAAGAAGACGACGCGCCAGTCTTTGTTTGTCTTTTGCGTGTCGGGCATTTCCATCGCCTGCTTGACGATGTCCCAAAGATGCCCCCCTCGCCCTCCCTTCCATGTCGTTTCGACAATGATGCGCCCGTGCTCCGCGGACGGGATCGCGCCTGTGAGGATTTCCTCGGAGCGTTTCGGGTCGTCGGCTTGAATCACTCCCCACTCGGAGAGGTGCAGCCAGTTGTTCGTGCCGCCACGCGCTCGCAGGCCCGCAAAGAACGAGGACGCGGCGTTCTTGTTAAGGCTGACTTCCAAGATCGAACCAGAGTCGCGCACCTTTTCGATGTGCTGGAGCGTGCCCGCGGGCAAGTTGTCCACCGCCACCTTGGCAATGGTCGAGAGCTTGCGCTCGGCATCCGCCGCGGTCTGATCGACCAGCGAGCACTGCGTTCCCGCGTTCCACAGCATTTGATCGGTGAGCAGGACGTCGAGCGCGGTGCTCATGCCCAGACGGCGGGCTTTGAGAATAATGAGACGCTTGCAGCCCTCAAGGAACAGCATGTCATAGACGCGCTGCTGTTCGGGACGCGGGACAAAGGGCACCACGCGGCCATCGTCGGCGCGTTTGATATGGTAAAGGTTGGCCAGACGCCAGAGCGGGTCGGCCAAGTCGGCGTTGTTAGGCACGGGGTCGCGGTTGGTCGGGCGCGTTGACCACGTTGTTGAGCAGGGCCGCAACAGGATCGCTGACGTCATGCTTAACCTCCTGCTTGTCGGGTTCGGCCAAGCCAAGCAGTTTGACCAGTTCGCGCACCGCTCCCGTGGCCGCGGCACAGTCCTCCTTGCTCATCGCCTTCTCGTGGATGCGCTCCAGCTTCTCCACGGCGCGGGTGATCATGGTTTCCTTCTGCCTTGCCCGTGTCTCGCGGGCGATGGTGTTGGCGCGTTCGACGTAGCTTTCCGCGGTGCGCCTGCACACTTTGAACTCACCGCAAATAGACGAAATAAGGTCAGAGTAACGACGACCTTCCAAAACCCAGTCAGTTACCACGCTGACGCGGTGTTCAAGTTCGGAATCGGAGGTGATAGGCATGCGCTCGTTTTACTCTGATGGTCAAATGTTTAGTCTTGACCCAGAGTTTGACTAAACCACAGAACATTATTCGGCTTCGCTTCGCTCGCCTCAAGTATACTGCGTAGACGCTTCCCCAACTCGTATTCGTCTACAGCCTTTCCGTAGCACTCATCGCACAAGTCCCAGTTGTAGACATCGTGAAACATGTCTCCGCATGTAGAACATTTGGCCACGTTTTCTGGTTTCATAATCTCCATCACCAATCGGGCAAGTAGTGCCGTGCGTTGTTTCGGACGTAGTCTTCGGGCAGCACGGTTGTGTAATCGCCGCGCCTGTTGTGATACAAAAACGCCCCGCGGCCCTTGCGTGCGCCTTCTTTCATGCGCTTGAGCCGAAGATCGCTGGCAATTTCTTCGGGACTCAAAAGATAAAATCCATCGTAGAGGCAAACCGCGATGTAGCGTCGGACGCCGTTGCCCACGCCCCACCCTCGGCGCGGTTTCTTTTCCATGTCTCCATCCATGACCCGCGGCACGGTTTGCAGTTCCCACCACACGGTGTAATCGATCTCGCCCCCGCGGTGCATGCGCTTGGCCGACTTCACATCGATGCGGCCAAACTCGTCGTCGAGAACGTCCCAATGCTCGTCGGTGTCCTCGCGTGCCGTCGCTCGTCGGATGATGTGCTGGCCCCGCAACCGCACAAAACGATCCTCGGCCTCCTTGCCAAGCTGCTGGCAGGAGGTTTCGGAAAGATTGTGCAGCGCGGCGACCACTGCTTCAGAACGGGATGTCCGAGTCGTCCTCGTCCGTTGTCCGCGGTGCTGCGGGCTTCGGCGCGTTGTAGTTGCCTTGTTCCTTCGGCTTCCACGGCGGGCCGACCTTGATCGACAGGAACTCGTTGCCAGCCTTGGAGGTTTTCTCCCAGATGCTGATCTCCAGTTCCTTGCCGTCTACGTTGAGCGGGCCGCTCCACGTTGGCGCGTTCTCGCTTTTCTTTTCCCTGCGGAATGCTGCTCCGCGGTTGGTTTCGTCGTATTGCTTTTGCATGTGTTTGTGTTGGTGTTTTGGATGTCCAGCGTCCCGTTCGGGAGCACTGAAAGTTGATCGCTGCGGAAATGCACAATCGCGCCGTCGCGTTCCATCGCGCATGTCCAGATGTCGTTGGCGAGGTTGCTCTCGCGGGACACGATGAAGGCCCAGCCATAGCCAAGCGGCGTGTTGACGGGGAACGGGTGTTGCAGTTCCAGCATCATAAAAAAGATGCAGCAGGCTCCGCTTTTGATGCGGTTACGGAGCAGGCGCAATGATGACCAGCGAGCACACTTCGCCGCCGCAATACCCTTTCTGCTGCAAAAAACGGGACGCCGACGGGTCGGCGCAACCGCTCCCCAGCGGTTTTGTTATGGTGCGCCAGCGTCCCTAAAGTTTTCATCTGCGTTTTTTGGTTTTGACTAAACCACGCCGAAAGAATTGCGGGTTGCGATCCATCCACGCGACCACCTCGCCGCTGTTGGCCACCTCGGAGGCCCGCCATGCGTTGTCGGAGACAAGATAGCAATGCTCGGCAAGGATGTTCATCACCGTGATCTCGTCGTCGCACAGGACATTCTGGATGTAAGCCTCCAGCGTGTTCATTGTTTCGGTTCATTGTCATCTGTGGGTCAAACGTCACGCGGCGACTTTTGACTTCTCCATACGGATGCCGTAGTCGCGCAGCCCCTCGGCGTCCACGATCACGCTCCCGTGCCGCATGAGGCGCGAGGCAATACGCACATCGAACTTCTCGGCAATCTGGGCGCGGTTGAAGTTGGTTGTGATCACCGTCCACTTGCGAAGTCGGCGGTCGAGGAGGTCGCCCATCTTCTGAACGGCAAACTGGGTCGCCTCGCCGTCAGCACCCGCTGAATCAGTGCCAAGGTCGTCGATGGCCTTGAACCAGTCGTCCGCGGCGTCTTCAAGTCGGTAATACTGGCCAGAGCGTAGCTGGGAGAGCAGCTTGGCCCAGCGGCACATGAACGGCCCAGCCTGCGCGTATGTCCAAAGCGAGGACACTCCGTCGCGCCCTTGGTTCTGACGCTCGCGCATGTAGACGCTGCGCCCGTGCTGCTTTACCCATTCGACAATGCGCTCGGCCAAATAGGTCTTGCCGCTTCCGCTGCGGCCCACCAGCACAAGCCAGCGCGGCTCTGCGCCGTTTGCCATGTCCGCGACGAACTCGCGGGCACTGCGGAGCATGTCGTCGGCAATAACGCGCTCTGGGGCGGTTTCCGCGCCCGTGAGATGCCATTGCCAGTCCCAGTCCGACTCGGTTCTAATAATCTTCGGGTTTGTTGACTCCGCTATAGCTGCGGAGGCGGTTCGCACCGCTTGTGCCATTGTTTGCATGGGTCTTTCCTTTCCTGCTGTTTTCTTTGAAACGCCCCGCCCAAGCGGACAGCGCGTATTGCCAGTTGCTGATGGGGTTGCCGCGGCCATCCAGCCAGCGGCCATAAGGGTCAATGTCGCGGGACTTCATTTCGTCATACCAAATGCCCGCCTGCTGCTCGGTGAGTCCGACCTTTCGGGCGGCATCGATGACTTGCTCGCGGGTGGGTTCCTGCCACACGGACGACCCGTTCCTATTAGAGTCTATATGTGACTGTGATTGCTTAAGCCTCGCTTTAGCCTCGCTTAAGCCAGCTTTACCTCCCTTTCTGCCTGCGGCAGAGAGCTTTGCGTGCTTGGACTGCGCTTTGGCGCGTTCTTCGACCACCCTTTTGTGGGTCAGCATGCCGTTCTTTTCGGTGAAAAACGCAAGGCAGGCTTTAGCCTCGCTTAACCATTGCTCGCGGGTCATCCGCGCCGTCGCGGCGAGGAAATCGGGATCGGCTGGCAAGCCTTCGGGCCTGCGCCAATGCGCCATGAGCAGCAGCAAATATGCGCCGTGCTGCGCGGCGGTGAGGTGCATCGTGTCGGCCAAATAGTCACCGATCCACAACGGCATCCATGCGTCGGTTTTCATTGTCTCTCCTTCATTGTGATTTCCAAATACGGGTCGCCCACGCGGCACTTCTCGACGACAAGCTGGTCGATTAGCGCATCATCTGTGAGCCATCCCGCGGGCGTGAGGGCGTCTAAAACTCCTTTTGTGAGGTTGTCGATATCGGGCCGCACGCCATGCACCCGCTCGTTCGGGCGGGCCTTGGTCACGCGGAACGCAAACTTCAGTTTGATTAGCACGGGGAACTCGACGGGCTTGCGCGGGGCGAACTTCCGTAGCTGCATGACCAGCGCGTCCTGCGCGTCCTTCACTTTCTTCTTGGTGAAAAACATAGGACGGCCATTGCGAACCATGACGCCTTTTTGTTGAGCGGTGACCGTCGGCGGGTCGCCTTGTATGATTGCGGTGATCATGTCCACTTCCCTCCGATCTTTTTGCGACGACGCGGTTTGACGACGACTCTGCGCTCGGCCCACTCCCGCGGTGCTCCGACCGCGACAAGCGCGTCCACGAGCGCGGGGTCGGTCACCTCGGTGCGGTTCTTCAGCAGGACGTCCAGATGCCCCCAGCGCACAGGAATCAATCTCTCCGAAAAGAACTCCCACCAGATGATGCGGGCCGCGGCGTAGCGGGCGGGAGCCTCCACGCGCATGAGGCGTTGACGCCACTCGGCGGGGGGCACACTGGCCCCCCACGAGCGACGGGTTGCTGTCGTCTTGCTGGCCATTAGAGCACGGCCTCGGCTTGACGTTGCGCCCACGCGGGCAGCGCGAGCGTTGTGATCTCCTCGGTGAACGAGGGCCAGTGGTCTTCGGCTTCGCAGCGACGCAGCAGTGCAAGGTCGGCTTGATACTGCTTGCGACCCCACTCGACCGCGTCGTCATCGATGGCGTAGACCGCGACGGCAAACGGCGGCTGCTTTTCCGCGCAGACCAACAAGAACTTTGTCTTGTCGAGTCCTTGCAGTGCCGCGAGGTCGAGGTAATACGCAGCCTGCACATCGTATCGAAACGCCGCCATGCTCTTTGACATCGCATCGGGCGATGCCGAAGCGCAGGACTTGATGTCCACGATGACGTTGCCTCCTTCGGGCAGAGCATCGAACCGCCCCTTGCGGAGCATGCCGTGCGAGTCCGTAGCAAAGACGCACACTTCCTTCTGCGCCTTCGCCAGCACTCGCTTCACCGCGGGGTGAGTCCACACGGCGTCGCGCATGCCAGTGATCGTGTCGGCTTCGTCTTGCGTGATGATCGGCGCGGTCTGCGCGTCTCTCCACGCTTTGCCTTCCTTGCTGACGAAGGACATGCCTTCGGGCTTGACCGCCCAGTCCGCTGCGTCGGGTTCCAGAATCGCTCGGTGGATCATGCTTCCCAAACGCATGGCCGCGGTTGTCTCGACGCGGAGCAGGCCGTCGATGTAGGAGCGGTAATGCGCGGGCGTCCGCGGAGGCGCGATGTAGTCGAGCGCGGATTTGCTGATGCCCTCGGCGGCACGATACTGCGCTTCGGGCAGTGACAGGATGCCGTCGTTCATAGCTGCGCCTCCCTTGCCGCGTCGTCGAGCGGACTGCTTTGGCTGCGCCGTTCCGCCAGATCGTCGAGGAACTCGCGGACGCGATGGTGTTCCTCGTCGCCTGTGCGGTCGTGGTGCTCGGTGTTGAGGTCGTTGACCAGCGAGTCGAGCCACTGCATAGCCCAAACCAGATCGTTGGCGATGCGGCCATGTAGATACAACGGCGACACGGTTTCGGTTGCGGTGCTCATTTTCTCCAGACCTCCACCTCGTTGGGTTTGATCTCCACCAGCGCGTAGTCGGCTTTGCCCTGCTCCATGTCTTCAATGACGTTGTCCAACATCCACGCCTCCGCGGGCAGGATGTAGGGGTTGGTCATGGCGCGGAATTTCTCCGCAACGGCCTGCGCTTTGAGCATGTATCTTTTCAAAGCAGTTCCTCCTGTTTGGTTGCGGTGACCGCGGAGTCAAAAAACTCCTCGGCGGTCTTCGGTGCGTCGGGCAGGACAACGCCCTCGGCCACGCGGCGTGTAGTCACGTTGCGCGGTGCGTAGTCACGCACCTCCTCGGCCACGCCCAGACCTTTGAGCGCGTCGGGGAACGCATCGCGCAGTGCCCACGAGCGGGCACGCATTTGCAGCATGCGCGCAGGGTAACTGCTCCACGGGCCTTGCTTGCCCCAGAGGCCAGCCTTTTTGGCATCAGCCTCGCTGAACTTGCGGACGACAGGCGAGCGGTCGCGGCGTTTGACGATGCACGTTGCCGTGTTGCCCTCCACCGTTTCCTCTATGTCGAGAAACGCAGGGTGCGAGCAGCACAGTGCCAAGGCGGCATCGCCGTAGATACAGGGCTTGCCGTTCACCACGGCGATGTTCTGCAACGCCGACATGGGCGAGAGGCCAACCTCCAGCCCGTGCTGCACCGCGATCATAATGTCCTCGGCGGAATCGTAGTTCTTACCGATCTTGCTGTTCTTAATGGCCGCGCAAAAACGCGCCATCTCGTCGAAGGAGCGCAATTGCACTCCGTGCTGGTCGAGAGTGATCTCGACCTTGGGTTTGGCCAACGTCAGTTGACCCATTTCTTGACTCATTGTAGTTTGTCCTTTCTGGTTCATTGACCCGTCGGCGCGGCATGCTGCGTCGGCGGGTTTTGGTTTGGTGGGCATGCCTAAAACTTGATCGAGCGATTGCCGTGGTGACGCAGGAGCCATCGATCCCATCTGCGATTTTCCTCGGACTTTTCGTAACCCGACGTCCAACCCGCGGCGTATGCGCCGATGACGCTCACCAGCCACATGGCTGTGATCAAAACCACGATGAGGTAGTCCATTAGATGGCCACCTCCGCACGTTGGAGTTTGCGATAGGCCGCGATGCTGGCGCGGATGGTCTGACGCCACGTTGGATTGTGACGCCACTTGAAAAATCGGCAGACGTCCTCGCGGAGCGCGCACCGAAGTGAGAGCAGTTCCATCGTGGTGAACGAGGGAACGCGATATGTGGGTTCTTGGTTCATTTGTGTTTGTTCTGGTTGCGGATGCGCTTCGACAGAGCCGAAGCGAAAGTGATGTAGTTTTTGGGAACTCGGACGCCCTCGGCGGCGAACCACTCGTGCATTGCACGGAAGCTCCAGCCCTTGGCGCGCAGCGTGGTCGCTGGCGCGAGCAGGACGTCGTAGTTGCACTTGTCGCCAGCGGGTGCGGCCTGTGCTTTGGCGAGGAGATCAGTCATTGCGCGGCCTCCTCTTTGTTTTCGTTTAGGTGTATTACACCTTCGGGCGCAAAAAAGTCGGCAAGCACCTTGGTGACTTGCTTGGTGAAGGAGCGATGCTCCGCGGTGGCGCGGTCTTCGATGACCGCGGCCAGATCACGCGGGAGCGATATGCTTTTTCGGATGGTGGGTTCGGTGGGCATGGGCTTGGTGGTTATTAAATCGGGTGAATGTCTCGGATTGGCTTGCGCTGCTCGCGCTGGAGCGTGTCGCGCAGATACTGAAGCTCGCGCATGATGTTAACGGCGCGACCGACGGGAATGGTGATCTCATCAAGCCCGTGCCGCCGCGCAGCGCGTAGCTGCGTGGCAAGCAATGGCTCGACGGAGGCGATGACGCGAAGGGCGGTCATTGTTCGTTCTCCCGTTAGTCCAAGTCCTCAATGCTAACGCCAAGGATTGCGGCCAGATCAACTTGAGCCTGCGCGGAGCACATACCTCCAGAGCGCGTGGAGCACCCAGAATGACCTTCGCAGCACTCGCGTGTTTGGTAAATGCGTTCAAGGCGAGCGTGCTGCGCCAAGAATTTGCGAAGCTGCGCGGCGGAAGTCCCCGCGCCCGTTGCTACGTTGGTGTTTTGGTTCATTGGTTCAACTTCGTTGATCGAAGTTAGGTGCATTACACATGGTGCATGACACCTCCGCAATGTTTTTTTTACACCACCTCAAACTTTTTTTCGGCTGAACTTAAACGTCTGATTTTCGCGGAGGAACTTCTTCGCTTCGGGATAGCGGGTCGCAAGGATTTCCAAGGTCGCCCTCGTGAAGTCGCCGCCGTAGTGCTTGTCGGCCTCGGCTTGCACGCGGGCAACAAGGCTTTCGGGTAGGGACAGACTTTTGACCACCCTGTCCTTTGACCTGCGGTTGCCGCTGGTCTTTTTCGCTTTCATACAGTGAAGTGTCATGCACCTTCATACACTTGTCAAGACACAGGCCCAGTAATTCGTCTGGGGTAAAACCCTCATCCCGTGCGAGTTGTAATATAAATTGAATAGCCGCGTTTTGCATATCAACCACCACAATACAGGCGGGGATAGGACAACCGCGGGGCGACCCCTACTTTTTTTTTGCTGCCTTGGCCTTGGCAATCACCCGCTTCCGATATCGCGGGTTCTCGGCGTAATACTTGGCCTTCCGACGCGACTCCTTTTGGCGGAAGCCGCGCTCGGACTCGTAGCGTTCCCGATACCGACGACGCATGGCTTCCCTTTGCTCCTTGGGGTCGGCGTATGGCATGACTGGTATCAGTCAAACCTATCTCGGGAAAAAAAGCAAAAAACTAAAGAGTGTGCTAACTGGTTGTGCTAAATCGGGTGTTTGTGGAGCGTTTTACAGAGTAAAAGCGGGTGAAGGGAATCGAACCCTCGTTTCCTGTAAGTGCCTCTGTAACAGAGTAAAACGCATCTTTTTTTGCCGCATTTTCCGCATTTGCATGTATAACGGGCTATGTGTAAGTTGGCTTTCTATGGCCTCTGTAATCACCATCCCGAAATCACCCTACTGGATCGGCAGAATGCGGCTTTGGGTCGCTTCGCCAGAATACCCCCGCGGAGGCTTTTGGAGGCTTACCATGCGCTCCACACGCCTACCACATAAAACCACGCCAAAGCGCGTGGCAGAGGCCGTAGCGGACGAAATGGAGCGTGCTGGGCGCGAGGCTCGCAATCCCGAAACAATCGACGAATCGTGGGCCAAGGCCCGCATCGATGGCCTCTTGCGGCTGGCCAAGGTCGCCAACCCTCGGAAGTCGATCACATGGAACGCGGCGGTGGACGGATGGCTTGCAGCTAAAGCGGCCAAGCCTCGTTCGCTGGAGAAGTATCGGGCCGATCTATCCCATTTCACGCGGTGGCTCGGAGCGCGGGCTGGTCACGATCTTCGCGGCATCACCCACGAGGATATCATCGCCTTCCGCCAGTCCCTGTCGCAGTCGGGCCTTGCCGAATCGACTTCCGTGTTCGTCATCAAAGCGGTGCGCTCCGTGCTCAAACGTGCCGTGCTGCTGGGGCAATTGGATCGAAACCCCGCGGAGCTTGTCACACTGCACCGCACCGACGGCGGTTCCAAGCGCAAGGCTTTCACGCCCGCGGAGATCGCCGCCATCCTGCGCGTGGCCGACAAGGAATGGCGCGTCGCCTGTTTGCTGGGCCTCTACTACGGCATGCGCCTTGGCGATGCCACGCACCGACGCTACGAGGAAATCAAAGACGGCGTGCTGGACTTTGTGCCCGAAAAGAAAAGCCGCAAAGCCCGCATGGTATCAGTGCCGATGGTCGGAGAATTGGCCGACCTACGCGGCAAGGGACTCATCACACCGCGGCTGGCCAAGTTGTCGCCCAGCGTGGCGTCTCGGCAGTTCGGCGTGCTGCTCGACAAGGCGGGCGTGGAAAAGACGAAGACAAAGGCCAAGGGCGCAGGACGCAGCCAGACCGACAAGACCTTCCACTCATGGCGGCACACTACCAACAGCCTGCTCCTCGACGCGGGCGTGGATCAGCGCGTTCGCCAGCTAATCTGCGACCATGACTCGACGAAGATCAGCAACAACTACACGCACGC
>Ga0315900_10006236_pt1 | contig 16104 bp, 10 predicted proteins | sample LakEriMetagenome_FD_203521 | JGI IMG/M metagenome (GOLD analysis project Ga0315900, IMG submission 203521) | Freshwater fungal communities from buoy surface, Lake Erie, Ohio, United States - Buoy 12 MA114 | ecosystem: Environmental > Aquatic > Freshwater > Lake > Lake biofilm | place: USA: Lake...
GCTGTATGTGGTCGCAGCGTTTGGGGTAGGGATTTGTTTTGCGCTGCCGTTGTTTCTTTGGAGCGAAGAGAGTCGGCGGCTTCGGGAACGAGAGAAAAAGTAAGTGGAATTGGTGGCTGATCAGCCAACGTTTCTTTTAGAATAAACAACCTCGGGTCACCAAACTTCTCTCCCCCGAAGGCTTCCCACCTTGAATCCAGAAACCCAATCGCTTGCCCTTGAGCGCGCCCGCCGCAAAGCCTACTGGCGGCTGATACCGATTCTTTTCGTCTGCTACATCATCGCCTACGTCGATCGCACCAACGTTTCGATTGCCAAGTTGACGATGTCGAAGGATTTACCTGCCTTCACGAATGACGTGATCGGCTTTGGCGCGGGGATCTTTTTTCTCGGCTATTTCCTTTTGGAGATTCCTGGGTCGATTCTGGTAGAGCGATGGAGTGCAAGGAAGTGGATCTGCCGGATCATGGTGACCTGGGGGATCTTTGCGGCCCTTACAGCCTTCGTGAAAACGCCCTTCCAGTTCTATGTGGTCCGTTTTCTTCTGGGGTTGGCTGAAGCAGGCTTCTTCCCGGGTATCATCGTCTATCTGACGCACTGGTTCCCAGCCAAGGATCGCTCCAAGGCGCTGTCGTTTTTCTTGATCGCTTCTCCGATCGCCATGATCATTGGGCCAGCGATTTCGCGAGAGATGCTGCCGATCGGCACCAGTGAAGTGGTCGACGGGGTGGTCAAGAGCGTGCCTGAGTTATGGGGGATGAAAGGCTGGCAGTGGATTTATATCTTCTGGGGCATTCCAGCAGTCCTGATGGGTCTGGCCGTCCTGTTCTTGCTGCCCGACAAGCCGCATCAGGCTTCCTGGTTGTTACCGGAGGAGCGGGATGCGCTGGAGGCGCAGTTGGCTAAAGACAAAAAGCAGCATGGGGCGGGGCATTTGCCGCTGGCCAAGGCGTTGACCGATCCCAAGGTGCTTCTCCTGGCAGCGGCCTACTTCGGAATCGTGACGGCTAACTATGGGATTGAGTTTTTCCTGCCGAGCATTCTTGAGAAGTGGTATTCCTTGAAGTTGGATCAGGTGACGGTGCTGGCGATGCTACCGTCGATTCTGGTGATCTTGGGGCAACTGTTTGTTGGATGGAGCTCTGATCGATTCCATGAGCGACGGTGGCATTCATCGCTTCCGGTTCTCATCGGGGCGGCAGCCCTGCTGCTGGCGACCTTTTCGAAGGGAAACCTGGCGCTCACGGTGGGCTGCTTTATCGTTGCGGCGACCGGCATGAAGGCGTACATGCCTGCATTCTGGTCACTTCCCAACCTGTTTCTCACCTCGACTGCTGCCGCAGGCAGTGTGGGATTGATCAATTCGGTTGGCAATCTAGGGGGATTTCTTGGTCCCACGGTGGTTGGCTATCTGGAAAAGAAGACAGGATCGTTTGCCTTTGGTCTTTGGATCATCACCGCGACGGCGGTGATTTCTGCTCTCATCATTGCGATGCTTCCAATCCGGCAGATGATTGCCACTTCGCAGGGGAACCACACCGACGAATCGACCGACACCTGAGCGTCGGCCCGATCAAGCAGCCGAATTGCCTCGCCGCCAGCGTGGGTCGCTTGAATCTGCCATGTAGATTTCGCGAGTGGGATGGGAGATCTTGATCTGGGCGCGGTGGAAGGCCTCTTGGATTTCCGCCAGGAGTGCATGGCGAATCTGCATGCGGTGATCGAGCGTCAGGAGGAAGACGCGGGTGACCAACAGCAATCCGTCGGGCTGGATATCTTCCAGAACGGCAGTTGGTTCTGGGTCTTTCATGATTTCCGGGTGCGCGTGGCAGAGGTCCAGCAAGATGCGGCACGCCTGATCGACATCGGTTCCAAAGGCGACCTGAACACGGAGCGTCAGGCGATTGGTTGCATCGGACAAGGTCCAGTTGAGCAGCCGTCCGGTGATCAGATCTTTATTGGGAATGATCAATTCTTGTCGGTCCCAGTTGGTGATCGTGGTGGCTCGCATTCGAATCCGGGATACGCTTCCCGTCGTTTCGCCCATGGTGATGACGTCGCCGACGCGGATCGGTTGTTCGAAAAGGAGAATCAGGCCCGAGATGAAGTTGGCGAAGATCTCCTGCAACCCAAAACCCAGACCGACGCCCAGGGCAGCGACCAGCCATTGGATGCTACCCCATCGGACCCCCAGGCTATTGAAGGTGGTGACGATTCCAAGGAACGCGATCAAGTAGGTCAGGAGCGTGGCGATCGCATAGCGAACCGCATTCTCGATCGGCAGGTGCTGCAGGATCGCGATCTCCAGGAGAGCTGGAAGATTTCTCGCGGCGACAATAGTCATCAGAATGGTCGGGATGGCGATCAGGAGGTTGGCCAGCGTGATGGGAATATTCTTGTCGGGGGTAGCGCCGGCGACCTCCCAAAGCTTCACGGAATCGAGAACGCCGACTGCCGGAAGGACTCCCGACCAGATGAAGGCGATCGAGCCGAGGGCGGCAAGGAGGACGACGCTGGACAGCAGGCGCATCGTCTGCGCATTGATTTCGGCAACATCGATCTGCGGAAGATTCTGCAGCATCTGGCCAGCGCTCTGTACGTCCCGTTTTTGCGCTTCGGTTAGTCTCATTTTGGCCTGAGCGACCACCAGTTTGCGGCGGCTTAGCATCATCCAGCGCCGAAGCAGGTAGTGGATCAGTTGCAGAGAGACAAGGCTGATGATGGTGGTATGAAGGAGGGTGGCAAGTCGTTGAGCGGTGTAGTGGAAGCCAAACAGGCTGAGGGCACCTAGAGCCCAGGGGGCCAGTGAGATACCGAAGTACCAGAGGTAACTGAGGCGATCGGCCCAGCCGCCTGGGTGGCTTGCCAGGTAGGAGGCAAAGACACCATTTTTTGGATTGAGGATTCTCAGAAGGAAAAAACCAGTCAGCAATGCCAGGGTGGCAAATGCCAAGCGGCCAAGGGAGCTCTCCCAGGCGTCTACCTGAGCGGCATGGAGCATGGCGACGCAGGTCACGGCCGGGATTCCCAGGTCGATCAGCCAGCGCAGATTGGTCCGCAGGTATTTTGTGGTCTGTTCGGCCCAGCCAAAATGGTCTTCGGCCAGTCCATGGGGGCGGCAGATCTGTCGAAGTAGCTCCAGCGGAAGGAGGTATCTTGCGGCTACCAGCAGGCCAACGCTTGCCGTTGCAAGGAAATCGTCCCGAGTCCCCTGGCGATTCAATCGCCATCCCAAAAAGGCCAGCAGCAGTGGGATCGGCAGGCTGACCGCAAGAGTCCAGAAGACGGTCTTGGCGGTTGGGATGAAGGAAACGTTGGCACTCCGCAGCGCCTGTTCACCCAGCGGCTTGATCCTTCGCCGCAGTGAAGGTAGCTGGGAGACCAACAGCCCCCAGAGAGCTGCGAAGAAGATCCATGTACTCGATTCCTTCTTCGCGTCGCGCCACAGACTGCTGCCGACCAACGACCAGTTGTCGAACGATGCAAGCCACTGGATTGCCTGCGGAACTTCTTTCCATTCGGATTTCTGGAACGGTTCGGAGGACCGGATCCATAGGATGTGTTGATCGACGAACGATCGATACTGTTCCACCAGCTGAATCGTTTCCTTCTTGGTGGATGCAAGCTGGAAGAGATTGTCGAAGTAGTTGCTGGCATCCAGTCGGTAGCTGGCCAGTTGCTGCTTCTCCTCAGTCAGCCAGCGTTTGGCTTCGTCCGACAGTCCTGACGAATCGGTAGCGCCGCTGGACGACAGCGAGTCGCTGAAGCCATCCAGCTGGGCTCGCAGGTCGTCCAGTTCAAGAATCAGCGTCTCGGTGGCTATCATCCGCTGTTCGTACTGCTGCAACTCGGCATTCATCCGCTTGGGATCGGGGAGATCGCCCCGTTGTCGCCTCAGCATCAGCCCCACCATGGCGTTGTAACCACCGAAGGAGCGACTGAGACCGGGCTGAATGCGATCGGTCATGATCGAATAGCGTTCCTGCCACAGTTTCTTGGAGGCTTTGGCAGCTTCGATGTCGCGTTGGATCGCCGAATTGTTCGTGGCCAGAACCAGCCAATCCCCGGCTCGCTTTACTACGCGATCCGCCGAGGATTTCAGTCCTTCTGGTGCCTCTTCTCGCAACCGCGTCAGTCGACGCAATTCATTTTTGATCGCGCTTTCGCGACGTTTATTCAGTTCCTCGGTGATTCCCTTGACCAGTGCCTGCCACTGCTTTTCTTCCTGAAGCAGCAGTTCCTTTCGCAACGGAAGCAACTCCGACTCGGCTTCGTACGTCCTCGCCTCCAGCTCCAGTTTCTTCAGTCTCTCCTGACTGGCATCCCTTTTGGCTTGAAGCAACCATCGTTGGGCTTCTGCGATCCGTGCATCCCCTTCGGGAGGCTGGAAGCTGGAAAGTTCGTCCGCCTGCTTCTTCAGCAATTCTTTCTCTTCGTTGATCAGTCGCGGCAGGTCCTTTCGCCTGGCTTCCCTTGAAGTGATTGCAGTCTCTACTTTGGTACGCTGTTCGATGACCGCCTGCAGGCCAGTCTGCATTCGCTGTTGCTCCACCTGCAGCTCTTCGATCGGCATGAAGTCGAGAAGGCGGGTGGAGCGAGATTCGATTTCGAGCGGTCGATCTTTTTGCCGCTTGGCATCCTGGATCGCCGTGGGAGCAGCTTCCGCACTGCTGGCCAGTTCTCTTGCCGTCCGCTCCAGCTCGGCCTTACTGCGCAGTTCCACCTGGACCGCTTCATACAGCGACAGCAGAGTGGTGCGGAGATTGGTATCCAGATCGGTCTGAGCCTGCACCTGCTGAATCAGCTTACCGATCGATTCGGCCTGAAGAGGCACCGGATCGACTGCGATGACCGGGGAGTCTTTAGCAGAAGAAACGGGGCCTGGAGGAAGGTTGGGCGAGGCGGGATTGGCGGGTGGGGTTGCGGAGGCAGGGGATCGCGGTGCGCTGGAGTCCTGGGCTCCCGTCGGGCTTTGTACCAAGCGGGTAGCGGGGAAAGGTTCGGAGTTCCGGGGGGCTTGGCTCCAGGCAGTTCCGAAGACCGCAAGCGATCCCAAGGCAGCCCATACCCACGGCAATGGTCGTCGCATTACGAAAATCCATCTTTCCTGCAATATCTGCTCGATCGCCCGCGTCCGGCCGCGTTCCCGAGTCGCTGCAGGATGGCTTTACAGGAATTTGGTATTGAATTCCAGATCGGCACCGGGATATTCCCCGCCAGAGGGAGGAATTCGTGGCTTGGCAAGGCTCGAGCGGAATGTTATAAATTGGGGTTCTGGAAGAAGCCCGGACGTCCGTCATCGTCCGTGGTGAAAGCTGTAGTCACCAACTGTTACAGGATTTGCAGGCGATATGTCCACTGTGCGCCGCGGGCCCGCTGCCCGGAAAACCAGCAAGAAACGGACCCGGGTAAGGACCAAGACCAAGAAGAAAGATCCGCTCTTCGTCGAAGGCAAGCGTCCGCGTCCGATGTACGTCGACTACAAGGACGTGGAATTGCTTTCTAAGCTGATCAATCGTCATGGTCGAATCGTAGGTCGACGCAAGACCGGTTGCTCGGCCATCAGCCAGCACGCGGTGACCCAAGCGATCAAAAGGGCGCGATTCATGGCGCTCCTTCCCTACGTCGCCGACTGATCTTTGAATCGAGTCCGATCGATATCAAGCCGATGGCTCGCAAGACGGGCGTCGGCTTTTTTTCTGCACACGCGCGAACTCCGATGTGACCAGAGTGGGGAGTCGAAAGCCGTGGAGAAATGGACTTTTCGACGACGTGTCGAGTTTGCGGAGACCGATGCCGCTGGAATCGTTCACTTCGCGTCGTTGATGATCTACATGGAACAAGCCGAGCATGCGTTTCTCAGGGGACTGGGGCTCTCGGTGTTTCCGAAGCAAGGAGACGAGTTTCCAGGCACTTGGCCGCGAGTCCATGTCGCCTGCGAGTTTTTCGCCCCCGCGCGGTTTGAAGATGAACTGACCGTCTTGGTTCAGATCGATCGCATCGGTGGATCGTCAGTGACCTACCGGATGGAACTGGAGCGATCGGGGGAGGCGATTGCCAGGGGAACGATGACCTCCGTTCATTGCCTGCACGAAGGGGATCGACTGGTACCTCGCCCGATCCCCGAGGAGATCCGGCGACGGTTGCAGCCATATCTTGTTGGGTCGTCTCCGCGGGCATAGCGACTCATGGATCGATCCAGACCGGGGCCCATAGGCCCGGCTTGAGCTCGATCTTTTCTCCCGAAGCTGGCATTGTCGTTTTCACCGCCTCGGCCAGCTGTTCTGAAAGCTGCTGAGCATCGGCCGCAAACTCAGGCAGTTCTGCCAAGTTCCGCAGTTCCCTTGGATCCGTCTGGTGATCGTACAGTTCGCGCCCCTTCGCTCCGTTATCCCATTCGGTGTAGCGCCATCGCTGGGTGCGCAGCGAGTAGCCGAAGAAGCGGTTGGAAGCCTGGCCTCGCGACACCTGGGTCAGAGCCCAGCCACGACCGGCGTGCTGGGGATCTTTCAATATCGGCACGAGGCTTTGACCCTGCAATGGAACCTCTGGGCGTATCGCTGCAAGTTCCATCAGCGTGGGGTAAAGATCGATATGCGATACCGGGGAATTCGATACGGTTCCTTGGTCTGTCCAGCCTGGAACGCGAATGAGAAGTGGGACGCGAGCGCTCTCTTCAAAGAGGCTCATTTTCTGCCATAGGCCATGCTCTCCGGTATGGTATCCGTGATCGCTGGTGAAGACGACGATGGTCCGGTCTGCTAGGCCCGACGACTCCAGAGCAGCCAATACCTTTCCCACCTGTGCGTCCATGAACGAAATGCTGGATCGGTACGCCTGGAGTGCTTCCTGCCGCTGCCGGTCCGTCATGGCTGCCTGTTCCGGTTTGGCGCTTGCCAAGGCGGGTTGCGGGATATCTTCTTGGTCGGCTGCGACGTCGCGCTCCACTGGGATTTGATCGAGCGGGTGTCGAGCGAAGTATTCCTTAGGTGCCACATAGGGAGTGTGGGGCCGAAAGAAGCCAACGGAGAGAAAGAAAGGGTGGTCGGCTCGCGCTGCACATCGCTGCAGTGCCCAGATGGCATCCTCGGCTAGCAACGCATCGGTATGCAATGGTTCCGGATGATCCGATGCCAGCCAGCTGAGCGTACCACCAAACTCCCGTTCCTTCAGAGAGAAAATCTGCGAGTGCTCCCGGTTGCGATCGACCCCCGATGGATTGAATTCCACCTCCCAGGATGCGGGATCGTCATGGCCATCGGTGCCGATCGAGTTGGGGACGTTGTAGTGGTACATCTTTCCAGCCCGGACTACCCAATACCCTTCACGGCGGAATGCCTGGGGCAGCGATATGTGCTTGGGAATGGTTTGCCGAAAAATCTGGCCATTGTTCCAGATGCCGGTGCTATTTGGGTAAAGGCCGGTCAGGATGGCATTGCGACTGGGACCGCAGAGCGGGAAGGCGCAATAGGCTCGATCGAACCGCATCGAACTGCGGGCCAGCGAGTCCAGATGGGGAGTCGATGCGCTGGTGTCCCCATAGCAGCCGATCTGGTTGTTGAGGTCGTCGGCCATGATCCAAAGGACATTCCAGCGAGGCTCTTTGGCACCCGTTTCCGTTGCGGTCTGCAGGGACAGGAAAGTAGCGAGAACGATCCAGAAAACGGTTCTATGTTGGTGCATCGAAGGCCCCTCATTAGATGTGTAGGAATTCATCGAACGGACTTCATGGAACCGGAGTATTTTCGATCTTCCGCAAAACCCAGCCACTAGCCGAGGCGGCCTGGAGCGTTTGGTCGAAATCACCGTCACGCAGAATTGCCGGGAGAGGGAATCGATCGGCGTAACCAGCTGCCAATTGCTCGAATCGGATTTCGCCTCCCTTCAGTTCGCTCAGCCACGCCCCGTGCAACGCCACCATCGCACCGCGACCAGGTGCGTGAAGGACGATCTCTTCGGCCCCTGTTCTTCCCTTGAGTTCGTTCAGTATCTTCCGCAGCGATTCGATCTGGAGACCTTCTAGAGACAGACCCGTCAGGAGTAGTGAGCGGCGGAGGCCAACCCAGTCCTTCATCGCGACGTCGATTTGATTGCTTCCTGTATGGATGGGATGAGCGATCGCAAGAGGCAGATCAGAGGGGATTCCAGTCCATTGGCTTACCCTCTGGCTTAATGGAACACCGGGAGATTGCAGGCCATCTCCTTCCAAAAGCGGCTTGAGTTGGTTCCACAGCGATGCATCGGGAAGTACCACTGCAATCCTCCCCGAGTTCGATTTCGGTGCGGGGTGGATCCAGTCGAATCGAATGCCATCCAAGCAGTTGGGGCTGGACCACTGATACGAAGTGAATCGTTCCGTGGCTGTTTCCTTCCAATGGCCCAGGTCGGTCCACGCCTCTTCGGAATCTTCCGAGTTCCATGGTCGCCGGTCGGCGATCGCCTGTCGGATTCGGGATTTCCAGCTAACCGGATCGAGCGGGATGGATTTAGTCGCAGCGGTTGTGAACCAATCCTGAACCGTGGTGACTCGTTGATCGATAGGAGGAAGATCCCACACCTTGAGCGATTTGGGTTCGATCGATTTGCTGGCGACACTGTCGATTGGATCCTTGATGCCCTTGAGATGTTTTTCGAACCAGACGAAACAGCCAACCTGCAATTCCTGGGTGTCATCGTGGCCACCGGTGGTCCAGTGGATTCCTAGGTTCTCGGGCTTTCCGAGGACCTGATAGAGATGCGCTACCGAACGATGGACGCGTTCTACCCCGTCGATCGGGAAGATGGGGTCGCGATCGGTATTTCCGATCAGCAGCGGTCGAGGTGCAATCATGGCGGCGAGGGTGCCGAAGTCCCAGCCGTAGCGGTTGTTCATGAACATGCAGTCGCAGTGGCCATCGATGCATCGATCGACAATATGGTCTTGGAGGTCTGTGATCCCCGCAACCGGGACGGCCACCTGGATTCTTGGATCGAGCGCTGCGGCATACCAACTATAGGCGCCTCCACCGCTCCGTCCGGTGATTCCGATCCGTTGTGGGTCGACTTCGGGTCGCCCCTGCAGATAATCGATGGCTCGGATCGCATTCCAAGCTTCGACTCCCGCCGGTGTATAGCCTCGGGCCACCCAGTCCCAGCGTTGATATTGGTAGAGCCCATGATGGATGCCCTCGATCTCCCCAAGTTGAATCGTATCGATCGCCATGCAGACGTAGCCATGCTTGGCGAACCAGAGAGGGTGGTGCTGATAATGGGTCTTGTTCCCCAAGCTGACTCCATCAGGCTTCACCTGAGCATGGCCGCAGACGTAGAGAACGGCCGGCAGTGGGGACTCCACCCGTTTGGGGCGATAGAGGTTGGCGGTGACCCAGAGTCCCGGTTGCGACTGGAAGGCCAGCCGTTCAACGACCACCTGATCGACTTCGAAATGTCCCTGGTCTACTGGGGCCAGTGGCGTTTTCTCGGGCCAGGGATCGAGCCCCAGCATCGATTGCAGTTGGCGTAGGAGTTCTGGTCGGGCATGGTCCCATGAGTTTGCATCTTGGAAGAATGTTAGATCATTCCGTTTTTGGAGATCCATGACGCGACCCGCTAGCCCAGCTCGCAGACGCTCGGCTGCCGTCTGGGCTTTCAGGAAAGAGTCTCCTAAAATGGCGCCCGTCCACCAGCAAGCCAGGAGAGCCCAAATCCAACTTGGCCGCTTGGAGCTTGCCTGGATTGGCTGGTTTCCGCGGGGTGCGATCGATGGGGTGAGGTGGGAGGGGGGCATGGCAAAGCTTCCTCGGGTGAGGTCCACGGGAATCGCTTGGAATTCACGAGCGGACAGGGAAGGAACCAGCGGATGATACCGATACGGGATAACATACAGCCTCGCCGATGGCCGTGGGTGAATTATCTGATGATCGCCTTGTGCACCGTCGCCTTTGCTGCGCAATTGATGTCGGGCGATGGAGGGGCGGCGTTGGCGGAACGATGGGGGATGATTCCCGCGCGCGTCACCAATCCCGGGAAGGCGGTGGTGGTACCGGCGGAGCGGGTGGTATCGACGATTTTCGGGCCGCAGGTCATCAAAGGGATGCGGCAATTGCCACCAGCTCCCGTTTCCGAATGGCTCACCCTGCTTACCTGCATTTTTCTCCATGGAGGGCTGATGCATTTCCTGGGGAATATGTGGTTTTTGCATATTTTCGGCGACAACGTGGAAGATCGGCTGGGGCATGGGATCTATCTGCTTCTGTATCTTGGGTGTGGGTTGATTGCCAGCCTCACACACCTTGCTTCGGATCTGCAGTCACCCATTCCCACCATCGGTGCTAGCGGCGCGATTGCTGGCGTGATGGGAGCCTATCTGCTGCTGTATCCGAAGGCGAAGGTGATGTCGGTGTTGCCTCTTTTGATTATCTTCCCCGTCATTATTTTGCCCGCTTGGATTTTCCTGGGACTGTGGTTTGCGTTTCAGTTCTACAACGGATGGGCATCGATGAACTCAGCCGAACAGACTGGAGTCGCTTGGTTTGCGCATGTCGGTGGCTTTGTTGCGGGGATGGCGCTAGCGGTTGGCATGAAGATCGCGCACCATGTTTCGCCTCCAGTCGATGGCGTCCTGGCAGGCACGGAAAAAGATGGTTTTTATCCGCGCGGCGGTTGACGGCGAGGTGGTAGTTGGCGAGGTGGTAGTTGGCGAGGTGGTAGTTGGCGAGGTGGTAGTTGGCGAGGTGGTAGTTGGCGAGGTGGTAGTTGGCGAGGTGGTAGTTGGCGAGGTGGTAGTTGGCGAGGTGGTAGTTGGCTCAGTGCGGACAGGGGCCGGGTGCGAAGCTACTGGTTCGCAGTTGCGACGGCGTGGTAGGCCAAGATCAGCCAAAAGATTGCGCAGGTCAGTGGACTCAAAGCGAGGTAGCCATAGATTCTCATGGAGACAGAGGAAGCATGGCCAGGATGCAGTCCAGAAGAGCCGATGTCGATTGGGCAGTTGCATGCATGGGCGCAGGCGACTCTTCGTGAATCGATCCCTGATGCTTGGGTGCAGGGGGAGATCTCCGATCTTTCGCGACCTTCCAGCGGACACTGTTACCTGACGCTGAAGGACTCCGAGCACCAAGTGCGAGCTGTGGTGTGGCGTTCCTCAGCTGGACGGATTGCATTCGAACTGCGCGATGGCCAGGAGGTTCTCTGCTACGGTCGGCTGGATATCTATGCCCCGCGAGGGACATATCAATTTGTCATTCAGAAGATGCAACCGCTGGGTATCGGCCCGCTGCAACTTGCCTTCAAGCAGCTTCATGCGAGGCTGGAGAAAGAGGGGCTCTTCGCCGCATCGCGAAAGAAAGAACTTCCCGCTTTCCCCCGCCGCATCGGTTTGGTGACCAGTCCCACCGGCGCTGCCGCTCATGACTTCCTGGAAGTGCTGCGGCGTCGATGGCGAGGCGTCCATGTGATCCTGATCCCGGCGCGCGTGCAGGGGGAAGGCGCAGCGGAAGAGATTGAACGGGGTATCCACCTGGCGCAGCGCATCCGACCATCGCTCGATATTCTGGTGGTTGGACGCGGTGGTGGTTCGATGGAAGATTTGTGGTGCTTCAATGAAGAGCGGGTGGTACGAGCGATCGCAGGCTGTTCGATTCCAACCGTCTCGGCCGTCGGCCATGAAATCGACGTCACCCTGGCCGACCTGGCGGCAGACGTGCGAGCCCTGACCCCCACGGAAGCAGCCGAACGGATTTTGCCTGATGCCAGCCAGCTGATGAGCCGATTGGTGGAATCTCACCATCGACTGAATCGATCGGTGCTGCGGCAGGTTCAGGAAGCCAAACAGCATCTACGACTGCTAGCGGAACGCCCGATCCTGAAGGATCCGATGGAACAGATCCAGTTGCGAAGGCAAAGGCTGGACGATCTTCAGGATCGCATGGAGCGGCATTGGTCCGTGCGGCTGGAACGAGCCCGCAGTCCGATCGATCGATTGGCGGGGCAATTGGCAGCGCTCAATCCTTTGGAGGTGTTTCGGCGAGGATATTCGGTCGTCCGTAGACAGGACAATCATCAGGTCGTCGACACGATCGAATCGGCGAAAGCAGGGATGGCGATCGAAGTGCTTTTGCGCGATGGCCGATTGATGGCCCAGGTGAACCAGATCGATACCAAGTCCTTGTTGCGGGAATGGAATGAGAGATTTCCATCGGCCGATCGGCCATGATGGGGCATACATTGGAGTCGATCATGCTTCCTGGGAGTGGGAGTCATCGATCCGCCCCAAAGCCCAGCGAATCGCCTCTTGGGTGCAATCAGGATGCGAATACTTCAGCTGTTCCGTTAGCAGCGTTTTTGCGGACAAGAGCTTCTGATTTCCTGCTGCTAAAGCGGCGTTGCGTACCACGCCACTCCAGCCTGCCCTCAGCATCGGTGAGTTGGCGAAACGCCTCGTGAAAGTGGTTTCGTCGATCGACAGCAGGTCGGCCAAATCACTGTACCGTACGGTGGGAACTCCCTGCAGCCAGTCAGTCTGAGAAGGGATTGGCTTGCGATTCCAAGGACAGACTTCCTGGCAAATGTCACATCCCCAGACCCAATCTCCAAGTGCAGGCCGGAGCGATTCGGGGGCGACGCTACGGCTTTCGATTGTCCAGTAGCTGATGCAGCGGGTGGCATCCAATTGGTAGGGGGCGGGGAAAGCTTGTGTCGGGCACGCATCCAGGCACGCGCGGCAGGTGCCGCAGTGTTGCGTCGCAAAAGGTGCATCGGGCTTCAGTTCCAGGTCGGTGAGAAGTGCAGCGATGAATGTGTAGCTGCCCAGCTTGGGATGAATCAGCATCGTGTTCTTTCCGATCCAGCCAAGCCCCGCAAGTCGCGCGAAATCGCGTTCAAGAAGAGGAGCTGTATCGACTGCGCCGCGGCACCTAGCCGATGGTTCCATCCTCTTTAGCCAATCGGAGAGTTGACGAAGTTGCTGCCGTATTTGGTCGTGGTAATCGATGCCACTGCAAGCGTAGGCAGCAACCTTTCCATGACCTGATCTGTCGGTCGATCGATCGGGTTGTTTGTACGAGACAAGCAGCATGACAAGGCTTTTGCAACCAGGCAAAACGCCATCCGGATGCTGGTAAGCTTCCCGGCGTCGATTCAGGTACTTCATCTCCCCCGCATGACCTTTTTCCAGCCATCGCAGGAATGGTGCGTATGTGGTCGCCTCCTGTGCTGCGACAATCCCCACCGCTTCGAATCCCAGATCGACGGCATGGTGCTTGAGCGCCATGGTCAGTTCGTCGGATGGAATCCACTGATCGCTCATCGGTGATTGGGTGCTTTCCAAGGGCCTGCGGTTCCACCATCCGTCGTCTCATACGATCCTTTTCCATTCTATGCGATCGATGATGCGGAGCGGTCTGGCTTTCCGATCGGCGCAGCGGCGGATCTCTACCGCCGGTGACGATCATCCGATGCGGGGCATGAGAGCCCTCTGGATGTGCATGCATGGCAAAAGAGTTTGAGCAAACTACAGATTTGTAAGGAGGAGGAAACCGCCGAGCAGGCTTTGGATTGAGGGATCCGTCGATATCAGGTCCGAGCGGCAATTGGAGGTGGCGCGTGGTAAATCACAGGAGGTGTCATTGAGGCAACTGATCCTGGTGCGCAAGTGGACCAAGCGAAAGCCATTGGCGGATCGCTTCATTTCGACTCAGGACGAATCTTTCTAGAATCGCGACCAGAAGGGCTGAGGCACCGAACATCGGGATATAGAGGCTCAGGAGCAGAAACAGGAGCACGAAGGTGGCTTGAATGCGAGGTTGCACCAGGGGGACCGGTGCCCCTAGCGTCCCCGGGATGCGTCGTCGCCACCACATCCAAAGGCCACTGACTGAGAGCAGAAGCAGTCCGAGCGCCGTCAACAAGCCGAGAAGCTGATTCAGGGGACCGAAAAGCTGGCCTTCGTGCGCGGCGATGCCTACCGAGACGGCTTGATCGATCCAATGCTTCTGCGCGAATCGTTCCTCGCTGACGACTTGCCCGGTGGCGGCATCCAGTTCGGTGGTGCGGCGCAGCAGGCGATTGGGCGACTCCGCTTTGATGGTCCAAGGTCCGCCCGATTTCCCGGGGGGCTCGATCAGCACTGGAGGTGCCAACTGCATCGAGTCTGCAACGGATACGACTCTTTCTAGGTGATCCCAGTGTTCGACGATGCCACCGCTGCTTCGACGAAAGCCTCCTTTGCGTTTCTTCGGCTGGTTGGAATCATTCGTATGCCCGGCATGGTCCCCGGCGGATTGGCCGCCAAGGGTCCAATCCTGCTTGGAAATATCAGCACCCACCAGAGCGCGCGCCTGCCGAAAGTAACTGCCCCAGAACTTGGCCCAAGGAAGACCGGTCGCAAGAAGAAAGAACGCAAACGCAGCGATCCAAAATCCTGTGACTCCGTGGAGGTCCCTCATCCATCGCCGCGGTCCGCTGCGCCAGCGAGGATAAAGGATGCCTCCCCAGCCCTTATGGCTCCGAGGCCACCAGAGAAATAGGCCGGTAGCCAGCATGACGATCGTCCAGGAACTAGCAAGTTCCACGAGATTGCTTCCGCGAGTCCCCATCAGCAATTGACCATGGAGACGCTTCAGCCAGTTGAAAAAGCGACTGTCATCCGACTCCCATCCCAGAACTTGGGCTTGATGGGGATCGACGTAGACTCGCTTCAGTTTTCCTTCGTGCATCACCAAGAAACGAGATGCTTTCCAACCGATCTCAGGCAGCAGATAAGCCGATGGCTTGGCTTGCGGGAAGGTTGCCAGGGCAGCTTGGAACTGCGTAGCAACAGGTTGAGCGATTCCGTCCGAGACCTTTTCATCCCAGGAACGATCGAGCCATGGTTCCAACTGCGGGCGATAGAGGTAGAGGGCTCCGGTGAGCGACAGAATGATGACGAAGGGGATGCAGAACAGCCCTGCGTAAAAGTGCCATCGCCAGACAGCGCGATAATCGGGCCATGAAGATTTGCGGTGGAGCATTGGGGTAGCGATTCCATGAGCGAAGTGAGATGTCGGGGACAGAGGGGAGAATGGAAGAGAGGCGGGGGCGTCGGCATCAGAGGACGTCGCCCCCGCCGTGGAAGATACGATCAGAACTCGCCTACCGTTTCTCCTCCATCGATGCTGTGGAACGCGCGATGCAGCGAAGCATCCATGCCATTGCTGAAGAATTGCACCGACCCGTCCGCAAGTCCTACCATGGCACCACCGGTGTGGTAGCTGCGAGGAGCGAAGTAGCCGGTGAAGTGGGTAACTACATCCGGGATAACGGAATTGGGAGTGGTGTACCCGTTGGTCAATGAGTTGATGGCACCGCTGAAGGCCCAGGACTGACCACGTCCCCGCAAGGCAGGACTGTTGCCCCCGCGCCAACCGGTAAAGGTTGGCCAGAGAACCCGGAGGTCAGGGTTGGAAATCATCCCGGCAGCATTCCTGTAGGCCGACCAGCCACCTCCGGTCGCCGCCAATCCAGGCATCGGATTCAGCGCGCTGCTGACGCCCCCCGAACCATTCAGCGTAAAAACATAAGGGAACTTTGGCAGCTTCCCCGCTGGAAGTGTCATGTCATCGCCCACACTGCGCACGGTTTCGCTGAACGCGACCGTATTGGAACTGCCGTCGATGATGTCGCGGAATGCACGAGTTGACCGTTGGTAGACGATTCCATCGGTGGGCCAGCGCAGATCGTTGCTGGTTCCTTGGCCGCTTCCAAAACTGACCATGTAGTTCAGTCCGCCATACGTATAGGCAGCGCCACCAGCCACAACTCGCACGGTCGAGGGTGCGGGATCGCTTGGGCATAGGAAGACCGAAATAGGTGTAGCGAACGCCTGCACGAAGGAGGGGTGCGGTACCTTTGCATTGAAGGGGCCGGTGAAGGCAGGGATTGCATAATCGAGCATCTGATGCAGATTCGCCTGCTCCACGTAGGGTAGAAGCCTTGCCTGCACGGAAAAGTCGGAGTCGACTGCACCACCCATTGGAAACTTGCGAAACGCTGATTCGTAATTGTGCATCGCAAGGCTAAGTTGCTTCATGCTGTTGCTGCACTGCATGCGACGCGCCGCCTCGCGCGCCGCCTGAACCGCAGGCAAAAGCA
>Ga0315900_10006238_pt1 | contig 16102 bp, 15 predicted proteins | sample LakEriMetagenome_FD_203521 | JGI IMG/M metagenome (GOLD analysis project Ga0315900, IMG submission 203521) | Freshwater fungal communities from buoy surface, Lake Erie, Ohio, United States - Buoy 12 MA114 | ecosystem: Environmental > Aquatic > Freshwater > Lake > Lake biofilm | place: USA: Lake...
GCGGTCGAGCAGCGCCTCGATCGCGTCGAGGGCCTGAAGGATTTCGACCGGGACGGCTACCGCTTCGATGCCGCGGCATCCGACGCGCAGACCTGGTACTTCCGGCGCGAGGCGGCCTGAGCCTCGTTCCGGCCGCGGCCGATCGCTACGCGCCATCGCCGACGATGCGCGGCTCGGGCTCGAGCGCGATGCCGTAGCGCGAGGCGACGCTCGCCTGGATATCGCGCGCAAGGGCAAGCAGTTCGGCGCCGCTGGCCCGTCCATGGTTCACGAGCACCAGCGCATGCTCGGCGTGGATGCCGGCGTCGCCACGTCGGCAGCCCTTCCAACCGCAGCGCTCGATCAGCCAGCCGGCGGGTACCTTGAATCGCGGCTGTCCGTGCGCGTCGGGCGCCTGGAAGAGCGGCATCGCGGGTTCGCGCCGACGCAGTTCGGCCGCCCTGAGTTCGTCGACGACCGGATTCTTGAAGAAGCTGCCGGCATTGCCCAGCAGCCGGGGATCCGGCAGCTTGGCGCGGCGGATCGCACGCACCGCATCGGCGATGCGCGCCGCATCGGGCGTCGGTGCGTCGCTCGGGAAGCGATGGCGCAGATCGGCGTACTCGAGCACCGGCGGGCACCCGCCGACCCGTAGCCGCAGCTCCTGGATCAGCCACCGATCGCCACCTGGCTGCTTGAACACGCTGTCGCGATAGCCGAATCGGCAGTCTTCGAGGCTGAATTCGCGCGTCGTTCCCTTCTCGAGGTCGGTCGCGAGCAGGGAGTCGAATCGATCGGCGAGCTCGAGGCCGTAGGCGCCGATGTTCTGGATCGCCGCGGCGCCACAGCTTCCGGGGATCATCGCGAGATTCTCGAGGCCGGCGTAGCCCTGGGAGAGGCTCCAGTCGACCAGCTCGTCCCAGGATTCGCCGGCGGCGGCGATCAGCCGCGCCTCGTCGGCGAACGGCACGAGCCGGCGGCCGCGCGTGCGCACCAGCAGCACCGCACCGTCGAAATCGCCGGCAAAGAGGATGTTGCTGCCGCCACCGAGCACCAGCCGCTCGCCGAAACCCGCGGTGGCCGCCAGCGCCTCGGCAAGCGCGGACGGATCGTCGAGCACGACCAGGCGTCGGGCTCGGGCAGCCACACCGAGGCTGTTCAGGCCGGCCAGCGGCGCGTCGTCGAGGACCTGCGCTCTCATGCGCTCGGCTGGTAGGCCAGGCGCACGTAGATCGGCGCGTAGGCTTCCGCCTGGGTGATCTCGATCAACGATTCGCGCGCGAGCTCGAGCATCGCGATGAAGGTGACGACCGCCACCGGGACGCCGCGCGCGGCATCGAAGAGCTCGTGGAACTCGGCGAAGCGGCGGGTCTGCAGCGCCCGGAGCAGGGCGGTCATGAATTCGCGCACCGACAGCGACTCCCGCGTGATCTGGTGATGCGCGCTCAGCTTGACCCTGCGCAGGACATCGGCCCAGGCGCCGCGAAGATCGACGACCCGCACCTCGGGCAGCAGCACCGGTGCATTCTGGTCGAGCAGCACTCGTGCGGCGAGGAAGTCGCGTCCGATCAGGGGCTGGCGGTCGATGGCCTGCGCGCCCTCCTTGATTCGTTCGTATTCGAGCAGCCTGCGCGCGAGTTCTGCGCGTGGATCTTCGACTTCCTCGCCGGTATCGGCCTTGCGCACCGGCAGCAGCATTCGCGACTTGATGTCGATCAGCATCGCGGCCATCAGCAGGTACTCGGCGGCCAGCTCGAGGTGGCGCTCGCGAAGCTGTTCGACGTAACCGAGGTACTGCCGCGTGACCTCGGCCATCGGGATGTCGAGGATGTTGAAGTTCTGCTTGCGAATCAGGTAGAGCAGGAGATCGAGCGGGCCTTCGAAGGACTCGAGGAAGATCTCGAGGGCTTCGGGCGGGATGTACAGATCGAGCGGCAGCTGCAGCACCGGCTCGCCGTAGAGCCGGGCGACGACCTTCAGCTCGAGCTGATCGTCGGGCGCCTGGACCGGCGCCCCGGCTTCGGTCATCCGCGCGTCTGGTAGACGTAGGGCTGCTGCGGGACGCGTGCCTCGCGGAAGCGGCGCGCGGTTTCGAGATCCTGCGGGTGATCCCACCAGATCGCACGGCCCTTGCGCTGTTCGGGCTCGAGATGGGGGCGGCTCTCCTTGAGTTCCTGCAGGAATCGGGTGATGTCGGACTGGTAGATCGGCATGGTGTCGGCTCCGGAGACTTTTGGATTTTACGCGACCGGGCCGTCTGCCTGCGCCCGCGCGGCGGCGAGTGCCGAATCGAGATCGGGGAACAGATTCTCGCGCCCGAGTTCGTCGAGCAGTCCAGAGCGGCGCATCAGCGACAGCGGCTGCTCGGTCGGCTCGGCGATGATCAGTCGGGTGCCTTGGCGTCGCAGGTGCCGCAGCAGCCCCTGCAGCGCCTCCAGGCCGGTGGTGTCCAGGTTGATCACCTGGTGCATCTCGAGGATCACCACGGCGGTGCCCGCGTCGGCCTGCTCGCCGATCTGCTCGAGCTTGGTCACCGAACCGAAGAAGAGCGAGCCGAAGATCCGGAAGGCGCGCACGCGACCGCCGTCAGGCGGCTGCGCGAGGTCGGCGGGAAGACGCAGCGCTTCGACTCGGGTCAGGGCCGAGACACGGTGGATGAAGAACAGGCAGGCGAGCACCAGCCCCACCTCGATCGCGACGGTGAGATCCAGTATCACCGTGAGCAGGAAGGTCACGATCAGCACAGTGCGGTAGCTGACCGAGAACTGTCGCAACTGACGGAACGCGCGCCAGTCGCCCATGTTGAAGGCGACGAACAGAAGGATGGCGGCGAGCACGGCCAGCGGCATGTCCTGAGCCAGGGGTGCGAGCAGCAGCACGATCGCGAGCAGCGTCAGCGCATGAACCATCCCCGCGACCGGCGAGCGCGCGCCGCTGCGCACGTTGGTCACGGTTCGAGCGATGGTGCCGGTGGCCGCGATGCCGCCGAACAGCGGGCTCGCGATATTGGCGATGCCCTGCGCCATCAATTCCTGATTCGGGTCGTGCCGATCGTCGATCATGCCGTCGGCCACCCGGGCGCACAGCAGCGACTCGATCGCGCCCAGCAGAGCGATCGAGATCATCGGACCCGCGAGGTTGCGGATCAGGTCCCATTCGAGGGCCGGTGGTGCGAAGGCCGGCGCGGCCTGGGGTATGCCCCCGAAGCGGCTGCCGATCGTCTCCACCGGCAGACCGAACAGGGAGACCGCCAGGGTGCCGAGTATCAGCACCACCACCGTGCCCGGCAGCCTGGCAAGGGCGCGCCGCCATGGCTGGCGGTAGGGATGGTAGGGCTTGGGCCAGAAGACGATGAGCGCGAGCGCGACCAGGGCCGTGGCCACCGCGGCGGGATTGATGGTGCCGAGATGGCTGCCGATCGTCTGGAGCTGACCGAAGAAGTCGGCAGGCATCCGGGGGATCGAGAGCCCCAGCAGATCCTTGATCTGCTGCAACGCGATGATCACGGCGATGCCGTTGGTGAACCCGATGATGATCGGCACCGGGATGAAGCGGATCAGGCTGCCCATCCGCAGCGCGCCCATCGCGAACATCAGCATGCCCGCGCCTATCGTGGCGATCAGCAGCCCCTGCACCCCATGCCGCTCGACGATGCCGTAGAGCAGCGCGACGAAGGCGCCAGCCGGCCCGCCGATCTGCACCCGCGATCCGCCGAGTGCCGAAATCAGGAATCCGGCGACGATCGCGGTGAACAGTCCCGCTTCGGGCTTCACCCCGCTGGCCATGCCGAAGGCCATCGCCAGCGGCAGCGCCACCGCACCCACGGTGAGCCCCGCCGAAAGATCGGCGCTGAAGTCGGCCTTGCGATAGCCGCGCAGGGCGTCGAGCAGGCGTGGGCGGAACCGGAAGGCTTGCATGGGCGCGGACTCGCTGGGCGGATGCTGGCGGTGCGCGGCCCGCGACGTCAGCGGATCCGCATGCCGGGTTGCGCGCCTGGCTCGGGGTCGAGCAGGTGGATGCCGGTGCCACGCTGCGGGTCATCCCAGCCGGCGGCGAGCACCATGCCCTCGGAAACGCCGAATTTCATCTTGCGCGGGGCGAGGTTGGCCACCATCACGGTAAGGCGCCCCACGAGCTGCGCCGGCGCGTAGGCCGAGCGTATGCCGGAAAAGACGGTTCGGGGTTGTGCTTCGCCGATATCGAGGCTGAGGCGCAGCAGCTTGTCGGAGCCGGGCACGGTTTCGGCGGAGACGATTCTCGCCACGCGCAGGTCGAGTCGGGCGAACTCGTCGATCGAGATCGGCTGCGTGGTGGCATCGGCCGCGGGTGTGCGGGCGGAGGCGTCGGCTGCGCCGGGCCCTTTGGGGGCAGCGGGGGTGGCGCCAGCCGCCGCCGGGCCCGCCTGCTTGCCCGTGGCGGCGGAGGCGGGCGCCGCTTCGAGCTGCAGCAGCGCATCGAGACGTCTGGCATCGACCCTGGTCATGAGATGCTCGTAGGCCGCCACCTTCGCGGGCAGACGCGCGCCGTCCGACCACGCCAGCGGCGCCACGCCGAGGAAGCGCTCGGCCTTCTCGGCGAGCGCGGGCAGCACCGGCTTGAGCCAGACCGTGAGCGCATGAAAGCCGGCGAGGCAAAGCGAGCAGACCGCCTGGAGCTCGTCGCGGCGGGCGGGATCCTTGGCGAGCTCCCAGGGGCGGGCGGCATCGAAGGCCTGGTTGACGCGGTCGGCGAACTCCATCGCCGCGCGCAGCGCGCGGCCGAAGTCGCGCCCCTCGTAGCACTGGGCGATCTCCTCGCCGCGCGTGTCGGCGCCGAGGGCCAACCACGCGGGCATCGCAGCGACATCGGCGAGCCGCCCGTCGAAGAATCGGGCGATGAAGTTCGAGGCGCGACTGGCGATGTTGACGTACTTGCCGACGAGATCGGCGTTGACGCGCGCGACGAAGTCGTCGGGATTGAAGTCGAGATCCTCGACCCGCGGGTTGAGCTTGGCCGCGATGTAGTAGCGCAGCCACTCGGGGTTGAGCCCCAGCTCGAGGTAGCGCAGCGGCGAGATGCCGGTGCCGCGGCTCTTGCTCATCTTGTCGCCGCTGACCGTGATGAAGCCGTGCACGAACACGTTGTCCGGCACCTTGCGGCCCGAGAAATGCAGCATCGCCGGCCAGAACAGCGTATGGAAGTAGATGATGTCCTTGCCGATGAAGTGGTACTGCTCCACGGCGGGGTCGGCCAGGAAGGACTCGAAATCCTGGGTGGTCAGGCGCGAGGCGCCACCGGTGTCGAAGTGGTGCTTGAGGCTTGCGAGGTAGCCGATCGGCGCGTCGAGCCAGACGTAGAAGTACTTGCCGGGCGCATCCGGGATCGGTATCCCGAAGTAGGGTTCGTCGCGCGAGATGTCCCAGTCGCCCAGGCCCTGCTCGCCGTCGAGCCACTCGCGGGCCTTGTTCGCGACCTCCGGCTGCAGCCTGCCCGACTGCGTCCAGTCGCGCAGGAAGGCGACGCAGCGCGGATCGGACAGGCGGAAAAAGAAGTGCTCGGAGCTGCGCAGCTCCGGGGTCGCGCCCGACAACGTGGACCGAGGATGGCGCAGTTCGGTGGGGGCATACACCGCGCCGCAGGCTTCGCAGGCATCACCATACTGGTCGGCCGCGCCGCACTTCGGGCACTCGCCCTTGATGTAGCGATCGGGCAGGAACATCCCCTTCACCGGATCGAAGAACTGCTCGATCGTGCGCGAGGCGATCAGGCCCTGCGCCTTCAGCGCGCGGTAGATCGACTGCGACAGTTCGGTGTTCTCGGGCGAGTGGGTCGAGTGCCAGTGATCGAAGGAGATCAGGAAGCCGTCGAGGTAGCGCGGGCGCTCGGCGGCGATGCGTCCCACCAGCGTCTCGGGGCTGATGCCTTCGGCCTGGGCCTTGAGCATGATCGGCGCGCCGTGGGCGTCATCGGCGCACACGAAGTGCACCTCGTGGCCGCGCATGCGCTGGAACCGCACCCAGATGTCGGCCTGGATGTACTCCATGAAGTGGCCGATGTGAAACGAGCCGTTGGCGTAGGGCAGGGCGGTGGTGACGAAGAGTCGGCGCGCAGCCATCGCGGTTTCCAGTCGGGTACGGCAGTGAGGGAACCTGCGATGGTAGCAAAGGGGCTTGTTAAACTGCGCGGCTTCGTCGCCGGCCGGCTCGGCCGGCCCGCCTGCCATACCGGGAGTCCTGGATGCCCCTGTCCGAAACCGAGGTCCGTGCGGCCCTCGCCACCGTGGTCGATCCCAACACCGGCAAGGACCTCGTCGCCGGCAAGGCCCTGCGCGATCTGCGAGTCGAGGCCGGCTCGGTGAGCATCGCCATCGAGCTCTCCTACCCTGCACGATCGCAGATCGAGCCGATGCGTGCGCGCGTGCTTGAGGCCGTCTCGGCGCTGCCGGGGGCGCCTCGGGTTTCGGTCGAGGTCACGCAGCGCATCGTCGCCCATGCGGTGCAGCGCGGCGTGAAGCTGCTGCCCGAGGTGCGCAACATCATCGCGGTGGCCTCCGGCAAAGGTGGCGTCGGCAAGAGCACCACCGCGGTCAATCTCGCACTCGCGCTGGCCGCGGAGGGGGCCTCGGTGGGCATGCTCGATGCCGACATCTACGGTCCGTCGCAGCCGACGATGCTGGGCATCACCGGTCGACCCGAGAGTCCCGACGGCAAGACCCTGGAGCCGATGCGAGGCCATGGCCTGCAGGCCAGCTCCATCGGTTTCCTGATCGACATGGACACCCCGATGGTCTGGCGCGGACCCATGGTGACGCAGGCGCTCGAGCAGCTGCTGCGCGACACGCGCTGGCACGATCTCGATTACCTGGTCGTGGACATGCCTCCTGGCACCGGCGACATCCACCTGACCCTGGCGCAGAAGATCCCCGTGACCGGCGCGGTGATCGTCACCACGCCTCAGGACATCGCCCTGCTCGATGCCCGCAAGGGCCTGAAGATGTTCGAGAAGGTCGGCGTGCCGATTCTCGGCATCGTCGAGAACATGGCCATGCACGCCTGCTCGGCCTGCGGCCATGTCGAGCACATCTTCGGTCAGGGCGGCGGGGAGCGCATGGCGCGCGACTACGGCGTCGACTACCTCGGCGGCTTGCCGCTCGATATCCGGATCCGCGAGCAGACCGATTCCGGACGGCCCACCGTCGTCGCCGAGCCCGATGGCGCGATCGCTGCGAGTTATCGCGCGATCGCGCGCAAGGTGGCCGTCAAGATCGCCGAGAAGGCGCGTGATGTCTCGTCGAAGTTCCCGAGCATCGTCGTGCAGAACACCTGAGACCTCAGGCGGGGCGCCGGCCGGAGCGCCCCAGCATGCTGCGCAGCGGACCGAGCAGGCCGATCAGGCCGCGCGGAAAGAGTGCGAGCGTCGCGACGAGCACGCTGCCGAGGATGATCTTGTCGGCATAACCGCCGAGGGACAGGAACTTTTCCTGGCCGAGGACCATCGCCGTGGCCAGCAGCGGTCCGAGCAGCAGGCGGCGGCCCACCAGGATCACCGCCGTCAGCATCAGGATCAGGAAGTAGGCGTCGAGAATGTCGGCGCTCACATAGGCCCGCTGATGGGCATACAGCCATCCGGCCACCCCGGTGATCGGGGCCGAGAACAGGAAGACCCGAAGGCGGACCTGCTGCGGGTCGAAGCCCGAGACGATCGCCAGACGCGGGTTCAGGTGCGACATCACAGCCGCCTGGCCAAGACGCGAGCGCCGGAAACGGTCGACCAGGTAGAGCGCGACCATCAGCATCGCGAAGGCGAAGGGCCACAGCTCGCGGTCGTTGCGTGCGGCCAGGCTCAGCGAGCCGATCGAGAGATCGAGGGGGGGAATCCCCCGCAGCCCGTCCGAGCCCCCGAGGAATGCCCAGTTCTGCGCGACCGTGGCGGCCACGACCGCGATCGCGTAGGTGACGAGCGAGAACACGAACTCTCGCAGTCGCAGCGTGATCAGGCCGAGCGCGAGCGCGAACAGCAGCGAGGTTGCGATCGAGGCTGCCAGCGTCGCCCAGCCGCCGGCGCCAGCCCGCGTCGCGAGCAGCGCGGTGGTGTAGCTGCCGACCGCGAAGAAGACCGTGTGCGCGAGGCTGACCTCCCCGAGGTCGGACACGATCAGGTCGAGGCCGTAGGCCATCACCGCGAAGATCGCGATCAGCACGAACGCGCTGTAGACCGCGCCCGAGCCGCCGAGCAGCGATGGGGCCGCGTAGAGCAGTGCCGCGCTGGCGGCCATCAGGGCGAGACGGGGAGCGGCTTGCATCGTGCGGGCGTCCTGAGTCAGCGGCGAGCGGCGAGGCCGCCCGGGCGCAGCACGAGCACCGCGATGAGCACGACGAAGGCGGCGGCCGTGGTGTAGGCGGGCGACACCAGCGCACCGAACAGGGCGGTGAACACACCCAGGCCGATGCCGGCTACGTAGCTGCCGGTGACGCTGCCGATGCCCCCCAGCACCACCACCACGAAGGTCATGATGACCTCCTCGAATCCCATCGACGTCAGGATCGGGGTGCGCGGGCCCACCATTGCCCCCGCGAAGGTGACCGCCGCACCCTCGAAGGCGAAGACCGCAAGGTAGACCCTGCGAACGTCGACGCCGGCGAGTTCGGCGAGCTTGGGGTCCTCCGCGACCATCCGGACCAGCCGGCCGATCCGCGTGCGGTCGATGACCAGCTTCAGCACCACGAAGACCGCGATCGCGACGATCACGATCGCGAGGTCCTGGAGCGTGAACCAGAGTTCGCCGAGCGTGACCTCGCGCATCGACAGCGGTGTCTCGAGGATCTGCCCCGTCGAGCCGAAGACCAGCGCCGCGGCTCCGTGCATCACGTAGCCGAAGCCGAGCGTCATGATCATGATCGAGACCAGGTTCTGCTCGAGCGTGGCCTGCATCATCACCCGCTGAAGCAGCAGGCCGATCAGCACGCCGCTGCTCACCGCCAGCGGAATGGCGAGCAGATAGGGCAGCTGCAGCCCGGCGATCGCGAACCAGGTCATGAAGCAGCCGACCATGTACATCTGGCCGTGCCCGAAGTTCACCAGTCGCGCGACGCCGAGCAGCACGGTCCAGCCGATCGCGACCAGCGCATAGGCATGGCCGAGGACCAACCCGTTGATCAGCTGCTGCGTCAGGTTCACGGCTCGAGGCCTCCGAGGTAGGCGCGCGCGATCCGGTCGTCGTCTCGCATGCGGTCGGCCGGCCCCTCGGCCACCACGCGGCCGCGCTCGAGCAGCACGAGGCGGTCGACGACCTCGATGGCCGCGCGCACGTTCTGCTCGACCAGCAGGATCGACAGGCCGGTGGCGGCGAGGGAGCGCATGGTCTCGAGCACGGTCGACACAAGGCGTGGCGCCAGGCCGATCGAGGGCTCGTCGAGCATCAGTGCGCGCGGGCCGAGCATCAGCGCGCGCCCGATCCCCAGCATCTGACGTTCGCCGCCGGAAAGCTGCGAGCCGAGATGACGCCGCCGCTCGGCCAGGCGCGGGAAGAGCGCGAACACGGCATCCCGGTCGTAGAAGCGGCGACCGTCGCCCGAGGCCGACGGGCTGCGCGGCGGGGCGGCGAGATTCTCGTCGACACTCATCTGCGCGAACACGAGCTTGCCTTCGGGTACCAGCAGCAGGCCGGCGCGCGCCCGATCATGGGGAGGCAGCGCGCTGATGTCGCGCCCGTCGAGTTCGACCCGTCCGCGGACGCTGGGTGCGCCGCGGGACCAGCCGGCAAGCGCATTGACGAGGGTCGACTTGCCTGCGCCGTTGGCGCCGACCACACCGACCACCTCACCGCGACGGACGTCGATCGACTCGAGCGATAGCGCCGTGTTACCGCCGTAGGCAACCGACAGCCCGCGAGCCGACACGACGACCGGGGGCCGGGCGCTCATTCGGTTCTTCCCAGGTAGGCTTCGAGAACCGCGGGATCCTGCTGGACCTCGGCCGGCGGGGCCATCGCGATCTGCCGACCCTGGTCGAGCACGACGATGCGATCGGCGACGGCCATGATCAGGTCCATGTGGTGCTCGATCACGATCACCGCGATGCCTTCGCGCTTCAGCGACAGCAGCAGGCTGGCGAGCCGCTCCATGTCGGCGCCGCCGAGCCCGGCGCCGGGCTCGTCGAGCAGGAGGACATCGGCACCGTTGCCGAAAGCCAGGGCGATCGACAGCAGTCGCTGCGTGCCGTAGGGAATCTCGGTAGGCAGGCGCTCGTGGTAGGCGGGCTCGATACCGAAGCGCTCGAGCACGGCGCTGGCCGCCGCGGTGGCGTCTCGATGACGTCGTGCGGCCTGCCAGGGCATCAGGGCGCAGGCGAGCAGCCCGGTGCCGACCTGCGCCTGCATCACGGCGATCATGTTCGAGCGTACGTCGAGCTCGTGGAAGAAGGCATTCTGCTGGAAGGCGCGCTTGATGCCCCGCTCGGCGAGCCGGTGCGCCGGTACCGCCGTGATGTCCTCGCCGCGCAGCAGCACGCGGCCGCTGCGCGCCACCATCGCGGTGACCGCGTCATAACAGGAGCTCTTGCCGGCGCCGTTGGGGCCGATGATGCCGAGCAGTTCGCCGGCGTCGACCTGCCAGTTCACGCCGTCGAGGGCGACGAGTTCGCCATAGCGAACCCCCAGCCCCTCGACGCGCAGAACCGGCGCGCCGGATCCCTGCCCTGAAGTCACGGCGGCTCGCGTATCCCGGACTCAGTTGCCCTTGGTCTCGACGAGCATCTTCTGGCCCTGCACCGAGAAGACATAGTGGCGGTTGGCGAGCTGGCCGTTAGGCGCGAAGTTGACATCGCCGAGCAGCGTGCCGCGGAACGAACCGCCACGGATGCGTTTGGCGATAGCCTCGCGGTCGAGGGTCTTGAGCTCGTTGGCCGCCATCGCCCAGATCTGCAGCGAGGCCGCGCCCAGCGCCATGAACTTGTCGGGCGTGAGCTTGTGCTGTTCCTGGACCTTGGCCACGTAGCGACGATTCACCGGATTGGAGGCGAAAGGCTCCACATCCGGGAAGTAGATGTCGGCGCCGATCAGGCCGTTGGCGGCATCGCCTGCGACCGAGATGACACTCGGTGCGATGGTTCCGACGGCGGCGATCAGCTGTCCCGGCAGGCGTGACTGGCGGGCCTGCCGGATAAGCGCCGGCATGCCCAGCCCCTCGCTGGCATTGATCGCCACGGTCGCATCGGGGTTGGCGGCCCTCACGTTGGTCAGCGCCACACGGAAGTCTGCCTGCGTGAACGGGAACTTCTCCTCGGCCACGCGTTCATAGGCATGGCCCAGCTTCTTCAGCTCGGCCTCGATGGAAGCCTGCGCGCCGTTGCCATAGGCATCGTTCTGGGTGAGAAAGGCGATCCGCTTGGCCTTGATGCGGTTGGCGAGGTAGTCGGCGATGACCGCGCCGTCCTGGGAGTTCGAGCTGTTGAGGCGGATGGCCAGCGGGTTGCCCTCGCCCGACAGGATCGGGTCGGCCTTGGAGATCGCGGTGATGTCGAGGATGCCCGCGCGGCTGATCACCGGCTGCATCGCCAGGGTGACCGGGCTGTTCCAGCCCTCGATGATCACCGAGACCCCGGCCGAGATGAGCTCGTTGGCGCGCGATACGCCGACCGCCGGCGTCGACTCGTCGTCGCGCGCTTCGATGGCGATCGGTCGGCCGAGCACGCCGCCGGCTTCGTTGATCAGCGCCGCCATCGACTGGATCGACTTGACCAGATGCTGGCCCTGGGGGCCGGCCCCGCCGCTGAGCGGGAAGATCACGCCGACCTTGACGGGCTGTGCGGTTGCCGCGGTGGCGACCCCCAGGCCGAGGGCGAGGCTGGTGAGCAGGGTGCGCAGGCGCATCATCGACGGTCTCCGAGGGTGGATGACAAGGCGAGCGCAGTGTAGCGCCCCGCCTCGGGCGCGCCGATGCCGGGCACACCCGGGGCAGACCGAAAAACCGCTGCCTGTCAGGCGACCGTTTCGAGCGGCTTCTTCTGTCGAAGTTCGACGGCGTTGCGCACCGCGATGATCTCGGCGAGGATCGACACCGCGATCTCGCCCGGCGTTCGGCTGCCGATGTCCAGGCCGATCGGCCCGTGCAGGCGCGCGATTTCCGCGGCCGACAGGTCGAACATCGCCAGCCGCTCCTTGCGTTTGGCGGTGTTGGCGCGCGAGCCCAGGGCGCCCACATAGAAGGCCGGCGACTTCAGCGCCTCGAGCAGCGCCATGTCGTCGAGCTTGGGGTCGTGGGTGAGCGCCACGACCGCGCTGTGCGGGTCCAGATTCAGTTCGAGCGCGACATCATCGGGCATGCCGGGTGCGAAGCGCGTGCCCGGCACGTCCCAGGTGCTGTTGAACTCCTCGCGAGGATCGCAGCAGATCACCTCGAAATCGAGGGCGAGCGCCATCTGCGCGAGTGCGCGCGACAGCTGACCCGCGCCGATCATCAGCAGGCGCCAGCGCGGCCCGAAGACCGCGCGCAGGCGCTGCCCGTCGAAGCTGAAGGCATCGCCACGGTGCGCGGCTTCGAGGCGCACGGAGGCGTCGACGAGATCGAGGGTCCTCGCCACCAGTTCGTGGCGAGCCGTGCGCGCGAGCAGCTCATCGATCCAGTCGGCCGAACGCAGCGGCTCCTGGACCAGGCGCAGCGTGCCGCCGCAGGGCAGGCCGAAGCGGGCAGCCTCTTCCTTGCTGACGCCATAGACCATCTCGGAAGGTCGGTCGACACGCTCGCCGTGGCGAACGCGATCGATCAGGTCGTCCTCGACGCAGCCGCCGGATACCGAGCCCACGACAAGGCCATCGTCGCGCAAGGCGAGCAATGCGCCTGGCGGACGGGGCGCGGAGCCCCAGGTTTCAACCACGGTCACGAGCCAGACGCGCCGGCCGGCCTGCAGCCAGTCGCGTGCCTGCTGCAGCACCTGGAGATCGAGACTGTCCATCGGCTTTGCTCCTTCGGGGAATCGCTTGGGGCCCTACAGCGTCATTTCGAGAGCAGCCAGGCGGCCAGTGCCAGGACGACGGCCCCCCCGATAAGCCACCCCCAGGGGGTCGACGCCCGCGGCGCGGGTGACGAGGTCGTGGCGGCGGATGCGACCGGCACCGGCGCTGCGGTCTGGCCCTCGCTCGGGGCGCTCGGTTCGGCGGGAGCAACCTCGGCGGCGGCTGCCGCCTGCTGCTGCTTCAGGTAGGACTCGAAGGCGCTGAAGAATTCGCCCGCGACTTTCTCGGCCGCGGAATCGACCAGGCGCGAGCCGATCTGGGCGATCTTGCCGCCCACCTGCGCCTTGGCGCCGTAGCGCAGCACGGTTTCGGCGCCGTCGGCGGTGAGCGCGACATCGGCCGAGCCCTTGCCGAAGCCCGCTACACCACCCTGCCCGTCGAACTCGATGGTGTAGGACGAAAGCGGCTGGATGTTGAGGATGCGCAGCCGGCCCTTGAAGCGCGCATTGACCGGTCCCACGCGAACGGCCATCACGACCGCGTATTCGTCGTCGCCAGTACGCTCGAGCGACTCGCAGCCCGTGATGCAGGCCTTCAGCGCGGCGGGATCGTTGAGAGCGGCCCAGGCCTGGTCGATCGGGGCCGGCAGCCGTCGTTCGCCCTGCAGATTCATGATGTCGTTCCTGTGTGGTGGCGGGCGACCGGATCGGACGCCGACCGAGGATGGTAGCCGCCGGCGGCGCGCTGGCGGGTGACCGCCCGGGCGATGTCAGCGAGGCTGCGAAGATCGTGCACCGGCACCATTGCCGCGACATGCGGCAGCAGCGCGCGAATGCCGGCGGCTCGCGGTTCGAAGCCATCGTAGCGCAGCAGCGGATTGAGCCAGATGATTTCCCGCGCCCAGCGGGCCAGCGCGGCGGCAGCCTTGCCGAGTTCGCCGGCATCGTCGCGATCGAGCCCGTCACTGACGAGGAGCAGCGATGCGTTGCCGGTCAGCACGCGGCGGGCCCAGAGGCGGTTGAAGGCCTCGAGGCTGCCGGCGATGCGCGTGCCTCCCTGCCAGTCCTGGGCCGACCGCCCCGCTAGTGCGAGCGCCTCGTCGGGGTCGCGGTGACGCAGGCAGCGCGAGATGTCGGTCAGACGCGTGCCGAAGACGAAGGTACGGGTGTCACGCCGGCGCCGGGTGAGGCCGTGCGCGAAGTGCAGGAACGCGCGCGAGTAGCGCTCCATCGACCCGGAGATGTCGATCAGCATCACCAGTGGCGGTTGCAGGCGCTTGCGATGCCGGTGCAGCAGCGGGGGCGAGTCGGGCTGGTGTGGCATCGCGCGCAGGCTGCCCCGCAGATCGATCGCCCCGCGCGACGCGCTGACCTGCCGGCGGCTGAGCAGCGGCTCGAGCGGCAGATCGATGCCCTCGGCGATCCGTCGCGCAAGCGCGAATTCCTCGGCGCTCATCGACTCGAAGTCGCGGTTGTAGAGCCGCTCGCGATCCGAGTGGGTCATCAGCGCGTCGAACTGCTGCTCGTCGTGCTCCTCGTTGGCGGCGGGCGCCGCGGGCGGCGGCGGCGGTCGCGCGGCGAGTGCGTCGGCGACCCGCCTCGGTCGCTGGTCGCGCTCGTGCGGGTCGTTGCCGGCCACCTTCGGCAGCAGCATCGCCATCATTCGCTCGAGCAGCTTCGGATCTCGCCAGAAGGCCGCGAACGCGGCGTCGAAAACAACCTGCTGTTCGCGCGACTCCAGCATCACGGCTGACAGGGCGGCGTGCAGGTCCTCGCGGCGCCCCAGACCTACCGCCTCGACCGCCTCGACCGCGCGCAGGGCGCGATCGCTGCCCACGGGAAGCCCGGCGGCCCGCAGCACGCGGGCGAAGTGCAGGATGTTCTCGGCCAGATGTCCGGGCACGCTGCTCGCTCAGGCGGTGATGAGCCCCTGCGCGCGCAGCTCGTCGATCAGTCGGCCGATCTCGGAGCCCTGCAGTCGGGCGATGTCGTCCTGGTACTTCAGCAGCACCCCGAGCGTCGACTCGACCGAAGCGGGGTCGAGCGCCATGGCATCGAGGGCGAGCAGCGCATTGGTCCAGTCGATCGCCTCGGCCACGCCCGGCGCCTTGAACAGATCGAGGGTGCGCATCTTCTGCACGAAGGCAACCACCTGCGCCGAGAGCCGCTCGGGCGCGCCGGGCGCCTTGCGCCGCAGGATCTCGAGCTCCCGTGCGCGGTCCGGATAGTCGATCCACTGGTACAGGCAGCGCCGGCGCAGCGCATCGTGGATCTCGCGGGTGCGGTTGGAGGTCAGCAGCACGATCGGCGGGTGCTCTGCCCGAATGGTGCCGAGCTCGGGGATCGTGATCTGGCGCTCCGCGAGGGTTTCCAGCAGGAAGGCCTCGAAGGGCTCATCGGCCCGGTCGAGCTCGTCGATGAGCAGCACTGGCCGGCTGGGCTGCACCAGGGCGGCGAGCAGCGGACGCTCGATGAGCATGTCGCGACGGTAGATCGAGCGCGCGATGGCCGCACGGTCCGACTCGTGGGCGGCTTCGGCGAGCCGTATCTCGAGCATCTGGCGCGGCACGTTCCATTCGTAGGCCGCCTGCGCCACATCGAGGCCCTCGTAGCACTGGAGCCGGATCAGGGGAGCGCCGAGGGCTGCGGCAAGCGCCTTGGCCAGTTCGGTCTTGCCCACTCCCGCCTCACCCTCCAGCAGCAACGGCCGCTGCAGGCGCAGCGCAAGGAAGACCGCCGTGGCGAGCCGGCGATCGGCCACGTAATGCTGCGAGGAGAGCAGTTCGATGACCTGATCGACATCGGCGATGGCAGACATGCGTACCTGGGAGAAGGTTCGGTGGGGCGGGGAAAGGCGCCTGGCGACGCCTGGAACGCCCGCCGAAGGCGCGTCGCGCCGCGGCGCTGGCGACCCCGACCAGCCCGGGAGCTGGTCGGGGAGGGGGCGTCAGCGGGCGAGTGCCGCCTCGACGGCGCGTTTGGTCATCGTGACGACCATCGCGGCCCGGTACTCGGACGAGGCGTGCAGGTCGGCATTCATGCCATCGCTGGCGAGTTTCACGCCGGCGGCTGCCGCAGCCGTGAAGGAGGCGCCGAGGGCCGCCTCGAGCTCGGCGCAGCGGAAGGCATGGGCACGGGCGCCGGTGACCCCGACGCGCACGCCGCTTGCCGACTGGCTCACCATCACGCCGAC
>Ga0315900_10006239_pt1 | contig 16101 bp, 9 predicted proteins | sample LakEriMetagenome_FD_203521 | JGI IMG/M metagenome (GOLD analysis project Ga0315900, IMG submission 203521) | Freshwater fungal communities from buoy surface, Lake Erie, Ohio, United States - Buoy 12 MA114 | ecosystem: Environmental > Aquatic > Freshwater > Lake > Lake biofilm | place: USA: Lake...
GTGGTCGAACACCACGGTGTCGCCCTCGTGCACCAGCAGCGGCCCGCTGTCGTTTACGGGGTACGCACTGAACAGCGTGGGACAGTACACCAGGTCGAACTGCAGCCCCTTGCTCTTGTGAATGGTGAGCACCTGCACCGCCTCGGCGTCGGTCTCGAGCCGCAGCTCGCTTACCTCGTCGGTCCCGGTGTTCACCAATCGCCGCGAGGCGATCCAGTGCAGCACCCCTTCCATGTTCAGTCCGGCTGACGACTCGGCCGCGTGCACGAGCTCGATGAGATGCCGCAGGTTGGTCAGGCGACGCTCGCCGTCGTGAAATGACAGGAAGCGTTCGTACACGGCACGGGTGGCCACCAGCGTCTGCACGAGCTGCAGGAACCCGTGCGACAGCCAATGCTCCCGCAGTTGGGTGAGCTGCGACTGCAGGGCGTCCCACACGGGCTCGCTGCCGGGGTGCGACAGACGCAGCACCGCGTCGGCATCGCTGCCCCAGAGATGCGTGGCCAGCGCCGCGCGCACACGCCCCTCGTGACGCGGGTTGGCCACGGCCTCGAGCACCAGCTGCAGCTCCAGCATCTCCTCGGAGTCCATCACGTTGCCCAGCCCCGAGACCACCGCCGGAATGCGGTGACGGCGCAGCAGTTCGGCCACGGCCACCCCCTCGGCGCGGTCTCGCACCAGCACGGCAATGCTGCCCGGACGCCAGCCGGCGTTCAACTGCGTGGCGATATGCCGTACGCAGGCCCCGAAGAGCAGCGTGCGGGCCGTGCCCACGCCCGTGACCTTGCCAGTGCTGTCGTCGGGGGGCACGAACAGCCAATGCAGCGCCTGCGCCCCCTCGAGTATGGCGCGCGGGGCTTCGTTGGAGGCGGCGACGGCGGGTTCGAAGCGAATGGCCTCGTCCACGAAGGCGTGTCCGCGCTGCGAGAACACCGCGTTCACCGCCTGCACCATGGCATCGGTGCTGCGGTAGTTGGTGGCGAGCGTGTACTGCGGATCGGCGGTACGCACCGCCGCCAGGTACGCGTGCACGTCGGCGCCGCGGAAGGCGTAGATGGCCTGCTTGGGATCACCGATGAGGAAGAGCGGACACCCCGCGAACGCGGTGGCGAAGATGTCGAACTGGAAGCGATCGGTATCCTGGAACTCGTCGATGAGGGCGGCCTGGAACTGCGCGCGAATGGCACGCGCGAGCAGCCCCTGCGATCCCTGCGCGGCGAGCACGGTGTGCAGCGCTTCCAGCAGGTCGTCGAAGGCCAGCACGTTGCGGCGGCGCTTCTCGGCCTCGGTGGCCGCGCGCACCGCCAAGAGGCAATCCACGCGCAGCGCCTGCTCCAGCGCCGTAATGGCGAGGCTCACCGTGGTGGCGGCGACGATCACCGGGTGCGCCAGCAATTCGGCCAGCTGCGCCTTCTGCTTGTTCGATTTCTTGGTGGCGGCCTTGTGCACCGCACCCGTGTTGAGGGCATCGGCCAGCGCCCGAGCGGCACCAACGTCCCCCTCAACGGCCTGGGCCGCCTGTCGCAGCAGCGTGGCCAGTCCGGCGGGGCCGCACGGTGCGTCGCCGTTCCACGTCATGTCCGACACCACCGTACAGAAGGCGTCTTCGTCCCACACGGCTGCGAACTGCCGAATGGCCTCGTCCAGCTGCGCACGCCCAACCTCGTACCCCAGGTCGGGATCGAGACGCACCTGCGGGAAGCGGCGCCACAGACGGTAGGCCTGCACGAAGCTGTCGGGTGACCACGACGTCGCGACCGCGAATGACGCGAGCGTTTCGTCCACGTAGAAGCGGCGGCGCCACCAGTCGTGCAGAGCGCTTTGCAGCAGGTCGCTGTCATCGTCCAGCAGGGTGGCACCGAATGCCGTGCCACTCTCGAGGGCGAACTCGTCGAGCACGCGCTTGCAGAAGCTGTGAATGGTGTACACGGCCAGCGTGTCCACCTGGGCGAGCGCCTCGGTGAGCCGCGCCCGTACCCAGTCGGGTTCGCGACCGTCGGCCAACTTGATCAACAGCTGCTCGGTGGCGTGGGAGGCCGACGTGGGGCGACCGTGGAACAGCTCGTGCGCCTCGCGCAGCACCGTGCGGATGCGCGAAATGAGCTCGTCGGTGGCGGCCTTGGTGAAGGTGACCACCAGAATGCTCCCCACGCCGCGCACCAGCGGCTCACCCCGGGCATCACGCTCAAGCAGCAGCCGCACCACACTCATGGCAATGTTGAAAGTCTTGCCGGTACCGGCGCTGGCCTCCACCAGGGCGGTGCCCTGTGGCACATGACTGCGATGCACCTGAAACTGCTCGCGAGCCGTCGGCACGCTTGCGTTGACGACATGTGTGGTGCTCATGCGCCCGTCACCTCGTCGAACCGCTCCCAGAAGGCATTGGCACAGGCCACGAACGCCTCGGCGCATTCCACGACGGGGTCACGGCCGCGCCAGAGCAGTTGCACGTAGGGGTCGCAGCCGTCGCCACCACCGCGCCCGAAGCCGGGCTCGCGCCGGTATTCCTGTTGTGCCGCGACCAAGGCGCCGGTATCGCCGCGGCGCGCCTTGCTGCGGTACACACACGCCGCTTCCAGGAAGTACGGCAGCGGCGCCGTGTGCAGCGCGCGCACGCCCTGTACGAGCATGTCGAGCTGCGCGAGAGCGTCGTTGAGTGGCGGCAGCACGAGTTCCTTGTCGCGCGCAATGACCACCGTTGGCACCGGCGAGGCGGCGGCACAACGCACCAGGTGCAGGACCCAGGCCCGCGCCTTGTCACGGGACGTGAGCTTGCCCGCGCGCACGCGCCACTGCTCGCCCTCGCGCTGCAGGTCGAGGTGACCGCGCACCGTCCAGTCGGCACCGCGAACCTCCACCGGCAGGGGGTCGAGAAACATGGCGCCGCCCACGCGCGCCAGCAGCGGGGAGAGCTCGTCGCGCAGGCGGTAATGCCAGTGCGTGCCCAGCGCGGCGGCCGGCAGGTGCCCGCTCGCGGCGGCCAGCACCCGTTCCCGCACCGGTTCGCTGCGCCCCTGCAGCGTGCGGTCCAGCATGCGCTGCTGTTCGATGGTGCGCTGCAGCGCGTCCACCGTCATGGGCTCCACGTCTTCGATGAGCGGGTCGTCGCCGGCCACCGTGACCTGCAGGACGCGCCGGCAGTACACGCGCGCCGGATCGAGCCACGCGTCCACCAGCTCGTTCACCGTGAGCTCCAGCGGCGGGGCATGGACCGCGGTGTGCGCATCACGCACCAGCACCGGGACCGGCGGGAGTGTGGGCAAGAACGGCGGGGCGTCCATGCGATCCCCGGCGGTGAGACTGCGCGCGAGAGCGGTATCGAAGCTGAACAGGCGCGCATCCCGGTCGGCGTGTTGCGCGAAGTACACCGGGCTGAACGGTTGCAGGCGGTGCTCCACGCGCAGTTGCCGTGAGGGGAGCGCACCGCCGGGCGCCAGCCGATCGATGCCATCGAGCAGCTCCGACAGTACCACCGATGGCGCGATCTCGGCGTTGTTCTCCTGCGAGCGCCCCACGTACGACAGGATGAGGCGGTCACCGGCGCTGAGCAGCGTGTCGAGCACGAGTTGCCGATCGTCGGCGCGCGGGTCCCGGTCGCCACGCTGCGGGTCGGCGCCAATGAGGTCGAAGGCAGGACGCCGCTGCCGCCGGGGAAAGGCGCGGTCGTCGAGCCCCAGCATGGCGATGATGCGGTGCGGGATGGCGCGCATGGGCTTCATGGCGCACAGCGTGAGCCCGCCGGTGAGGAAGCCACTGGCCTGCTCGTCGTCGGACAACAGATTCATGACCCACTCCCGCACCACCTCGAACGCCACCGGTTGCGCGGCATCCTGTGCAGTATCCTGCGCGGCCAGGCGCGCGAGATCGCTGCGCAACCGATCGGTGGCCGCCCGATCGTCGGCGTTGGTGGGCGCCACCAGCCAGTCCAGCCCCTGCTGCAGCAGCGGCGGCCAGTCGGCGAGCCGTCGTTCGCCACGCAGCACGTCGACCCATGCGGCCAATTGCTCCACCCAGGTCACGAAGTGGCCGAGCAGCTCCACGTCACCGGCCAGATCGCCCGCCAACGGCGCCACGTCGCCCACGAGGGCATCCACCTGCCCGGTGGCGTAGCCGGCCAGCAAACGATCGAGCCCCGTGCGCCAACTGTTCTCGCCGAACGGAGGTACGCCGTGCCAAGCGGCACGCGTGGGGCCGTCGTGCCCCCAGCGAATGGCGGCGTCTTCCACCCACCGGGTGATCTGGTCCATTTGTGCGGGGGCCACGCCGGCGGCCTCCCGCACCAGCGGCTGCGACAGCAACGCCAGCACCTCGCTCGCGGCCAGTCGCGACGTGACCAGCTGCAGCATGCCGGCCAGCGCCGTGGCCGGTGCGCTCTCGCGGGCCAGCGTGCGATCGGCAATGCGGTACGGAATGGCGGGGCGTTCGTCGGCGTCAGCGCCGCGGCGCTGTCCGAAGATGACCTCGGCCAGGGCCGCATACGGCTCCACATCGGGGGCCATGACGAGCACGTCGTGCGGGCGCAACGTGGGATCGTTGGCGAAAGCGTCGAGCAGCTGGTCGCGCAGCACCTCCAGCTCCCGCAGTGGCGAATGACACACGTGCACCGTGACGGAGCGATCGTGCGAATCAGGCGCGAACGGGGGGGCGATGCCGGAGCGCAATCCGTGCTGCAGCTGCTGCAGCAGCGTGGGCGTTTCCGGGGCATGCCAGGGGCCACGGTCCACGTGCTCCACTCCCACCGGAGCCACCTCGGTCACCAGCGTGCGCACGAAGTCGCGCGACGAGTGGCCGAACGCCTCGAACAACGGGTGACCGACGCGGTGGGGCTCCCAGCCGCGCGCCTGCGGCATGAGCACGTAGAAGCGCACCGGCACGAAGCGCGCCAGCGCGCGCAGCAGACGCACGAACAGCGGCGGCAGCGTGGACACCCCGAACACCGACACCCGCGTAGGCAAGCCCACGGGCCGATCGGCGATGGACTCCAGCCGTTCGATGGTCTGCAGGAACCAGCGGGCGAAGTGCGCGGGGCGCTCGTTTCCCAGCAGCGTGCGCCACAGCGCGGCCTGCCACTGCTCGTGCTCACCAGCGTCGGGGGACGCGCCCTGCGCTTCCCACGTGATCACCCGCTCGGGCCGATAGAGTCGATACTCGTCGAAGCAGGCGGTGATGCGCTGGGCGAGTCCGAAGCGCTTGGCGTCGGTGGCACCCTCGAGGAAGCTGCGCAGCGGGGCGTTCACCGGCTGCGCGAGAAAGGCGCGGTCGGCAAGCCGCGTGAACACCCGCCAGGTGAGTGCCTGCTCCTCGAAGCGCGTGTCGATGCTGACCCCGTCGCCGGTGGCAAAGCGCCGGTCGCGCTGCAGCGTGGAGGCCAGCCGCCGGCAGAAGGCCGCGGGAAAGGGCATGGCCAGCGACGCGGCACAGCCGTACGTGCGGGCGAACTGCTGGCGCAGCCACCGGTCCATGCCGAGTGACTGCACCACGATGCATTCCTCGTCGAGCGGCGCGAGTGGCGCGGCGGCGAGATCCTGCGCCATTCGGGCGAAGAGCACCGCCGGTGCATCCCCCGTGATTACGGACATCAAGGTCATGCCCGGAATCTGGCGAGGGGGGCTGACAGAGACTATGCGGCGGGGATGGATCGCGGGGTGGGGGGGGCCACAAGCAGACGGCAGACGGCAGGAACTACAGACGGCAGTTGGGCAGGGATACGGAAGAACAACACGGGGGCGACCGCGGTGCGGCGCCCCCGATTCCTTTGCGGTTGGGCCATCGGGGCCGCGCGCAGCGCTGGCACCGTGTTGTTCTACCGCAGCCCTGCCGTCTGCGAACTGTGGTTCCTGCCGTCTGCCGTCTGCGTGTAGCCCAACACACCAGCCTCGCCACCCCACCCCCCACCCCGCCTTACGGCAGCACCCGATCCGCCGCCACCACTGCGTTCAGCAGGACGTTGGCCCCGTTGGTGATGTCGGCGGCCCGCGAGAACTCCTTCGGCGAATGGGAGATGCCGCCCACGCTCGGAATGAAGATCATCCCCATGGGCGCAACGTGCGCCACTTCCTGCGCGTCGTGCCCCGCGCCGCTGGGCATGCGCTGATGCGAAAGTCCCAGCGCCGTCGCGCTCCCCTGCACCACATCCATGATGCGCGGGTCGGACAGCGCCGGCGTGCTGTTCACCATCTGCGTGAACGAGAACTTCGTGCCGGTGGCCGCCCCGATTTCGCGCCCGAGCCGTTCGAAGGTGGCGGTGAAGCGATCGATCTTGGCCTGCTCCAGATCGCGCAGATCCACCGTGAGCACCACCTGCCCGGGGATCACGTTGGTCGTGTTGGGCGTCACGTTGAGGCGCCCCACCGTGGCCACCTGCCGCCCGCCTTCGCTGCGAATGGCCTCGTTCACCGCCACGGTAAACCGGGCCGCCGCCAGCATGGCGTCCTGCCGCTGATCCATGGGCGTGGCGCCGGCGTGGTTGGAGAAGCCGGTAATGGTGATCTCGAACCAGCGGAGCCCCACGATGCCTTCCACCACGCCGATCTGCCGGCTGGCCTTCTCCAGCAGCCCCCCCTGCTCGATGTGCAACTCGATGTAGCCGGCAATGTCGCCCTTCTTGCGCACCGCCTCGCCCACGCGCGTCACGTCGCCGCCAATGATGCCGATCCCCTCACGCACGGTCTTGCCGCTGCGCGCGACCTTGTCGAGATCCGCCGGCGTGAGCAGCCCCACGGCGATCTTGCTGCCGATCGTCCCCCCTTCCTCGTTCTGCCACACCACCACTTCCAGCGGGTGACGCAACCGCACGCGCTGCTCCGCCAGCGAACGCGCCACCTCGATCGCGGCAAACGATCCCACCGGCCCGTCGAAATTGCCCCCGTCGGTGACCGAGTCGATGTGCGACCCGATCAGGATGGGCGCCAGCCGGGCATCGGTGCCGGGCACGCGCGCCAGCATGTTGCCGGCCGTGTCGAGACGCAGCGTCAGCCCGCTCTGCTCGAACAGGCCACGCGTGAAGGCGCGACCGGCCAGATCGGCCTCCGAATAGGCGACCCGGTTGATCCCACCCGCCGTGCGGCCGATGCGATCGAACTCCGTCAGCCAGCCGTTGAGCCGGGTGCCGTTCACCGCCAGCGGCTTCGTCTGTACGGGCCCGGTGTGGGCAGCGCCGCCAAGGCGGCTCAACGCCGGCAGCGCCGCGAGGGCGGCGGCCTGTTGCACGAAGTGGCGACGGTCCATGGGGAAGATTGGAGGCGCGGAGAAGGAGAGACGCGGAGCAGAGGAGGCGCAGGGGATTCCCTAACATGCGCTGCGCAGGATGCGGGCGGGAGCCATAGCTTTCCTCTCGACCCTTCTTCCGACCTCTGCATGCGCCCCTTGCTCCTTCTGCCTTCCCTGCTGGCCGTCGCGGCCACCGCCGTCGCGGCCACCGCCGTCGCGGCCACCGCCGCCGGCGCCCAGAATGCCGACTGGCCGGTGTACCACGGCAACGACGATCACACCCACTACTCCACGCTGTCGCAGATCTCGCCGGCCAACGTGAAGCAGCTCAAGGTGGCGTGGACCTTCGACACGGGCGACGCCTTCGCCGGGTCGGAGATGCAGGCCAACCCCATCGTCATCGACGGGGTCCTCTACGCCACCACCCCCAAGCTCCAGGTCATCGCCCTCGATGCGGCCACGGGACGGCAGCTCTGGCGCTTCGACCCGCAGAACGGCGCGCCCCCCACCTCCCGCATTCGGCACCGCGGCGTCGTGGTCACGGGCGACCGGGTGCTCTTCAACTACCGCAACCGGCTCTACGCGCTCGATCGCCGCACGGGGCAACCCATTCGCAGCTTCGGCGACTCGGGGTGGGTGGACCTGCGCCAGGGACTGGGCCGCCCCGTCGAAGGGCTCTCCGTGAGCGCCTCCACCCCGGGCGTTGTCTTTGGCAACCTGCTCATCATGGGCAGCACGGTGCCCGAGCAGCTGCCGAGTGCCCCGGGGGATATCCGCGCCTTCGACATTGCCACGGGCAAGCTGGTGTGGAGCTTTCACACCATTCCGCACCCCGGCGAGCCGGGCTACGACTCCTGGCCCCCCGACGCCTGGAAGGTGGCCGGCGGCGCGAACGCCTGGAGCGGCGTGACGCTCGACGCGACGCGCGGCATGGTCTTCGCCGCCACGGGGTCGGCCAGCTACGACTTCTACGGCGCCAACCGGCTGGGCGACAACCTCTACGCCAACAGTGTCATCGCCCTCGATGCCCGCACCGGACAGCGGCTCTGGCATTACCAGGTGCTGCGGCACGACCTCTGGGATCGCGATCTCCCGGCCGCGCCCATCCTCGTGACGGTGCAGCGCGGCGGAAAAGCGGTGGACGCCGTCGCGCAGATCACCAAGACGGGGCACACGTTTCTGTTCGATCGCGTCACGGGGACACCGCTCTTCCCCATCGAGGAGCGCGCCATGCCCAGGCTGGCGCTCCCCGGCGAGAACCCGTCGCCCTCGCAGCCGTTTCCGGTGAGCCCGCCCCCCTTCGCCCGGCAGCAGCTCACGCGCAACGACCTCACACGGCGCACGCCGGCCGCGTACCGCGCGGCGCTCAAGACGTTCAATGAATACAACACGCCGCATCCGTTCACCGCCCCCAATGGCAAGGGGATCATCATCTACCCCGGCGTGGATGGCGGCGGTGAGTGGGGCGGGCCAGCCTTCGACCCGAAGACCGGCCTCATGTACGTGAACTCCAACGAAATGGCGTGGCTGCTCAAGCTGGTGCCGCGCAGCGATGCCTCGCTGTACGGGGCCAACTGTGCCGGGTGTCACGGCGCCAAGCGACAGGGCTCCGCCCTTGGTCCGTCGCTCCTTGGCATTGCCAGTCGGCGTTCGCGTGAGCAGATCACGCAGATGGTACGCGAAGGGACCGGGCGCATGCCGGGCTTCGGCGCCGCCATGGATGGGGGGGCCATCAATGACATCGTGAACTACCTCGTCACGGGCAAGGACGAAACCAAGGCCAAGGTTGCGGCGGCTCCCAGCCCGTACGCCCTGCCCTATCGCACGGCGTACTTCGACATCTTTCTCGACCACGAGGGCTACCCCGGCGTGAAGACGCCGTGGGGCACGCTCAATGCCATCGACCTCAACCGGGGCACGATCGCCTGGTCGATTCCGTTCGGCGAGTACCCCAAGCTGGCCGCGAAAGGGGTGAAGAACACGGGCACCGACAGCTACGGCGGCGCCATCGTGACCGAGAACGGGCTGCTCATCATTGCCGCCACCACCTACGACAACAAGATCCGTGCGTTCGACAAGGCCAACGGCACGCTGCTCTGGGAGGCCACGTTGCCTTTCGCCGGCAATGCCACACCCAGCACGTACATGGTGAACGGCAAGCAGTACATCGTGATCGCCTGCGGTGGCGGCAAGAACGGCGCGCCCAGCGGCGGCGTCTACGTGGCGTTCTCCCTGTGACGATCCCCCCACACCATCCGGGCGACGAGCCCACGACGCGGCCGCGCCCCGGTTCCTTTGCCACCTCCAGCGCCGCCGAGTCCGACCTGGGGTTCGGTCGTGTCGTGGCGCAGTCGGTGCGCGGGCGCTTTCTCTCGCCCGACGGCCACTCCACCGCACGCAAGCTCGGGCTGCGCGGGCAGGCGGCCGAGCAGTTCTACCTGCGTGCCCTCGCCACGCCGTGGCCGCAATTCCTGCTCTGGCTCGTGGGCGGCATCCTGCTGCTCAACGGCCTCTTCGCCCTCGCCTACCGGGCACTCGGCGACGCCGCGCTGGTGGGCACCGACACCCTCGGACTCACCGATCCGTTCCTGCGTGCCTTCGTGTACAGCGTGGGCGTGTTCACCACCACCGGCACCGATGGCGTACACGCCGCCGGTGCCACGGCCCACCTGCTCACCGTGGCCGAGGCGCTGCTGGGACCGCTCGTGGCCATGGTGGTGCTGGGCATCATCATTGCCCGGCTCACGCGGCCGCGCGCGCAGATCCGCTTCAGCGAATCGGCGGTCATCGCCCCGTACGAAGGCGGCCGCGCGCTCATGTTCCGCATCGTCAACGCGCTGCCCAGCGAGCTGACCGACGTGCGGGCGGCCGTGAGCATGACGTGGTTCGAGAACATCGACGGCCAGCGTGAACGCAACTTCCACCAGCTCACCCTCGAGCGGCGCGACGTCACCTTTTTTCCGCTGCACTGGACCATTGTGCACCCCATCGACGACGCCAGCCCGTTGCGTGGCGTGACGCCCGATCGCCTGCGGCGCGGCGAGGCCGAGATCCTCATCCGCATCAGCGCGCACGAGGAGACCTTCTCCACGCAGGTGTCGGTGAGTCACTCGTATGCGTGGGATGAAGTCACGTGGGACGCGAAGTTCGCAAACGTCTTCATCGAGTCCATCGACGGCGCGTTGGCCATCGATGTCGATCGCCTCAGCCGTTTCGACCGCCTGGCCGAGAACAGCACACGCGCCCCCGCCGCGCACGAGGGGCCGCCCATCCCCTGACGCACGCGCAGACCGTGCCCATCCCGGGCACGCTCAGTGCGCGTGCGGCGCGGCCGTGGTCAGGCGCATGGCATCGAGATCGAGCTCCTGCTCGAGCTCGCGCAGCACCTCGTCGGAAATGGCGCCCTCGTTGCGCAACCGCACCAGCATGCGCCGCTCTGCCTCGCGCATGCGCTCGCGCAGCCGGTGGCGCGCGAGCGCTCGCGCGGGATCCTGCTGCGCCGCCAGCCGATCGCGCAGTTCGGCGCGCAGCCACGACACGTCATCGGCACTGGCCGCCCCTTCGGCGGCCGCGTCCTCCAGCGCATCGGATGCGCGCCGCAACGCCTCGATACGGGCAAAGCGCTCCTCCTGCGCGTGATGGGTCTCGGGCGCGAAGTGGAAGCGCCGGATGAGCGGCGCGAGGGTGCACCCCTGTACCACCAGCGTGAACAGAATGACGCTCATGGTGACGTACAGCAGCTCCTGACGAAACGGGAACGGCGCACCGTTGGCGAGCGTGAGCGGCAACGCCAGCGCCGTGGCCAGCGACACGATGCCCCGCATGCTCGTCCACGCCACGAGCGCCACCGCCCGCGGCTCCGGCAGGGGGTCCCGGCGGGCCAGGCTCGGGCTGAACCAGCGCGGGATCCAGGTGGCAATGGGTACCCAGAGCACGCGTACCACCACGCACACCGCACTGATCACCAGCCCCGGTGCAAGCAATGCCGGCAACGCCGCCAGCGAGGTGGCCTCGAGCAGCGCCGTGAACTGCATGCCGAGCAGCACGAAGATCATCGCGTTGAGCACGAACACCACGAGATCCCACACGGCCTTGGACTGAATGCGCGAGCGCGGCCCCACCACGGTGGAGAAGTGCTGCCGTACATACAGCCCGCCGGCCACGCAGGCGAGCACGGCCGACACGTGCATCTCCTCGGCGAGGATCCAGGCGGCGTAGGGGCCAGCGAGCGTGAGCAGGATTTCCGCGAGTTCATCGTGCGTGCGGCGCAACGCCCACACCAGCACCCAGCCCACGGCGAGCCCCACCAGCACCCCGACGCCGGCGTCGAGAAAGAAGCGCACCACCGACTCGCCGAGGCTGAACACGCCGGTCACGGCCGCGGCCACGGCCGAGCGATAGAGCACCAGCGCCGACGCGTCGTTGACCAGGCTCTCGCCCTCGAGCACCACGATCACCCGCCGCGGCACGGGCAATCGCGAGACCACGGCCGCGGCCGCCACGGCATCCGGCGGCGAGACAATTGCGCCCAGCGCCACGGCGACCGCCCAGGGCATGCCGGGGAAGAGCGCGCGCGCGGCGAGGGCCACGCTCACCGTGGTGGCCACCACCAGTCCGATCGCCAGCAGCCCGATGGGGCGGCGATTGGCCTTGAACTCGCGCAGGCTCGTGAAGAACGCCGCGGCCCAGAGGATGGGGGGCAGGAAGACGAAAAAGACGAGATCAGGCTGCAGCGTGGGCACGCTCACGCCCGGCACGGCTGCCAGCACGAGTCCGGCCACCACCTGCAATACCGGAGGAGGCACGGGCAGCCGACGGCCGAACGCCGTGAGCGCCACCACCAACGTGGCGAACGTGAGGCCAACCAGGATGGGAGAATGCGATTCCATGCGTGATGGGAAGCTCACCCCGTTCCCGCGAAAATGCACGGGCGCGGACTAGCTTTCGGGAATCACGTTCACTTCCGCCCTGCGATCCCGGCCATCATGTCCGCTCTTTTCTCCCCGCTCACGCTGCGCGGGCTCACGCTGCGCAACCGGATTGGCGTCGCGCCCATGTGCCAGTACTCGGCCGTGGACGGTCAGGCCAACGACTGGCACCTCGTGCACCTGGGCGCCTTCGCCACCGGCGGCGTGGGGCTCGTGATCAGTGAGGCCACGGCCGTGCTCCCGGAGGGACGTATCTCGCCGGCCGATCTGGGCATCTGGAGCGACGCCCACGTGCCCATGCTGCGGCGCATCACCGACTTCATTCACGCGCAGGGCGCCGTGGCCGGCATTCAGTTGGCGCACGCGGGGCGCAAGGCCAGCACGCGACGTCCGTGGGACGGCGGCGGCATGGTGTCGGAGGCCGACGGCGGCTGGCCGGTCCTCGGGCCATCGGCCACGCCCTTCGCGGCCGACTACCCGGTGCCGCACGTCATGTCGGGCGCCGATATCACCGCGGTGATCGAGGCCTTCGCCAGCGGGGCTCGGCGGGCGCTCGCCGCGGGGTTCAAGGTGGCCGAAGTACATGCCGCGCACGGCTACCTGCTGAACGAATTCCTCTCGCCGCTCACCAACGATCGACGCGACGACTACGGCGGCAGCTTCGAGAACCGTATCCGGCTGACCTGTGAGGTGGCGGCGGCGGTGCGTGCCGTGTGGCCCGACGAGGCCCCCCTGTTCGTGCGCATCTCCGCCACGGAGTGGGCCAACGGGGGGTGGTCGCTCGAGGATTCCGTGCAACTCGCCGTGCGTCTGGCCGCACTCGGCGTTGATCTCATCGACAGCTCGTCGGGGGGCAACGTGGCACACCAGCAGATCGACGTGCGCCCCGGTTATCAGGTGCCATTCGCCGCGCGCATACGGCGCGACGCGCACGTGCCCACCGCCGCCGTGGGCCTCATTACCGAGGCGGCCCAGGCCGAAGCCATTGTGGCCAACGGCGAGGCCGACCTGGTGCTGCTGGCGCGCGAACTGCTGCGACATCCCCGCTGGGCACTCGAGGCCGCACACGCGCTGGGCGCGGCCGGCGACTGGCCCAACCAGTATCTGCGCGCACGCCGGCGCTGACGCCACGCGGCGTCAGTGCCGGGCTTCTCTCACGCCACGCCGCCCAGCTGGCAGATGTGCGCCCACTCGGCCGCAGCCACCGGGACCACCGAGAGCCGCCCCACCTTGATGAGCGCCATCTCGGTCAGCGCCGGGTCGGCCTTGAGCTGCGGCAGCGTGACCATGGTACGAAACGGCTGCACCGCCTTCACGTCGACCATGTACCAGGTGGGCGTGTCGGGGTCACTCTTGGCATCGAAGTAGTCGTGCTGCGGGTCCCAGGCGGTGTGGTCGGGATAGCCTTCGCGCACGATCTCGCAGATGCCCACGATGCCCGACGGCTCGGCATTGGAGTGATAGTAGAACGCCAGGTCCCCTTTCTTCATGCCATCGCGCATGAAGTTGCGGGCGCTGCTGTTGCGGACGCTGTCCCAGCAGGTGGTGCGTTTGGGCGCCCGCTCGAGATCGTCCCAGGAGAACACGTCGGGCTCCGACTTGATGAGCCAGTAACGTTGCTCGCCGGGGGCGCGCGGCGCGAACACGTGCGCCCACGCGCCCTGCTCATAGGGCATCGACTTGGGGGCTTTCTTGGCAGGCATGCGCGGGAAACCCGTCAGGTCATGCAGCAGTTCCCACTGCCGCACCCACCGCGCGGCGGCCCGCTTGGCACGGCACAGGAGTCGCCGGACTGGCCGTGGGTGAAGGTGACCAACCCGCCCGACAGGACACGACGCACCGGTACCTGAGTGTCCGGATGCCGCGTCAGCGGCGCGTCGGCCATCGACTGGCGAAACTCGAACCGTTCGGGCACCGCATCGGGAGCAGCGGGAATCGTTTCGTAGACGTAGATCGGCATGCCTTCAAGGTATCGCCCGCGTCAATTCCGTTCGGCACGGCGCGCCGTGGCCCCCTGCGGGACCGGGCTGTAGCTTCGCCCCATGCGACCACACCTTCCTGCCACCGGTTCCCTGACCGCGCTCCTGCTGTGCGCGGGGGCCGCGCCCGCGTGGAGCCAGGCTCCCACGACCGCGCAACTCACGGCCATCACCGACAAGGTCTTTGCGCCGTGGAACAGCACCCACTCTCCCGGCTGTGCGGTGGGCATTGCGCGCGGCGGCACCACGCTGCTCGAGCGTGGCTACGGCATGGCCGACCTCGCGGGCGGACGCCCCATCACGCCCGGCACCATTCTGGAGTCGGGCTCCGTGGCCAAGCAGTTCACTGCCACGGCGGTCATGCTGCTGGTGGCCGACGGCAAGCTGCGACTGGAGGACGACGCGCGCAGCTACCTGCCCGAGCTGCCCACGTACGGGCGTCCCATCACGGTGCGCCATCTGCTTACCCATACCAGCGGGCTGCGCGAATGGAGCAACCTGGTGGCGTGGCAGGGATGGCCACGGGGCACGCGGGTGCACACGCAGGGGGACGCCTTCCGCATCATCACCAGCCAGCGCGCGCTCAACTATCCGGTGGGCGATCACTATTCGTACACCAACTCGGGGTACCTGCTGGCCCGCACCCTCGTGGAGCGCGTCAGCGGCCAGGACTTCGAGACGTTCACGGCCCAGCGCATCTTCGCACCGCTCGGGCTGACCCACACGTCGTGGCGCGGCAACTTCACGCGCATCGTACCCGGTCTGGCGCAGGCCTATCGTCGCACCCGCGGTGAGTGGCAGCTGGACATGCCCAACGACCATGTCATTGCCGCCGGCGGCCTCTGGACCACGGTGGGAGACTGGCTGGCGTGGAACGAGCATCTCACGAAGCGCACGCTGGGCGGCGCCGTGGTCGATTCGCTGAGCCGCCGCATGCGGCTCACCAACGGTATCGACATCGGCTACGCGCTGGGTCTCATGGTGGGGGAGTATCGCGGCACGGCGCAAATCGCCCACTCGGGCTCCACGGCCGGGTACAGCACGTACCTCGCCCGGTATCCGCAATTGGGCAATCTCTCCATCGCGGTGCTGTGCAACTCGGCCGGCGCACCAGCCACGAACTACACGCATGCCATCGTGGATGCGCTGCACCCCGAACTCGCGCGCCCCGCAGCGCGGGATACCGTTGCCGCCGACCTTGCTTCGTTGCTGCCGTGGCGGGGCCTGTACGAAGACACACGGTGGCACAGCGTGGCCATCATGGACACGGTCAGTGGCACCATGCGCCTCGATGGCGCGCCGGTGCGGCCGCTGCGCGACGGCACGTATCTCATTGGCAGCCAGGTCATGCGGCTGGCCATGGATGCGGACGGGCGGACACGCACCCTGCGCACGGTGACGAGCGACGGGGACAGTGTCGTGCACCGGTGGCGGCAGGCCGAGCGGTGGCGCCCCGGCCTTGCCGAGCTGCAGTCGCTGGCGGGACGCTACACCAGCGACGAAATCGGGGTCACGTTCGTGGTGGCGGTGCAGAACGGGACGCTCACGGTGAGTTCACGCCCGGGTGTGGTGGACACGCTCACCCCCACGGCGCGCGACGCGTTCGACGGCAGCGACAACGCCGTGTGGTTCACGCGCGGTCGCAACAATACGGGGCGCGAGATGCACTTCGGGGCGAGCCGCGTCTGGCACTTCACGGCCGGGCGTGTGCCATGACCGACGCTCCTGAGACGTCCGTAGTCCTCATCACCGGTGCCGCCACCGGCATCGGCGCGGCGTGCGCCCGCGCTTTTGCCCGCGCCGGCTGGCGGGTGGCCATTGCCACCCTGCCCGCCACCCAGCGCGAGGCCGAAGCGGTGCAGGCCGAGTGCATCGCGCTGGGCGCCGACGCACTGGTCGTGGACCTCGATGTCACCGACGACGCGAGCTGCCGGCGCGCCGCCGACCGCACCGAACAGCACTTCGGCCGTCTCGACGGCCTCGTG